>FSWJ01000772.1_pt1 | contig 9902 bp, 12 predicted proteins | sample 1637851 | NCBI WGS metagenome assembly FSWJ01 (sample SAMEA3914789, study PRJEB12502) | metagenome | biome: forest; material: soil | place: Canada | collected 2011-07-03 | depth 0.3 m | reverse complement strand
GTTCCGTCATCAAGAAGCGCCGCAAGCGCATGGCGAAGAAGAAGCACCGCAAGCTCCTTCGCAAGACGCGTCACCAGCGTCGCAACAAGAAGTAGTCCCGCTGGGCCCAGAGGCCTGGGATGACAGCGTCGGGTCCACGGGCTCGGCGCTTCCTTCGTTGAGGCGTGGCTATGGGCGCTGCTTCTTGACGCTCTTCTTCACCGCGCGGGCCTCGCGCCGTACCCGGCGCTGAGCCTCCCGGATGCTCGCCGGGCGCAAGGTGAGGATCGGCCAGTCGTGCTCGCGCGCATGGTGGGCGAGCGTCGCATCCGGATTCACCACCACCGGGTGCCCGACCAGTTCGAGCAGCGGAATGTCGTTGCGGCTGTCCGAGTACGCCCAACTGTCGGCGAGGTCGGCTCCGCTCGCTTCGGCGAGGTCACGCACGGCGGCGGCCTTGCGCTCGTTGTGCAGCACGTGCCCGATCAGCTCGCCGGTGTACACGCCGTCGGCCACTTCGATGCGGGTGCCGAGAGCCCCGGTCAGCCCGAGGCGCCGGGCGATCAGGTCGCCGATCTCCCACGGGGTCGCCGAGACCAGCCACACCTCGTGTCCTTTCGCGACGTGCTCCTGCGTGAGGTCGACGGTCTCGGGGTAGAGCCGCGGCTTGATCCGGTGCTCCCAGATCGACTCGGCCAGTTCGAGGATCTCGGTCTGCGTGTGCCCGCCGACCAGCCCGAGTGCGCGCTCGCGCGCGGTAGCCAGGTGCTCGTCGTTCTCGCCGACCTGGATGAAGCGGCGCTGATGCCAGGCGAACAACGCGACGTCGCGAAACCGGATGACGTGCTTGGCCCACGCCTCGCGGCCGAGTTGGAAGAGGCTGGTGCCCCGCATCAGCGTGTTGTCCACGTCGAAGAAGGCGAGGATCGGGCGGTCGCTCGGAGCCGGCAAGGGCGCGGTGCTCGGCGACTCGGACATCGACTCATGGTATCCGGCGGCCGCGATTAGCCTGGGACGGTGACCCGGCTCACCCTGATCGGCAAGCCCGACTGCCACCTCTGCGACGACGCGCGCGCGGTGGTCGCCGGGGTGCTGGCGGAGTTCCCCGAGGTCGAGCTGAGCGAGCGGTCGATCCTCGACGAACCCGAGCTGTTCGAGGCGTACGTCGAGGAGATCCCGGTGGTCCTCATCGACGACCGGGTTCACACCATCTGGAGGGTGGATGCCGCCCGGCTGCGCGCGGCGCTGACCGACGCGATCGACACGAAGGCCATCGACACCGGGGCCGAGCCCTCCTAGGCTCTCGCCATGGAGCGCACCACCGTTCTCGCGATCTGCGGGAGTCTGCGCCGGGACTCCTTGCACCGCGCCCTCCTGACGGCGGTGGAGCGGCGCTCGCCCGAGCTGCGACTGGTGGGAGCCGAGCTGATTCGGGATCTGCCTCTGCTCGACCCCGACCTCGATACGCCCGACCGCCTACCCTCTGTCGTGCGGGAGTTCCGCCTGCTGGCCGAATCGGCACGCGGCGGCATCATCTCCTCCCCCGAGTACGTGCATTCGGCATCCGGCGTGACCAAGAACGCGCTGGACTGGCTGGCCGGCTCGACCGGCCTGTACGGCAAGCCGGTGCTGCTGATGAGTGCATCGCCCGGCCAGACCGGAGGCATCCGGGGACTAGCCGCCCTGGTGCCGACTCTGCTCGCCCTCGATGCCGTGCTCGTCGACCCGCTCTCGGTGTCCCGTGCCTCAGCGCGGATCCTGCCGGACGGCGAGATCGTCGAAGCGGGGCTCGACCTGCGCGTCGACATCGCCTTGGAGCAGTTCAGGTGCGCGATCGACGTAGCCGGGCTGGTAGCGCACGCCTAGGCTGGCCGCACGCACCATCCATGCTCGACCGGGAGGACCCTTCGCATGAAGTTCCAAATCGTCAAGGGCAAGAGCGTGACGCAGCCGTACTTCTGGCGGATCGTCGCGGCCAACGGTCAGACTCTCGCGGTCAGCGAGAACTACGTGGCCAAGGCCTCAGCCAAGAGCGCGGTCGAATCCGTCATCAAAGGTCTGGCCAAGGCGACGGTCGAAGACCTGACGTAACGCGTGCACGCCCCGTTCTTCCCGTCGGGCGACGATGAGCCGCAGCCCGAGCACGAGTTCGTTCCGAAGCCCTGGTGGCAGCCTCCTGCCGACGAGTTCCCGGCGCGTGTGCAGGTGCGGGAGTTCCTCGCCAGTATGCCGGGCGCCGTGATCGTGGTTTCGCACGTCGACGTGTTCTCGATCGGGATGACCATCCAGATCGACTGGGTGGTTCGGCGCCTCGAGCAGTCGCGTTCCGAATGGCACCTCATGCTCCAGGGCGATCACTTCTCGCCGACGCCGGAGGTGCTGCGCTTCGGCGTCGCGCTGGCGAACGGCGATACGGCGACCACCGTCGATCTGCGCGGGCCGGATGCGTTCACCACCGAACCGGACGGCTGGTCGCTGATGAACACCCAGGGCGGTGGTGGCGGCGACGACCGCCGCTACTCCGGGGCGGCGGGGCTGTGGCTGTGGCCGCTGCCGCCGTCGGGGCCGATCGAACTGGTCGGCGAGTGGGCAGCGCGTGGCGTGCCCGAGTCGCGGATCGTGCTCGACGGTGCCGCGCTGCTCGAACGCGTCGCCGACGTGCAGCCGCTGTGGCCGCGGGAATGAGCCCGACGGCCTGAGCTACGGCGCCAGTCTGTTGGGCCCCCGGAACAGGTAGGTCACCTCGCGGATCGACGGCTGGTGCAGCAGCAGCATGATCACGCGCGACAGCCCCATGCCGAACCCACCGTGCGGCGGGATGCCGTAGCGGAAGAACTCGAGATACGTGCCGATTTCGTCGGGGTTCAGCCCCTTGTCCTTCGCCTGCTCGATGAGCACGTCGATGCGGTGCTCGCGCTGGGCGCCGGTCGAGATCTCGACGCCGTTGAAGATCAGGTCGTAGCTGTTCGTCAGCCCCGGGTCGTCCGCGTGGCGGCGGTGGTAATAGGGCCGGATGCTCGAGGCGTAGTCGGTCAGGAAGACGAACTCGTGCCCGAACTGCTCCTTCACGTATTCGGAGATCTGGCGCTCGCCCTCCGGGTCCATGTCGGCGTCGGCGCGCGGCACGGTGTAGCCGCGCTTGGCTACGATCTCCTTCGCCTCGGCGAGCGGGATGCGCGGGAACGGCACGCTCGGCACCGTCACCTCGAGGCCGAACAGCGCCTCGATCTCGGCGCCGTGCTTCTGCTTGATCGCGGTGAAGCCCGCAACGAGCAGCTGTTCGTGCACGGCCATCACGTCTTCGTGCGAGTCGATCCAGCTGAGCTCGGTGTCGACCGAGACGAACTCGGTCGCGTGCCGGGAAGTGAACGAGGGGTCGGCACGGAATGCAGGTCCGACCTCGAAGACGCCCCCGAACCCGGCGGCCTGGCCCATCTGCTTGAAGTGCTGCGGGCTCTGCGCCAGGTACGCCATCGTCTCGAAGTAGGGCACCTGGAAGAGTTCGGCGCGGGACTCCGACGGGGAGTCCATCAGCTTCGGCGTCTGGATCTCGATGAAGTCGTGCTCGATCCACCAGGTGCGCAGAGCGTGCAGGAAGGTGGTCTGCACGCGGAACAGCAGGTTCATCTCGGGGCGGCGCAGGTCGATCCACCGGTAGTCGAGGCGCTTGTCGACGCTGGAGTCCTCGGCGATCGGCAGGTCGAGGGCGAGAGCCGCGACGTCGAGCTCGCCGATCTTGACCTCGAGGCCTCCGAGTTTGACCCGCTCGTCGTGCTTCAACTCGCCCGTCACCGTGAGGAACGTGCCGGTGGTCAGGGCCGAGACCGTCGCGGCCGTGGCATCCGGCTCCGAGCCTTCTTCGATGTCGGTGCGGGGATGCACGAGCTGCACCGCGCCGGACTCGTCACGGAGCACGATGAACTGCACCTTCTTCTGATCGCGCACCGTGTCGACCCAGCCGGACACCGAGACGGGTCCATCGGGGGCGGCGGCGAGGTTCTTGACGAGGGTGCGAGAGGTCACGGTCAGCAAGCCTAGCGAGGGTCGACCGTAGACTTCGGGGGTGCCCGCCGACCTCATCCACCTCGTCCGTCACGGCGAGGTGTTCAATCCGACGGGGGTGCTCTACGGGCGGTTGCCCGAGTTCCACCTGAGCGAGCGCGGCCGGCGGATGGCGCGGCTCGCGGCGCAGTCGATGGTCGGCCGTCCGATCGTGCGGGTGACCGCGAGCCCGCTCACCCGCACCCGGGAGAGCGCGCAGCCGTGGCTGGACGAGTTCCGGCTCGAGCTGGGGATCGACGACCGCCTCATCGAGCCGAGCAACAAGTTCGAGGGCGTGAACATCCGCCGCGCCCTGCGCGCCAACCCGCTTCTGCTGCGCCGCCTGATCAACCCATGGAAGCCCTCGTGGGGCGAGCCGTTCGTCTCGATCGCGGCCCGGATGATGGATGCCGTCGCCAGCGCGCACGCCTCCGTCGAGCGTGGCGAGGTCGTGCTCGTCAGCCACCAGCTGCCGATCTGGATGGTCGCCAGGACGGTGCAGGGCAAGCCGCTCGCCACCGACCCGCGGCACCGCCGCTGCACGCTGTCGAGCATCACGACCGTGGCGTGGGATCCCGACGCCGGCCTGGGCAGCGCGGGCGCCTTCACCGAGGTGGACTATCAGGAACCTGCGGCAGCATTGCTGGCAGAATCCATCGACCTGGGAGCAGTGTGAAGCGCCTCACCGCCGTTGCGATGATCGCGGTCGCCGCATCCCTCGCGCTGACCGGCTGCACCTCGAACGACAGCCTGGCCACCGACTACAACTCTAACGACGCCTCCGGCAACTACGTCTCGCCCGACGGCGCGACCAAGACCATCGCCGCGGCTGACCGCGGGTCGGCGGTGAAGTGGTCGGGCGCCACGGACGCCGGCACGACGGTCTCGAGCAGCGACTACGCCGGCAAGGTCGTCGTGCTCAATTTCTGGTACGCGGCGTGCCCGCCCTGCCGTGCCGAGGCGTCGAGCCTCGAGAAGCTCAACGCCACCTACTCGGCCAAGGGGGTCGTGTTCCTGGGCGTCAACGTGCAGGACACCGCGCCCACGGCCCTCAGCTTCGAGAAGGCTCACGGCGTGACATACCCGTCGATCCTCGACGCGGATGAGGGTGCCGTGAAGCTGGCGTTCACCGGCAAGATCTCGCCGACCGCCGTGCCGACGACCCTGATCATCGACGCCAAAGGCCGGGTCGCCGCGCGCTTCAGCGGTCTGATCACCAGCCCCTCGCTGGTGGGCACGGTCATCGACGCGACGCTGGCAGAGCCGTGATCGTGAGCGCGCCGTGAACCCCGGCGCTGTCGTTCTCAGCGGCGGTCTCTGGCTGGCGGTGCCGATCGCCATCGGTGCCGGACTGCTCTCGTTCCTCTCGCCGTGCGTTCTTCCGCTCGTCCCCGGCTATCTCGGCTACGTGAGCGGCGTCACCAGCGGCCGCGAGCGCACTCGAGGACGGATGCTCGCCGGCGTCGGACTGTTCATCGCCGGCTTCTCGCTGGTCTTCCTCGCGGTCTCGCTGCTGGTCGGCACGGTCGGCCTGTTCGTGACCCAGTACACCGACGTCATCCTGCGGATCGCCGGCGTCGTCGTGATCCTGATGGGCATCGTCTTCATCGGCCAGGTCAGCTTCCTGCAGCGCACGATCAAGCCCGGGTGGCAGCCGCGCACCGGCTTGATCGGCGCACCCCTGCTCGGCATCGTGTTCGCGATCGGCTGGACTCCGTGCGTCGGTCCGACCTTGATCGCCGTGTCGTCGATGGCGCTCGACCAGGGCGACCTGGGGCGGGCGCTCATCATCGGCATCGCGTACTGCATCGGCCTCGGCATCCCGTTCCTGCTCGTCGCCATCGGCTTCGGCTGGGTCGGCGGCTCGGTGCGCTGGGTGAAGCGGCACATCCGTGCGGTCAACATCGCGGGCGGAGTGCTGCTGATCATCATCGGAGTTCTAATGGTGTCCGGTCTGTGGCGCGGCATCATCTCGGGATTCGGGTCGGTGATCCTTGGCTTCGCGCCCGCGCTCTGACGGGGTCGACGACGGCAGCTCCGCCGTCTCTGATCCGCTGCGACCCTCGGATCACGTGGATGGGACTCCCGTCGACGATGGCGGGGTCACCCAGCCCCGCCTGAACTTCCTCGGGTACCTGCGCTTCTTCTGGCGGCAGCTCACCAGCATGCGCACCGCGCTCATCCTGCTGCTGCTCCTCGCCCTCGGTGCCGTGCCCGGCTCCCTGGTGCCGCAGCGCAGCTCCGACCCGAACGGCGTCGTCGCCTACCAGGCCAACAACCCGGGCACCTTCAAGATCCTGGATTCCCTCGGGCTGTTCAGCACCTTCACCTCGCCGTGGTTCTCGGCCATCTACCTGCTGCTGTTCGTGTCGCTGGTCGGATGCATCATCCCGCGCCTGAAGCATCACCTCGACGCCCTGCGCGCCAAGCCGCCGAAGACCCCGGCCCGCCTCGAGCGACTGGTCGGCTATACCTCCATCACGACGACGACGGATGCTGCCACCGCCATCTCCGAGGCCCGCTCCCTGCTGAAGCGGCAGGGCTACCGGGTCGCGAGCTACGACAACTCGGTCTCCGCCGAGCGTGGATACCTGCGCGAGACGGGCAACCTGATCTTCCACATCGCGCTGGTGGGAATGCTGCTCACGGTCGGGGTCTTCGGCAGCTTCGGCTACACCGGCCAGCGCATCCTGGTGCAGGGCGAGGCCTTCACCAACGAGCTCGGCGACTACGACTCCTACGAGCCGGGGCGCTTCTCGGACGAGAACTCGCTGCAGCCGTTCCAGTTGCGCCTCGACAGCTTCGAGCCGAAGTACTTGTTCCAGGACGGCACCTGGGAGCCCGAGAACTTCGACGCCAACCTGAGCACCCGGGTACCCGGCGGGGCGTGGACGAAGCAGACCCTCAAGGTGAACTCGCCACTCGACATCGGCGGCACCCAGGTCTACCTGCTTGGCAACGGCTTCGCCCCGGTCGTCACGGTCAAGGACCCGAACGGGACCGTCGTGTATTCGGGAGCCGTTCCGTTCCTCTCGCAGGATGCCAACTTGACGAGCAACGGCGTGATCAAGGTGCCGGACGGCTTAGCGAAGCAGGTCGCGTTCCAGGGCTTCTTCTGCCCGACGCCGGTGACCACCACCACCGGATGCGCGTCGATCTCGCCGTATCTCTCCGCTGCCGCCGTGCTCCAGCTCTCCGTCTTCACCGGTGACCTCGGGCTCGACAAGGGCGTCGCGGTGAACGCCTATTCCCTCAACGAGGACAAGCTGACCAAGGTGGCGGGGTTCGGAACGGATGCCGCGGGCCTCCACCTCAAGGTGGGTGACTCCGTTGCGTTGCCGAACGGGCTGGGGTCGATCGAGTTCACCGGGATCGAGCGCTACGCGAGCGTCGACATCCACCACGACCCGACGCCCGCCTTCGCGCTGCTGTTCGCGCTCCTCGTTCTCGGCGGGCTGCTGCTCAGCCTCTTCATTCCTCGCCGTCGCGTGTGGATCCGGACGGTTCCCGACCGCGGCACGAACCTCACCCGCATCGAGTACGCGGGCCTCGCCCGTGGCGAGGACCCAACCCTGGCCCGCGCGGTCGCCGAACTGGCTGAGCGGCACGGGCGGCACCTGGACGGGGCCCCCCACGAACCGGTGGCCGAGCGAACGTAGGATGTCCACGTGACCGCAACCCTCGCCGCGTACTCCGTCGTGGCCGTCTATTCGGCGATCGTCGTGTACGTGTTGGCGTTCATCGCCTTTGCGCTGGACCTGAGTCAGCGGTCGGCGATCGCTCAGCGATCGACAGAGACCGTTGCGGTTTCGGCCAAGGCCTCAGCCTCGAAGGCCGGCGGAACCGCGGTTCTCGAGAAGGCGACCCCGCCGGCAACGCCAACCACGGCATCCGTCACCGGCAAGGCCTCCCGCTTCCAGCGCACCGCGTACGCCCTGGTCATCGTCGGCTGGGTCGTGCACCTGACGGCGCTCATCCTGCGCGGGCTCGCCGCCGGCCGCGTGCCGTGGGCGAACCTCTACGAGTTCGCGATGACCGGCACGGCGATCATGATCGGCGTCTTCATCTTCATCCAGTTCTGGCGCGACGTGAAGTTCCTCGGCGCGTACATCACGGGCGTCGTGGTGCTGCTGCTCGGACTGGCGAGCGTCAACTTCTATGTGGCGGTCACCCCGCTGCCCCCTGCCCTGCAGTCGGCCTGGCTGGTGATCCACGTCTTCGTCGCGACGCTCGGCACCGGGTTCTTCGCGGTGGGCGGCGGGTTGTCGATCGCCCAACTGCTGCAGGCGCGGCGCGAGGCGGGTGGGTTGAAACGCGTGCCGTTCTTGGCGACCTTCCCGAACTCGGAGGCGCTCGAGAACATCGCGTACCGCGTGATCGTGGTCGGCTTCGCGTTCTGGACCTTCACCCTGATGGCCGGCGCGATCTGGGCCGAGCGCGCATGGGGCCGCTACTGGGGCTGGGACACCAAGGAGGTCTGGACCTTCATCATCTGGGTCACCTTCGCCGGCTACATTCACGCGCGCGCGACCCGCGGATGGCGCGGCTCGCGCTCGGCCTGGCTCGCCATCATCGGCTTCACGGCGGTGCTCTTCAATTTCACGATCGTGAACCTGTTCTTCAAGGGACTGCACGCCTACACCGGGCTCTGAGCGAGGGGCGGAGTTCACCAGTCCCGATACGCCGCGGTGCGGCTAGTCGACCGCCAACAGGCGGTAGCAGCGCTCTAGGCGCGCCCGCCACCAATTGTCGCGGTCCTGCGACGCCCCGTAGTCCCGGAACACCCGCTCGTCGACCTCGACCCGGCGCACCTCGATGGCGCCATCGACCGCGATCAGCGGCTCGACGGCGACGTCGTACTCGAACAAGCCGACCGTCGCCAGGCCGCAGTCGTAGTTCAACTCCGGGATCGCCGCGGCCAGCGCCGCGCCCATCGAGATGCCCACCGAGGTCTCGATCGCGCTCGATACGACCACCGGCAGTCCGGCCTCGGCGACGATCTCGAGCGCCCGATGGATGCCACCCAGCGGCTGCGCCTTGATCACCAGCAGGTCGGCGGCACCCGCCCGCGCGACGGCCAGCGGATCCTCCGCCTTGCGCACACTTTCGTCCGCGGCGATCGGCAGCTGCCAGTCGTGCAGTCTTCCGCGCAGTTCCACGAGTTCCTCGACGGTGGCGCACGGCTGTTCGAGGTACTCGAGGTCGAAGCCGGCGAGGGCGTGCGCGGCGTGCTCCGCCTCGTCCACGTTCCAGCCGCCGTTCGCATCCACCCGGATGCGGCCCTCGGGCCCGAGGAACGCGCGCGTCGCCTTCACGCGGGCCACGTCATCCGCGAGTCCCTGCCCCGGCTCGGCTACCTTCACCTTGACGGTGCGCGTACCGGCGTAGCGCGCGAGCACGGCGTCGACGGCATCGGCGCTCACGGCGGGGAGCGTGGCATTGACCGGGATCCGATCGCGCCGCGCCGCCGGGGTCTCGCGCCAGCCGAAGTCGATCGCGGCGCCCAGCCAGGAGCTTGCTTCCGAGTCGCCGTACTCGGTGAACGGCGAGAACTCCGTCCAGCCCTGGGGCCCCCGCAGCAGCATCGCCTCGCGCAGATGGATCGAGCGGAAGCGCGTCACCAGCGGGAGGGCGACGAGGCGCGCCTCGGCGAGGAGCTCGTCGAGCGGGGGCAGATCATCCGGCGACCGCATGGGTCACAGTCTGCACCCGCGCTGCCGCGGCCGGGGCCGCGTGGCTAGGCTGAGCCCAGGCGACGGCTTCCGGCGCGAAGGGAAGTCCCAATGAGCGTTCCACCCCCACCCCGGCAGGGAACGATCCGGCCGGCGGGAATCGGCGCCACCTACGCGCTCAACCCCACACCGCAGGGCAGGCAGGCCGGG
>FSWJ01000395.1_pt1 | contig 9918 bp, 7 predicted proteins | sample 1637851 | NCBI WGS metagenome assembly FSWJ01 (sample SAMEA3914789, study PRJEB12502) | metagenome | biome: forest; material: soil | place: Canada | collected 2011-07-03 | depth 0.3 m | reverse complement strand
GGGTCGTTCCAGACGATGGTGACCCACGGCCGGTCGACGAGCTCGTCGGTGTCGGGGGTGTCGAGCTCCGCGGGGGCGGTCACGCCAGCTCCCGCTTGACGACCTTGCCGGTCGCGTTGCGCGGCAGCCCGGCGACGAACCGGAACTCCCGCGGCACCGCGAAGCGGGCCACCCTGTCCCGGACGACGCCGGCCAGCTCGGCCGGGTCGACCTCCCCGACGACGTGCGCGACGAGCTTGACGCCGAAGACCGGGTCCGGCACGGAGGTGACGGCCACGTCCCTGACCGCCGGGTGGCTCAGCAACGCGTCCTCGACCTGGCCGGGATAGACGTTCTCGCCTCCGATGACCACCATGTCGTCGTCGCGGCCGAGCACCGTGAGGCGTCCGGCGTCATCCAGGACGCCCAGGTCGCCGGTCGCGACGAGCCCGTCGAGCCGGTCCTTGTCGGAGCCGTCGGTGTAGCCCCCGAAGGCGAGACCGCTGCCGACGAACACCCGTCCGGCCGTCCCCGCCGGCACGTCCTCGCCGCCGGGGCCCACGACGCGCAGCGTCACGCCGTACGGCGCCCTTCCCGCGGTGTGCGGGTCGGCGGCCAGGTCCTCCGGCCCGGCGACGGCGGCATAGGCCACCTCCGTCGAGCCGTAGAGGTTGTAGAGCACCGGCCCGAACGCCTCAAGAACCCGCGTCGCGAGCTGCCCGGGAAGGGCGCTCCCGCTCGAGGCCACGACCCTCAGCGAGGACAGGTCGTACGACGGTGCGCCGGCCTTGAGCAACAGGTCGAGCATGACCGGGACGACCGCCAGCACGCTCGCACGGTGGTCCTCGACCGCCTGGAGGACCCGGTCCGGCTCGAACCTCCTCTGCAGGACGACGGTCGAGCCGAGCAGCATGGCCATGGTCAGGTGGCCGAGACCCCAGGCGTGGAAGACGGGAGCGGCGATCACGGTGGTCCCGCCCGCACGCAAGGGGATCCGGGAGAGCATCGAGACCGCGTCGTCGACCGATGCGCCGCTGCGCGCCGCCCCGCGCGGCGCGCCCGTGGTCCCGCTCGTGAGGATGACCAGCCGGGGGGCGTGCCCGGACTTGGGCGGTGCCCGCAGGGTGCTGGTGTCGGCGAGCGCGCCCAGCTCCTCGGTCGTCACCATGATCCGCCCGGGGGCCGCGGAGGCCAGCAGGCTGGTGAACTCCTCGTCGTACAGGACCGCGCCGGCGCGCTCCCGGTGCAGCACCTCGGCGAGCTGCGGGCCCGCGGAGCCGGTGTTCAGGTAGAGCACGTCGGCCCCGCACTTCGCGATCGCGACCGACGCCTCGACGAAGCCTCTCCCGTTGCGCGCCAGCAGCCCCACGGCGTGACCCTCGTGGACCCCGCGCGCCCGGAGCTCGCCGGCGAGCCGGTCGGTGCGCTGGTCGACCTGCCGGTAGGTCAGCGCCCCCTCGTCGTCGACGATCGCCACCCGGCCGGGGTGACGTGCGGCCCCCGCCGCGTAGCCGGCCGCGGGCGTCAGCCCCCAGCGCGCGAGCGCGAGCGCCATGCCCAGCATCCGGTCGGGCCGGACCGGTGCGAGCAGGCCCGCGTCCACGAGCACCTTGGCCCCCGTCAGATCCACCCTCTCCCCTTCGCCGTCGACCCTTCACGGTGCCACGCGGCCATGACAGCCCCTCCAGGGCCCGCCTACCGGTCGGGCCAGGACGGACGGGTCACGACGAGGAGGCCGCCGGCCGCCGCTCGCCGTCCACGACCTGGGCCGGGATCCCGGGCAGGCCGTCCAGGCTGTGGGCGTTCTTCTCGGCGCGGTACGCGGCCAGCCCCTCCGGGCCGCGGGACTCGGCCCAGCGCGGCAGCTGGTCCCGTTCGCCGACGAGGTCCATGAGCGGTACGCCGTACCCGCAGGAGTCGCTGACCCGGGTGACGTCCACCACCACGACCGCGCGGGTGCTCAGCTGGGACGGGTGGCGCGCCACGACGTCGTCGTACTCCGGGCTCCCGGGCAGGCAGACCCGGCCACGGCCGTGCAGCCGCACGATCTTCGGCGGCCCGGTGAAGGCGCACCACATCAGCGCCACGCGGCCGTTCTCCCGCAGGTGCGCGATCGTCTCGACACCGCTGCCGGTGTAGTCGACCCAGGCGACCTGGAGGGGTCCGAGGACCGACAGGCAGTCCAGCCCCCTCGGCGACAGGTTGAGGTGACCGTCGCCGGACAGCGGCGCCGTCGCGACGAAGAAGACCGGCTGCTCACCGATCCAGGCGGCCAGCCCGTCGTCGATCCCCTCGTAGACCTTGCTCATGACGACACCCTAGAGGCGCATCCGGTGCACCGACCACGACCGCGCTCGGAGCGCGTGACGCGACGGTGACCCAGGCTGCCCATCACCTCAAGTCGCCGCTCGACCGTGACGATGCCGAGAAGGTCGAAGCGTTCAACGAGGCGTCCAGAGGAGGTAGGTCCGTGGCGGGAACGTCGCGCAGAGCTCAGCGCCGCACGTCCGCCCGCACCTCGGACGGGTTCACGCTGCTCGAGCTGCTCGTCGTGATCACCCTGCTCGGGATCATGTTCGCGATCGGGGTGCCGTCGTGGCGCGCCTACCAGTCCAGCCAGCAGCTGATCAGCTCCACACGTGACGTCGTCTCGATGATGCGTCACGCGCAGGGCAGTGCCGTGTCGAACAGCTCCACGACCCGCATCGACTTCTCCGCCAACGGCAAGACCGTGACGGAGTACCTCGCGACCACGACGCTGGCGAGCACCACCGCCACCTACACGCAGGTCGCGCGCATCGACTTCCCCAACGACGTCACCGTCTCGTCCTCCTCGTTCACGGCGCGGACCGGTGGCGCGTCGGCCAGCTTGTACTTCTTCTCGCGCGGGACCGCGACCGACGGCCGCGTCGTGCTCCGGCGGGGCACCGGCGCCACGCACACGATCACGGTCGAGGGGGTGACGGGGCGTGTCGCCTACAGCTAGGAGCTTCGTCGGCAGGCTCGCCGCGAGGCACCTCGCGCGGCACCGGGACCGGGACGACGAGGGCTTCACCCTCGTCGAGATCATGGTCGCGATGATCGTGTTCGCGCTGTTCGTGAGCGCCGCGCTCGGGATGCTGGTCGGGGCCCTGCGCACCGCGGCGCTGACCAAGGACTCGACGTCCGCGCGCCAGGTCGCCCAGGCCGACTTCGAGAAGCTCAAGGGCCTCGTCTTCCAGGCCTCCGGATCCACCCCGACCGTGCTCAGCACCTACTACCCCAACCTGACGGCCACGTCGACCCGAGGCACGACCGGGTACGTCTCGGCTGCCTCCACCACCCGGTGGACCGCCGACGGCGACCCCGCGACCGGCGCCTTCTACCGGACGGTGCTCACGTCGGCACCGACGGCGCCGGCCTACACCCGCTACCTCGCCGTGCAGTTCGTCGACTCGTCAGGCGTCGCCATCGCGACGATCCCGGCGACCTACAGCCCCACCGCCCTCCCGCTCCCGTCGACCACGGTCCGGGCCACCGAGACGGTCCTCTGGAACCGCATCGGCCAGCACACGTACACGATGCAGAGTGAGCTCACCACTGGCGCCGCCGCACCCGAGCAGGCCTCCGGGTCGGCCACCATCACGGCGGTCCGGCTGTCCGGGCTCGACGCGATCGCCAACCCCCTCGCACCGGTCAAGGTCGCGCTCGAGGGACCCTCGCTGTCGCTCCGCGGCGCGCTCACCGACAACGCCGTGGCCAGCGTCGCGGCCTCGGGAGCGGACGGCACGAACTCGCTCGGCGCGCACTCCGAGGGCAGCACGGGCCTCGCCAACGCGCCAGGCGACACGACGGCCTCCAGCACCTCCGCATCCGCCGGCACCCTCGCAGGCTCGGGAGTGACCCCCTACGGGACCTTCGGGCCCTCGACCACGAGCGGCCTCTCAGCGCAGGCCAGCTACGCACGGCCGAGGGTGAGCACGTCGAGTGCGCCGTCCACCACCACGCTTGCCGCCGGCAACGGGTCGACCCCGGCCCTGACCATGACCACCCTCACGACCGTCAGCGACGCGCCGGCCAAACTCCAGCTCTCCTCCACCGACATCGCCAGGGCGACGATTCCCAGCTGCGGCGGATGCACGACGTTCACGTCCACGGGCTACCTGTCGAGTGCCGACAACGGCATCACGCACAGCGTCGACGCGTCCGTGTCCACGACCGGAGCAGCGGGCATCGGGCTCTTCCCGACGTCCTTCGCCCCGCAGGGCGTGGTCATCCTGCAGCTGGACAGCGCGACCCTCACCTGCCACGTCGGCGGCACCTACCCGAGCACGTCCCCGGGCACGGTGACGGCCACCTACAGCGGCTCGATCAAGTACTGGACCGGCAACGGCACCACGGGCTCGTACACCACCGTCGCGCTGTCGAACTCCAACAGCACCAGCCCGCTCGCGGGCATCTCCCTCGCGACGACCCAGGTCTGGACCTACGCGGGCGCGCCGGTTTACCTCTCCGACTACATCTCGTCCTGGGGGTCGGCAACGACGTCGGCGCTGTCGGGGATGAAGCAGTCGACGCCGAACGACCAGCTCCTGAGCGCCAAGCTCGACGGCTTCATCACGGTCACGACCGCCGGCGTCCAGGCCACCGCGCCGACCACGTCGTCGCTGACGGCCCAGCTCGGCATCGTCGCCTGCTCGGGAGCGGACGCACGATGAGGATCTCGGCCGTGCTTCGAGCACGGTGGCGGCAGCGTCACGAGGCAGAGGCCGGCTTCACCCTGGTCGAGATGCTCGTCGCCATGGCTCTCTCGCTGCTCATCACGGGGACCATGCTGGGCGCGGTCCTCTCCGCCTCTGACGCGGGCAAGGCGGTCCGGAGCCAGCACGACATCGCCCAGGAGGCCACGGTCGTCATCAACCGGCTGACCCGCGAGCTCCGCGAGGCGCAGGCCATCCAGTCGGTCACCAACGCCACCGGACCCAACTACTCCGCCACCGCGAACGTCGACATCACCTTCGACGTGAACTTCGACTACGGCACCGGACCCGGACAGGACAACACCATCGAACCCGCGGCCGCCGACCCGGAGCGCCTCACCTACCGCTTCGACCGGGCGAACCACCGCGTGCTCCTGCTGGCGGCGTCCTACAGCACCCCCATCATCGCCGGTGGCGTCCAGGACATGACCTTGTCGTTCACGGGCAAGGGGCTGGACTGGACGACGTACGACCCCACCGCTGCCGGGGGCAACGCCAACGGGCTGCTGGACGGCTTCGAGCTCAAGAAGATCGACGCGGTGCAGATCCACCTCGTCATGCAGGTCGGCGGACACACCCAGACCCTGGACACGGGCGTGAACCTCCGCAACGTGACCACGAGCTAGGAGAGACGTGATGAAGTTCGGTCGCCGCCCCCGCGGGGAAGACGGCTTCGCCATGCTCACGGCCATGCTGACGGGCGCGGTCGTCACGGCGCTCGCGATCGCGGCCACCGCCGTCGCCATCGACGGGACCAAGTCGAGCCGGGTCGACGCCGCGACGGGACGGTCCCTCGGGGCTGCCGAAAGTGCCGTGACCCGCGCTATGGAGTACCTGCACGCCTCCAACGGCGGGCCCCGCGCGGTCCGCTGCTCGCCGTCGTGCTCCGCCAACCCCTGGGGCAACCAGACGACGCCTCAGGCGATCACGTTCACCGACGGCAGCCGGGCCAACGTCTGGATCGAGAAGCAGCAGGAGTTCGCGCCCCCGGCCTACCTCACCGGCACGTACATCATCCACGCGGTGGGCACGACCGCGGACGGCAAGGCGACCCGTCTCATCGACGAGACCGTCGCCATCTCGCCCGTGTCCTTCCCTCTGGGCATCTACACCGACCAGTCCGCCGACTTCCAGGGCAACGGGAGCCTGAAGCAGGAGAGCCTGTTCTCGGTCTCCTGCATCACGTACCGCGGCAACGACCACCTGAACTTCGACACGACCGGCGTCGACGCCTACTACAACATCCCGCCCTCGGCGCACTCCACCAGCTACATCACCGAGGCGAACGACAACTCCTGCCAGAGCCCGACCCCCGCCGGGCACCTGCACGCCGCCGGACCCTGCAACACGAAGACCTGGAACCAGGTCAGCCCCACCGGCACCGCCATCTACGACCAGAGCGGCTACGGCGGCACCTACGCGGCGGGCAGCCAGTGCCTCACCGACCCGAAGCACTACGCGACGTCGTCGCTGTTCACCCTGCAGATGCTGAAGACCATGTACGGGTACCGACCTCAAGGCCTCACTCCGGAGGTCTACTCCTACCTCAAGCAGGTGGCCCAGCAAGCCGGCACGTACTACACGTCGACGACGCCCGGCAGCTGGCCGACAGCCTCGACCAGCCCGCACGCGGTGATGTACTTCGACCTCAGCAGCACGGGCACGGTGACGGTCGGCTCCCAGCTCGATACCTACAAGTGGGTCGACGAGGCCGGCTCGCCCCCCGCCTGCAACAACGACCACCCCAGCGTCGTCATCGTCGTCAAGAACGGCGGCATCGGGATCGACGGCAACGTCTCCGGGTCGCTGTTCGCGCCCGACGGCCTGATCCGGATCGGCAACTCCGGCTTCATCGGCACCACGTTCTCCAAGACGTTCTCGACCAACGCCAACGGCATCCTGGGCCTGAACTCCTGCTTTGCCACCAACACGACGCCGGTCCTGCTCGACCCCAAGTCGGTGCACTTCAGCCAGCGCGACCAGTCCGGCTCCTGACGGCCGCTCCCCGCTGTCGCTCCGCCGCCGGCGAAGGAGCCCCTGGGCGGCCCTGCTGGACCCCGTCCCTCTCGGGCGAGGTCCAGCAGGACGGCCGAACGGTGGAGGTGCCGGGAATCGAACCCGGGTCCTCCGGTACCAAAGCAGGGCTTCTCCGGGCGCAGCTGGCTGTGCTTTTCTCGGCCCTCCCGGTCGCACCAGCACGCCGGGAACGGGCTCAGCCGCGGTAGGTCACCACCCGCCCCCGCGGCCAAAGCGGGTGGTGGTCCTCCTTGCGATGCCAGGTCCCGGGCCGGAGGCTCTCCCGGGCTGACAGCGACGCACTAGCTGCTAGGCAGCGAGGGCGTACGCGCGCGGACTGTTGTCGGCGCTTGATTTTTTTCCGACGTTTATTCGTTAACGAGATGATCGTCGGCTTCCTCGGCCCGCTTCCCCTGCCCCGACATCCGGAGTCGAGACCTGTCACCCCCTTCGGGTGTCGCTGCGAAGGCAGCGCACTGCCCTCAGGACAACACGGTACGCCGTCCCCGCCTTCCCCTGCCGCCGGGGCTGGGCTCAGCCGGTGACGATGATCAGGTGGCGGTCGCCCTCCGCGCGGTGCGTCGGGAGGGTGGGCGCCCGGCCCGACTGCAGCAGCGCGCGGAGCTGGTCGGCGGGCATCGGCCGTCCGAGGTGGTAGCCCTGGGCGGCGTCGCAGCCCATGTTGGTGAGCGCGACGAGCAGGGCCTGGGACTCGACGCCCTCGGCCACGGCCCGGGCGCCCAGCGAGTGCGCGAGGTGCACGGTGGCCCGTACGAGGGCGAGGTCGTTGTCGTTCTCGAGCATCCCGGCCACGAAGGAGCGGTCCACCTTCAGCTCGTGCACCGACGTGCGCTGCAGGAACGCGAGCGAGGAGTAGCCGGTGCCGAAGTCGTCGACGCTGATCTCGACGCCGAGCCGGCGGAGCCTGCCGAGGACCTCCTCGACGACGACGAGCTCGGAGGTGGCGGTGTTCTCGGTGATCTCGAGGACCAGGCGCTGCGGCGGCAGCCCGTGGCGGGCGAGGACGGCGGCGACGTCGTCCGGCAGCTGCCGGTCCATCAGGCTGCGCGCCCCGAGGTTCACGGCCACCGAGACCGGCTGGGACCCGGCCTGCCACGACACGCACTCCGCGACGGCCAGCTCGAGGACCCGCAAGGTGAAGGGCCGGACGAGCCCGGACTGCTCCGCGACGCCGATGAACTCGGCCGGCTGCAGGAGGCCGCGCACCGGGTGGTCCCAGCGGACCAGGGCCTCGGCGCCGACGATCGTGCCGGTCGCGAGGTCGACCTGGGGCTGGAAGTGCACGACGAGCTGGTCGTCGAGCGCCGCCCGGAGCTCCCCGACGAGCGCGAGGCGGGTGACGCTGGTGTCGTCGCGCAGCGGGTCGTAGCGGAGCCAGGTGCCGCGCTCGGTCTTCGCCTGGTACATCGCGACGTCGCAGCGGCGGAACAGCTCCTCGGCGTTGCCGGCGTCGTCCGGGAAGCAGGCGATGCCGATGCTGCCCTCGACCGACAGGTGCAGGCCCTCGTACTCGACGGGCTGGCCGAGCAGCGCCAGCACCTGGGCCGCGATCGGCTCTGCTGCCGCCGGGTCGGAGAGGTCGGTGAGCAGGATGGCGAACTCGTCGCCGCCCAGCCGCGCCACCATGTCGTCCCCGCCCCGGACCGAGCGGTGCAGGCGGCGCGCGACCTCCTGCAGCAGTAGGTCGCCGGCCGCGTGCCCGAGGGTGTCGTTGATCTCCTTGAAGTGGTCGAGGTCGAGCAGCAGGAGGGCCGTGGTGCCCTTGCCCGTCTCGAGGGCGGCGTTCGTGTGGGTGCGCAGCAGCACGCGGTTCGCCAGCCCTGTCAGCGGGTCGTGGCTCGCCTCGTGGGCGTGCCGGGCGGCCTCCGCCCGCACATCGTCGTACAGGATCGAGTTGAGCAGGGTGGTGCTCACCGCGTGGGCGTAGGTGGACAGCACCTGGCGCTCGCGGCTCGAGAGCCGGACAGGGGCGTCGAAGGACAGCTGGAGGCCGCCGAGCCGGCCCCTCGGTCCGGTCAACGGGGCCACGACACAGGTGGTGAGCGGCGCTCGGCGGGAGAGGTCGAGCTCGGGGGCAGGCGGCGCTGAGGCCGCGACCTCGGCCCGGCACAGCAGCTCACCCCGGTTGTCGAGGGAGTACGTGCGGTCGATCCGCCCCCGGCGGGCGGGAAGCGCCAGGGCGACGTCGTCGGTGCGGAACATCTGCCGCGCCCGGGTCAGGACGGCTCGGGCGAACTCCGCCTCCTCGAGCTTGTTCAGCTCACGGGCCGACGCCTCGAGCTGCTGCCAGGCGTCGCGTTCCTGGCTGGCCGACAGGTAGGCCCGGTAGCCGGCCCACACGGCGACCATCACCGGCGGCAGCGCCCACAACGCGGCCTGGCTCCGCTCGGCGAGCCCGAGGAGCGCGCCGGCGCACGTGACGTTGCCCGCCCAGACGACGGCGGCCATCGCGAAGCTGTCGGAGACCACACCGGTGAACCTCCGGCCGGTCGCCACCGCGACGACCATCCCGGTGAGCAGGGCACTGGTGAGGCTGAACACGGTCACCGCGGCGAGCAGCCCCAGGGTGTCCCGCACGCTCGACACCGTGTACGGCGCGTCCGACGCCACCGAGACGACCAGGCCCGCGGCTCCCGCGGCGAGGGTGAACGAGGCGGCGTTGAAGGCCGCCTTCTGCAGCGGGCGGCGCGCTGCCAGGTGCACGGCCATCACCAGGGGGGCGGACAGCACGATGAACCACTCGGGCGAGACCAGGCTGAACCCGATCAGCAGGCAGGCCTCGCCCCAGGTGAAGGAGTAGTGGTGGCCGCCGAAGCGGAGGTGCAGCAGGGCCCGCTCCGACATCGGGACGGCGACCAGCAGCAGGACCAGCTGCGAGGGCTCGAGGGACGGCTGCGCCGACGCCTTCCAGGCCGCCACCGCGACGACGACCAGAGCGAGCAGGACCGTCGAGCCGACGACGACCTGCAGCCGTGCCGGCCTCGTCCGGGCGGTGGCGCTCACCCGGTCAGTCCTGCTCGTGCATGTGCCCGGACGGATCAAGGCTGATCTCACCCTCGACCCGCCGGTTGTACTTCGGATGGGAGCCGTAGAACGCCGTCAGGAACCCGCTGTCCGTGGGGGGACCCGACATCCCGTCCGCTGCGGAGGCGGCCTGCTCGTC
>FSWJ01000875.1_pt1 | contig 9933 bp, 11 predicted proteins | sample 1637851 | NCBI WGS metagenome assembly FSWJ01 (sample SAMEA3914789, study PRJEB12502) | metagenome | biome: forest; material: soil | place: Canada | collected 2011-07-03 | depth 0.3 m | reverse complement strand
TCCAGAGTCGCCCACCCCACGCGGTCCGGTGGCCTGAGAGGTTGTCGGGGAGTGATGCTCCTTCGGCGCCCGGCGCTGGCTGCGCTGGGACTCTCCCGCAGGGGGTCGTCGGCGTGGTCGACGCTACCAGCGCCCGCAGGAGCGGGCACCGGCCGACACCCCGGGCCGGCCGGCGCGCGCCGGCCGCCAGGACCTCAGGCGCTGGTACGGCGCTTGCGCCGGCTCGCGAGCTCGTCCGCCGCCGGTGCGACCGTAGCCGAGTCGTCCTGGTGGGCGCGCTCGCCCGGCAGCTGGGCGAGGGTGCCTTCGACATCGCGGACCTGCCGGCCCACGGCGATCGCGAAGACCGCCTGCCCGCCCTGGAGCAGGTCGACCATCTCGTCGGTGCTGGTGCACTCGTAGACCGTCGTGCCGTCGCTGATCAGGGTCACCTGGCCGAGGTCCTCGACCCCGTGGTGCCGCAGGGCGGCGATGGCGGTGCGGATGTTGGGCAGCGAGACGCCTGCGTCGAGGAGCTTCTTCACGACGCGCAGCACGAGGATGTCCCGGAAGGAGTACAGCCGCTGGGAGCCCGATCCGGAGGCCTCACGGACGGTCGGCTCGACCAGGCCGGTGCGCGCCCAGTAGTCGAGCTGCCGGTAGGTGATGCCCGCCGCGCTGCAGGCGGTGGGGCCGCGGTAGCCGATGTCCTCGACGTGGGCGCCCGGCCGCTCCTCGGCGGGGAGGTCGTCGAACAGTGACGCCTGGAGGTTCAGCGACCCTCGGGTGTCGGGACCGGGCTCCTGGACGTCCACCGGTCGCTCCTTCTGCTCGGGCCCTGCCCGCGCTGTCCTGGTCTCTGGCTGCCGTGCCGGATCGTGCTGCCGTGAGTGCTGGCTGGAGTGCTCACTGGAATGCTGGTGGTGCTCGCTGAGCTGGGCCGATCACGTGCCTCCGCGGGCGAAGCGAACGGCTGGGTGCCCGGGCCGCACCCGGCACCCGCGTGGGATGGAGACTAGAAAGCCCCAGGGCAGAGGGTCAACGACCCCAAGGCGTGTGTCTCGACCCTCAACCTCTCGCTGAGGGTTAGGACTCCTTCTCGAAGTCCTCGGGGGTGATCGTGTCGAGGAACTCCCGGAACTTCTCGACCTCGTCCTCCTGCTCGTCGGGGATCGCGATCCCGGCCTCGGCCAGCACCGCCTCGCCGCTCCTGATGACCGCTCCGGTCCGCATGGCGAGGGCGATGGCGTCGCTGGGCCGGGCGCTCACCGTCACGCCACCGTCGAAGCCGAGCTCGGCGTAGAACACGCCGTCCCTGAGGTCGCTGATCGTGACCGACCGCAACGGCCGGTCGAGGGCGTCCAGCAGATCGCGCAGCAGGTCGTGGGTCATGGGGCGCGCCGTCACGATGCCCTGCTGGGCGAACGCGATCGCCGTCGCCTCGACCGCACCGATCCAGATCGGCAGGTAGCGGTCTCCGCCGGCCTCCTTGAGCAGCACGATCGGCTGTTGGCTGGGCAGCTCGACCCGCACACCCACCACCGTGAGCTCGGTGAGCGGTGCACCGTCCTGGTCGTCCACCGAGTGCCTCCTGAGCTGTGGCTGTGGCTGGGCTGTGGTTGCGCGTGCCGGGGCCGCGGTCGGGGCCGGGTGGAGGGAGAAGCGGCCACCACCGACCCTACCTCCGGGCAGGCTTCAGGTCAGCGGCGCAGGCCAGGGGCCAGCCCGGACTTCACCAGCGTGGCGTGGAGCTTGACCGACAGGGCGGCCAGCTCCCGGGCGACCTCGTCGGCCCGGGCCCTGGCCTCCGGGTTGCGCTGCCGCACGAGCGGGGTGACGACCTGCTCCACGAGCCCGATCTCGCGCTCCGCCGCGGCCTTGAAAGGGCGCAGGTGACGCGCCTCGATGCCGAAGCGGGCCATCTCCGCCACCGTCTTGGCCACCACGAGCGCGTCGCCGTCGTAGTGACTGCCTCCGGGCCGGGGTCCGAGCAGGCCGTACTGCTCCAGCTGCTCGAGCTGGGCGGCCTCCAGCCCTGCAGCGTCGAGCAGCTCCCGCCGCGACAACCGGATCTCGCTGGCGTCCGGCCGGAACGCATCGGGGCCCGGCATCCCTTCGGCGGCGACCAGCGCCCGAGGCACTTTCGGCCCTCCTCCGCCGAGCGTCGGCGGCTCCAGGCCCCGGTCGATCGCGTCGAGGTGCTCCTTGATGACCCTCAGGGGCAGGTAGTGGTCGCGCTGCGCGCCGAGGACGTAGCGCAGGCGGCCGACGTCCTCACGGGAGAACTTCCGGTAGCCCGACGCCGTCCGCTCGGGCTTGATCAGGCCCTCGTCCTCGAGAAAACGGATCTTGGAGATCGTGATGTCGGCGAACTCCGGCCGCAGCTGGCCGAGGACCTCGCCGATGCTCATGAAAGCCCTGGACGGGACGCCTCCGGCGTGGGGGACGGCCACGTCAGCTGCCCTCCCCTGCGCGGGGACCGGCGAGGAACACCAGGCGGTACTTCCCGATCTGGACCTCGTCGCCGCCGGCGAGGCCGGCCGCGTCGATCCGCTCGCGGTTGAGGTACGTGCCGTTGAGGCTGCCGACGTCACGCAGCAGGAACCCGCCGCCCTCGCGGACGAACTCCGCGTGTCGCCGGGACACGGTGACGTCGTCGAGGAAGATGTCGCTCTCAGGGTGTCGTCCCGCAGTTGTCACGTCCGCGTCCAGGAGGAACCTGGAGCCGGCGTTGGGACCGCGCTTCACCACGAGCAGGGCCGAGCCCGGCGGGAGCGCCTCGAGGGCGCCCGCGCCCTCCGGCTCCGCGGCCTCGTGGGACTCCGCCGCGTCGCCCGCGTCGAGGGCACCCTCCAGCGCGCTCAGCGAGATGGTCGAGGTCGTTTCAACGCCGGTGCTCCCACCGGCGCCCTCCCCCGGGCGGCCCACCGGCGCGCCGCAGCGGGCGCAGAAGCGGCTGTCCTCGGGGTTCTGCTGGCCGCACTGGGTGCAGAACACGGTTGCTGCCGCCTCCTTCTGGGCTGTCCGGCCTGGCTGTCCGGGCTGTCGGCGCCTGGGGCGCTTGGGGCGCTGTCGGCCTTGCCGCGTCCGGGCAGCCCAGGGAAGACCTGAACCGTCCGGTGGACCTCGACAGGTGGGGGAAGCGATGTCCGGATCCGCGGCACGCAACCTAACCCGCGAGGTCCCGGAGGGTCAACCGCCCCTCGACCCTTGGCGGCAGCGCCGTCTCAACAGGAGGTCGAGACTACGGAGCAGTCAGCGCCTCGTAGGCGGCCGCGTCGAGGAAGGCGACATCGTCGAGAGCCGCGGCGACCCCGGCGGAGGGAGCCAGCTCCACCATCCAGCCCTCGCCGTACGGGTCGCTGTTGACCAGCTCCGGGTTGGCGTCGAGTGACTCGTTGCGCGCTGTCACCAGCCCCGCGAGCGGGGCGTAGACATCCGAGACGCTCTTGGTCGACTCCACCTCGCCGAAGCTCTGACCTGGCGCGACCTCCGTCCCGACGTTGGGCAACGTGACGAACACGATGTCGCCGAGTGCCTCCTGGGCGTAGTCGGTGATGCCGATGCGCAGGTGGTCGCCGACGACGCGGACCCACTCGTGCTCGGCGGTGTACTTGAGGTCGGCGGGGTTCACCGGTGCCCTTCGGTCGTCGGGTCGTCCGGACCCCGGTCCGGGGTCGGGTCCTACTCGGGACGAGCGTAACGAGGGGCCGTGAGCGCCCGCAAGGCGGCCACCCGGACCCGCTGTGAGCGGGTCACCTGGGTCTGCCCGCCGAGCTGGCGGACGGCGTCCTCGACCCCGCCCGGGATCGCCATCGCGCCCGCAAGGGTCGAGGGGTCGCCGACGACGACGAACCGGTACGGGGCCACGAGCCTGGTCCCGTCGACGACGACGCCGCTCGGGTCGTCGACGAGGGCGGTCTGCGCCACCACCCGGACCCCGGTCACCTTGCCGTCCGTGCCGGTGCCCTGGATCTCGAGTGCCTCCGCGCCGGCGTTCCGCAGCTCCTCGAGCGCGTCGAGCAGGACCGAGGCGCTCACCTGTGTGCGGGGATCGGTGATCCGGACGAGCACGCCGGGACCGGTGGCGGCCACGGTCCCCGCGACCACCCCGAGGACCTGGGTCCGCCGCCGGGCCTCGGCCAGCGCGGCCTCGTCGGCGCCGGTGCCCGAGGTGAGCCGCGACTTGGTGTCGGTGAGCGTCGCGACCTCCTGGCGGAGCCGGTCGCTCCGGTTGCCCAGCTCGTCGAGGATCTGGACGAGGTCCTCCTGACGGGCACTGGTAAGGAGCCCGTCGCTCTGCGTCGAGCGGACCTGGATCGCCAGGCCGAACCCGAGCAGCAGCAACAGGGCGGCCACGAGCACGTCGACCCGGCGGGCGCGTGGGCGGAGCAGCCGCGGAAGCCGCCGCAGGTCGTCGGTGCCGTCCCGCCGGCCGCCGGGGGTGACCTCGCCCGGCTCAGGCATGGACCCGTCCGGCTCAGGCATGGAACAGGTGCCGGCGGATGGCGGCGGCGTTGGTGAAGATGCGGATGCCGAGGACGACCACCACCCCGGTGGAGAGCTGGCCTCCGACGCCGAGCTGGTCACCGAGGAAGACGACCAGTCCGGCCACGAGCACGTTGCTGACGAAGGACACGACGAACACCCGGTCGTCGAAGATCCCGTCCAGCTGCGCCCGCACGGCGCCGAACACCGCGTCCAGCGCCGCCACGACCGCGATCGGCAGGTAGGGCTGCAGGGCGGACGGAACGGTCGGGTGCAGGACGAGTCCCAGGACCACCCCGACCACGAGCGCGACCGCCGGGATCATGGGCCACCCGCCGGCTTGGCCACCTTCAGGTCGGGAGCGCCCGCGGCGGGCAGGTGCAGGTCCTGGCCCCGGGTCACCGTGAACCCGATGCCGTACAACGACGTCCAGGTGGTGAAGCGCCGCGCCGTGGGACCGTCGGCGAACGCCGGTTCCATGGCGTCGACGTTCCCGACCGCCCGGAGCACGTACGGGGGCGACAGCGGCCGGAAGTCCACGAGCACGGCCTCGCCCGCCGAGCGGATGGCGGTCTGGGCGGTGAGACGCTGGTCGTTGACGGTGATCGCCTCCGCCCCGACGGCCCAGAGGGCGTTGGCGACGTCCTGCACGTCACGGTCGTAGATGCGGCCGTTGCCCACCTGGCCGCCCCGGCTGGCCGTGCCCGCCGCCGCCGACGGTGCGTCGTTGAGCGTGACCACGAGCCCGGGTCCGCGGACGGCCATGCCGCCGGTGGCGAGCTCGAGCCCCGCCACCTGGGCGGCCGCGGTGCGGCCGCGTGCCCCTTCGCCGAGAGCATGGTCCCGGAGCTGCTGCACCTGCGTGCGGAGCTGGGCCGCCTGGGCGGCGAGCGCGTCGGTGTCCCTCGTCAGGCGTCGCACGTCGGCGACGAGCGAGCGGCGGACGCTCCCCGCGCTGTCCGCGTGCTGACGCACCTGCACCGCCGCGATGCCGCCCACCGCGCCCACCAGGACCAGCAACGCGCTGAGCAGCACGGGGATCCTGCGGCGGCGCGGGGTGCCCCACGGGGCCCCTGGGTCCGTCGCCGAGCCCGACCTGCGCGCGGCCGCGTCCCCGTACGACGGGTCGAGCGCGGCCGCGGTCATGTCGACAAGCAGACTCATAGACCCATCGACTCTGCGGGGAGCGGATGACGACCCTGAGGACATTCCAGCATCCTGCCTCACCACAGCGGGCCAGCGGCGCTGCGGCGCGGTCAGGACTCCCCCTTCGCACCGATGTCGCTCCGCTCCGCGGCCAGGGCGCTGTCCCGTACGCCGGAACGCCGCCCGCCCGCGCTTGCCGCCGTCACCGCCTCCGGCACCTCGGCGGCGCCTGACGGGTCGACCTGCTCCGGGCGCTCGACGACCTCCGCCCAGAGGCCGAGCAGCCTCGCCGCGCCCGCGGCATCGGCCGCCTCGGCCCACAGGTGCGTGACGGCCTCCGCGGGGTCGGGCAGGACGAGCACCCAGCTCCCGTCCGGCTCGACGACCCGCACCCCGTCCGTGGTGTCGATCTCGCGGTCCCCGGCCGCTTCGACCACCCGGCGCATGACCGTGCCCTTCACCGCCCACGGCGTGGACACACTGCGCCTGACCACGTGGGCCTGCGGGATCCGCGCGTCGATCTGGGACAGGGTGAGCTGGGTCCGCGCCACCAGGCCGACCAGCCGGGCAAACGCTGCCAGCCCGTCGATGGCGGGCGAGAACTCCGGGACCACGAAGCCGCCCTTGCCGTCGCCCGCGAAGACGACGCCCGGCTCGGCGGCGATGCGGGACAGGTCGTCGGGCGCCGTGGAGGTCCAGGCGATCTCCGCGCCGTGGAACCGGGTCACCTGCTCGGCGACCCGGGTCGTGGTGACCGGCAGGGCGATCTTCGCGCCCCGGCCTCGCTCCGCTGCCACCAGGTCCAGCAGCACCAGGAGCGCGCGGTCGTCGTGGACCAGCTCCCCACGCTCGTCGACGAGCGCGAAGCGCTCACCCACGTGGTCGAAGCGGACCCCGAACGCTGCCCGCGAGCTCGAGACGAGCCCGCCCAGGCGTTCCAGGTCGCGCAGGTGCTCCGACAGGCTCTCCGTCGTCGACGCCTCGTCGAGGCGGTTGTTCACGGTCAGCACGTCGACGCCCAGCCGGCCGAGGAGCGTGGGCAGGACGAGGGACGCTGCTCCGCCGGCGGTGTCCACCACGACCTTGAGGCCGGCCTCGGCGACGCCGCGGACGTCCACGGCCGTCATCAGTTCCTGGGCGTAGGAGTCGAGCAGCCGCGCGGGGAAGGAGAGCTCCGCGATCTCCCCCGGGAACGCGCGCCGGAACTCCTGCCGGCTGAACGTGCGCTCGATCTTGCGGCGGGCGGCCTGCGGGATGTCCGCGCCCCGCTCGTCGAGGAAGACGATGTCGATCGACTGTGCGTCCCCCGGCGTGGTGCGCAGCACCACCCCCCCGGAGGCCGTGCTGCGGCCCGTCTCGAACCGGGAGACCGGCAGGGGTACGAGCTCCAGGTCCGTGACGTTGATCGCGGAGCTCGTCAGGGCGGCGATGACGGCCCGCTTGAAGGCCCGCGACGCCCGAGAGGCGTCGCGGCTCGTCGTGACCGTGCTGCCCTTCTTGAGCGTGGTCGCGTAGGCCGACGCCAGCCGGACGACGTACTCCGGCGTGATCTCGACGTTGACGAGGCCGGAGACGCCGCGCGGCCCGAACAGCGACGACGAGCCCCGGGACTCCCAGATCACGCTGGTGTTGACGACCGCGCCGGCCTCGATGGTCTTGAACGGGTAGACCTTCACCCCGCCGGACAGGAAGGCCTCCTCCTCGACGATGCACTCGTCGCCGACGACCGCGCCCTCCTCGACGCGGGCCGCCCGCATCACGTCGGTGTTCTTCCCGATCACGCAGCCACGCAGGTTCGCCTGCGCCCCGATGAAGACGTTGTCGTGGACGACCGCCCGGTGGAGGAACGCCCCGCCCTTCACCACGACGTTGTCCCCGAGGACCGTGAACTCCCTCAGCTCGGCGCCCGCCTCGACCTTCGCGTAGTTGCCGACGAACACCGGACCCTTGATCGTCGCGTCAGGATCGACCGCGGCCCCCTCGCCCATCCACACGCCTGGCGACACCTCGAAGCCACCGATCTCGACCTCCACCTGACGGTTGAGCACATCTGCTTGAACCTTCAGGTAGCTCTCGTGCGTTCCGACGTCCTCCCAGTAGCCGTCCGCCACGTACCCGTACACGGGCGCCCCCGCCTCGAGGAGTGCGGGGAACACGTCCCCGGACCAGTCCACGGGCTCGCCCCGGGCCACGTGGCGGAAGACCTCGGGCTCCATCACGTAGATCCCGGTGTTCACCGTGTCGGAGAAGACCTGGCCCCAGGTGGGCTTTTCGAGGAACCGCTCGATCCGGCCGTCGTCCGCCGTGATGACGATCCCGAACTCGAGCGGGTCGGGCACCCGCGTGAGGCACACCGTCACCAGGGCGCCGCGCTCCCGGTGCGCCTGGACCACCTTCCCGAGGTCGATGTCGGTCAGGGCGTCGCCGGAGATGACCAGGAAGGCGTCGTCGCGCAGCGCCTCCTCCGCGTTCTTGACCGACCCCGCGGTCCCGAGCGGGGTCTCCTCCGTCGCGTAGGACAGGTGCATGCCCAGCTCCTCGCCGTCGCCGAAGTAGGTCCTGACGAGCGAAGCCAGGAACTGGACGGTGACGATCGTCTCGTCGAAGCCGTGCCGCTTGAGGAGCCGTAGGACGTGCTCCATGATCGGCCTGTTGACCACGGGCACCAGCGGCTTCGGCTGGTTGGCGGTCATCGGGCGGAGGCGGGTGCCTTCGCCGCCCGCCATGACGACGGCCCTCACCGGTCTGCCCCCGGTGCCGCCCAGGTCATGCCGCGACGCCCTCCTGCGGGACCCCGGAGCCGCCGTTGCGGTCGGCCAGGACGAGCTGCCTGACCTGGACGACGTACAAGATCCCGGCCCATACGTAGAGCAGGCTCCCCCACGTGACGAACGCCCAACCCATTGGACGGAACACCGTCGACAGGACGTCGTCGCGGCCTGGCAGCGCCGCGAGCAGCATCGGGAACGCGTAGAGCAGGTTGAAGGTGGCTGCCTTCCCCAGGAAGTGCACCGGCAACGGGCCGTAGCCGTGCCGCCGCAGGATCGGCAGGGTCGGGACGAGGAGCAGGTCGCGCCCCAGCAGGACCAGAGCCCACCAGAGCGGTAGCCCGTCGCGCGCTACCAGCGCGAGCAGGGTCGCGGCGATGTACAGGCGGTCCGCCGCAGGGTCCAGGAGCTGCCCGAGCCGGGAGAACTGGCCGAACCGGCGGGCGATCTTGCCGTCGAAGTAGTCGCTGGCGCCGGCGGCCATGAGCAGCAGGATCGCCCTGCCGTCCTGATGGGTCACCAGGACCCAGTACAGGAACAGCGGCACGCCGAGCAGGCGCAGCGCCGACAGCGCGTTGGGAACCGTCCAGATACGGCCGAGCTGCGCCTCGTGCGCGAGGTCGGCGCCTTCGCTCGGAGCGGGCACGGCCACCTCCCGTCGTACGCGAAATCGGTCGTTTGACCCTACAAGGCGCAGGGGTCCCACCGACAGGTCGCGGTCCGGACGGGCCGGGCGACCTGTCCACTACCTGACAGGTTGCTGATCAGAACCTGTACGCCGGGACGAACAGGGCACACACGCCGGTCCCGCGCCGTCTGTCGTGGTGTGCCGCACTGTCGCGACACCCATCCCTGGAGGTCCCATGAAGAGCAAGGTCCTGCTCGCCGCGGCGAGCGTCGTCGCCGTTGCCTCGTCCCCGGCGTTCGCCGCCACTGCGACCGCTGCCACCGCTGCCAAGACCACCACCTTGACCGAGAAGGTCGCCAAGACGACCGTCAAGGCCAAGTCGACGGACACGATCACCGGCACGCTCGACGCCGGGAAGACTCCCTTGAAGGGACAGAAGGTCGTGCTGGAGAAGCGCGTGGGCAGCTCCACCAAGTTCACCGTCGTCGCCACGCACACGACCGGCTCCAAGGGCACGGTCAGCTTCACCGTGACGCCGGCCAAGGGCAAGACCGCGTACGAGCTGGTGTTCGCCGGGACGAAGACCTACAAGGCGAGCCACAGCGGCATCATCACGGTGACCGCGACGTAGCCGCGGGGACGTAGCCACTCGTCCAGATCTGCGGGGAACGTGACCCGATCCCGCCGACGCCGCGAGACCGAGCCTCCACCGGCCCTGACCCTGCCGGTGCTGCCCGCCGACGTGCCTTCCGACCTGCCTTCTCCACCCTCAGCCGCCGTCGGGTTCGCCCTCGGGTTGCCTCGGTCTCGTGCTCGTGCCCCGCTCTGTCGGGCTGACAGTGTTCTGGTTCAGGACATCGGAATGGGGTGTCTCGGGACATCGGAATGGCGTGTCGCAGGTCATTGGCATAGCCGGTGACTCGC
>FSWJ01000172.1_pt1 | contig 9946 bp, 6 predicted proteins | sample 1637851 | NCBI WGS metagenome assembly FSWJ01 (sample SAMEA3914789, study PRJEB12502) | metagenome | biome: forest; material: soil | place: Canada | collected 2011-07-03 | depth 0.3 m | reverse complement strand
GCCGGGCCGCAGTTGGAACACGCTGCGGTTCGGGGGTGGGGAGGGGAGGGCGGTGGCGTCGGTCACGACGGGGGCTCCGGCGATCCAGTTGCGCAGCTCACGGGCGTAGACGAGCGTGGCGGGATGCGGTCCGCGGGCCAGGAGCCGCGGCATCCAGTCCAGGGGAAGAGAGGAGGGGGATGCCACCAGCACGAAGTTGCCGTAGCGCCGCCCGCGCAGCACCTGCGGCTCGGCGAGCACGGCGAGGCGCTGCCCTGAGCCTGTCGAAGGGTCGTCGAAGACCATCGCGAGAGTGGCGGCCTGGCCGCGTGCGAAGGCCGCACCAGACCCGTCGGCCACATTCACCAGCAGTACGCCCTCCGGCGCCAGGAACGCGGCGCACTCCCGGTAGAACTCGACACTGGTGACGTGGGCCGGGATGCGCGCCCCGCCGAACACGTCGACCACGAGCACGTCGACCGCTCCTCTTAACCCGGCCGGCAGTTTCGCGAGGGTGGCGCGCGCGTCCCCGTACCGCACCCGGATCGACGCGCCCCGGGGAAACGGCAGCTCCCGCCGCACCAGCTCGACCAGCTCCGGCTCGAGCTCGAGCACCTGCTGCCGCGAGCCGGGACGCGTGGCCTCGATGTAGCGCGGGATGGTGAGCGCGCCGGCTCCGAGGTGCAGAGCGGTCAGGGGTTCGCCGGGCTGTTTCAGCTGATCGATCACGTGGCCCATGCGCGCGATGTACTCGAAGAACAGCTCAGACGGATTGTCGAGGTTGACGTGCGACTGGGGGGTGCCGTCCACGACGAGCTCGAAGGCGCCAGGCACCCAGCGGTCGGCACGGATCTCGGCGTGCATCCCGCTGGCGAGCGTCGCCGAGCGGGGCGCAGCGGAGGCATCCATGTTCCGATCCTTCCACCCCTCAGTGCACGACCCGCTGCACCAGCGGCACGCCGGGACGGTAGGCGAGGTGCGAGGCGCTGGGCGCGTCGAGCAGGGCGAGCCCGCCCCTCGCTCCGAGGCGGAGGTGGCCGACGTCGTCACGGCGGAGGGCCCGGGCGCCGCCGACCGTGGCGGCGTAGAGCGCCTCGCGCGGGGTCATGCCGTACTCGCGCACGGCGAGCGCGATGCAGAACGGGATGGACGAAGTGAACGAGGAGCCCGGGTTGCAGTCCGTCGCGAGGGCGACCGTCACTCCGGCGTCGAGGAGGCGTCGGGCGGAGGGATATGGCTGACGCGTGGAGAACTCGACGCCGGGCAGCAGCGTGGCGACGGTCTGCGATCCGGCGAGAGCGTCGACATCCTCGTCCGAGAGGAAGGTGACGTGGTCGACGCTCGCGGCGCCGAGCTCGACCGCGAGTCGCACCCCGGCCGATTCCCCGAGTTGCCCGGCGTGCAGTCGCAGCCCGAGCCCGCGGGCCGCTCCGGCCTCGAGCACGCGGCGGCTCTGCTCCACCGTGAACGCACCGGTCTCGCAGAAGACGTCGATCCATCGGGCATACGGCGCGCAGGCGTCCAGCATCGGGCCGGTGACCAGGTCGACGTAGGCGTCGGGGTCGTCTGCGAACTCGCTCGGAACCACATGGGCACCCAGGAATGTTGTTTCAGGGGTCAGCTCGCCGGCGAGTCGCAGCGCGCGTTGCTCGTCGCGCACCGTCAGGCCGTATCCGCTCTTGATCTCGACGGTCGTCGTGCCCTGCCTCCACATCTCGTCGACGAGAACCCGGGCCTGGGCCAGCAGCGTGGCATCGTCGGCCTCGCGCGTCAGCCGCACCGTCCTCCGGATGCCACCCGCCTCATACGGACGCCCAGCCATGCGCGCCTCGAACTCGTCGGCCCGATCGCCGACGAACATCAGGTGGGCGTGGCTGTCGACGAAGCCGGGGATGCCTGCGCGTCCTTCGGCGTCGACCTTCTGATCCGCGGCGGGCGAGTCTGCGGTGTCGCCGACCCAGACCACGGCGCCCTCTTCGAAGACGATCGCGGCATCGTGGCGAACGGGACGCTCCGGATCCCAGGTGGTCAGTTCGCCGATCGAGGTGACGAGGGTCGAGGTGACGAGGGTCGAGGTCACAGCGCGGCTCTGATCGCGGTGGTCAGGGCTTCTCCGATGTCGCCGGAGCGGTGAACTCCGGCCGTGACGACGCGGTCGCCCCCGACCACGACGTCGGTGACGTCGGCAGCGGATGCGGCGAGCCAGAGCTGATCGAGTGAAGCCCCCGCCGTGCGAGGCGAACCGGAGCGCACGGTGACGAGGTCGCACACCGCACCGACGCTGAGACCGCCGTGCCAGCCGAGCGAGCGATAGCCGTCGGTCGTGGCTGCAGCGATCAGCTCGGCAGGCGAGAAGATCCCGCGGCGGCCGGACCGCAAGCGTTCGTGGCCCTCGAGCGCGCGCAGCTCGTCGAAGGGGTCGACGACGACGTGCTGGTCGCTGCCGATGGTGATCGTGGCGCCGGCCTCGTGCAACTCGCGGGCCGGACCGATCCCGTCACCCAGATCCCGTTCGGTCGTCGGGCAGATGCACACGAACGAACCGGCGAGGTCGACGATGTCCGTCGCGGAGAGGTGGGTCGCGTGCACGGCCGTGAAGCGCGATCCGAGCGCTCCCGCGTCGCGGAGCACGGCCACCGGCGAGCGCCCGAAGGCCGCTTCGACCTGACGGTTCTCGGCCGGCTGCTCAGACACGTGAACGTGGAGGGGCTCGTCACCGGTCGCCTCGACGACACGCGAGACGTCCGCCGGATCGACCGCGCGCAGCGAATGCAGGGCGGCCCCGCGCCGGACGATCCCGGAGAGGGTCAGGGATTCGTGCCGCGCCAGCCAGCCATCGAGGTCGCTGATGAACGGCCGCTGCGCCGCGCTCGGCGCCAGGGCGTTCCCGTCGGCATCGCGGCCGCCGTGCCGGTACAGGGTGTCCAGCAAGGTCAGCCGGATGCCGGCGTCCCGTGCGGCGGCGATCACCGCATCCGCCATCGCCGTCGTGGGGTCGCGGTGCAGGTAGTGGAACTCCCCGACCGCCGTGTACCCGGCCAGCAGCAGCTCCGCGTAAAACGCCGTGGCGAGCGCGTAGAAGCGGTCGGGATCGAGACCCGCCGCCACCGCGTACATCTGCTCGCGCCAGGCCCAGAAGTCGCCGCCCTGTGCGTGGGTGCGGCCCCGCAGGGCGCGGTGGAAGGCGTGGGAGTGCCCGTTCGCGATTCCCGGCAGCGTGAGGCCGTGCAGTGGGGTGTCGCCCGGCTGCAGGGAACCGTCGGTCACGGACACGATCAGACCGGCCCTCTCCTGCACCCGCGCGCTCGGCCTGATCGACCCGTCGACCAGGGCGTGCTCCAGCCAGAAGGTGGTCATCGGACCATCCTGCGCACGACCGCGGTGAGCGCGGCGACTCCCGCGGCCGCGTCGGACTCCTCGGCGTGCTCCTCCGGCGAGTGGGACACGCCGGTCGGGTTGCGGACGAACAGCATGGCGGTCGGGATGCCGGCAAGCGAGAGAACGCCGGCGTCGTGCCCGGCGCCCGAGGGCAGCTCGGGCACCTCGCCGCCGATCGCCGCCACCAGGTCCGCGGTGAGGGCGGTGTCGAACCGGGTGGTGTCGGTCCAGCTCTCCGGGTCGGCGACGACGCCGAGGCGGCCTTCGACCAGCGCGACGAGTTCCCGCACCCGGCCGGGGTCCTCTCCTCGCGCGTCGATCCAGAGGGATGCCGACGAGGCGATCGCATTCACCGCGCCGGGCAGCACCCGGACCCGCCCGACCGTGGCGAGGATCCCCAGCTGTTCGGCCGCCCGCCGCACCTCCACGATTCCCCCGGCCATCGCCAGCACCGGGTCGGCCCGGTCGGCGAGCGCGGTCGTTCCGGCGTGGTCGGGAACACCCTGCAGGTCGATCCGCCAGCGGCCGTGCGGCCAGATCTCCCGCGCGACCCCGACCGGGTGCCCGGCACCGGCGAGCCCGTGGGCGCCGTTCGGCAGCGGCATCCGGCCCTGCTCGATGTGCAGCTCGACGAACTCGCCGATCCGGGCCAGACGCGCCGGGTCGGCGCCGGTACGTCGTGGGTCGTGCCCGGCGGCTGACATCGCCTCGGCCAGCGTCGTGCCGGAATCGTCCGACAGGGTCAGGGCGCGCTGCGGCTCGACGGCGCCGCTCAGCAGCCGTGACCCTAGGCAGGCCAGGCCGAACCGCCCGCCCTCTTCGTCGCAGAAGGCGACGACCGCGACCGGGCGTGTCGGAGTCCATCCGGAGGCCCGCAGCGATTCGAGCGCGGCGAACGCCGACACCACGCCCAGCGGTCCGTCCCATTCGCCCCCGCTGCGCACGCTATCCAGGTGCGAGCCCACGACCACCGCCGTGCCCGGCAGCTCGGCGCCCCACCACGCCCACAAGTTGCCGTTGCCGTCGGTCTCGACGTCGAGGCCGGCGCGTCCAGCGCGAGCGACGAACCAGTCCCGCAACTCGAGATCGGCTGACGTCCAGGCGAGACGCGTGAACCCGCCCGCGGGGTCGCGGCCGACGTCCGACAACTCGCTCAGCAGCGTGTTCAATCGTGCTCCCGCATCGGGATGCGCACGCCCCGCTCCTCGGCGGTGCGGATCGCGTCGTCGTAGCCGGCGTCCGCGTGCCGGATCACGCCCATCCCGGGGTCGTTGCGCAGCACTCGGGCCAGCTTCTCGCCGGCGAGAGCCGAGCCGTCGGCGACCGTCACCTGACCGGCATGGATGCTGCGCCCGATCCCGACCCCTCCGCCGTGGTGGATCGACACCCAGGTCGCGCCCGATGAGGTGTTCACGAGCGCGTTGAGAAGGGGCCAGTCCGCGATCGCGTCGGATCCATCGAGCATCGCCTCGGTCTCGCGGTAGGGGCTGGCCACCGAGCCGGAATCCAGGTGGTCACGCCCGATCACGATGGGGGCGGCCAGCTCGCCCGACGCGACCATGTCGTTGAACCGCAGCCCCGCGACATCCCGCTCGCCGTAACCAAGCCAGCAGATGCGGGCCGGGAGTCCCTGGAACGCGACGCGCTCCTGAGCGAGCCGGATCCAGCGCACCAGGGACTCGTTCTCGGGGAACAGCTCGAGCACGGCCTGATCGGTCCTGGCGATGTCCGACGCCTCACCCGAGAGGGCGGCCCAACGGAACGGCCCCTTGCCCTCGGCGAACAGCGGGCGGATGTAAGCCGGCACGAAGCCGGGATACGAGAAAGCGTCCGCGTATCCCGCCGTCAGCGCCTCGGTGCGCAGGTTGTTCCCGTAGTCGAACACCTCGGCGCCGCTCCGCTGAAACCCGACCATGCCCTCCACGTGCCGGGCCATCGACTCCCGGGCGCGCTGGGCGAACCCGGGATCGCGGCGGGCATCCGCCCAGTCGTCGAAGGCGACACCGATCGGAAGATAGGCGAGCGGATCGTGGGCGCTGGTCTGGTCGGTCACGATGTCGATCTCGGCGCCCATGGCGAGCAGCTGCGGGACGAGCTCGGCCGCATTGCCGAGCACGCCGATCGAGAGCGGCTGTCGCAGGTCGCGGGCGTCGTAGGCGAGCGTCAGGGCCTGCTCGAGCGAGTCGGCCCGCACCTCGAGATAGCCCTGGTCCAGGCGCCGCGCGATACGCGACGGGTCGACATCGATCACGATCGCGACCCCGTCGTTCATCGTGACGGCGAGCGGTTGCGCGCCGCCCATCCCTCCGAGACCGGCGGTGAGCGTGATGGTTCCGGCCAGCGTCCCGCCGAAGCGCTTGGCCGCGACGGCGGCGAAGGTCTCGTAGGTGCCCTGCAGAATGCCCTGCGTGCCGATGTAGATCCACGATCCCGCCGTCATCTGGCCGTACATGGTGAGGCCGAGGGCTTCGAGGCGGCGGAACTCGTCCCAGTTCGCCCAGTCGCCGACCAGGTTCGAGTTGGCGATCAGCACCCGCGGCGCCCACTCGTGGGTCTGCATGACCCCGACCGGCTTGCCGGACTGCACCAGCAGGGTCTCGTCGCCGCGCAGGGTCTCGAGGCTGCGGTAGATGGCGGCCAGGCTGGCGTGGTCGCGCGCGGCCTTGCCGGTTCCGCCGTACACGATGAGCTGCTCGGGATGCTCGGCCACCTCGGGGTCGAGGTTGTTCTGCAGCATGCGCAAGGCCGCTTCCTGCGGCCAGCCGAGCGTGTGCAGTTGCGTTCCGCGGTAGGCGCCGGTCATGCGGTCTCCTGGGGGTCGAGGGTCAGGGATGCCGCGGCGAGCAGGGCTCCCGACAGCACGAGCTCGGTGGCGGCCGCGATCTCCGGCGCCAGGTAGCGGTCGGGCCCGGGGCCTGGCACGCGCAGGCGGAGCGCGTCGATGACGCGACAGGAGGTGGGCGACGCGCCCTCCCCGCGCATCTCGAGACCGCGAGCGGCGGTGAGGAGCTCGATCGCGAGCACCCGCGTCAGGCCGTCGAGAGAGCGCCGCAGTTTGCGGCCGGCACTCCATCCCATCGAGACGTGGTCCTCCTGCATGGCGCTGGTCGGGATGGAGTCGACCGACGCCGGCACGGCGAGGCGCTTCAGTTCGCTGACGATGCCGGCCTGCGTGTACTGGGCGATCATGTGGCCGGAGTCGACCCCCGGGTCGTGAGCGAGGAAGGGATTCAGGCCGCCGTTGCGGTTCTTGTCGAGGAAGCGGTCGGTGCGCCGCTCGCTCATGCTCGCGACATCCGCGACGGCGATCGCCAGGAAGTCGAGCACGTAGCCGATGGGGGCGCCGTGGAAGTTGCCGTTCGATTCGAGCCGCCCGTCGAGGGTCACGACCGGGTTGTCGATCGCGCTGGCGAGCTCGCGGGAGGCGACCGTCCTGGCGTGCTCGACGGTGTCGCGCGCCGCACCGTGCACCTGGGGCGCGCAGCGCAGCGAATAGGCGTCCTGCACCCGGGTGAATCCGCCGGTGCGATGCCCGGCGACCACGGGGGAGCCGGCAAGCACTTGGCGCATGACCGCCGCCGAGACCGCCTGACCGGGATGCGGGCGCAGCGCCTGCAGGTCCGCCGCGAACACCGCGTCGGTGCCGGCCAGTCCCTCGACGCTCATGGCCGCCGCGAGGTCGGCGGTGGTCAGCAGGGCGTCCAGGTCGACGAGCGAGAGGGCGAGCATCCCCAGCATGCCGTCGGTGCCGTTGATCAGCGCGAGACCCTCCTTCTCGCGGAGCACCATGGGCGGGATGCCGTGCGCGGCCAGGGCTGCGGCGGCATCCCTCAGCGTTCCGTCGGCGGTTCTCACCTCGCCCTCCCCCATCACGGCGAGGGCGCAGTGCGCGAGGGGAGCCAGATCCCCCGAGCAGCCGAGCGAGCCGTACTCGCCCACGACCGGTGTCAGCCCCGCGTTCAGAAGAGCCGCGTAGCTCTCGGCGACCTCGGCCCGCACACCGGTGCGACCTGTGGCCATGGTCTGCAGGCGCAGCAGCATGGTGGCGCGCACGACCTCACGCTCGACCTCCTGACCGGAGCTCGCGGCGTGGCTGCGGATCAACGAGCGCTGCAGCTGCTGCCGCTGCTCTACCGGGATGTGGGCGGTGGCGAGTGCGCCGAACCCCGTCGACACCCCGTAGTGCGGGGCCGGGTCCTCGGCGAGGCCCTCGATCACGGCCCGCGACTCGGCCATGCGCGCGATCGCCTCGGGTGCCAGGCGGACCGCCGCATCATGCCGCGCGACCGCGGCGACGTCCTCGGGGGAGAGCGGGTGCCATCCGATCGTGATCTCCAGCATGCCTCAGTGAACCGCCGTCGTTCCCGGCGCGGGGGGTCGATCGGAGCAGTACAGTCTGAGATCTCAGACAAGTGAGGAGGGATGCCGTGCCCTCGGACGTGCCCGCCGCCCGCAACGCCCTGCGCATGTTGCGGGTGCTCGCCGAGCGGACCACGCCGGTCCCGGCCTCCACGCTGGCGCGGCAGCTCGGGATCCCGCGCTCCTCTCTCTACCAACTCGCCCGGGCGATGATGGATGAGGGCTTCCTCGTGCACTACCCCGAGGAGCGCGCATATGGCCTCTCCGCCCTGGTCACCGAGATCGGAGCCGGGATGCTGCAGACCGAGCGATTGCGCCGGCTCGCGCATCCCCTGCTCGAGCGGCTCGTCGTCGGGACCGCGACACCGCTCGCCGCGCACCTCGTCGTGCTGACCGGGGCGGAGGTGACCTACGTGGATCGCCTCTCAGCACCCCGCGCACCCACCACCGTCTCGAGCATCGGCGTGCGGCTGCCCGCCCACCTCACGGCGACGGGCCGCTCGGCGCTGGCGGCGATGCCCCACGAGCAGGTGCGAGCCCTGTACCCGCATCGCGACGCCCTCTACCGCAGAACCGGACCCGGACCGGCGACCCTCCCCGAGCTCGACGAACTGCTGCGGACCGCGCGCGAGCGGGGCTGGGCGGTCGAGGACGGCGACATCACCGGCGGCTACTCCTCGGTCGCGGCGGCTGTGCTCGACCGCAACCAGTACCCGATCGCGGCTCTCGGCGTCACCTTCCGCACCGGGCTCGACGACGCGTCGCGCTCGGAGCTGGGGGCGGCCGTGGCGCTCGCCGCCGCAACCCTGACGGGCCGTCTGGTGGGGCGCTGAGGACCCTCGACGGAGGGTTATAGTCCTATTTGGAAATCAAGTCAAGGAATACCTGGACATGTCGCTCAGTTATGGCATACAGTTGATCCTTGCGCTCCCACACCCCTCGTCGTCATATTGCGGACGACGCTGTGCCCATTTGGGTCAGTGCCCAGACCAAGCTCCCGAATATTGCGGCGGGGCTGTTCTGAGGCCGTGAGAGTCGCCTTCTCCACTACCGACACAACGAGACCGACGGGTCTCACGGAGGTTGTTACCTACCTTGGCCGCTGCGCGCTCCGCATCCAACAAGAAGTCCGCCAAGAACGGTCGTACCGCGTCGCGGTTGTCGTTCGCCAAAATCACCGACACCCTGACGGTTCCCGATCTGCTCGCTCTGCAGACCGAGAGCTTCGACTGGCTCGTGGGCAACGATGCGTGGAAGGCGCGAGTCACCGAGGCCAAGGCCGCCGGCAACGACTCGGTGCCCGAGACCACCGGCCTCGATGAGATCTTCGAAGAGATCTCGCCCATCGAAGACCTCGGCGAGACCATGCAGCTCTCGTTCACGGCTCCCGAGCTCGAAGAGCCCAAGTACTCCATCGAGGAGTGCAAGGAGCGCGGCAAGACCTTCGCCGCGCCGCTCTACGTGAACGCCGAGTTCATGAACCACATGACCGGCGAGATCAAGACCCAGACCGTGTTCATGGGCGACTTCCCGCTCATGACCGAGAAGGGCACCTTCATCATCAACGGAACCGAGCGCGTCGTCGTGTCGCAGCTGGTCCGTTCGCCCGGTGTCTACTTCGAGCGCCAGCAGGAGAAGACCTCAGACACCGACATCTACTCGGCGCGCATCATCCCGAGCCGGGGTGCCTGGCTCGAGTTCGAGATCGACAAGCGCGACCAGGTGGGCGTGCGCATCGACCGCAAGCGCAAGCAGTCCGTCACCGTCTTCCTCAAGGCGCTCGGCCTGACGAGTGAAGAGATCCTCGAGAAGTTCGCCGGCTACGAGTCGATCGCGGGCACCCTCGAGAAGGATGCGATCCTCACCAAGGAAGACGCGCTCAAGGACATCTACCGCAAGCTGCGCCCGGGCGAGCAGGTCGCCGCCGAGGCTGCGCGTGCGCTGCTCGACAACTTCTACTTCAACCCGAAGCGCTACGACCTGGCCAAGGTGGGTCGCTACAAGATCAACCGCAAGCTCGGAATCGACGCGGGCCTGAAGGACTCGGTCCTCTCGATCGACGACATCATCGGCACGATCAAGTACCTGGTCGCGCTGCACGCGCGCCAGACCACGCTGCCCGGCATCCGCGACGGCAAGAAGGTGGAACTCCGCCTCGACGTGGACGACATCGACCACTTCGGCAACCGCCGCATCCGCGCGGTCGGCGAGCTCATCCAGAACCAGGTGC
>FSWJ01000367.1_pt1 | contig 9948 bp, 6 predicted proteins | sample 1637851 | NCBI WGS metagenome assembly FSWJ01 (sample SAMEA3914789, study PRJEB12502) | metagenome | biome: forest; material: soil | place: Canada | collected 2011-07-03 | depth 0.3 m | reverse complement strand
GTGCTCGCGATGTCGGTGGACGAGGCCGAGGAGTTCTTCGGCGCCGGCGAGGCTCACACGCCGGCCGCGCACGCCGTCCTCGACCGGCTCGCCGATGTCGGGCTCGGCTACCTCAGGCTCGGCCAGCCGCTCACCACGCTGTCGGGCGGGGAGCGGCAGCGGCTCAAGCTGGCGACCCAGATGGCGGACAGAGGCGACGTCTACGTCCTGGACGAGCCGACCACCGGTCTGCACCTCGCGGACGTCGAGCAGCTGCTCGGGCTGCTCGACCGGCTCGTCGACTCGGGCAGGTCCGCCATCGTCATCGCGCACCACCAGGCGGTCATGGCACACGCCGACTGGATCATCGACCTCGGCCCGGGCCCCGGCCACGACGGCGGCCGGATCGTCTTCGAGGGCACCCCTGCGGACCTCGTCGCCGCCCGCTCCACCCTCACTGGCCAGCACCTCGCGGCGTACGTCGGTTCCTGACCGGGGACCGGGTCTGGTGGTGCGCCGATAATACATATTATGTAAGGCTGTAGCTCCCAAGCCCCGTCGGCACCGGGCGCGCCCAGGCCTTCTCGGCCCCGTCGGCACCGGACGCGACCGCCCCCCACCCAGAAGGTGATGGGCGCGGTACCTTCTCGCGGTCCACCGGCGCACCCGGCCCGGTTTGTCCGCAAAGGAAGCCCATGACCTCCCTGCACCGCGCCGCGTTCGGCGTCCTGTTCGGTTCCTTCCTTGCCGTGGGCGTCGTGGCCGCGGGGCCGGCGTCAGCCTGCCAGCCCGAGAGCTGCCCGCAGACCTTCCCGGTCTGCACGGTGCTGGACGCGGTCCACACGGTCCGCTGCATCCCCGTCCCGTAGCTCCCGGCCGGCGGGTGGCCGGCGCGGGCTAGTGGGAGCTGTGTACGGCGCGCAGCCGTCGCGCGCGCGCCGCGCCCGGAGGGGCGTCGCGGAGGGCCAGCCAGTCGGCGACGTCCTCGAGCGGCATGGGGCGGGCCAGCAGGAACCCCTGCGCGAGGTCGCACCCCATGTCCTGCAGCTGCTCCCAGGTGCTGAGGGTCTCGACACCCTCGGCGACGACCCGCAGCCCGAGGTTCTGACCCAGGTCGACGACCGACCGGACGATGGCCGCGCACTGCGGGTCGCGGTCGAGCCCGGTGACGAACTGCCGGTCGATCTTCACCTCGTGCACCGGGAGCCGGCTCAGGTAGCTCAGCGAGCTGTACCCCGTCCCGAAGTCGTCGACCGACAGCAGGACGCCGAGGTCGCGGAGGGCGTGCAACACCGCCATGGTGTCGGCCAGCTCCGAGATCACGCCGTGCTCCGTGATCTCGAGCACGAGCAGGTCGGCGGGCACCTGGTGCAGCGCGAGCAGCGCCGCCACGTCCGACACCAGCTCAGGATCGAGCAGCGAGCGGGGTGACAGGTTCACCGAGACCGAGACCCGTCGGCCGTCACGGAGCCACCGGGCGCACGCGGCGATCCCCTCCCCCAGCACGGTGGCGGTCACGGGCCGCAGCAGGCCGGTCTTCTCCGCGATCGGGATGAACTCCTCAGGCAGCAGCAGGCCGCGCTCCGGGTGCTGCCACCGCACGAGCAGCTCGACGCCGTTGACGACGCCGGTACTCAGGGCGGCCAGCGGCTGGGCGTAGACCAGGATCTGGTCCCCCGCCAGGCCGTCCCGCAGCTGGCTGGCGAGCAGGAGCCGGGCGGGGTCGTTGCCGTCGAGCTCGCGGCGGTAGACCTCCGCGCCCCGGCGCCCGCTCTTGGCGGCGTACATCGCGACGTCCGCGGCCTTCAGCAGGGCGCCGACCTCCCTGCCGTGCAGGGGCGCGAGCGCGACCCCGATGCTGCCGCCGACCTCGAGGCGTACGTCGTCGACCCGCGCCGGCTCCTCGAGGGCCGCCAGGACCGCTCTGGCGACGGCCATCGCCTCGTCGGCCTGCTCCACGTCGGGAAGCAGAATCGCGAACTCGTCGCCCCCCAGCCGGGCGACGAGCGCCGCCTGGGGCGCCGTCTGCCGGAGCCGCCGGCCCACCTCCATGAGCAGCAGGTCGCCGTGCAGGTGCCCGAGCGTGTCGTTGACCTCCTTGAACCCGTCGAGGTCCATGAGGAGAAGAGCCAGTCCGCGACTGTTCCCGGCCCGCATGTCGGCCAGCGCGTCGACGGCGCGTGCCTCGAGCGCGGCGCGGTTGGGGAGGCCCGTGAGGGCGTCGTGCAGCGCCTCGTGCCGGAGCCGGTCGACGAGGCGGCCGTGCTCGAGGGCGACCGACGCGTGGTTGGCGACGGTCTCGAGCAGCTGGACGTCGCTCGCGTCGAAGCTGCGGACGCTGCCCATCCGGTCGCCGACGGTCACCAGGCCGACCACCCCGGACTCCCCGCGCAGCGGCGCCACGATGGCCTCGTTCATCCCGCGACCGGCGAGGTACCGGCGTGCCCCTGCCACCTTGCTGCCGCGCTGGAGGAGCACCGGCGCGCCGAGGGCGACCACCTGTTGCCACAGCCAGTCCTCCTGCGACAGCGTCGCCTCCTCCCGGATCAGCCGGTCGCCGCCGTCGTGTACGACGCGCAGCCCGCTGCCCTCGCCCGGCAGGAACGTCAGCTCCGCGCGCTCGGCCCGCAGCAGGTCCCTCGCCTGCACGAGCACGCTTCGCATGACGCCCTCGATCTCGGGGTGCGCGCCCACGACCTGGCTGAAACGGTAGAGCCGCTCCAGGCTGAGGTGGCGCTCCGACAGCGACGCGTAGGCGCGGTACGCCAGGACCGCTACGGCGGCGGCGACCGCCAGGAGCCACGTCGTACCGGTGTCCAGGAGCAGGCAGGACGCCGCGATGAGGCTCATCGTGGTCGTGAGCACCGCGACGGGGACGCCCGACGTGAGCGAGTCGAGCAGGTCACGCGGGCGCAGGACTCCTTCGTAGAAGTAGATGACGAGCGTGACCGCGAGCCCGGCAAAGGCGCTGGCGAAGGCCGCGCCCGCGTACGCCGCGACCCAGGCCCGAGGACCGAGAGCGGACGTCGGGCCGAGCACGGCACGGAAGAGCACGAGCGCCAGGCCGGTCTCGACAGCGTTGAGGGTGGCGTTGAACAGCAGCTTCAGTGGTGTCTGGCGACGGTAGAGCGCGTAGACGATGCCGGCACCGACGATCCTGACCGTCAGGACGGTCACCGGCGGCGCGAAGAACATGCCGAGGACCAGCGGGATCTCGCTCATGGAGATCGTCCTGGCCTCGCGTTTGACCTGGACGTGAAGGACGAAGACCTCGGCGCCGGCGAACATCACCAGGAGCACCGGCCATGGGACGGACACGCGGCTGGTCACGGGGCTCTGGTCGTGCAGGAGGAGCTCCAGTGCGCAGACGGCGAGGCCGAGCATCGCGGCGACGACGAGGAGGACACCCGTCGTCGGGGACACGACATGGATCGGGGTGGGCTCCGCTGCGGCCTGGTCGTCGTCGTTCATGTGCCGTGTCTCCCCTCGTCCGCCCGGTTCCCTGGTCGTGACCTCAACCCCGATCTGTCCTCGGCGCCGGCCGCCGGCACGAGGGCTCACAGCCCGCTCATCGCCAGCCGCCCGCGCCCCAGGCCTGGCTCGCCCAGTTCTGGCTCGCCCAGGCCTGGCTCGCCCAGGCCTGGCCCGCCCAGTTCTGGCCTGCCCAGGCCTGGCCCGCCCAGCTCTGCGAGCCCCAGGACGAGGAGTCGGACCCGCTGCCTGTCCAGGCCCGGCCGTTGAAGACCGCACCCTTCCAGGCCGAACGGCTCGCCTCGAGGGTCGCGAGGTCCGCCGTGTCGACCTCGTTGCCGAAGATGTCCCGTTCGCCGTCGAGGACAGCGTCTCCGGCGCCGATGTGCACCGACCCGCGCGCGGCTTCCAGACTTCCCGTCCCCGTGGAACGGGCGAAGGTCTGGACCCCCTCCGGTGCCGTTGCCTCCGCGGCGTCCGCCACCTCCAGCAGACCTGCCCCCTGCGCCTGCGCCTTCCCCCGCAGGTCGCGCGCGGTGCCTGTCAGCAGGCCCTTGACCTGGTCAGGGCTCAGAGTCGGCCTGGCCTCGAGCAGCAGCGCCGCAGCCCCGGCGACGACTGCTGAGGCCTGGGACGTGCCGCTGCCGCGGAACAGGCCGTCACCGGTTCGCGCCCGGGAGCCATACAGGCCGTCGATCGTGGAGCCGGGAGCCGCAAGACTCGTGATGCGCACGCCGGGTGCCACCAGGTCGGGGTTGCGGACACCGTCGCCGCGGGACGAGAAGCTCGCCACGACAGGCGTGCGCCGGCTGGTGTCGGAGGCACCGACAGCGAGCAGGTACGGGTCCCGCGCCGGGTTGGTGAGACCTCTGCCCGAGCTCCCGGCGTTGCCGCCCGAGACGACGACGACGATGCCCGCGTGCCAGGCCTGCTCCGCCGCGTAGGCAAGGGGGTCGACGGTGTAGGCCTGGGAGGCGTCCGTCCCGAACGACAGGTTCAGGACCCGGATGTGCAGGCCGTCGGTGTCGGCGTGCTGCACCACCCAGTCGATGCCGGCGATGACCTGCGAGACGTCGGCGTTGCCGACGGCGTCGGCCACCTTCACGCTGACGAGGCGTGCACCGGGGGCGATCCCGGAGAAGCCCTTCGCCGCGCTCCTGCCGGCGATGATCCCGGCGAGGTGCGTGCCGTGGCCGAAGCCGTCGGTGTGCCGCGTCTCGCTGTCCTGGGAGTCGAAGGACAGGTCCGGGCCGTAGACGACCTTCGCGCCGGTCAGGCCGGGCACGGGCGCGATCCCGGAGTCGATCAGCGCGACGTCCACGCCCCTCCCCGTGATCCCGCGGTCCCACAGGGCGCTCGCTCCGACGTCGTCCGCCACGTCGGCCAGCGACTGTGGTGCTCCGCCGGCCGCAGCGGCGGCGCCCGCGAGCCGGACCGTTCCGTCCGGGGTGACGGACGCGACCCTCGGGTCGTGCGAGAACCGGAGGGCGTCCGCGCGGTGGAGGAGTACGACCTCCGCGTCGACGAGCGGGACCTGCCGAAGAACGGTGCCTGTCCGGCGCAGGTCCAGCCGCAGCGCGGGGAGCTGGCCGTGCTGTGCCCGGACGACGTACTGCGAGACCGGTCCGGCAGCTGGCGGCGACGCATGGGCGGTGCCGGGGCCGAGGGCGACCAGCGACGCGAGAAGGCCCGCCGCCACGGCCGTGGCGCGGCGGGTCCACGTCGTGCTCGACCTGGTCCAGGTGGTGCTCCGACCCGCGTCGCCGGACCCGGCGCTGCGGGCGGCAGGTCGCGCGGCTCCGGTGGTACCGGGACGGGCGCTGGGACAGATGAGGAGCACGGAACGGGCACCTTCACTGAGGCAGGAGAAGACCTGTCGCTTGTGCGTCGGCACGGGCGTACCAGTTCTAAAGGGCCATACCGCACGATTCCGGATGGGCCGAAAGGACCAGCTCCGTCGGCGGGCAGACCGGCAGGGCCCCCCGCCCCGGCGCCTGGACCCCTATCTTCGGGCGGGTGCGCCCGCTGGCCGTGTTCGACATCGACGGGGTCCTCGCGGACGTCAGCCACCGCGTGCACTTCCTCGAGGGCCGGCGGCCCGACTGGGGCGGGTTCTTCGCCGCGGCCGTCGACGACGCGCCTCTTCCCGAAGGCCGCGCCCTGGTGGCGGAGGCCCACAAGGAGTGCGAGGTCGCCTACCTCACCGGCCGGCCGGAGCGCTGCCGGCCCGACACCACGGACTGGCTCCGCGACCAGGCGCTGCCGGAAGGAACCCTGGCGATGCGCGCCGACGGCGACCACCGGCCGGCGCGGCGGGTCAAGCCGGCGCTGCTCCGACAGCTCGCGCGCGGCCGGGTCGTCGCGGTGGTGGTCGACGACGACAAGGAGGTCTGCGACGCCTACGAGCGCGCCGGCTGGACCGTGCTGAGAGCCGGCTGGGCGACCCGCTCCCCCGCGCTGCGCCGCGCTCAGGAGGACGAAGGTCGCACCTGAGCGAGGACGCGACGCAGTGGGGCGGCCTTCGCGTGCGCCTCGGCGACCTCCGCCGCGGCGTCGCTCCCCCACGTGATCCCGCCGCCGGCCCACAGATGGGCGCGACCGTCGGCGAGCGCGATTGTCCTGATCGTCAACCCGAGGTCGAGACCTCCTGGCCACAGAAAGCCCATTGCCCCCATAGCCGGTCCGCGGCCCACCGGCTCGAGGGACGCCAGGAGCCCGCAGGCGGCGTGCTTGGGCGCTCCCGTGACCGACCCGCCAGGCAGCAGCGCGCGGAGCACGTCCGCGGTGCCCGCACCTGTCGCCAGCCGTCCCGCGACCGTCGAGGACGCATGCCAGAGCCCCGCCCAGTCCGCGAGGTCGTAGAGGCTCTCGACGGTGACGGTCCCGGCCACCGTGACCCGTGCGAGGTCGTTCCGCTCCAGGTCGACGATCATGATGTGCTCGGCCCGGTCCTTCGCGCTCACGCGCAGCACCCCCGGGTCGCGCGCCGTGCCCTTGACCGGCACGGTGGTGAGGCGGTCGCCGGTCAGGCGCACCAACTGCTCCGGCGACGCCGACGCGACCGTCCACCCAGGTCCGCTGAGGGACCCGCCGTACCAGGCTCCCGGGAGGGACGTGAGCGCGGCCGCGAGCGCGGCCGGGTCGCCCGTGAACGGAGCGCTCGCGTGCCCGACGACGTTGGCCTGGTACACCTCGCCCCGGGCGATCGCCTGTCGGACCGCTTCGACCGCCGCCGCGTGCTCGGCGTCGGTCCAGCTCGCCGACCACTCCCCCACGCCCGCCGGCCCGGGCGGGCCTGCCGGGCTCCCGCCGGTCCGGTACGCGACCGCCACGCACTCCGGGGCGCCGGCCGGGCTGGGACGCCCGGCCGGCACGCCTCCCAGGGCCGCGCAGCCACGGGCACCGATCAGCAGGGCGATCCCCACCTCGCCGCTCTGGGCCTGCGGCTCCCCGGCCAGGCCGTGCGCGGCCAGGAACTCGAGGACGAGCGCGGGGTCGTCGGTCTCGACGCGCTCCACCTCCACGAGCGGCCCCCGCCAGGCGGGCGGTCTCCCGGCGGGTCCTTCCACAGTGATACCTCCGAATGGGTGATGCTCGTCGGGTTCAGTGAAACGATGGGATGTCCGAGATAGATCACAGCAACGATCACAACGACAACAGCACGCCAGAGCCAACAGGAACATCGGCCCGGAGGACGAAGTCCTCCCACGAGACCGCCAGAACGACCCGACCCAGGAGCAGCACGATGAGGTGCCAGCACCAACCCGCTTGCCCGCCCGCTGAGGCGCCCGACCACGACGCGGCGCGCGTGGTCAGCCACCACCCCGAGCAGGGCTGGGTGCTCCTGTGCAACGGCGTGGTCGTCTTCGACGACACCGGCGAGTTGCTCCCCGACCGGCAGGCCGTCGCTCCCCACCGGCCGACGGTCCGCAAGGTCGCCTAGCTAGCAGGTCACGAGCCGGAGGCGAAGGCCTCGACCGGCGGGCACGAGCAGACCAGGTTGCGGTCGCCGAAGGCCCCGTCGATCCGCCGTACCGGTGGCCAGTACTTGGTCCCCTTGTCCACCCCGGCGGGGAAGGCCGCCAGGTGCCGGTCGTACGGCAGGTCGCCCAACACGCTGGCGGCCGTGTGGGGCGCACCGGACAACACGTTCGGCCCACCACCCTCGGGGAGCCCGTCGATCTCCCGGCGGATCGCGATCATGGCCTCGCAGAACCTGTCCAGCTCTCGCAGGTCCTCCGACTCCGTCGGCTCGATCATGAGCGTCCCCGCGACCGGGAAGCTCATCGTCGGCGCGTGGAAGCCGTAGTCGATGAGGCGCTTGGCCACGTCGTCGACCGTCACGCCGGTCTCCTTGGTGATCTGCCGCAGGTCGACGATGCACTCGTGCGCCACCAGCCCGCCCCGGCCGGTGTACAGGACCGGGTAATGCGGCTGCAGGCGGGCGGCCACGTAGTTCGCGCTGAGCACCGCGACCCTGGTCGCCCGGGTGAGGCCCTCGCCGCCCATCATCCGGACGTACGCCCAGCTGATCGGCAGGATCCCGGCGCTGCCGTAGGGCGCGGCGCTGACCGGCCCGGGGCCGGTCGCCGGCCCGGCCTCGCTGTTGAGCGGGTGGTTGGGCAGGTACGGCGCCAGGTGCGCCCGGGCGGCCACCGGCCCGACACCGGGCCCGCCGCCGCCGTGCGGGATGCAGAACGTCTTGTGCAGGTTGAGGTGGCTGACGTCGGCCCCGAACTTCCCCGGCCGGGCCAGCCCGACCAGCGCGTTCAGGTTCGCCCCGTCGACGTACACCTGGCCGCCGGCGTCGTGGACGAGGCCGCAGATCTCGGTCACGGCCGTCTCGAAGACGCCGTGCGTGCTCGGGTAGGTGATCATCAGCGCGGCCAGCTGCGCCCGGTGCTGCTCGATCTTGGCCTTGAGGTCCTCGACGTCGACGTCCCCGCTCGGGGTGGTGCCGACCACGACAACCTTCATACCGGCCATCACGGCGCTGGCCGCGTTGGTCCCGTGGGCGCTGGCAGGGATGAGGCAGACGTCGCGGTGGGTGTCGCCGGCGGCGAGGTGGAAGGAGCGGATCGCCAGGAGCCCCGCAAGCTCGCCCTGCGAGCCGGCGTTGGGCTGCAGGCTCACCGCGTCGTACCCGGTGATCTCGCAGAGCCAGCCCTCGAGGTCGGTGATGAGCTTGCGGTACCCGCGGGCGTGCTCGACCGGCGTGAAGGGGTGCAGTGACCCGAACTCCGGCCAGGTGACCGGCTCCATCTCGGTGGTCGCGTTGAGCTTCATCGTGCAGGAGCCGAGCGGGATCATCGTCCGGTCCAGCGCCAGGTCCTTGTCCGACAGCCGCCGCAGGTAGCGCAGCATCGCGGTCTCGCTGTGGTGGCTGCGGAAGACCTCGTGGGTGAGGAAGGGGCTGGTACGGCGAAGGTCCTCCGGCAGCGTGTCCGTCGGGTCGGCGTCGAGGGCGTCCCAGTCGGGGCTCGGGACGCCGAAGGCCGCGGTGACCAGGTCGAGGTGGGCCCGGGTCGTGGTCTCGTCCGTGCTGATGCCGACGGTGTCGGCGTCGACCAGGCGCAGGTCGACCCCCTGTCGGCGGGAACGCTCGACGACCTCGGCGGCCCGGCCGGGAACGCTCACCTGGACGGTGTCGAAGAAGGCACCGCCGGCGCCGAGCGCCCTCGCGAGCAGGCTCGCGTACCGGTGGGTGCGGCGCGCGATCGCCGTCAGGCCCTCGGGTCCGTGCCAGACGGCGTACATGCCGGCGATCACCGCCAGCAGCACCTGCGCGGTGCAGATGTTGCTGGTCGCCTTCTCGCGCCGGATGTGCTGCTCGCGGGTCTGCAGCGCGAGCCGGTAGGCCGGCGCGCCGTCGGCGTCGACGCTGACCCCGACGAGCCGGCCGGGGATGCTGCGCTCGAGGCCGGTGCGGACGGCCATGTAGCCGGCGTGGGGACCGCCGTACCCGAGCGGGACGCCGAAGCGCTGGGTGGTCCCGACGGCCACGTCGGCACCGGCGTCGCCGGGGCTCTCGAGGAGCGTCAGGGCGAGCAGGTCGGCGGCGACGGCGACGAGCGCACCGCGGGCGTGCGCCGCCTCGACGACCGGCTTGAGGTCCCGGATCCTTCCCGAGGTGCCCGGGTACTGCACGAGCACCCCGAAGATGTCGTCAGGGAGACCTGTCGACAAGTCCATGACCTGGACGGGTAGGCCGAGCGGCTCGGCCCGCGTGCGGACCACCGCGATCGTCTGGGGATGGCAGTCGGCGTCGACGACGAAGACCGCTCCCGGGCCGGCCTTGCTCTGCCGGCGGCACAGCGTCAGGGCCTCGGCTGCGGCCGTGCCCTCGTCCAGCAGCGAGGCGTTCGAGGTGGGGAGCCCGGTCAGGTCCGCGACCATGGTCTGGAAGTTCAGGAGGGCTTCGAGCCGGCCCTGGCTGATCTCCGGCTGGTAGGGCGTGTACGCGGTGTACCAGGCCGGGCTCTCCAGGACGTTGCGCAG
>FSWJ01000680.1_pt1 | contig 10030 bp, 5 predicted proteins | sample 1637851 | NCBI WGS metagenome assembly FSWJ01 (sample SAMEA3914789, study PRJEB12502) | metagenome | biome: forest; material: soil | place: Canada | collected 2011-07-03 | depth 0.3 m | reverse complement strand
GGGACGGCCTCGACGGCGGCCGGGGGGGCGCTCATGACGACGGCCTGGGCGGGGTGGAAGACGCTCGGCGGCGCCTCCGGCCGCGCGCCGAAGGGGCTGAGGACCAGGCCACCGAGGGCCGTGATGCCGACCGCCCCCAGCACCGTCGGGGCGGTGACGCGCGTGACCATCCGGCGGAGCCTGCCGGCGAGACCGAGGCCGGCGACCCAGGGCGCGAGGACCGCGAGGCCACCCGCCGGGAGCGTGCCGCCGCGCAGCGCGTACTCCCTGCGGAGCGCCTTGCGGGCCCGGGTGAGGACCGAGCGGACGGCCGGCTCCGTCATCTCGAAGCGGTGGCAGAGGTCCTCGTACGACCTGCCCTCCACCTCGCGGGCCCACAGCACGGCTGCCTGCCGGGCCGGCATCGCGTCGAGCGCGTCCAGGGCCGTGCGCGCCTCGTCGCGGGCCACCACGACGTCGGCGGTGTCGCGCCCGACGCGGGACCCTTCCGGGACGTCGGCAACCGAGGTCGAGCGGCCGCGCACCCGCAGCCGGTCGATCACCAGGCGCCCGGTGACCACGGTCGTCCAGGCGGCCAGGTCGTCCTCGGTCTGGAGCTGCTCGCGGTGGGTGTACGCCCGCAGGAGGGCCTCCTGCACCAGCTCCTCGGCCTCGTGCACGTCACCCAGGCGCCGGACGGCGTAGCGGTGCAGACGGGGGCGGACCCGGCGGACCACCTCGTCGAAGTCGAGCGGAGCGGCCTGGACCAGCCGGAGCGCGGGAACCGGCACCGGCTCGCCGTACAGGAGCGCGGTGTCGCCGAGTGGCAGGTCTTGTGCGGTGGACACGGAGGACCTCTTCCGCCGGTGGCTGGGTAGGCCCGACACCCGGGTCAACGATCCGGGCACCGCATCCTCGCGGGCCTGGGCCTACTTATCTGGACGATCCAGTTGCAAGTGTGGCATTCCATGATCAACGCGGACAAGGCCCGTCGAAGGAGGACAGGCCCGCCGCGCTCAAGACAGCCGGTACAACGTGCCGATGTGAGGAAGGACACGGGTCGGAGCGGCCCGACCTGTGACCAGAGCAGTCGAGGAGCACCGAGATGGAGCACGTGGTCTTCTTTCCCGCCCACGACGGGACACCGGCGTTCCGTCGTGTCGCGACGCTCGAGGACGCGGTGCGTCTCGTCGAGCACCTGCGCAACGCCGAGGGGGTCAGCGAGGTGAGCGTGCACGCGCTCGCCGAGGTCCCTCTCGCGTTCAAGGCCTGGTACCGCGTCGAGCTGCCGGAGGCGGTCGAGGCCCCCGTCGCGGAGCCGGTGCTCGACCCGGTGCCGCTGCTGGCCGAGGACCTGGTCCCCGAGCAGCCGGTGGTCGCCCTCGCCACGAGCAACGGCCACGTCGCCGACAGCCCGAGCAGCCTCGGCTTCTTCGCCTCCTGACCGGACCCCGGGCGCCGGCGGCAGCTGCCGGGCCACGGGACGGCGTCGGCCGTACAGGGGTCGCAGTTAGGCTCGGGTGGTGTCACGCCGCGCTCTGACCTTGCTCCTGGCGAGCGTCCTCGCCGTCGCCCTCGCCGTGGCGGGCGGGACCCAGACCGTTCCGTACGTGGCCCTGACCCCGGGCCCTGCCTTCAACACCCTCGGGTCGGTCGGCGGGACGCCGGTGCTGTCGATCACCGGGCGGGCCACCTACCCGACGCAGGGCTCGCTCGACCTGACCACGGTCAGCGTGAAGGACCAGATCACGCTCTTCGAGGCCCTGTGGGGCTGGATGTCGCCGAGCGAGGCCGTGGTCCCGCGCGAGGTGGTCTTCCCGCCCGACCAGACGCAGCAGCAGGCGGACACGCAGAACACCGTGCTCATGCGCCAGTCGCAGGACGACGCGACCACGGCGGCGCTGCACGAGCTCGGGGTCCCGTCGCAGACCACGGTCGAGGTGGAGACGGTCGCGGCCGGCGCGCCGGCGGCCCGCGCGCTGCGGACCGGCGACGTGCTCCGGACGGTCGACGGCCAGAAGGTCACGACGTCGGCGTCCCTGCGGGTGCTCATCTCGAAGCACACGCCCGGCCAGACGGTCCGGATCGGCTACACGCGGGCGGGCAGTGCCGCGACGGCCACGGTCGCGACGATCGCCTCCACCGACACGCCCCGGCGGGCGATCATCGGCATCACGCCGCGGGAGGTCTCGAGCTTCCCGGTCAAGGTCTCGATCATGCTGAAGGACGTCGGCGGGCCCAGCGCCGGGCTGATGTTCGCGCTCGGGATCATCGACAAGCTCGGCCCCGGCTCGCTCACCGCCGGGCGCGACGTCGCCGGCACGGGCGAGATCACGGCGGACGGCAAGGTCGGGCCGATCGGCGGCATCGCCCAGAAGATGCTGGGCGCCAAGAAGCAGCACGCCACGGTCTTCCTCTCGCCCGCGGACAACTGCGCCGAGGCCAAGGCCAACAAGCCGGCCGGCCTCACCCTCGTGCGGGTCACCACCCTGAAGGACGCCCTCGCGGCGCTCGCCGTCCTGCGCGCGGGCGGCACGCCGCCGTCGTGCTGATCGCCGCCGACCGGGGGCCGCGCTCCTAGACTCGCGCCCATGGAGCCCGGCGTACCCTTCGCGCTCCTCGGTGCGGTGCAGTTCCTGCTCATCGCGGCCTTCCTCGGCCTGGCCGCCGCGGCCGTCGGCCGCCGTTCCTTCGCGGGCGCTCTCGTCGCCCTGGGCGCCGGGGTCCTCACGGCCGCCGAGGTCGCGACGGCGCTGCGCCTCGGCGTGCCCGCCTCCGACGGCCTGGCCGTGACCCGGGCCGCCGCCACGCTCGTGGTCGCGGGCGGCCTCTACACCGGAGGGCTCGGCGTCCGCCGGGTCCCGACGGCGGCGTACGGCGTCGTCGTACCGCTGGCCGTGGCCGGAGGGCCGGCGGCGTTCCTGGCCGGCACCTCGGCCGCCGCCGCGGTCGCGGCCCTGTGGGACCGGCGGGACGCCGTCGGCGCGTGGGTGGCGGCCGGGTTCGCGCTGCTCGGCGCGGCGGCCGTGGTGGCACCGCTCGCCGACAGCGGTACGGCCGCCCCGCTGGCCGTCCTCGTGCTCCGCGGCGTGGCAGCGGTGGCCCTGATCGTCGGCCTGGCGCTGCTCGCGCAGGTCAGCCTTCTGGCGAAGGTCGTCGGGGCGATCCTGGCGGGCGTGCTGGTGATGGCCGTGGCGGCCGTCGGCGTGGTCGGCACCGTCGTCGTGTCCTCCTACGACCAGCAGAACCGCGACCTCGTGGTCGACGCGCGCAACACCCGGCTCGCGGCGCTGCAGCAGAACGTCTTCGAGAACGCGAAGCAGCTGGTGAGCCTCGCGCCGCAGGCCTGCTCGGCGCCCGCCGTCGCCGCCGCGCAGGCCAACTGCGCCGGCTACGTGTCGGCGTTCGCGACGCCGGGGGTCGACGACTTCGTCGTGCGGATCCGGAGGACGGGGTCGCCCCTGGCCCTCGCCGGGCGGCTCGACGGCAAGGTCGTGCTGCCGTCACGCAGCGAGGTCCTCGGGCTCGCCGCCGTGTCCACGGTGAAGGCCGTGCTCGACGGCTCGGGCGCCAGCCAGTCGCTCACGCCCATCCCGCGGTTCGTGAGGCTGGCGGGCTCGCAGCCCTCGGTGGCGGTCATCGCCGTGATCGCGGGCGCGCGGGCGCCCGGGCAGAGGCTCCCGTCCGACGTCTTCGTCTACGGGATCCGGATCGACGACAACTACACGCGACGCGACCTCGACACCGGGCAGAGCTTCGCGCTCTCGCTGCTGGCGGGCGACCCCCTGCAGGTGGTCGCGTCGAACGCGAGCCCGCGTCGCCGCCTCGAGCTGCTGAACGTCGTCCGGACCGCGGGAGCCGACCGCGGGGTGCCGGACACGGGCGTCGTGGTGGCCAGCCAGGGCAGCCTGCCGACGGTCGCGCTCAAGCCGATCAAGGACTACGCGCCCGGCAACCCGCAGACGGTCGCGCTGCTGGCGGTGTCCCGCGACGCCGGGCCGGCGCTCGACGCCGAGCGGCGGGCCCTGCGGCTGCTGCTCGCCACGGCCCTGCTCGCCCTGCTCGCCGTCGCCGTCGCGGCCGCCGTCCTCGGCCGCCGGACGGTCGAGCCGGTCCGGCGGCTCACCGCCGCGGCGGCCAGGGTGGCGGCCGGCGACCTGACCGCGACGGCGGCGGTGTCGGGCCGTGACGAGGTCGGCACGCTGTCCCGCACCTTCGACGGGATGACGGTGGCGCTGGCCCAGGTGACCGGCGACCTGCGGAGCTCCGCCGTACGGCTGGAGACCGTCCTGGCGTCGATGTCGGACGGGCTGCTCGCGACGGACGTCGACGGCGTCGTCACCTCGGTCAACCGGGCCGCTCTCGGCATGCTGGGGCTCGAGGAGCAGGACGTCCTGGGGGAGTCGCTCGACATCGTCGCCGACGTCCGCGACGTCAACGGCATGCAGGTCGCGGACGTCGCGATGCGGCTGCGGGACGAGCCGGCGGAGGTACGGCGGCCGGACGGCTCGACCGTGCCGGTCCGGGTCGCCATCACCCCGCTGGAGGGTGCCGAGGGCGTGGTCATGGTCCTGCGCGACACGACGCGCGAGCGCGAGGTCGAGCGGATGAAGACCGAGTTCCTGTCGAACGTCAGCCACGAGCTCCGGACGCCCCTGACCCCGATCCGCGGCTACGCCGAGATCCTGGTCGGCAAGCCGGGTCTCGAGACCGGCAAGGTGCTGGCCTTCGCGACGACCATCCGCGACGAGTCGATCAAGATGAACCGGGTGGTCGACCTGCTCGTCGACGTCGCGGCGCTGGAGGCCGGCCGGGTGTCGATCGTGCCGCGACCGGTGTCGGTCAAGGACCTGCTGGACGCGCGGCTCGAGGTCTGGCAGTCGCGGGCGCCCGGGCGCGCGCGGGACATCAAGCGGCGAGTCGCGGCGGGCCTGCCGCGGGTGCAGGTCGACCCGACCTGGGTCGGGAAGGCGCTCGACGAGCTGCTCGACAACGCCGTGAAGTACAGCCGGCCCGGTACGGCGATCACGCTGCTCGGGACGCAGTCGCCCGACGGCACGCACGTCCGGGTGTCGGTGAAGGATGCCGGTCCCGGGATCGCCGACGACGACCAGCGCAGGCTGTTCACGTCCTTCGAGCAGGTCGACGGGTCGGCGACGCGCAAGGTCGGCGGCCTCGGCCTGGGGCTCTCCTTCGTACGACGGCTGGCGGAGGACGCCGGCTACCCGCTGACCGTCACCTCCCGGCTGGGCAAGGGCTCGGAGTTCGCCCTCGACCTGCCGGTCGCCGACGCCCAGCCGGCGCGGCGGAGGCGCTAGCCCGGCTCCTCGTCCAGGGTGGCCAGGAGGGCGTCCGCGAGCCCGGGTGCCAGGTCCCCTCCGGTGACGCGGTCGTCCTCGTCGTCGCCGGTGCCGCGGAGCCGGAGGACGGACTCGCGGCTCCCGTCACGCATGACGCCGACGGCCATCCGGACCTCCCTGCGGTCGGGGTGCTCCGCGGCCGTCCCGGCGGGGTCCTCGGTGCCGGTGAGGGCGGACTCCGCGGACGGGGGGAGGACGAGCACCTCGTGCACCAGCACGACGCCGAGCACCTCGGGACCGAAGACCAGGCCGGCGAGCTGCTCGTCGAGGGGACCGTCCTCCACCGGGTCCTGCGCGATCGGGGTCAGCGAGCCCGGGCGGGCGACGACCAGTCCCATGCTCTCGGCGAGCTGCGGCTCGGCGCGCAGCAGCTCCTCGGTGTCGACGAGGGCGAACAGCTGCGGCGGCTGGTCCCAGCCGGCCTCGGCGACGTGCCCCTCCACCTCGCCGACGACGGACAGCAGGGCAGGACTCGGCGGGACGGTCATGTCGACCATTGTCGGGCACGGTGTTCAGGCAGAGCAGGAAGTGGACCGCGCTGTGGTTGAGTGCGACCCAGAGAGCACGACTACCTACCCGAAGGTGAGCCTGAAGCAGTGGCCGTCCGTACTGGGGGTCCGGCACTGCCGGGTCGTCCGCGCCTGTTCGTCCCTGTCATCGTCGCCGTCCTGCTGCTGCTGATCCTGGGCGGCGTCTTCGTCTCGCTCTACACCGACCTGCTGTGGTTCCGGGAGACCGGGTTCTCCGAGGTCTTCACGACCGTCCTGCAGACCAAGCTGGTGCTGTTCCTCGTGTTCGGCCTGCTCATGGCCGCGGTGATCGGGACCAACATCGCCGTCGCGTACCGGTCCCGGCCGCCGTTCCGGCCGATGTCGCTCGAGCAGCAGAACCTCGAGCGCTACCGGGTGGCGATCGAGCCGTTCCTGCTCCCGGTGCTGCTGGTCGTGAGCGGCGTCTTCGGGGTCTTCGCCGGCCTGTCGGCCGCGAGCCAGTGGCGCACGTGGCTGCTCTGGAGGAACGCGCAGCCGTTCGGGCAGACCGACCCCCAGTTCCACAAGGACATCTCCTACTTCACCTTCACCTACCCGTTCCAGCGGTTCCTGCTGGGCTTCGTGCTCGTGGTCCTCGTCCTGTCGCTGCTCGCCTCCGCGGTGACGCACTACCTGTTCGGCGGCGTCCGGCTGCAGACCGCCGGGGAGAAGATCAGCGTCGCGGCGCGGGTGCACCTGTCGGTCCTGGTCGGGCTGGTCGTGCTCGTCAAGGCGATCGCCTACTGGCTCGACAGGTACGGGCTCGCGTTCTCCCTGAGGGGCGTCGTCCAGGGCGCGTCCTACACCGACGTCCACGCCGTCCTGCCCGCCAAGACGATGCTCGCCGGCATCGCGCTGATCTGCGCCCTGCTGTTCTTCGCCAACATCGCGGTCCGCAACGTCCTGCTGCCCGCAGGTGCGCTGGCGCTCCTGGTGATCAGCGCGGTCGTCGTGGGCGGGATCTACCCGGCGATCGTGCAGAAGTTCCAGGTCAAGCCGAACGAGGTCGTGCGGGAGGGTCCGTACATCCAGCGCAACATCGACGCGACCCGGCGGGCGTACCAGATCGAGAACGCGGTCGTGACGCAGTACCCGGCTGTCTCGACGGCGACGTCGGCGGCGCTGCGCGGCGACACCGGCACCGTCCCGAACGCGCGCCTGCTCGACCCGAACATCCTCGGGCCCGCGTTCAAGAAGGCGCAGGGGATCCGCAACTACTTCGGCTTCAACCCCTCGCTCGACATCGACCGCTACACCGTGGGCGGCAAGACCCAGGACTACGTCGTCGCCGTCCGCGAGCTCGAGCAGTCGCAGCTGCGGTCCGACCAGCAGAACTGGATCAACCTGCACCTCACCTACACGCACGGCAACGGCTTCGTCGCCGCCCCGGCCAACGCGACGGCCGACGACGGGTTGCCGAACTTCACGGTGAAGAACATCCCGATGACCGGCCCGACCGAGCTGGCCGTCGACCACTCGCAGATCTACTACGGCGAGAAGTCGCCGGACTACTCCATCGTCGACACCAAGCAGGCCGAGATCGACGGCCCGGGTGGCGACACCAGCAGCCAGGCCACGATCACCTACAGCGGGTCGGGTGGCGTGAAGCTCGACAGCGGCTTCCGCAAGCTGCTCTATGCCTTGAAGTTCAAGGAGAAGAACATCCTGCTGTCGTCGTCGCTGACGAAGGACAGCAAGCTGATGTACATCCGCTCGCCGAAGGAGCGCGTCGCCAAGGTGGCGCCCTTCCTCCAGCTCGACGGCGACCCGTACCCCGCCGTCGTCGACAGGCAGCTGCTCTGGATCGTCGACGGGTACACGACGAGCGCCGGCTACCCCTACGCCCAGCGGACGCAGCTCGGGCAGGTCACCACCGACAGCCGCGGCGCGACGGCGGCGAACGCGGAGGTCAACTACATCCGCAACTCGGTCAAGGCAACCGTGGACGCCTACACCGGCCAGGTGAAGCTCTACACCTGGGACGAGGCCGACCCGGTCCTGAGGACCTGGAAGGCCGCGTTCCCCAACATGGTGCTGCCGAAGTCGGCGATCACCCCCGGCCTGCAGGCGCACCTGCGTTACCCCGAGGACCTCTTCAAGGTGCAGCGCGAGCTGCTCGCGCACTACCACGTCACCACCCCGACCGCGTTCTACGGCGGTGAGGACTTCTGGCAGGTGCCGGCCGACCCGACGAGCACCGCCAGCCAGGTCCTCAACGGCACGGCCGCCGCCGGGACTACCGGAGACAACAGCGGGCCCCCGCAACCGCCGTACTATGCGCTTCTGCAGTTCCCCGGCCAGACGTCGTCGGCGTTCTCCCTCACGTCCACCTTCGTCGCCCGCGGCAACAGCAACCTCACCGCCTTCGCCGCGGTGTCGTCGGACCCCGCGGACTACGGGAAGATCCGGGTCCTGCAGCTGCCCAAGAACACCGCAATCCCCGGCCCCGGGCAGGTGGCGAACCAGTTCGAGAGCACGTCAGCGGTGTCGAAGAGCCTGTCGCTGCTGAGGACCGGCGGCTCCGAGGTGGTCCTGGGCAACCTGCTGACCCTCCCGGTCGGGCAGGGGCTGCTCTACATCGAGCCCGTCTACACCCAGTCGAAGAACGAGCCCAAGTACCCGATCCTCAACAGCGTCATCGTGAGCTTCGGCAACAAGATCGCCTACGAGAACACCCTCAGCGCTGCGCTGGACTCGCTCTTCGGGAAGGGCGCCGGCGGCGTCGTCGGCCCGTCGCCCTCGCCGTCGTCCTCGCCGCCCGCGAAGAACCTGGCCGCCGAGATCGCCGCGGCGCAGAAGGCGTACGACGACGGGCAGGCCGCGCTGCAGCGCGGGGACTTCGCCGGGTACGGCGCGGCACAGACCCGGCTGAAGGCGGCCTTGGACCAGCTGGCGAAGTCCGCTCATGCGTCGCCCTCGCCTTCTCCCTAGTCGCCGTGGGGGCGGTCGTTTGCAAGCCCGTTCCGGCGTGACGTAGGGTGGTGCTACCGACGCGGGGTGGAGCAGCTCGGTAGCTCGCTGGGCTCATAACCCAGAGGTCGCAGGTTCAAATCCTGCCCCCGCTACAACGCAAAACCGCAGGTCAGAGGCCCTTTCCAGAAGAATTGGGAGAGGGTCGTCTGGTGTCCAGGCGGGTCCATGTAGGCAGGATGTAGGCAGATCTGCTTGCTGGGGCGTCGACCCAGAGGTCGCGGCTCGAACTACTTGCCCCCGCGGGCGTCAGTACGGACCTGGCGACGCTGACCGGTCTCGCGCTCGGCCTTGCGTCGCCGTCGCATGCACCTGACGCATCTCCGAGCAGGCAGAGCCGCCTGCCGCCGCCTTCCTGAGCGGCTTTGCTACCGGGCCGTTACCGAAGCGTTGCGAGGCGTTAGGGCGTCCTGTTCCGCGGTCATCGAAGCGGAGGCTGGGTTTCCTACCGCCTTCATGTGGGGTGTGTAGCCGCTCTTGTGGGTCTCGATGACCATGACGGTGTCGGCCGGTACCGGCTTGCCGGGTTTGCCCACGTTGGTGCGGCCTAGCGCGAGTGAGTTGTTGACGATCACGGTCGCGCCACCGTGGGTGGTGAGGTGGGCCGCCGCAGTCTGCTGCCAGTGGTGGGCGCGGATGGGAGTGGCAAGGATCGGCGTGAGGGCGTGCGATACGCCAAGTTCGATGATCGTGGGGGCCAATTCGGCCAGCCTGGTGAGATCTTCGCAGATCAGGATGACGAAGCGGCCAGCTCGACTCTCAACCAGAGTCAGGGTCTTGCCGAGCAGTACGCCTTCGTCGTGGTCAACGGCCGGGGCCCCAGAAAGTCCGTAGTCGGCCAGCATGCTCGGCGCCAGAGTAAAGCCACGTTGCTTGTCCTGGACCGCGATGATGGTCGCGGACGGCCCGTGGACGAGCACGGCCCGGTTGGGCATGATCGGCTCGCCCTCCCTGGTAGTGCTCGTCGGGGTCGCCTGAGCTGATCCGCCTCGATCGTCGCCGATGGTGACTGGCCCCGTGCCGATCAGGACCCAGGTCGGCGAGGTGTCCGACAACTCCCGGCGCCACTGGTCAGCGCCAGCACTTGTAAGTGTCGACTCGGGTACGAGGGCGATGTCGCTGTCGGGGAGCGAGGCCGCCGCAGCCGCAACACGTGCGGCGACTGATTCGGCGGGCGGGGGGGCATAGAGG
>FSWJ01001057.1_pt1 | contig 10053 bp, 7 predicted proteins | sample 1637851 | NCBI WGS metagenome assembly FSWJ01 (sample SAMEA3914789, study PRJEB12502) | metagenome | biome: forest; material: soil | place: Canada | collected 2011-07-03 | depth 0.3 m | reverse complement strand
GCGAGTACACCCGCGAAGCCGGCGTGCGGCAGCTGGAGCGATCGCTCGCGCGGGTCCTCCGCAAGGTGGCGACGTCGCTGGCCGCCTCGCCGGAGAGCGCGCCGGTGCAGGTGACCGCGACCTCACTCGTCGACTTCCTCGGTCGGCCGCGGTTCACGCCAGAGAGCGCGGAGCGCACGTCGGTGCCAGGCGTCGCGACAGGGCTCGCTGTGACCGGAGCCGGTGGTGACGTGCTGTTCGTCGAGGCGAGCGCGATGCCGGGAGAGGCCGGCCTGGCGCTGACCGGCCAGCTCGGCGACGTCATGAAGGAGTCCGCGCAGATCGCCTTGTCCTACCTCCGGGCGCACGGTCGTGACCTCGGTGTCGACCCGACCGAGTTCAACCGGGCGTTGCACCTGCACGTCCCTGCCGGCGCGGTGCCGAAGGACGGTCCGTCCGCTGGGGTGACGATGGTGACCGCGCTCGCGTCCCTCGCGACCGGACGACCGGTGCGCTCCGACGTCGGCATGACTGGTGAGGTCACGCTCAACGGCCGGGTGCTGCCGATCGGCGGCGTGAAGCAGAAGCTGCTTGCCGCGCACCGAGCCGGCCTCACCACCGTGTTCCTGCCGAAGCGCAACGAGCCCGACCTCGACGACGTACCGGCCGCGGTACGCGCGCAGCTCGACGTACGACTGGTCAGTGACGTCGCCGACCTCGTCCGGGATGCGCTCGAACCCGCCCGCGAGGCGTCGCTCGTGGCATGAGTCGCAGGACTGGACAGCGGTAGGCGAGAGAGGAAGGCTGCGCCCATGGCGACAGATGAGGACATCTACTCGCGGATCAAGTCACTGGTGGATGAGGAGCACACCCTCGCCGGCAGCGACGACGCCGCCGACCGTCGGCGACATCTCGAGGCAGAGCTCGACCAGTGCTGGGACCTGCTCCGGCAGCGGCAAGCCCGACGCGAGTTCGGCGAGGACGACTCTGCTGCGCGCGCGCGTCCGGTGGCCGAGGTCGAGGAGTATCTGCAGTAGGTGGCCGCATGAGCACTGAGCTGGGGTCACGGCGGAGTTCCCGCCGCTGACCGGCGATCAGATGGCGGCGTTGGCTGGTCGCGGGACGCGACACGAGACGACCGTGGGCGAGGTGCTGTACGCAGCCGGCGACCGGGGGTTCGACGTCATCGCCATCGAGGAGGGCGAGGTCGACGTGGCCTACCGGCCATGCCTGACGCGCCAGAGAGCGTGATCGTCACCTGGGGGCCCGGTGTCGGCACCCACAAGTCGTGAAGGCCAGAGGCGCTTGTTCAGCCAGTGGGGACAAGCGGTGGGATGCGGTAGGTGCCGCGGAGAGCCGTGGGCTTTGGCAGGTACAGCCTCAGGATGAGGTGGAACGCGTCAGCTGGTGCGGGTAGCCAGTTGGCGCGCTGTACGACGGAGGCGGGCGGGTCATGCTGCACATACAGCGTGAGCGACCCGTCCTTGCCGTAGTGGAGTCCGGCTGTGCGGTCGCCGACGGCGTACCGGCTGTTGCTGTTGGCGTAGAGGAAGTTGTCGCTCTGGTACATGGTGAGGGACCAGAACGCCTTGACGGGCGGCAGCTGCCCCTTGGGGAAGGTGATCGTGTAGCGGCCCCGTCCGGTGAGCGGCCGCCCGCGGCGGTCGGCGTAGCTGGTGGGGTAGATGGCGATGCGTGGGACGTTGGCGCCGAGCAGGTCGGTGGCGATGATGGCGCGACCGAGGTACTGCCTGCCGAAGTCACCGATCCACGGGTCGGTCATGACGCTCCAGCCGGCCCTGCCGCTGGAGGTGGTCGCCCGGTACGTTCGTGCCGCGTCGGCGATGAGCCGCACGGCCGCGGTCGTGCCCGCTGAGACGGCCGGGTCAGGCGCCGGCAGCGGTGGGGCGGAGGGGTTGCCAGCGACGTCGGCGGCGTCGGCGGCTTGGACGGCGAGGGCCGACGAGCTGGGTCGCTGGACGCCGGCCGGCGCCAGAGCGTCGAGGATGCACGTCTGGTCCGCCGGCGGCGGGTCGAGGACCAGTTGCCGGTTCAGCGTGCTGATGAAGTCGCCGCCGGTCGGCGTGGCCGGCTTCGCCTGTGTCGGTGGTGCCTTGTCGAACACGACAGGCCGTCCTCGGGCACCGGCCACCCACGCGGCCAGCGGCGTGGCGGTGTACTGCTGGAGCACAGGGCGGGCCTTCGGCAGGTCGGCGGCGCCGTCGACGAGGGTGCGTCCGAGCAGCCAGACGGTGCGGGTGGGGCTGCGCACCAGGTGCACGCCGGGCGGGACGGTGCCGTTCCAGCCGGGCGGCGTCAGCAGGTAGGACCCGGCTCGCGTGCCGGTGGACCCTGAGCCGAGGTAGGCGAAGGAGTTGGTCCAGGCGTCCATGAGCTGGAAGGTGTAGGAGCGCCCGCCGGTGTCGGGGACGTCCAGCACGAGGGGCTGCTGGGTGAGGCTCAGCCAGCCGACGGTGTAGAGGGTGTCGACGTTGGGTGACACGACCCGCCGTGACGCCGCCGTGGTGAGCTCGGCGATGCTGACGGTGGTGTTGCGGAAGCGGAACTGCCGGACGGTGTCGTGCACCTCGACCAGCGGAAGACCGTAGACGTAGGCGACCTCGGCCGCAGCGAACGCTCGCGCGGCGGCCGAGCGGGCTGTCGCGTTACCCGGTTGCCGGTCGGCGTAGCTCCACGCGTCGTGCTGGACGCGGGCAGCGAAGCCGCTGACACCCGGTGCGGAGGCTCCGTAGGCGCACGCCGGCAACAGAGGGGGACGGGTGGGCGCAGCGGCGTGCACGGGCCCCGCGCTGAGGAGCGAGGCGAAGGCTCCGGCTGCCAACAGCGCCCGCGCGGTTCTCTCACGTCTCATGTCGGGTCCACGTGCGAGGCGTTCATGTAGTGCTCCATGCGGGCTCGGACGTCGGGGTTCAGCAGGGCGACGTTGCGCGTCTCGCCGCGGTCAGCCGCGAGGTCGTACAGCTCGAACTCCCAGCGGGCGTCGGGGGTGTGCGGGTCCTGCCCGGCGACCGTGTACCGAACGGCCTTCCAGTCGCCGATGCGTGCCGCCTGTGCGAAGCCTGGTGGTGAGACGTCGAAGACCATGTCGACCTGCTGCCGCTCCCAGTACAGGGGCTGCTCGGGACGGGTCGAGTCGCCGGTGATCCAGCCCAGCAGCGAGTGGCCGTCCAGGCCGCGCGGGTTGCGAGCTCCGGCGAACTCGGTCAAGGTCGGGAAGATGTCCCAGCTGGCGAAGGCGCGGTCGGCGACCCGGCCTTTGCCGGACGTGCGCACGACGCCCGGTCCCCAGGCGATGAACGGGACGCGGATGCCGCCTTCGTAGAGGGCGTGCTTCTCGGACCGCAGTCCGCCTTGGATGTTCCAGAGCTTGTCGCCCAGGTAGGACTCGGACGGGCGGTGGTACACCGAGCTCTCGCCGCCGCCGGTCGCGAGCCGCTCCACCGTGCTGCCGTTGTCGCTGGTGAACAGCAGCAGGGTGTTGTGCGCCAGCCCGAGGCTTTCGAGCTGGTGGCGGACCATGCCGACGTAGCTGTCGAGGCGGGTGTACATGGCTGCGTAGCGCTTGAGCTCGGTCGTCCACGGCTGGTCGTCATAGGGGGAGGTCGAGGGAATGAGGTTCGGCCAGTGGACGAGCTGCGGCGCGAGGTAGGCGGCGAAGGGACGAGACCGGTGCCGCCGCATGAAGTCCAGCGCCCGGTGCACGTAGAGGTCGGGCGCGTAGGTCTTCTGGCCGTTGTTGACGTTCTCGCGCAGGACGCGGCGCCTGTTGCCGTCCCAGATGTAGTTCGGGAAGTACCCGTCCGTTGCCTGGTCGTGCGTCACCAGCCCCAGGAACTCGTCGAAGCCCTTCTGCAGCGGGTGGCTCTCGTGCCCCAGATCCTGCAGGAGCGAGCCGTCCGGGCCACCCGGATTCCCGCGGGCGAACCCTTGCGGCACGCTCTCGTAGCAGTGGTCCGGCCCGAAACCCCACTTGCCGAACGCACCGGTCGCGTAGCCCACGTCGTGCAGCGCCTTCGCCCACGTCGTGTCAGAGGGCTTCAGTGACGGCGGGAAGCCGGTGACGGTGAAGGAGTTGTCCCGGACGGTCGTGTGCCCGGTGTGCTTGCCCGTGAGCAGCGCGCAGCGCGACGGCGCACAGATGGGGGCGCCGGAGTGCGCGTCGGTGAACGCGAGGCCCTCGCGTGCGAGGCGGTCGAGGTTCGGCGTCCTCAGCACCTGCTGCCCGTAGGCACCGAGCGCGCCGTAGCCGAGGTCGTCGGCAAGGATGACGACGACGTTCGGGTGGTCGTCACGACGGCCCCCAGCCGCTGCGGTGCCGGCCGCGCCGAGCAGCGTCGCGGCAGCCGCGCCGGTGAGGAGGCCGCGACGGCTGACCTGCCGGTCGAGCGCACTCATCGGCTGCCCCCGAGCCGGAGCTCCCCACCTGTACGGCGGGGGCGGTAGGGCTTGCGCTTGAAGGGCATGGGCGCGTGCCGCTGCCGCATCTGCCGCTGCAGGTCGGCGGCGACGTCGCGGTGCAGCAGCGAGACGTCACGTGTCTCGGCGGGGTCGGAGTCCAGGTCGTACAGCTCGAAGCTGGCTCGCGTGTCCGGGACGGCCGGGTCGTCGCCCGGTGCGTGCCGCACGGCCTTCCACTTCCCGGACCGCATCGCCGTGGTGTAGACGAGAGCGGAGGGTGGGCCGCCGTCGATGTTCTGATCCTGCGCCTTGGGCCGTTCCCAGTAGAGCGCGGGGTGCGGACGCTGGGAGGCGCGCTTCTCACCCGTGATCCAGCCGCGCACGCTGATGCCGTCCGCGTCGGGCGGGGCCGTGATGCCGGCGACGTCGGCCAGCGTGGGGAGAAGGTCCACCGAGCTCCAGGGGCGGCCCGCGACGGCGTGCGCGTCCTTGCGCACCACCTTCGGGCCCCAGACGATGAGGGGGACCCGGATGCCGCCCTCGTAGAGCGAGTGCTTGCCGGCGCGCAGGCCCCCGTTGGTGTTCCACAGGACGTCGGCGAGGGCGCTGTCGGGGGACGGGGTGTCGGAGTCGGTGCACGCGCCCGACCCGACGAGGGCGTGCTCGTTCGGGGTCGGCCCGTTGTCCGCGGTGAAGACCAGCAGCGTGTCGTCGGCGATGCCGTGCTGGTGCAGCCGGGCGACGATCTGTCCCACGTAGTCGTCGAGCAGCGTGATCTGCGAGGCGTACCGCTTCATGTCCTCGGTCCAGGTCACCTGGTCGTCGTAGGCCTTGGTGTCGGGCACCTGGGTGGGCCAGTGCGCGAGCTGCGGCGCGAAGTAGACGAAGAACTCCTCCTTCGCGTGCCGGTCGATGAAGTCCAGCGTCGCGTCCTGGTAGACCTGCGGGGCGTAGGTGCCCCGGGACTCGCCCGCGTTTCCTGCGAGCGTGACCCGGCGGTTGCCGTGCCAGAGGTAGTCCGGCCAGTACTGGAACGCGGCCTCGGTGGTCACGATGCCGACGAACTCCTCGAAGCCCTGCTGCAACGGGTGACTGCTGTCGCCCCGGTCGGAGGTGGCGAAGGCGCCACCGCCGTTGTGCGGCGCACCGCCCTGCAGGCCTCCGCCCGGCGTCACGGGCAGCGCGACGTCGCAGGTCACGCCGATCGGCGACGGGGTGAAGTAGGCGTCGTCGCCGAACCCCCACTTCCCGAACGCCCCGGTGCGGTAGCCGGCGGTCTTGAGGACCTTGCCGAGCGTCGCGTCCTCAGGCAGGAACCGGGGCTGGACGCCGGTCTCGCGCATGGAGTTGGAGCGGACCCTGGCGTGGCCGCCGTCCATGCCGGTGAGAAGGCTCGTGCGGGAGGGTGCGCAGACGGCAGCGCCGGAGTAGCCCTCCGTGAAGCGGATCCCCTCCGCGGCGAGACGGTCGAGGTGCGGCGTCTTCACGAACTTCTGGCCGTAGGCACCCAGGGTCCCGTAGCCGAGATCGTCGGCCAGGATCAGCACGATGTTGGGGCGCCGGCGACGGGCGGGAGTTGCCCCCGCCCGGGTGGCGGGAGCAGCGCCAAGCGTTCCGGTGGCGGCAAGAGCGGTCGCCTGCAGCAGGCGGCGGCGGGAGAGCACGTGAGGGTCCTTCTGGCTGGGAGCAGACGACAAATCCTATCGGCTTGCTCTGTTGAACGATCAATCGACCCGGAAGGTGCGGCCTGCCGATGCTCAGCGCGCGACGCGGAAGCCGATGTCGCCGGTGGCGTCGCCGGGCAGGCTGCTGTCGCGGGCGGACGTCGGACCCGCCTCGGGCGAGAGGGCGCGGTTCAAGCGCGGCCGCTGGCAAGCCTGCTTCGGGTCGACCACCCGATGAGCAACGCTCTCAGCAGACGTCCTGCGAACCCAACAAGAACGTGTGATGTGCGCGCGTGGAGAAGATGCGGCTTGTGGGCCTGGCGACGGTGTGCTGGGCCGTCATGACTGGCGGGGCTTGATCTTCGGCGTCGCCCTCGCGGCTCGCGGTCAACCCCGCACCGGAGCGCGTTGCGTTTCCTGCTTCTCCGCTCGGCATCTTGCGCATCTACCGCAAGCTCGTAGACGTCCTGGGGGCGGCTACCTCGGGAGGCTGCGTGCGGTCGTCTGGACGGCGTCCCGGGGAAGCCGCTGCCGCTCGTCGAGCGGGACGAGGAAGTCGGGAAGGGCGCGGACGATCGAGCTGTCGGTGCTGCGCTCCCAGGCCAGCTCCAGCTCGCGGATGTGCTCCTCCATCACGACCTCGATGAGCTCGTGATCGGCGAGCCGGATGGCGCTGAGCGTGCGCTCGTGGATGTCGATGACCCACTCGCGATTGGCGTCCTCGTGGGAGATGAAGTCGCGGGCGAACTCCAGCCGCCCCTGCAGCGCCCGCATCATGGAGATGATGGTCGAGTTGTGGGTCGCTGCGGCCATCCGCAGGTGGAAGTGCACGTCCTGGACCGGGAACCGCTCCGGGTGCTCCCGGTAGGTCCCGTGCTCGAGCATGTCCTTCTGGGCGTCGATCGTCGCCTGCATCCGGGCGAAGTCCTCGTCCGTCGCGTGCACGGCGGCGAGGTGCGCGACGCGAGGCTCGAGCAGTCGCCTGGCCTCCAGCACGCTGCGGACCTCGTCCCCGCGGACTTCCACCTTGGAGCGGAGCAGTTCACGGGGGATGTCGATCGAGGCCACGAACACCCCGCCCGCCGGGCCGCGCCGCACCTCCAGGACCCCGATGTCCTTGAGCACCTGGACCGCTTCGCGCAGCGACGGGCGACTGATGTGCATGCCGGCGGCGAGCTCGCGCTCCGAGGGAAGGCGATCACCTACGGAGATCTCACCCATCCGGATGGCATCCAGGATCTGCTCCGCGACGCGTTCGAAGGCGCGCTCGGGGTTGATAGGCATGATCTGATGCATCTGAGCCACGTGCGAATGTAACACTCCTGACCGTCATCCTGGACGATCCGCCGCGCTAACGTAATAATATCTTACCAATATTGGAAGAACTCTTGCGCTACTTGGTGACCATAGCTAGCGTCCGAGCCACCGGACAGGCGGGCTGTCCAGCCGAGGAGGCAACACATGCACAAGCGCACGGGGACTCTGGCGGCGGTGGCGGCGTTGGCCGCGGCCGCCCTGACCGGCTGCAGTGGCACCGGCGGCGCGGCGTCGCCGACCGCCTCATCGTCAGGGGGGGCCGGCAAGCCGGTCCGGGTCGCCTTCTTCAACCCCGCGGTGACGGCGTACACCACCGCCAACCAGGAGGGCGTCAAGGCCGCCGTCGAGAAGCTGGGCGGCAAGCTGACGGTCTTCGACGGCACCTTCGACGCCAACAAGCAGCTGGCCCAGATGCAGGACGCCATCGCCAGCAAGCTCTACGACGCGTTCGTCGTCATGCCGCTCAACGGTGCGCTGCTCGCCAAGCCGACCGAGGAGGCGATCGCCGCGGGGATCAAGGTGGTCGCCGACTGGACCGACCTCGGTGCCCAGCTCGACTCCATCGCGCCGCAGGTGACCGGCATCTCGGCGGTCGTCGCCAACAAGATGGGTACGAACGGCCAGGGGCAGCGTCTCGGTGAGCAGATCGTCGAGGCCTGCGTCGGCGTCAATCCTTGCGATGCCGTCTACATGCCCGGAGCGTTCTCGCAGGCCACGGAGCAGGTTCGGATCGAGGCAGCGAAGGCCGTCGTGGCCAAGTACCCCAACATCAAGCTGAAGGTGTCGGCGGACGGCAAGTACTCCAACAGTACGGCGCAGAGCGTGGCGGCCAGCGAGTTGCTCGCCAAGCCGAACATCAAGGCGTTCGCCACGACCGATGACGGCATGTTGCTGGGCATCCTGGTCGCCGTGAAGGACGCGGGGAAGTCCGGCAAGGTCGCGCTCATCGGGGCCGGCGCCTCGAAGCAGGTGATCGCGCTGATCCGGCAGGGCGTCGTCACCTCCTCCTTGGTGCTGCTGCCGTACTCCGAGGGTGCAAAGGCAGGGGAGTACGCGGTCCTGGCCGCTCAAGGCAAGACCGTCCCCGCCAGCACGGACACGGTCAGCCTCTCGACGATCGGTCCCGTCGCCACCAAGACCTCGCTCAGCACCGCTGAGGGCCAGCGCTTCACAGGGGAGTTCAGCGCCGCATGACCGTGAGAAGACCGATGGCGCGGCGACGAGCCGCGTCATCGGCCGGCGCCGCCGGACCGCCCCGGACACCGGACGACGTGCCCAGCTCCCTGCACGTCGAGGTCCGCGGTGTCGGGAAGCGGTTCGGGGGCGTCGCGGCTCTCACGGACGTCAACCTGTCGCTCGAGCGCGGCGTCGTCCACGGCCTCGTGGGAGAGAACGGCGCGGGCAAGTCGACCCTCGGTCGCATGATCGCCGGGCTCATCCAGCCGGACGAGGGCACGCTGGTCGTCGACGGACGGCCGGTCCACTACGCCTCGCCCCGAGCCGCCCTCGCGGACGGCATCACGATCATCGCGCAGGAGCTGCTGCTCGTCCCGGGCCGCAGCGTGATCGAGAACGTCTTCCTCGGGAACAGCCCGTCCCGGGGTGGTCTGGTCCGGACCCGGCACCTGCGGTCCAGGTACCGCCAGCTGTGCGAGCAGGCGGGTTTCGAGCTGCCGGCACACGCGCTCGTGCGGTCGCTGCGGCTGGCGGATCAGCAGAAGGTCGAGATTCTGCGGGCGATTGCCCGGGACTCGCGGCTGATCGTCATGGACGAGCCCACCGCGGCGCTGAGCACCGACCAGGCAGACCGGCTGCTCTCGATCATCGAAGGGCTGAGGGACCGAGGCACCACCGTGGTCTTCGTGTCCCACTTCCTCGACCAGGTCCTGCGGGTCGCTGACACGGTGACTGTGCTGCGCGACGGGCAGGTTGTCGAGAAGGTCGACGCGCGGACGCAGACGGCCGACACCCTCGTCACGAAGATGCTCGGTCGCTCGGTGACGCAGGCCTTCCCGTCCCGGCGGCCGGTCGCGCCGGACGCGGGGGCGGTGCTGTCGGTGCGCGGCCTCTCACGCCGTGGTGCGGTCGAGAGCGTGTCCCTCGACGTCCGTGCCGGCGAGATCGTGGGGGTGGCGGGCCTGGTCGGTGCCGGGCGGAGCGAGCTGGCCAGGCTCATCTTCGGCGCCGACCGGCGGGACACCGGTGAGATCTACGTCGACGGTGCGGCTCGCCGGATCCGGTCACCACGCGATGCGGTGCACGCCGGGATCGCGATGCTTCCGGAGTCCCGCAAGGAGCAGGGCCTGCTCATGAGTGCGTCGATCAGGCGGAACGTCAGCCTGCCGCACCTCGGCGGGCTGAGCCGGGCCGGCGTGCTGCGGCTACCGGCGGAGCGGCGCGAGATCCTCGAGATCACCGAGAGGGTGGGCGTCCGCGGCGCCGGCATCGCGGCGCCCGTGTCGGCGCTGTCGGGCGGCAACCAGCAGAAGGCGATGTTCGCCAAGTGGCTCGTCCGTCCGCCGCGGGTGCTGATCGCCGACGAGCCCACCCGAGGGGTGGACATCGGGGCCAAGCAGACGATCTACCAGCTGCTGGCCGACCTGGCAGCCGACGGCATGGCGATCCTGATGATCTCGTCGGAGGTCGAGGAGGTGCTCGGTCTCGCGCACCGGGT
>FSWJ01000930.1_pt1 | contig 10126 bp, 4 predicted proteins | sample 1637851 | NCBI WGS metagenome assembly FSWJ01 (sample SAMEA3914789, study PRJEB12502) | metagenome | biome: forest; material: soil | place: Canada | collected 2011-07-03 | depth 0.3 m | reverse complement strand
GACTTCCAGGTAGAAGCCCTCACCCGGCGCTGATCCGCCGCTTACCCCGCGACCGGAGGATTTCGTTAGGGTATAGCACCGCTACTCGCCCGGCGGCGATCCACTGAGGGGCAGGAGCAGCATGCAGCGCGTCCCGTCCTCGCCGCCCGAGATCGACGGCTACATCGTCGATCGCCTGATCGGCTCGGGCGGCTTCTCGGACGTGTTCCTCTACGAGCAGCAGCTGCCCCACCGCAAGGTCGCCGTGAAGGTGCTGCTCAGCCACGAGCTCACGCCGACCGCAAGAGCGGCGTTCACGACCGAGGCCGACCTGATGGCGCGGCTGTCGACGCATCCCTACATCGTCACGATCTATCAGGCTGGGGTGGCCCGCGACGGGCGCCCGTACCTGGTCATGGAGTACTGCTCCCGGCCGAGCCTGGCCGAGCGCTACAAGCGGCAGCCGCTCTCGGTGGTCGACGCGCTGCGCACCGGCATCCGGCTGGCGGGGGCGGTCGCGACCGCGCACGCGGCCGGCATTCTGCACCGCGACATCAAGCCCGCCAACGTGCTCACCAACGACTACGGCTGGCCGGCCCTCACCGACTTCGGCATCGCCCATGACTTCGCCGAAGCCGTCGGCGACGCGGCTCCGGTGAACTTCGCAGGCTACGAGGATGCCGAATCCAGCATCGGCATGAGCGTGCCGTGGAGTCCGCCCGAGATGTTCACCGATGCGCCGACCCCTGACGTGCGCAGCGACATCTTCTCGCTGGCGGCCACCATCCACACCGTGCTCGCCGGGCGCTCGCCGTTCGAACTCCCCGACGGCCCGAACGGAACGCTCGACCTGATCGCCCGCATCGAGCGCGGCGAGGTCACGCCGCTGCAACGCGACGACGTGCCCCCCGCGCTCGCGGCCGTGCTCGCCAAGGGCATGTCACCTCGTCGCGAGAACCGCTATCCGACCGTGATCGAGTTCGCCCGCGCCCTGCAACGGGTCGAGCTGGAACTGGGCTACGCGCCGACCACGATCGAGTTGCCGATGGAGGAGGAGGCGCCCGCCGCTCCCGTCGGGGGCGACGAGACCCGGATGCGCCCCATCCCCGAGGTGGTGGCGCAGCCGGTCGCGCCGGCGCTCACGCTCGCGCCGATCCCGACCGCGAGCCCGAACTCCGACCGGACGCCAGGCAGCGAGCCGGGCAGCGACTCGCGCGCCGAGCCGCGACAGACGGTATCGCGCCGGCGCATCCTTCTCACCGTCCTGGTCGCGGTGCTCGCGGTGCTGGCCGTCGCGGCGGTCGTCCTCGCGGTTCTGATCGGCGGGCACGGGTTTCTGCCGTCGCCGACCGCGTCACCGGGCGCCACCGGCGGCTCGGCGGTGGTGGGTCCGTCAGTGCCCCAGCCGACCGACGGCGCTGCGGTGCCGAGTGCGGACGGCACCGCGGTGGTCTTCTCCTGGACCAACCCGAAGCCCAAGGACGACGACGTCTCCTACTGGGCGCGTGCCGAGACTCCCGCCGACCGGCAAGCCACTCACCAGACCTCCGCGACGGTCACCGGGGTGGTGCCCGGGAGCAAGGTCTGCATCAACGTCGAGATCGGTCGCTCGGGTGCGACCGGTGACCCGCTCGTGATCTGCACGGGCTGAGCCTGTTCATCCCGGATTTTGCGGAAAGAACTCTCATGTTAGTTTGAGTCCGACCGTTCCTGCGATACCTGGGGGAGACCGCGTGACGCTCGTCTCGGCCATCGCGCGTCACCGAAAAGGGGTGGCGTCGGGTATCGCGCTCGTCGTCGTCGCCGCGATCCCGATCAGCTTCGCGCTGGTGCACCAGGGCTTTCCCGAGACCGACGTCCAGCTGGACGCGAAGGAGGTCTGGGTCACCAACGGCAACGCACTTCTGAGCGGCAGGCTGAACCGTCAGATCGAGGAGCTCAACGGCGCCGTCAGCGGCCAGGCGCACGACCTCGACGTCGTGCAGAACGGCGAGAGCGTCTTCCTCGTCGAGTCGGCTGAGGGGCGTATCTCCCGCGTGGACCCCGCCTACACGAACCTGGTCGAGCCGGCCACGATCCCGAAGGGCTCGGCGGTCGCACTCGGGAGCACGACGCTGGCGATCGTCTCGCCGAGCGGCTCCCTCTGGGCCGTGAACATCGTCAACGGCCTCACCTTCGATCCCCAGAGCCCGCCCGCGGCCGAGCTCGGGGCAGGCGGACAGGCGGTCGTGACGCCGGCCGGGGTGGTCCTCGCCACCAGTTCGACCCACCAGGAGCTGGTGAGGGTGGATGCTCCGGGCGCACGCGCCACGACGCATCCGCTGCGCGTTCCGAACGGTGTGCAACTCGCGGCTGCCGGCGAGCACGCGGTGCTGCTGGACGCGGCGAAGCACACCCTGACCCGCGACGACGGCTCGACCGTGAGCCTGCCCGACTCGGTGAACGACGACGCCAGGCTGCAGCAGTCGGGGGCGGACGACGATGAGGTCGCGGTCGCGACGGAGTCGGGAATCGTCGTCGTGACGCTGGGCAGCGGGGCGACCCGCTCGGTGGCGGCCGACCTCGCCGGCCCGGTCACCAGCGCCTCGCAGATCTCGGCTCCGGTGGTGGTCGACAACTGCGTGCACGGGGCATGGGCCGGCGCGCAGCGTTACCTGCTGGCCTGCGACGGCCAGAATCCGCGCACCGTCGACATCGAGCAGAAGACGCAGGGCTCGGCGTTGGAGTTCCGGGTGAACCGCTCCGTGGTCGCCCTCAACGATCTGGGCAGCGGCAACGTCTGGCTGCTCGACGAGCAGATGCGCCTCGTGAAGAACTGGCAGGAGGTCACACCTCCGCAACAGGACGACACCAAGAACGGCGACCAGAAGGCCAGCACCCAGAGTTTCGAAGACACCCTCGCCGACCGCACCGATGTCGACCGTCCGCCGATTGCGCGCGACGATACGTACGGCGTGCGTCCCGGGCGCACGACTATTCTGCCGGTGCTGTCGAACGATACCGACCCCGACGGCGACGTGCTCACGATCTCGAAGTTCACCGCGATCCCCGAGAGCATGGGCACGATCGACGTGATCGACCAGGGGCGCTCGCTGCAGTTCACGCCGGCGGCCGGGGCGACGGCGGCGTCGTTCCGCTACGCGGTCGACGACGGACGCGGTGGGGTGGCCGAGGCACCGGTGACCGTGCGGGTCGTGCCCAACGATCAGAACAGCGCGCCCGTCTCGCAGCGCACCACGGCGGTGAGCGTCGAACTGGGCGGCTCGATCAGCTACAACGTGCTGGCCGACTGGCTCGACCCCGACGGCGACGACGTCTACCTGGATACCGCGTCCGCGAGCAGTGCAGACCAGGTGCGGTTCACGCCCGACGGCTTCGTGGCCTTCGCCAACACCTCAGGCCAGCCCGGGACGAAAGAGGTGACGTTCACCGTCTCGGACGGCCGGTCCACTGCCGCGGGCACCCTCGAGGTCAAGGTCGTGCCGGCTGGATCCCTCGGCCCGATCGGCACGCCCGACTACGCCCGGGGCTTCCGCGGCGAGACGATCCCGATCGCGCCGCTCGCCAACGACGTGAGCAACAACGGCCAGCCCTTGACCCTGCTCGGGGTCGACAAGCTGCCGGCCGGCGCGAACGTGAACGCCGATCTGCAGACCGGATCGGTGACATTCTCGGCTCCGACGCCGGGCACCTACTACTTCCAGTACTCGCTCGCCGCGGGTGCCGCCTCGAGCATCGGACTGGTGCGCGTCGACGTGCTGCCCGACCCGACGCAGCCCGGACCGCCGATCGCCGTGAAGGACACCGCGTTCCTGCGACCAGGTGAACCGACGACGGTGAAGGTGCTCGCGAACGACGTCTCCCCGAGCGGCGACGTGCTCGCGGCGCAGTCGGTCGACACCGAGGGGACCGACGCCGCGGTCTCGGTCGAGGTGCTCGGCAACGCCGTCATCCGGATCACCTCGTCGGCGGCGCTCACCGAGCAGACCCAGTTCCGCTACACGATCTCGGACGGCAACCGCATGGCGACGGCCGGTGTCACGGTCGTGCCGGTGCCGCCGATCGTCAACCGCCAGCCACCCGTGGCGCTCGACGACCGGGTGCGAGTGCGCGCGGGCGACGTGGTGAGCGCGGACGTGCTGGCCAACGACTTCCACCCCGACCAGGCGCAGCTGATCCTCGATCCCCAGCTGGTGGATGTCAGTGACGAGGGCGACGGCCTCGCTTTCGTGGGCGCCGGCAAGGTGCGCTACCAGGCCGGGACGACGCCGGGCGAGTACTCCACGATCTACCGCGTCTCCGATCAGTTCGGCGAGAGCGCGACCACGCGGGTCACCTTCGTCGTGGTCGCCGCGGACGCCAAGAACGACCAGCCGCCGGTTCCTCTGTCGCAGACTGCGCGCGTGTTCGCGGGTTCGACCGTGCCCATCCAGGTTCCCTTGGACGGCATCGACCCCGACGGCGATTCGGTCACGATCGTGGGCCTCGCGTCGCCACCACAACTCGGCGCCGTGCTCGGCACAACGGCCGACGGCTTCGAGTACACGGCGGATGCCGGCTCGGCCGGCACGGACTCGTTCGCCTACGTCGTCGAGGACTCGTACGGCAAGCAGGCCATCGGCACCATCCTGATCGGGGTCGTCCCGCGCCCGACGAGCGCGGCCTCGCCGAACGCGGTCGATGACTCGGTCGACGTGCAACCCGGCAAGGTGGCGACGGTCGGCGTGCTGCTCAACGATTCGGACCCGAGCGGCTACACCATCTCGCTCGACAAAAAGCTGCTCGAAGTCGACAAGGGCATCACGGCGACGGTCGACCGCAGCAAGATCGTGGTGCAGGCGCCGAAAACCGACGGTACGTTCGCGATCCACTACCAGATCAGCAATGGGCACGGAGGCGTAGACGACGCGTTCTTGAGCGTGAAGGTGACCCAGGATGCCGCGCCGATCCACCCGACCGCGGCCGATCACTACGTGGCCGTCGACAGCGTCGTCGGCAAGACGACGGTCGCCGTCCCGCTCGATGGACTGATCGCCGACCCCGGCGGCCGCGACGATGACCTCACGATCACGGTCGAGGGTCCGAATGCGAGCCAGGCGACCGTACAGCAGGCCAGGCGCTCGATCACGGTGACGCCCGACGATCACCGCACCGCGATCGCCTACCGCGTCACCAGCTCGAGCACCGGGCTCAGCGCGACCGCGATCGTCAGCGTGCCACAGGCGGTGGGCGCGGACTACGCGCCGCCGCCGTATCTGCGCCGCGACCTCACGCTGCCGCAGACCGTGCCGATGAACACCGCGAGAACGTGGAAGCTCGCCGACATCGTGACGGTCCCCTCCAAGAAGCCCGCGAAGCTGAGTGATCCGGTGAACATCGCCGCCACTCACGGGACCGCATCGGCGAGCGGCGCAGACGCGATCACCTTCACGCCGGCAGCCGGATACCGGGGAACGGCCTCGATCACCTTCGACGTGACCGATGGAACCGAGCACGCGCTGCTCGCCATGACGCTGGTTGTCGGGGATCCGAACTTCACCGACGTCGCGCCCCAGTTCGTCACCCAGAACGTCACGGTGGAGGCGGGTGAGGATGCGAAGAAATTGGACCTTCGGGCATCCACGACCGATCCGAACCCCACCCTGATCAGCCAATTCCGTTACGACTCGCTGATCGGCACGACCGCGGACATCCAAGGCGGGATCAGCGGGGGCACGCTCAGCGTCTCCGCGCCCCTCGGCGTGCAGGCCGGGGCGAAGGCGACCCTGAGGTTCGTCATCCACTACCAGAGCTTCGACGTGCCTGGCGTCGTCAACGTCACCGTCGTCTCGTCGTCGCGTCCGCTGCCGCGGGCGGTCGCCGACACCGCGAAGGGACAGCGCGGCGTCGCCGACACCGTGAACGTGCTCGCCAACGACTTCAACCCCTTCGCCAGCAAGGGCGAGCCGCTCACCGTCATCGACGCTTCCATCGAGAACGCGGCCGAGTCGAGCGCGACGATGTCGTTCACGAAGACCGGAGACGTCACCATCCATCCCGGGGCGTCGTTCATCGGCGTGGTGAGCGTGGTCTACACGGTCAAAGATGCGACGAACGACCCGAAGCGCGAGGTGCACGGCCGCCTGCAGTACACAGTGCGGGATGTGCCGGGCAAGCCGCTTGCTCCGACCGTCATGGAGGGCGACGGCGAGCTGACCGTGCAGTGGGAGGCGCCCGCCACCAATGGCGAGCCGATCAGCTCGTACGCGATCTCCTGGTCGGGCGGGGCGCCGGTCACGGTGCCCGGCTCGGACGCCAGCCACGCGTTCACCGGCCTGACCAACGGCACGGGCTACACCTTCCGCATCACCGCGAGCAACGCGCTCGGCGCCGGCCAGCTCTCCGATTCGAGCGCGACCGCGACGCCGTTCGGTGCCCCGGCCGCCGTGACCGGAGCGACCATCGCGGGCACGACCGACGGCTCCGGCAACGTCAGCCTGAGCTGGGCGAGCGCCAACGGCAACGGGCGTACGGTCACCGGGTACCACATCGCGCTCTCGGACGGCACGCAGAAGGATGTCGGCGCGGTCACGACCGCGACACTGCCCGGCCACGTCGGCACCTCGTACTCCTACACGATCACCGCGACCAACAGCGGGGGCAAGACCAGCCCTCCCGCGAACTCGAGCAACTCGGCGATCCCGAAACCGGGCAACCCGGGCGTCAGTGCGACGAGCAGCAACACGACCGTGACCTATACCTGGAGCGCCGCCGCCAGCACCGAGCCGGTGACCTATCAGATCTCGGGTGACGGGATCGCGACGCAGGCCGTCGCTGCCTCGGGCAGCGTGAGTTTCGCGGGCGCATACGGGACGACGTACACCGTGACCGTGACCGCGACGAGTGCCGGTCAGACATCGTCGAAGAGCGCGAGCGTCAAGCCGGTCAATCCGTACTCGATCCATCTCTGCTATGGCGGCGCCGCCCCGATCGGCAACTACCTCGGCGTCACGTGGAGCGGCAACGACGGCAGCTCTCATCACGTCACGTTCAGCATCGGAACGAGCTCGGTCAACTTCAGCGCCGCGAACGGCTCGGGAGTGTCCGGCGCGTACAACGGTCACACGACCGCGGGAGACCTCAACACCTCGATCACCTGGATCGACAACGGCGCATCGCACACCACCCGCTGGGGAGACGCGCCGCCATGCTGATCGCACCGTCCACCGACCGAGACCGAACACCGAGGAGCCCCCATGCCCGTCACCGATGAACAGGCCACCTGGTTCGCCGACGCTTTCGAGAAGCTGGCCGGCAACGTCGACCAGGCGATCCTCGGCAAGCAGCACGTCATCCGCCTCGTGCTCACCGCGATGCTGAGCGACGGCCACGTGCTGCTCGAGGACGTGCCCGGCACCGGCAAGACGGTGCTCGCCAAGGCGATCGCCAACACGATCGACGGCACGACCGCGCGCATCCAGTTCACGCCCGACCTGCTGCCCTCCGACGTCACCGGGGTCTCGGTCTACGACCAGAAGAAGGGTGCGTTCGAGTTCCACCCCGGGCCGGTGTTCGCGTCGATCCTGCTGGCGGACGAGATCAACCGCGCCAGCCCCAAGACCCAGAGCGCCCTGCTCGAGGTGATGGAGGAGGCGGTGGTCACGGTCGACGGGGTGGGGCATCCGGTCGGGTCGCCCTTCATGGTGATCGCGACGCAGAACCCGGTCGAGCAGTCGGGGACCTACTCGCTGCCGGAGGCCCAGCTCGACCGCTTCCTGATCAAGACCTCGCTGGGCTACCCCGATCACGACACGGCCGTCGCCCTGCTGATGGATGCCGCGAACCGCGCTCGCGCCGCCAAGATCACGCCGATCATCGCCGCGTCGAGCATCGCGACGATGGCGGAGCTCGCCACCGAGGTGCACGCCGACCAGGCCGTCATGGACTACGTGAACCGCCTCGTCGTGGCGACCCGCGCCGACAAGGACGTCACCCTTGGCGTCAGCATGCGCGGCGCCCTCGCGCTGGCTCGCGCGTCGAAGACCTGGGCACTCGCGTCGGGACGCAACTACGTGATCCCCGACGACGTGCGGGATCTCGCCGTCCCGGTGCTCGCCCACCGCGTGATCGTCGACCCCGAATCCGATTTCTCCGGAGTCACCGCGGAGCAGATCGTCAACCGGATCCTCGTCGACGTCGCGCCGCCCGCGTACGCGGCACCGTAACCGGCCCGCCGATCTCGACCATCCGAAACCTCCGGAGGAAACAGACGTCATGACCTTCCTGAGCTCGATCCTCGGACTCGCCCGGCTCGCCGCCGGTGCCGTCCGGGGCGCGGTGGGACCGGTCGTCGTCGTGGTGAGCCCGCTCGGATGGATCGTGCTGCTGGCGGCGATCGCTTCGGGCGTCGTGGCCTGGCTGCTCGGCTGGTCGGAGCTCCTCTACCTGGCTTTGACGCTCGCGGCGGGGCTGGTGATCGCCGCCCTCTTCTTGATCGGGCGCGCGAGCTTCCGGGTGGAGATCGAACTGACCCCGCGCCGGGTGACGGCGGGGGAGCGCGCCTTCGGTCGCCTGCTGGTGACGAACGCCGGGGCGCTCCGCAGCAGCGCGACCCGCCTCGAGCTCCCGGTCGGACGCGGCGAGGCCGAGTTCGCCATTCCGCCGCTGGCGCCGGGCGGCCCAGGCACAGGCGCCGAGCACGAGGAGCTGTTCGCGGTTCCGACGTCGCGACGGGCCGTGATCACGGCCGGCCCCGCCGTCTCGGTGCGCGGCGACCAGCTCGGGTTGCTGCGGCGCCGGGTGCGCTGGGCCGACCCGGTCGAGCTGTTCGTGCATCCTGTCACCACCCTGCTCGCCCCGTCGCAGGCGGGCCTGATCCGCGACCTGGAGGGCGCGGTCACCTCGACCCTGACCAACAACGACCTGGAGTTCCACGCGCTGCGGCCCTACGAGCCGGGCGACGACCAGCGCTACGTGCACTGGCGCGCATCCGCTCGTTCGGGGCAGCTCATGGTGCGCCAATTCCAGGAGACGCGGCGCTCCGAGCTGGTGCTCGCGCAGCTGGTGGATGCCGGCGGCTATGCGCGCACGGCGCCGGCAGACGACGAAAGCGGATCACCCGAGTTCGAACTCGCCGTCTCAGTGATGGCATCCGTCGGCGCCCAGGTCGTGCGCGAGAAGACGCGCACGCGAGTCGTCACCGAGGTGCTCGAGCTGCGGACCGCGACCGTGACCACCCTGCTCGACGACAGCTGCCGCCTCGAGCCGGTTGTGGGCTTGCGCGAGACGCCACGCGAGTTCGTCCGGCGGGTGCTCGCGCGCACGCCGCCGCCGTCGGTGCTCGTGGTGGTCGCGGGGTCGGCGACTCCCATCGCCGAACTGCGCGCGATCGAAGCCGTCGTCGGCTCCGACACCCGCCTGACCGGATTGCGGGTCGAGCTCGGTGGACAACCGCGCATCTCGCAGGTCTCGCGCTTCCGCTTACTCACGATCGGCGAGCTCGGCGATCTGCCCAAGCTGGTGCGGAAGGTCTCATGAAGTCGGGGCTGAGAGCGCGCACATGGGTGGACGTCGCGGTTCACACCCTCCTCGCGATGATCGGCATCGTCGGACTCGCCACGAGCTTTCACGACCTCGGCTGGCTGCTCGCCGGCGTCGGCGGCCTCTTGGTCGGAACGGGCGTCGCGCTCGCCGCCCGGGTGCTCAAGCTCGGCGCTCTGCTGACCGTCGGCCTCGCCCTGATCGCGTACCTGGTGTTCGGGAGTGCGCTCGCTGTCCCCTCGCAGGCGATCGCGCACGTGATCCCGACGCTCACCAGCGTCGCGAGCCTGGGCGTCGGCGCGGTCTGGGGGTGGGCCGACCTGCTCACGCTGCGCGCGCCGGTGGAGCTGCCCGACTACGTGACCGTCATCCCTTACGTCTCCGCGTGGCTCGTCGGGCTGGTCGGAACGACGTTCGCGACCCGCTGGCTGACGCGCAAGCGCACGGCGCCCCGGGCGGCTCTGCTGCTGATCGGGCCCGCGCTGCTGTACCTGGCCAGCATCCTGCTCGGCACCGAGCAACCGTTCTACCCGGGGGCCCGGGGAGTCGCCTTCGCTGCGGTGGCTCTCATCTGGCTCGGCTGGCGGCACACCACCGTCGAAAGGATTACCGTCGAACGCTACGGTGT
>FSWJ01000213.1_pt1 | contig 10127 bp, 9 predicted proteins | sample 1637851 | NCBI WGS metagenome assembly FSWJ01 (sample SAMEA3914789, study PRJEB12502) | metagenome | biome: forest; material: soil | place: Canada | collected 2011-07-03 | depth 0.3 m | reverse complement strand
CGCGCCTGCTACATCTGCAAGAACCGCTACCGCGAGGTCGACGCCTTCTACCACCAGCTCTGCCCTGCCTGCGCCGAGCTCAACAGGAGCAAGCGCGACAACCGGGTCGACCTCGAGGGCCGGCGTGCCCTGCTCACCGGCGGCCGGGCCAAGATCGGCATGTACATCGCGCTCCGCCTCCTGCGCGACGGCGCCCACCTCACGGTCACGACCCGCTTCCCGCACGACGCCGTACGCCGCTTCACCGCGATGCCGGACAGCGGCCAGTGGCTGCACCGCCTCCGCGTCGTCGGGATCGACCTCCGCGACCCGCACCAGGTCGTCGAGCTCGCCGAGAGCGTCGCCGCGGCGGGGTCCCTCGACGTCCTCATCAACAACGCCGCACAGACGGTACGGCGAAGCCGTCAGTCGTACGGCCACCTCGTCGCCGCCGAGACGGCCGCGGCGGCGATCGAGACCGACGTCGACGTCGTCGACCTCCGCTCGGGCACGGCCGAGATCGAGGCCGCGATCGGCAGGCGGATGTCCCCGGACGCCGTGACCGCCCTGGCCCTGACGAGCGGGTCCGCGTCGCTGGCACGGGTCGAGCAGGGCATCGCGATCGACGCAGGAGGCCTCGTCCCGGACCTCGACCCGGCCAACAGCTGGTCGCGACGCGTGCACGAGATCGACCCGGTCGAGCTCCTCGAGGTGCAGCTCTGCAACTCCGTGGCGCCGTTCATCCTGGTCAGCCGGCTGCGGCCGGCGCTCGCCGCGTCGCCGCACCGCCGGACCTACGTCGTCAACGTCTCGGCGATGGAGGGGCAGTTCAGCCGCCGCTACAAGGGCGCTGGTCACCCACACACCAACATGGCCAAGGCCGCGCTGAACATGCTCACCCGGACGAGCGCCGAGGACATGCTCGCGGAGGGGATCCTCATGACGGCGGTCGACACCGGCTGGATCACCGACGAGCGACCGCACCCGACGAAGGCGCGGCTGCACGACGAGGGGTTCCATGCCCCCCTCGACCTCGTGGACGGCGCCGCGCGGGTCTACGACCCGATCGTCCAGGGCGAGCTCGGCAACGACCTCTACGGCTGCTTCCTCAAGGACTTCGCACCGTCCCCGTGGTGAGGCAGGCTGTGGGCATGAGCCGGATCGACGACGTCGGTGGGGATGCCCTGCTCGACCTCGTCTCCGAGGGTGGCGTCGTCGTCCTGAGCGGTGCCGGCCTCAGCACCGAGTCGGGCATCCCGGACTACCGCGGACCGACCGGCGCCGCCCGTCCGGCGACCCCGATGACCTACCAGGTGTTCACCGGCTCGCCCGAGGCCCGGCAGCGCTACTGGGCGCGCTCCCACCTAGGCTGGCGGTTCATCACGCACGCCTCCCCCAACGCCGGGCACCTCGCGGTGGCCGACCTCCAGGCGGCAGGACTCGTCGGCGGGATCGTCACGCAGAACGTGGACGGGCTGCACCAGGCCGCCGGCGCCCGCGACGTCATCGAGCTCCACGGCGGACTCGACCGGGTGGTCTGCCTGGGCTGCGGAGCGCGGTCGCCGCGCGAGGCGCTGGACCTGCGCCTCACGGCCCTGAACCCCGGTTCCACCCGGGACGGGCTCACCCTCCGGCCGGACGGTGACGTGGACCTCGACGAGGTCGCCGGGTTCCGCGTGGTCGACTGCGAGCTCTGTGGCGGCCTGCTCAAGCCCGATGTCGTCTTCTTCGGCGAGAACGTGCCCCGCGACCGGGTCGACCGCAGCTTCGCCCTCGTCGGCGAGGCCCGCTGCCTGCTCGTCCTGGGCTCCTCGCTCACGGTGATGTCCGGGTACCGCTTCGTGCGCCGCGCGGCTGCGCTCGGCATCCCCGTCGCCATCGTCAACCAGGGGCCGACCCGGGCGGACGCGCTGTGCGCCGTACAGGTCGACGCTCCCCTGGGACGCGTGTTGTCGATGCTCGTCGCGGAGACACAAGGAAGACTGGCCGGGTGATCCGCGTCGTCTTCGTCTGCACCGGCAACATCTGCCGCTCCCCCACCGCCGAGGCCGTGATGCGCCGGTTCGTCGAGGAGGCGGGTCTCGCGGGCGACATCCAGGTGTCGAGCGGCGGGACGGGCGGCTGGCACGCCGGCGACGACGCGGACCCGCGTGCCCTGAAGGCGCTCCGGGGCCGGGGGTACGACCTCGAGCACAGCGCCCGCCAGTTCCGGCCGAGCTGGTTCGACGAGCATGAGCTGGTGGTCGCCCTCGACAGCGGCCACGTCCGGGAGCTCCGGCAGCTCCGTCCGGGCGCCGAGGTCCGCCTGCTGCGCGACTGGGACCCGGAGGGCCCGGGCGACGTGCCCGACCCCTACTACGGGGACGAGGACGGCTTCGAGCAGGTCCTCGACATGGTCGAGCGGTCCTGCGAGGCGATGCTGGAGGAGCTCCGTGGACGGCTGGACGAAGCGACGGGCTGACGCCCCGCTGGGCGCGTTCGTCGCCGAGGCCGCAGGACTCGACTGGATCCGGGTGCGCGGCGGCCCCCCGGTGCCCCGCGTCCACGAGGTGACGGCGACGTCCCTGCGGATCGACCGGGTGGCCCTCGCGGAGCCGACCGTGGCCGTCGCCGACGACTTCGGGCACCGCCTGGCGGTGCTCCACGCGACCGGCGCCGCCACGTACGGCGCCCCGTGGACCGGCTTCATCGGGCCGGTCGACGACCTGCTCCCCATGGACAACGCCCCCTCGGCGACCTGGGCCGACCACTTCCGCGACCGGCGGGTCCTGCCCGCCCTGAAGGTCGCCGTCGCCCGTGGCGGCGTGGAGCCACGCGACGCGGCGGACGTGACCCAGGTCGTCGAGCGCCTCGAGGAACTGGTCCCTGAGGAGGGACCGGCGCGGCTGCACGGCGACCTGTGGTCGGGCAACGTCCTGTGGGCGGCCGACGCCGCGTGGCTCATCGACCCGGCCGCCCACGGCGGGCACCGCGAGACCGACCTGGCGATGCTGGCGCTGTTCGGCCTCCCGCACCTCGACCGCGTCCTGGCCGCCTACCGCGACACGACGCCCCTCGCCGACGGCTGGCGCGAGCGCACCGGCGTGCACCAGCTGTGGCCGCTCCTGGTGCACGCCGCGCTGTTCGGGCCGGCCTACGGCCACCGTGCCGGACAGACCGCCCGCCGCCTGCTCTAGGTTCGTCGGCATGACCGTCCGGGCCGCGCTGCTCACCGAGATCGGCGCCCCGCTGCGCCTGGTCGACCTCACCCTTCCCGAGCCGGGACCTGGCCAGGTGCGGGTCCGCATCGCCGCGACCGGCGTGTGCCACAGCGACCTCTCGCTCGCGCGCGGAGCACTCCGGCAGCCCGTCCCCGCCGTACTGGGTCACGAGAGCGCCGGGACGGTCGTGTCCGTCGGCGACTCGGTGACCTCCGTGAGCCCGGGCGACCGGGTGGTGCTGGTGTGGGCGGCACCGTGCCGGGTCTGCTGGTTCTGCATGGCCGGGGAGCCGTGGCTCTGCGAACGGTCGGGTGACGCCGCCGCGGCCCCGTACGCCACGGTCGACGGCCAGGACGTCTACCCGGGGCTGTCGACCGGCGGCTTCGCCACCGAGACCGTCGTGAGCGAGCGCTCCGTGCTCGCCGTGCCCGACGGAGTCCCGCTCGAGCACGCGGCGCTCGTCGGCTGCGCCGTGATGACGGGGATCGGCGCCGTGCTCGAGACCGCCCGGGTCCGCGAGGGCCAGTCGGTCCTGGTCGTCGGGCTCGGCGGCGTCGGCCTGTCGGCGGTCATGGGCGCGACACTCGCCGGAGCCGGGCAGGTCGTCGTGGTGGACCGCGCCCCCGACAAGCTGACCCTCGCCCGGTCACTGGGGGCGACCGACGTCCTGGAGGCCGGTGGCGAGCTCGCGAAGCAGGTGCGGTCCCTCACCTCCGGTCGGGGCGTGGACCACGCCTTCGACTGCGTCGGCCACGCCGGGACCATCAGGAGCGCGTGGAGCGCGACCCGGCGGGGCGGCACGACGACGGTCGTCGGCATCGGCGGCAAGGAGCAGCAGGTGACGTTCAGCGCGCTCGAGCTGTTCCACTTCGCCCGCACGATCAAGGGCTGCGTGTACGGCGGCGCCGATCCCGCCGTCCTCATGCCGCGGATCCTCGACCACGCCGAACGTGGGGACCTCGACCTCGGTGCCCTCATCACCGGAACCGTCGGGCTCGACGGCATCGACGCCGCGTTCGACGACATGGAACGGGGCGTGGGGGTCCGGGCGGTCGTCGTGCCCTAGGGGGCCACCCTCACCGTGAGGTGGTAGCTGCCCTGATCGGGGCTGCAGTGCAGCGCCTCACCACAGGTCGTCCGGCTCGCCGACAGCCAGCCGTTCCCGGTGGCCTGCGCGACGAAGTACCTGGTCACGGTGCCGCAGCCGCTGCCGGTGCGGCACCCCGGGCCGGGCGTGCCCTGCTGCATGCCCTGCGTGCTCGCGGTCCGGAGGGCCTTGCGGTGGGCCTGGTCGATGCTCCAGTAGGTGCTGTGGAGCACGAGCTGGACCCGGTCGCCCTTGTGGACGGTCACGGTCTTGTGGTTCATCCGCTCGTCGACCGTGACGGTCCTCGCCGCGGCGGCGGAGGCCGCCGGGACGGCGAGCGCGCCGGCGACGGCCATGGCCGCACAGCCGACGGTGCCGATGAGAAGAGCACGCTTCATGGTTCCCCCTCGGGGCTGGATCCTGTGACGCCCTGGACCCTGTGACGCACGGGCTGCGACCCTGGTTCCTCCGAGCGCGGCAACCGCGCCGTCACCGCGAGGTTGAGGCCATGGATCTGCAGCTGACGGGCAAGGCCTTCCTCGTCACGGGAGGCTCGCCCGAACGCGGGCCGGCGACGGCGCGGGCCCTGTGACCGGGCCCGCCATGCCGGCCGGAAGGCTGGGCGGCACGGCCGCGCTCGGATCCCGGCGGGTCCACCGGATGGGGTTCGGAGCCATGCAGCTCGCGGGGCCTGGCGTCTTCGGACCGCCCCGCGACCGCGCCGAGGCATTGCGGGTGCTGCGCCGGGCAGCCGAGCTCGGTGTCGACCACATCGACACGTCGCAGTACTACGGGCCCGATGTCGTCAACGAGCTGATCCGGGAGGCGCTGCACCCCTACGACGGCATCACCCTGGTCAGCAAGGTCGGTGCCCGCCGCGACGACCGGGGTGGCTGGCATCCCTGGAATCGGCCCGAGGACCTGCGGCAAGGCATCGAGGACAACCTTCGCGCCCTCGGGGTCGACCAGCTCGGCACGGTCAACCTGCGGATCATGGAGGGCAGCGGGCTCGACGGGCTCGAGGACCGTCTCGGAGCGATGGTGCAGGCCCGTGACGACGGGCTCATCGCCGGCGTCGGAGTCTCGAACGTCACCCTCGAGCAGTTCCTGTTCTGCGCCGGACGCACCGACGTCGTCTGCGTCCAGAACCCCTACAACCTCGCCGACCGCTCCTCCCAGCCGGTCCTCGACGCGTGCACGGACAGAGGCATCGCGTTCGTGCCGTTCTTCCCCCTCGGCTCAGGGTTCGGCGTCGCCGATGTCCGCGGCCGGCCCGAGGTGCTGGCCGCGGCAGGACGCCTCGGCGCGACCCCTGCGCAGGTCGCGCTGGCCTGGACGCTCGCCCAGTCCCCCGCCGTACTCCTGATCCCGGGCACGTCGTCCGTGGCCCACCTCGAGGAGAACCTGGCAGCCGCCGACCTCGTCCTCGACGGCTTCGAACCCCGATAACCGCTTGCCACCCCTGGTACGACGGTGGGGTGGAGATCCGGAAGGTCGTCGACGTCGAAGCGCTGCGGGCCTATCACGCGGTGGAGTCGGCGGCGTACGACCACGACTTCGTCGCCCTGCCCGCCGACCCCTTCGAGGAGCTCCTCCCGCTGCTCGGCGCGGAGGTGGAGGCAGGCGACCTGACCCTGCTGTACGTCGGCACCGACGGCGGCCTGCCGGTCGGGACCCTGTCGCTGCGGCTGCCGACGCTGGACAACCTGTCCAACGCCGCCCTCGACCTGACCGTCCACCCCGACCACCGGCGCCGGGGCCACGGTCGCCGGCTCCTCCAGGCCGGCATCGCCGAGGTGCGGGCCCGCGGCCGCAGCCGGATCCACCTGCAGGTTCCCTCCCACTCCGACGGCAGCGACCCGCAGGCCCTCGTCCTCATGACGGAGGCCGGCGCCAGGCCGGTCCTCCGGGAGGACCGGAGGCTCCTCGACCTCCGCCGGCAGGCGGTCGGCGAGCCGGTCCCCGCGCCCCAGGGCTACCGGGTCGTGCAGTGGGTCGACCACGTGCCGGACGCCCTCGTCGACGGAGCCGCGCACCTGATGGGCCGGATGATCCTGGACGCTCCGATGGGCGACATGGACTACGAGCAGGAGAAGTGGGACGCCGCTCGCTACCGGGACAAGGAGCAGGCGACCGTCGCGCGCAACCGGACGTGCCTCGGCACCGCGGTGGTGCACGCCGGGACCGGGGCGGTGGCCGGCATCACCGACATCGGCGTCAACCGCGACCATCCGCGGGTCGCCTACCAGTGGAACACCATCGTCGACCCCGACCACCGCGGCCGGGGGCTCGGCATGGTCCTCAAGAGCTGGAACCACCGGCTCCTGGCCGAACGGGTCCCGGAGGCCGAGTTCGTCAACACCTGGAACGCGTCCTCCAACACCTTCATGGTCGGCGTGAACGACGCGCTCGGGTTCGAGGTGGTCGAGCGCTGGACGGAGTGGCAGCTCGACCTCTGACCCGCTCGGCGGCCGGTCAGACCGGCTCGGCCTCGAGGCCCTCCGGCTCCGCCTGCGAGCGGAACTGGGTCCGGTACAGCTCGGCGAACAGGCCGTCGGCGGCCAGCAGCTCGTCGTGGCGGCCGCGTTCGACGATGCGTCCGCCGTCGATGACGAGGATCTGGTCGGCCTCCCGGACCGTCGACAGGCGGTGGGCGATGACGATCGAGGTGCGGCCGGACAGTGCGGTCGCGAGCGCACGCTGCACCGCGGCCTCGGACTCGCTGTCGAGATGCGCCGTGGCCTCGTCGAGCACGACGACACCGGGCGCCTTCAGGAGCAGCCGGGCGATCGCCATCCGCTGCTTCTCGCCGCCGGACAGCCGGTAGCCGCGGTCGCCGACCACGGTGTCGAGCCCGTCCGGCAGCGCCCTCACCAGGGACCCCACCTGGGCGGCGTCCAGGGCAGCCCAGAGGTCGTCCTCCGGGGCGTCGGGCGCCGCGTAGAGGAGGTTGGCCCGGATCGTGTCGTGGAACATGTGGGCGTCCTGCGTCACGACCCCGACCGCGTCGCGCAGCGACTGCAGGGTGACGTCGCGGACGTCGAGACCACCGATGCGGACCGCGCCGTCCTGCACGTCGTACATCCTGGTGACGAGCTGGCTGATCGTGGTCTTGCCCGCTCCCGACGGGCCGACCAGGGCGATGAGGTCGCCCGGCCGGGCGTGGAACGTGACGCCGTGCAGCACCTGCTGCGGCTCGGAGTTGTCGAGCACCGCCACCGACTCGAGAGAGGCCAGGGACACCTCGTCGGCCCGCGGGTAGCGGAAGCGGACGTCCTCGAAGTCGACCGCCATCGCCCTCTTGGGCAGCGTTGCCGCTCCCGGCTTCTCGGCCACCATCGGCGGCAGGTCGAGCACCTCGAAGACCCGCTCGAAGGACACCAGCGCGGTCATCACGTCGACCCTGACGTTCGACAGCGCGGTCAGCGGGCCGTACAGCCGCGTGAGGTACGACGACAGCGCGATGAGCGTGCCGACGGAGAACTTCCCCTCCGCGGCGAGGGTGCCGCCGACGCCGTAGACGAGCGCCGTGGCCAGCGACGCGACGAGGGTGAGGGACACGAAGAAGACCCGGCCGAACATCGCCGACGTGATGCCGATGTCGCGCACCCTCGCGGCCTGGCCGCGGAACTCGGCGTCCTCCACGTCCGGACGGCCGAAGAGCTTGGCCAGGAGCGCGCCGGACACGTTGAAGCGCTCGATCATGATGGTGTTCATCTGCGCGTTGAGCGCATATCCCTCGCGCGTGATGGTCTGCAGCTTGGTGCCGAGCAGCCGGGCCGGGACGATGAACACCGGCAGCAGCACCAGCGACAACAGCGTGATCTGCCACGACAGGAACAGCATCGCGATCAGGACGGTCACGACCCCGATCACGTTGCTGACGACGTTGGACAGCGTGCCGGTGAACGCCTGCTGTGCCCCGAGCACGTCGTTGTTGAGCCGGCTGATCAGGGCACCGGTCTGGGTACGCGTGAAGAAGGCGATCGGCTGCCGCTGCACGTGGGCGAAGACCTGGCTGCGCATGTCGTAGATGAGGCCTTCGCCGATGCGTGCGGAGTACCACCGCTGCGTCAGGCCGACCACCGCGTCGAACAGCGCCAGGCCGACGAGCAGCAGGGCCATCGCCAGCACCACGGACGTGCTGCCCGTGCGGGGCGGATTGGTCCCGATGCCGCTGTCGATGACCTTCTTGAAGATGAGCGGGTTGGCCACCGCGACCAGGGCGTCGACCACGATGAGGGCGAGGAACACCACCAGGTCGCGCTTGTACGGCGAGGCGAACCGCGCGATGCGGCGCACCGTGCCGGGCGCGAGCTTCTTGCCGACGACCGTCGGGTCGCGGGAGAAGGAGCGCATCATCTGCATCGGCCCGCCGGGGCCCATCGGTCCTGACACGATGCCCCCTTCCTCAGCCGGTCAGAAGGCGGAGATCCCGGTCAGCGCCCGTCCGATGATGAGCTTCTGGATCTGGCTGGTGCCCTCGTACAGTGTCGTAACGCGAGCGTCGCGCAGGTACTTCCCCGCGGGGTACTCGTCGATGTAACCGTAGCCGCCGTGCGCCTGGACGCAGCTGTTCGCGGCCCGCACCGACGCCTCGCTCGCGTAGTACTTCGCCTTCGACGCCGCGAGCGAGTAGTCCTCGCCGCGGGTCTTCAGGTCCGCCACCCGCCAGGTCAGCAACCTCGCGCAGTCGACCTCGACCGCCGTGTCGGCGATCAGCTCCTGCACGAGCTGGTGCCCGGCGATGACCTTGCCGAACTGGGTGCGCTGCGTGGTGTACCCGATCATGCTGTCGAGCGCGGCCTGGGCGAGCCCCGTGCAGGACGCGCCGAGCGACATCCGCCCGTCGTTGAGCGCCGTCAGGGCGACCCGGATGCCCTTGCCCTCCTCGCCCCCGAGCAGCGCCTCGGGGCCCACCCGCACATCGCGGAGGACGAGCTCCGCGGTGTCGCAGGACCGGAGCCCGAGCTTGCCGTGGATCTTGCTGGCCTCGAAGCCGGACGAGTCGTTGGGCACCAGGAAGGCCGAGACCCCCTTGGCGCCGGGACCACCGGTGCGGGCCATGAACAGCGTGACGCCGGCGATCGTGCCGTTGGTGATGAAGATCTTGGTGCCGTTGAGGAGGTAGCCGCCGTCCGCCTGCCGTACGGCGGTGGCCTGCAGGTCGGCGGGGTTGGAGCCGAAGTCGGGCTCGGTCAGGCCGAAGCAGCCGAGCACCTCACCGGTCGCCATCTGCGGCAGCCAGCGGTCCTTCTGCTCCTGCGTCCCCCAGCGGTCGACCGACCCGGCGACCAGCCCGAGGTGCACGCTGACGATCGAGCGCACGTTGGCGTCCCCGCGACCCAGCTCCTCGATGAACAGCACGTAGGACAGCGGGTCACCGCCGCCACCGCCGTACTGCTCCGGGATCGTCAGCCCGATGAACCCGGTCTGGCGGAGGCCGTCGAGGGCCTCCTGCGGGAAGCGCTCCTCCCGGTCGTTCTGCAGAGCACGTGGGGCGACGACATCGTCGACCCACTCCTTGACGGCCTTCCGGACGGCGTCCTGCTCCGGACTCAGCGTGAAGTCCACTCCATCCCTTCCCAGGGTCAGGGTCTGTGCGCGAGGTCCCGCAGGCGTCGCACCTGCGCTTCCCGCTCAGCCTTCCACTGCTCGGGGGCGGTCCGCGAACTGGCCCCCTGCAGGAGCGCCTTGGTCTCGATGACCGCGTCCCGGGGAGCAGCCAGTACGGCGGCAGCGAGGTCGCGGGCGGCCTGGTCGAGCTCCTCGGCCGCCACGACCCTGTTGACCAGGCCGGCGCTGTGCGCCTCCCAGGCGTCGACCCGGCGACCGGTCAGGCACCACTCGAGAGCCCGCGG
>FSWJ01000047.1_pt1 | contig 10265 bp, 11 predicted proteins | sample 1637851 | NCBI WGS metagenome assembly FSWJ01 (sample SAMEA3914789, study PRJEB12502) | metagenome | biome: forest; material: soil | place: Canada | collected 2011-07-03 | depth 0.3 m | reverse complement strand
GTGCCTGGCGGCATCGACCCGGTCGTGCTCGACAAGCTCCGGGAGGCCACCCGGTGAGCGTCCTCGCCATCGACTGCGGCACCACCGGCGTGACCGCCCTCGTGGTCGGCGAGGACGGCCGTGTGCTCAGCAGGGGCTACCAGGAGTTCCCGCAGCACTTCCCGAGGCCGGGCTGGGTCGAGCACGAGCCCGAGGAGATCTGGGTCGCCGTCCGGTCCAGCTGCCGGGCCGCCCTCGAGGGCCAGTCCGTGACGGCGGTCGGCGTCACGAACCAGCGCGAGACCGCGGTGCTGTGGGACCGCACGACCCTGCAGCCGACGCGGCGCGCCATCGTCTGGCAGGACCGGCGCACCACCGGGATCTGCGACCGCCTCAAGGATGCGGGCCACGAGCCACGGGTCGCGGAGCTCACCGGGCTGCGACTGGACCCCTACTTCACGGCCACGAAGCTCGCCTGGCTGCGCGAGCACGAGCCCCGTTCCTGGGAGGGGGTCGTCGCCGGTCGCACCGCCGTCGGCACCGTCGACTCCTACGTCGTCGCGCGCCTCACCGGAGGGGCGCGGCACGTGACCGACGCCGGCAACGCGAGCCGCACCCTGCTCTACGACCTCCGGACGGGCGACTGGTCGGACGAGCTGTGCGAGGTGTTCGGGGTGCCGCGCGCCGCCCTGCCGCGGGTGGTCCCGTCGTACGGGGAGGTGGGGAGGACCGACCCGGCCGCGTTCTTCGGGCTCGACCTTCCGGTGGCGGGGATCGCGGGCGACCAGCAGGCGGCGCTCTTCGGGCAGGGGTGCTACGAGGAGGGTCGCAGCAAGTGCACGTACGGCACCGGCTCCTTCGTGCTCGTCAACACGGGCAGCACGCCCGTACTGTCCGCCCGGCTCCTCACCACGGTCGCGTGGATGGCACCGGACGGCACGCTGACCTACGCGCTGGAGGGCGCCGTCTTCGTCACCGGAGCGGCCGTCCAGTGGCTGCGCGACGGGCTGCAGATCATCGGCAGTGCGGCGGAGGTGGAGGCCCTCGCCCGGCAGGTGCCCGACAGCGGCGGGGTCGTGTTCGTGCCCGCGCTGACGGGGCTCGGGGCGCCGTACTGGGACCCCGACGCGCGCGGCGTCGTCCTCGGCATCACCCGGGGCACGACCCGGGCCCACCTCGCGCGGGCCACGCTCGACGCGATCGCCTTCGAGGTCCGCGACGTCGTCGACGCGATGACCAGCGAGGCCGGCTGCGAGGTGCCGTTCCTCCAGGTGGACGGCGGCGCGTCGGCCAACGACCTGCTGTGCCAGACCCAGGCCGACCAGCTCGGCGTCCCCGTGCAGCGCCCCGAGGTCCTCGAGACCACCGCGCTCGGCGCGGCGTTCCTGGCCGGGCTCGGCACCGGGGTGTGGTCGAGCCCGCAGGAGCTCGCCGACACCTGGCACCTGGACCGGCGCTTCGAGCCGCTGCCCGGGGTGCGGGACGACGGCACCCACAGCCGGTGGAGCCGGGCGGTCGACCGGAGCAAGGGCTGGAGCTCCTAGGACCGCTCAGCTGGCGCGGCGCTGGGCCCGGGTGGCCCCGGCGTCGCTGCTGACCATCGCCTCGCCGGCGGCCGTGCGGGCTTCCTCGATGTCGGCCTTCGCCTTGGTGGCGTAGGTGTCGACGTACTCCTGGCCGGACAGCAGCATCAGCTCGTACATGATCTCGTCGGTGATCGAGCGCAGCACGAAGCGGTCGCCCTCCATCCCGGCGTACCGGCTGAAGTCGAGCGGCCGGCCGACGCGGATCCCGACCCGCCCGAGGTTGGGGATCTTCTTGCCGGTGGGCTGGACGACGTCGGTGTTGACCATCGCCACCGGGATGACCGGGACGCCGGCCTCGAGAGCCATCCTCGCGACGCCGGTCTTGCCGCGGTAGAGGCGGCCGTCCGGGCTCCGGGTGCCCTCGGGGTAGAGGCCGAGGAGGTTGCCGTCGGCCAGGATGCGCTTGGCGGTGTTGAGGGCCGCCTCGGAGGCCGCCCCGCCGGACCGGTCGATCGGGACCTGGCCGACGCCGGCGAAGAAGCCCTTCGTCAGCTTGCCCTTGATCCCCTTGCCGGTGAAGTAGTCGGCCTTGGCGAGGAACGTGATGCGCCGCGGGATCTTGAGCGGCAGGAAGATGGAGTCGCTGAACGACAGGTGGTTGCTCGCCAGGATGGCCGCACCCTCGGACGGGATGTTCTCGGCCCCCTCGACCCAGGGCCGGAACAGGGTCCGCAGGATGGGCGTCAAGATCGCCTTGACTACCCAGTAGAACACGCGTCACCCCTGATCATCCTGTTGGGAACGTGCCTGACCCTAAGGCGCGCGGGGCGGTTGCGGCAACGTCCCCTGCGGTCGGCGGCGCCCCGTGCGACCATTCTCACTACCCCCTGGCTTCCGGAGAGGACCGCTCGTGCCCGTTCCTGTTGTGATGCCCGGCGCAGAGCCCATCGACCTCCGCGGCGGCCCCGTCGGGGTGCTGCTCAGCCACGGCTTCACCGGTACGACGCAGTCGATGCGCCCGTGGGCCGAGCACCTGTCCGCCGCCGGGCTCACCGTGGCCGCACCCCGGCTCCCGGGACACGGCACGACGATCAAGGACATGAACACGACCGGGTTCAGCGACTGGTACGCCGCCGTCGAGCAGGCGTTCGACGACCTCCGCGGCCGCTGCGAGACGGTGTTCGCGATGGGCCTGTCGATGGGCGGGACGCTGGTGCTCCGCCTGGCCGAGGAACGGGCGGACCAGGTCGCCGGAGTGGTCGTCGTCAACGCGTCGCTCGCGACCGAGCGCAAGGACGCCAAGCTCCTCCCGCTGCTGTCGAAGGTGCTCGCGGCGTTCCCCGGCATCGCCAACGACATCAAGAAGCCGGGCGTCACCGAGCTCGCCTATCCGAAGATCCCACTGAAGGCGGCGTACTCCCTCCAGCAGGCCTGGCCCCTCGTGACGCGCGACCTGCCGCGCATCACCTGCCCGGTCCTCGTCTACCGCTCCGAGACCGACCACGTCGTCGAACCGGTGTCGGGCCGCGCGCTCCTGAAGGGCTGCGTGCAGGCGGAGGAACGCGTGCTGCACGACAGCTACCACGTCGCCACGCTCGACAACGACGCACCCGCCATCTTCGAGGGGTCACTGGACTTCGTCCGTGCCCACTCCCCAGCGGCCGCCGGCTAGCCCATGACCACCGCACTGCCTCCGGAAGGCGCCTCGGGACGTCGCGACAACGGGCTGCCCTCCGCCGAGTGGGGGGCGCTCGTCGACCTCGACCCACGGCTGTCGGAGGCCCTGCTCGACAGCCTCGCGGCCGAGGGTGTGGCGGCCTACGTCGAGCCGGCCCGCGATGTCGACTCCTACACGATGGCCACCGTGCTCCCCAAGCGACCGCTGGACCGGCTCTGGGTCGACCCCGCCCGGGCCGACCTCGCCCGCGGCGTCGTGACGAGCGAGGTGGCCGACCTGACGGCGCTCCTCGCCGAGCAGGAGCCCGGGGCGACCGCGCACGGCCTGGTGCGGCCGGTGCCGCGTTCGGCCGCGACGCGGGTACTGCCGCCCCCCGAGCTCCCGGGTCCCCCTCGTCCGGCTGACGACCTGCCCGGCGCCTCCGCACGGCAGGTGGGGTCGCCGTCCGAGGACGAGCTCTTCCGCCAGATCGTGGAGGGGTTCGCGCGCGACGCCGACGACCCCGTCCCGCGCTGGCCGGTCTCGGAGGACCTGGACCCGCCCGCGCGGGCGCCGGACGTCCCGCGCCGGCGGCGCCACGACGCGCCCGAGGACGACGGGCCCGACGACGGCGGGCTCCCCGGCTGGGTCGAACCGGCGAAGCTCGAGGACGAGGGGCACTTCGAGCCACCAGCCGCGCCGAAGGTGCCCCGCCTTCGCGGGCGCACCGTCCTGGCCCTCGCGATGGTCCTCGCCGGGCTCGCGGTGCTGTTCACGCCGTTCCAGGTCGGCCTCGACGACTCCGTGCTGTCCATGCTCCTGGGCCTGCTCCTGACGGGAGGGGGCGCCGCGCTGCTCATCGCCTGGATGCGCGATGCTCCCCCGGCGGACAGCGGGCCGGACGACGGAGCCGTCGTCTAGCCCCTCACGGACAGGAGCGGGTGTGGCAGTCAGCGAGACGGTCGAAGTCAGCGGTCACCTCATGGACACCGGACTGCTCGCCCGGGTCCTCGACGACGTGCTGGGCTACGGCGCGGACTACCGGATCGACCGCATGGAGGTCGGCAAGGCCCACGACGACGAGTCGCAGGCCAAGATCACCGTCACGGCCGAGGACGACGACGCGCTGCAGCGGCTGCTGATGCGCCTGCAGACCCACGGTGTCAACCAGATCGACCCCGGGGAGGCCGTGACCCGCCCCTGCGAGCGCGACGGCGTCTTCCCCGAGGACTTCTACTCCACCACCAACCTCGAGACGGTCGTACGGCTCGGCTCGTCCTGGGTGCCGGTCGAGCAGCCGGAGATGGACTGCGGCCTGGTCGTGCGCGAGGGCAGAGTCCGCACGGTGCCCGTCTCCGACGTCAAGGCCGGCGAGAGCGTGGTGTGCGGAGCCTCGGGGGTCAAGGTCGTGCTTCCGCAACGCGAGCACAGCACCTCGGAGGACGCCTTCGAGTTCATGTCCTCCGCGGTGTCGTCGGAGAAGCCGCAGGCCCTGGTCGTCCGCCAGATCGCCGCGCGGATGCGGGAGGTCAAGGCGGACGGCGGACGGATCCTGTGGGTCGGCGGCCCCGGCGTGGTGCACACCGGGGCGGCTCCGGCGTTCACGACCCTCGTCGACGCCGGCTACGTCGACGTGCTGTTCGCGGGGAACGCCCTGGCGACGCACGACATCGAGTCAGCCCTCTACGGCACCTCGCTCGGCGTCGACCTCGCCCATGGCAAGGGCGTCGAGCACGGGCACGAGCACCACATCCGTGCGATCAACACGATCCGCCGCTGCGGCTCGATCGCCGCGGCGGTCGAGCAGGGCGTGCTGACCGGCGGCATCATGCACGCGCTCGTGAAGGGGCACAAGGACTTCGTGCTCGTCGGGTCCGTCCGCGACGACGGCCCCCTTCCCGACGTCTACACCGACGTGATCGAGGGCCAGCGCGCGATGCGCGGGCAGCTCCCTGGCGTGGGGTTCGCCATCATGGTGGCGACGACGCTGCACTCGATCGCGACGGGCAACATCCTGCCGGCCTCGGTCCCTCTCGTCTGCGTCGACATCAACCCCGCCACCGTCACCAAGCTGGCCGACCGCGGGTCCGCGCAGGCGGTCGGGATCGTGACGGACATCGGGCTGTTCCTCGAGCAGCTCGCCCGCGAACTCGTCCCCGGCTTCAGCAGCGCCTGACTCCGGCGGACGCTCACGGGCAGCCGCCGGCCGCCGTGTGTGCACACAAAGGTGCCTCCCGTTCCGCCGCGACGAGCCTGGCGCGACCAGGACCGGGCCGAGTTTGTGTGCGGCCGGCCCACCGCCGCACCCACCGGCCAGGGGCGCCCGGCGGCACGTCGGAGTCAGCCGCGGAGGAACGTGGTGCCGGCGCGACCGGCCAGCACGTCGGCCGCCTGCGACAGCGCGCCGACGGCGGCTCGGCCACCGGCCTCGACGAAGCTGACGCAGGCCTCCACCTTCGGGCCCATCGAGCCCTCGGGGAACTCCCCCGCCGCCAGCAGGCGGCGCGCCTCCGGGACCGTGAGCGTCTCGACCGCCCGCGCGGAGGGCGTGCCGTAGCCGACCTGCACCCTCTCGACCCCGGTCAGGACCAGGAGCACGTCGGCGCCCACAGCGGTGGCGAGGAGCGCGGCCGTACGGTCCTTGTCGACGACGGCCTCGACACCGCGCAGCTCGCCCCGGTGCTCGACGACCGGCACGCCCCCGCCGCCGGCCGCGACCACGACGTGGCCGGCATCGGCGAGAGCCCTCAGCGAGGCCTCTTCGACGAACCGCACCGGCTTCGGCGACGCCACGACGCGCCGCCAGCTGCCGTCCGGCTGGATCGCGAAGACGTGCCCGGAGGCCTGCGCGATGACCTGGGCGACCTGCCGCTCGTACGACGGGCCCACCGGCTTGGACGGCCGCCGGAACGCCGGGTCGCGGCCGTCGACGACGACCTGGGTGACGAGCGCCAGTGCCCTGGCCGGGTGTCCCTCGCGGCGCAGGGCGTTGTCGAGGGCCTGCGCCACCAGGTACCCGAGCTGGCCCTGGGAGAGAGCCCCGCAGACGTCCATCGGCATCGGCGGCACCTGCTCGGCCGCGAGCTCCTGCTGGAGGAGCAGCCGACCGACCTGAGGACCGTTGCCGTGGGTGAGGACGAGCGAGGTGCCTGCGGCGACGAGGCCGGCCAGCGCCGCCGCGGTGCCACGGAGCGCGTCGCGCAGCTCCTCGACGGAGCCGGTGCCGCGCGGAGGCGACAGGGCGTTGCCTCCCAGCGCCACGACGACCCGCACGCGGGCACCCTACGAGCAGTGGACCCTACGAGCCGGACGACACCCGGCGTGCGCCGGAGGGACGGGCGGCGCGGGAGCGCCCCCCACGGGGAGGCGCACCGGAGGCGACCCGGTCCCGGACCACCGCAAGGACGGCGTCGCGTTCGAGGACCTGGCCGTCCCGCTCCCAGACGTGGCGACCGCAGGTCGAGCAGGTGGAGAGCGTGAGCGTCGAGGAGCCCTCCGCGAGCGGGGTCGACACCTCGATCGATGTCATCGGATGCCGGCAGCATTCGATGCCGGCCTGAACCGGAGGAATCGGGTCAGAAGGGGTCATGAGGTCACTGTGACGGGCCCCCCGGGCGACGGCCATGGCCCGGCCCGGCTCACTGCTGGTACCCGCGGCTACCTGGTTATCCCCGGCGGGCCAGGTCCGCCGCCCCGACCATCCCGGCCTCGTTGCCGAGCGCGGCGAGCCGGATCTCGGCGTGCGGACGGTGCGTCCCACCCGTGAGGTGCGCGTCGAACACCCTGCGCGCCGGCGCCAGGAGCAGCTCGGCGGCGTCGGCGACGCCACCCCCGACGACGAAGACCGCCGGGTCGAGGATCGAGGCCAGGTCGGCCAGCCCCTGGCCGAGCCAGGCGCCGACCTCCTCGAAGCACGCCAGGGCGGCCGGGTCCCCCTCGCGGGCCGCGGTCGTGACCTCGGGGGCCTCGATGCCCTCGGGCCGGCCACCGCCGAGCTCGAGCAGGCGAGCGCCGTACTCCTTCTGGACGTCGGCGATCTCGCGGGCCTCGTGGAGCAGCGCCCGCCCGGAGCAGTACTGCTCCCAGCACCCTCGCTGGCCGCACCCGCAGCGGCGCCCGTCCGGGACGACCTGCATGTGCCCGAACTCGGCACCGATGCCGAAGCGCCCGCGGTAGAGCCGGCCGTCCAGGACGACGCCGCCGCCGATGCCGGTACCGACCGTCACGCAGACCAGGTGCTCCTCGCCCCTGCCGGCGCCGAAGCGGTACTCGCCCCACGCTGCGGCGTTGGCGTCGTTCTCCACCACGACCGGAAGGCCGATGAGCTTCGCGACCTCGTCGCGCAGGGGCTCGTCGCGCCACGCCAGGTTGGGGGCGAACAGCACCGTCGCCCGGTCCGAGTCGATGAAGCCGGCCGCGCCGATGCCGACGGCCTCGATGTCGTGGTGGGTCCGCAGCTCCTCGACCACGTCGGCGATCGTGCGCTCGACGTCGGGTGGCGACGTGGACGGCGTGGGACGGCGGGTCCTGGCGAGGATCGTGCCGTTCTGGTCGACCACACCCGCCGCGACCTTGGTCCCGCCGACATCGACGCCGATGGCCAGGTGCTCGCGGCCGGCGGAGGTGGCCATCAGCCCTCCCGGATGTCGATGTGCTGGACCCGGGAGCCGCCGCCAGGGGGCGTGGGGTGGCTCGACACGCTGGACTTCAGGGCCGCGACGAACGAGGCGGCGGCATCGAGCAGGTGCTCGACGGTCTCCGGCTTCACCTGGCGCAGGACGGCGACGGCCTGGCAGACCGGGCAGATCTGGCACTCCGAGGCACCGGTGGCGAGGTGCTCGCCGTCGAAGCGCGTCCGCGCCCAGTCCTGGAGCGCCGCGAGCAGCCTGGCCGCCTCCTCCGCGGCGCTGCCGACGTGGTCGGTCACCGCTGCCGCCACTGTTCGGCGTCCGGCTCGAACCGCACGACGAGGCGACCGTCGAGCAGCCGGGCGCCCGCGACGTCGCAGCGGCGGAGGGCGCTCGGAAGGGCCAGCAGCCGGCGGTGCCCGGCGACCGTGACGACGAGCTCGTCGCCGCTGCGGGCCAGGTCGACGTCCTCGATCCGCGCGAGGGGCAGGGCCAGGGACAGCAGGAAGCCGTCGGCGTCGCGCCGCACGGCCAGCAGGTCGCCCGTGTCGACGACCGCGGCCGGGTCGGCATCGCCGTACAGGGTCCGTCCGAACCGCAGGAGGGCATCAGCGCCGACGGGCTCGCCGGCGGCGTAGGGCGACACCAGGACCGGAAGGGGCGCCGCGTCGGCGCGGACGGCCGCCAGCTGCGCTGCCTGCGCGGCGACCCACCCGCTGACCCAGGGGTCGTCGGACTCCGGCAGCACCCGGTTGGCGACGACGCCGTCGACGCGGTACCCGTAGAGCGCGAGCGACGTCAGCGTGCGGCGTGCCTCGGCCACCACGACGGCCTCCGGCGTCAGCACGAGGCGCACGCTCGTCGACGGGGAGGTGAGCAGCGCGCGCACCTCGGTGAGGTCGGTGTGCAGGCGCGCGACCGCCTCGAAGACCCCGTCCTCGGGCACGGACGCGACCCGGGCGAGCAGCGGACGGACGGCCTTCAGAGCACGTCGCTGTGCCGGGAAGACCTTGTCGACGTACCACCTCAGGGCCTCGGGGAGCGCGAGCAGCCGCAGGGTCTCGCCGGTCGGCGCGCAGTCGACGACCACCAGGTCGTAGAGCCCGGAGGCGGCCTGCCGGCGCAGCTCGAGCAGGGCGAGCACCTCCTCCGCGCCGGGGAGGACGGTGAGCTCGTCGGCCTGCAGCGCGTCCACGCCGGCGCGCTCCAGCACGCCCCGCAGGTAGTCCTGCACGTCGCGCCAGGACCGCTCGAACGCCCGCTGCCCGTCGACCTGCATCGCCAGCAGGCCGTCTCCGAGAGCCGTCGGCTCCGGTCCGAGCGGGGCCCCGAACGCGTCCGCGAGCGAGTGGGCGGGGTCGGTCGACAGCACGAGGGTCTTCACTCCGCGCGACGCCGCGAGCGCCGCGGTGGCGGCCGCCGTCGTGGTCTTGCCGACGCCACCCTTGCCGGTGAACAGCAGGACCCGCATGGCAGGAGGGTAGTGGTCACCGGGCCCGTGTCGTCAGTGGAGCGACTCGACGCGCTTCTTGAGCTCCTTCAGCGCGGAGTCGATGATCATCTTCTCGGCCTTGCGCCTCATCATCCCGATCATCGGGACCTTGATGTCCATCGTGAGCAGGTACGTGACCTTCGTCCCGCTGCCGGACGGGTCGAGCTGGTAGGACCCCTGCTGCGACTTCTGCAGCCTGGTCGGCTCGGCGAGGGCCCAGGTGACGCCGTCGGCCTTCCAGTCGTACAGCAGCGTGTACTCGTCCGACAGGCCGCTCTGGCTCATCGAGAACGTCACCTTGGCCGGACCGTCGGCGCCCGCCTCCTCGACGACCGCCTTGGAGATCCCGTTGGTCCACACCGGGTAGGCCTCGACGTCGCGGATCACCTCGAGCACCACGTCCGGAGGGGCGTCGATGGTGATGGTCGAGCTCGCCTGGTCAGCCACGTGATCCCTCTCCGTCGTGTTGCGCGACCTTATCGCCCGTACTCCACGACGTACGGCGACCCCGTCCCGCGGAAGTGGCCGACGTTGACGCACTCGCTCCTGCCGATCCTGATGCGCTGCTGCAACGGCTGGTGAACGTGGCCGAACAGCACCAGGCCCGGCTGGGTGTCCCGGATCGCGTCCAGGGTCGCCGCGCTCCCCCGCTCGAACCGGCGTGCCTCCACGTCGTACAGGAGCTCCGGGACGTCGGGCGGGATGTGGCAGGCCAGGACGTCCACGGCGCCGAGCGCCGCGACCTTCGCGGCGTACTCCTCGTCGGAGATCTCGTACGGCGTCCTCATCGGGGTCTGGAGACCTCCGCCGACGAAGCCCCAGACGCGGCCGCCGAGGTCGGCGGTCCCGCCGTCCAGGACGGTGTGCCCCGGGCGCAGGAACTCGGGCCAGAGCGAGGGGACGTCGACGTTCCCGTAGGTCAGGTACGTCGGCTCCGGCATGACCGCGAACAGCGCGGCGTACTGCTCGCGGACCTTGCGCTG
>FSWJ01001038.1_pt1 | contig 10307 bp, 7 predicted proteins | sample 1637851 | NCBI WGS metagenome assembly FSWJ01 (sample SAMEA3914789, study PRJEB12502) | metagenome | biome: forest; material: soil | place: Canada | collected 2011-07-03 | depth 0.3 m | reverse complement strand
CGATTCAGGCGATGACGCCGAGACGGGCTCGAGCAAGAAGGACGTTCTCGCCACAAGCGGGGCCGGCCAACCCTCCTAAAGTCCAGCGACACCACGCCCCGGCATCCCTCCACTCGTTGGGCCATCGACGTCCCATCACCAGCACCATCGTGAGGACGGTACTCATGGCGCGATCTTCTGCGGGGCCCAGCGCCCTCGACGGCTTCTCAGCCATGCCCGCCGCACAGGGCCTCTACGACCCGCGGCGTGAGAAGGACGCATGCGGCCTGGCCATGGTGGCGACGCTGCGCGGCACGGCAGGGCACGACATCATCGCCCTGGCGCTCGATGCGCTGCGCCACCTGGAGCACCGCGGCGCGGTGGGGTCGGATGCCGGCACCGGCGATGGCGCCGGCATCGTGACGCAGATCCCGGACGCCTTCTTGCGCGCGGTGGCCGGATTCGAACTCCCGCCGGTCGGACGCTACGCGGTCGGCATGGCGTTCCTCCCGCTCGATCCCGGGGCCAGTGCGACGCTGAAGGACGGCGTCGCCGCCATCGCCGAGCAGGAGGGGCTGCGCGTCCTGGGCTGGCGCGAGGTCCCCACCGATCCCACGCAGCTCGGTCATCTCGCCCGTGAGGCTGCGCCCGCCTTCGAGCAACTGTTCGTCGAATCCACCCGAACCGGGGTGAACGGGGTGCCGGTGTCCGGTATCGACCTCGACCGGCAGACCTTCCGGCTGCGCAAGCGCGCCGAACGGGAGCTGGGCGCGTACTTCCCCTCGCTCTCGGCCCGCACCCTGGTCTACAAGGGCATGGTCACGACCCTGCAGCTCGAACCGTTCTATCCGGACCTCAGCGACGAGCGATTCGCCTCGAAGCTGGCGCTCGTGCACTCGCGCTATTCGACGAACACCTTCCCATCCTGGCCGCTCGCGCAGCCGTTCCGGGTGATCGCGCACAACGGCGAGATCAACACGGTGCAGGGCAACCGCAACTGGATGCGCGCCCGCCAGAGCCAGCTCGAGTCCGAACTCCTCGGCGACCTGCGCCCGCTCTTCCCCATCGTCAGCGACGGAGCGAGCGACTCGGCCTCCTTCGACGAGGTCGCGGAGCTCCTCCTGCTGTCCGGCCGGTCACTCCCGCACTCGATCATGATGATGGTGCCGGAGGCATGGGAGAACCAGCTCGACATCGACCCGAAGCGCCGTGCCTTCTACGAGTTCCACTCGATGATGATGGAGCCGTGGGACGGCCCCGCCGCCCTGGTCTTCACGGATGGCTCCCTGGTCGGCGCGACGCTCGACCGCAACGGCCTCCGCCCCGGCCGCTTCCTGGTGACCGACGACGGCCTGGTCGTGCTCGCCAGCGAGATCGGCGTGCTCGACTTCCCAGCGGACAAGATCGTGCGCAAGGGCCGGCTGCGGCCCGGCAAGATGTTCCTGGTCGACACCGTGGCGGGACGCATCGTCGAGGACGACGAGATCAAGGCCGAGTTGTCTGCGGCCGAGCCGTGGCAGGACTGGCTCGACGCGGGCCGCATCCACCTCGCCGACCTGCCGGATCGCGAGCACATCACGCACACCCCGGCCTCGGTGGTGCGCCGTCAGCGCACCTTCGGCTACACCGAGGAGGAGGTGCGGATCCTCGTCACCCCGATGGCGCAGAACGGCGCGGAGCCCCTGGGGGCCATGGGCTCCGACACTCCGATCGCCGTGCTCAGCGATCGCCCTCGGCTGCTGTTCGACTACTTCACTCAGGCCTTCGCCCAGGTGACGAACCCGCCGCTCGATTCGATCCGCGAAGAGGTCGTCACCTCGATGAAGCTGGGGCTTGGCCCCGAGCGCAACCTGCTGGACGCGACCCCCGAGCACGCCAAGCAGATCGTGCTCGATTTCCCGGTGATCGACAATGACGAGCTCGCGAAGATCCAGCACTTCGAGACCGACGGCGGCCGCAAACCTTCCCACCTGATCAAGGGGCTCTACCGGGTCAAGGACGGCACGGCGGGGCTCGCCCTGCGCCTCCAGGCGATGTGCGAGGAGGCCGACACGGCCATCGAGAACGGCTCGCAGTTCCTGGTGCTCAGCGATCGTGACTCGAATCCCGAGCTCGCTCCCATCCCGTCGCTGCTCATGCTCGCGGCCGTGCACCACCACCTGATCCGGCAGGAGACCCGGATGAAGGTGGGCCTGATCGTCGAGACCGGCGATGTGCGCGAGGTGCACCACGTCGCGCTCCTGGTCGGCTACGGCGCCTCGGCCATCAACCCCTATCTCGCGATGGAGACGGCCGAGCAGCTGGTGCTCGGCGGGATGATCACCGGTCTCAGTCCGGAGAAGGCCGTCAAGAACCTGATCAAGGCGCTCGGCAAGGGCGTGTTGAAGATCATGTCCAAGATGGGAATCTCGGTGGTCGGCTCCTACGCGGGGGCGCAGGCCTTCGAGGCGGTCGGGCTCAGTCAAGCCTTCGTCGATCAGTACTTCACCGGCACCACGAGCCTGCTCGGCGGCGTCGGCATCGAGGTGATCGCGGCCGAGAACGCGGCGCGGCACGCGGCCGCCTATCCGCAGGATGGGGCGATCCTGGCCCACGAGCGCCTGGAGATCGGCGGCGAGTACCAATGGCGCCGCGAAGGCCCGCCGCACCTGTTCAACCCCGACACTGTGTTCCGATTGCAGCACTCGACCCGGGCCAAGCGCTACGACATCTTCCGCGAATACACGCGGCTCATCGACGACCAGGCCGAGCGCCTGCAGACCCTCCGCGGTCTGTTCGGGATCAAGACCGACGCCCGAGCCGCCGTCCCGATCGACGAGGTTCAGTCGATCGAGTCGATCATCACGCGCTTCAACACGGGCGCGATGAGCTACGGCTCGATCAGCCAGGAGGCGCACGAGACCATCGCGATCGCGATGAACCGGATCGGTGGCCGCAGCAACACCGGAGAGGGCGGCGAGGATGTCGAGCGCCTGGTCGACCCCGAGCGCAGCTCCCGCATCAAGCAGGTCGCGAGCGGCCGCTTCGGCGTGACGAGCATGTATCTCACGCATGCCACCGACATCCAGATCAAGATGGCGCAGGGCGCCAAGCCCGGCGAGGGCGGCCAACTGGCGGCCGCGAAGGTGTATCCGTGGATCGCCCGCACCCGGCACAGCACCGCCGGTGTCGGGCTCATCTCACCGCCGCCGCATCACGACATCTACTCGATCGAAGACCTCAAACAGTTGATCTTCGACCTCAAGCGCGCCAACCCCGAGGCTCGCGTGCACGTCAAGCTCGTCTCGCAGTCCGGCATCGGCGCGGTCGCGGCCGGCGTCACCAAGGCATTGGCGGATGTCGTGCTGGTCTCCGGTCACGACGGCGGCACGGGTGCATCCCCGCTCAACTCGCTGAAGCACGCGGGCACCCCCTGGGAGATCGGCCTGGCCGAGACCCAGCAGACCCTCATGCTGAACGGAATGCGCGACCGGGTGGTCGTTCAGGTCGACGGCCAGATGAAGACGGGGCGCGACGTGATCATCGCCGCGCTTCTCGGGGCCGAGGAGTACGGATTCGCGACGGCGCCGCTCGTGGTGAGCGGCTGCATCCTGATGCGGGTCTGCCACCTCGACACCTGCCCGGTCGGCGTCGCGACGCAGAACCCGGAACTGCGCGCCCGGTTCAGCGGCAAGCCCGAGTTCGTCGAGACCTTCTTCGAGTTCCTGGCCCAGGAGGTGCGAGAGTACCTCTCAGAACTCGGGTTCCGCTCTCTCGACGAGGCGATCGGCCACTCGGAGCTGCTGGACGTCGACCGCGCCATCGATCACTGGAAGGCCGACGGGCTCGACCTCTCCCCGATCCTGGTCGGACCGGAGTTCACGGCCGATGAGCCGCGCCGCAACCTCCGCGGCCAGAAGCACGAGCTCGACAAGCACTTCGACATCGAGCTCATCCGCCTCTCGCAGGCCGCACTGGAGCGCGGCGAGCAGGTGCGCATCGAGTTGCCCGTCCGCAACACGGAGCGCGCCGTCGGCACCATGCTCGGCCACGAAGTCACCAAGAAGTTCGGCGAGCACGGGCTGCCGACCGGCACCATCGAGGTGTCGATGACGGGCTCGGCGGGTCAGTCCCTAGGAGCGTTCATGCCGACCGGGATCACGCTCCGGCTCGAAGGCGACAGCAACGACTACGTCGGCAAGGGGCTCTCGGGCGGCCGGATCGTCGTGCGGCCTCCCCGCGGCGCGGTCTTCCCGGCTGAACGCAACGTGATCGCCGGCAACGTCATCGGTTACGGCGCCACGCAGGGCAGCATGTTCATCCGCGGCGTGGTGGGGGAGCGGTTCCTGGTGCGCAACTCGGGCGCCAGCGCGGTGGTCGAGGGTGTGGGCGACCACGCGCTGGAGTACATGACCGGCGGTCTCGCGGTGATCCTCGGTTCGACCGGGCGCAACCTCGGGGCCGGCATGTCCGGAGGCACCGCCTACGTGTACGACCTCAAGCCGGAGCGCGTCAACCGCGAGGCGCTGGCCACCGGTGAGCTGTCGCTGCTGCCACTCGAGAGCGCGGACATCGAGATCCTGACCGACCTGCTGACCCAGCACGTCAGCGAGACGGACTCGACGCTGGCGGCCAGGATGCTGGCCAATCCCGACACCTTCTCGACCTTCGTGAAGGTGCTGCCGCGCGACTACGCCGCGGTGCAGAAGACCCGCCAGACCGCGGTCGACGAGGGTCTCGACCCCGACGGCGACGTGGTGTGGTCGCGCATCATGGAGGTGACCGGTGGCTGACCCTAAGGGTTTTTTGAAGACCCAGGAGCGGGAGCTGCCGAAGCGCCGTCCTGTGCCCGTGCGCATCATGGACTGGAAAGAGGTCTACGAGGCGCAGAACCCGGAGCAGTTGCGCCGCCAGGCCGGCCGCTGCATGGACTGCGGCATCCCGTTCTGCCACCACGGCTGCCCGCTCGGCAACCTCATCCCGGAGTGGAACGACCTCACCTGGCGCAACGAGGGCCGCGCGGCAATCGAGCGGCTGCACGCGACCAACAACTTCCCGGAGTTCACCGGGCGGCTGTGCCCCGCGCCGTGCGAGGCGAGCTGCGTGCTCGGGATCAACCAGCCGGCCGTGACGATCAAGCAGGTGGAGGTCTCGATCATCGATCAGGCCTTCCAGAACGGCTGGGTGACTCCGCATCCGCCGGAGCGGCTGACCGGCAAGACCGTGGCCATCGTCGGGTCCGGCCCGGCGGGGCTCGCGGCGGCTCAGCAGCTGACCAGAGCCGGTCACACGGTCGCCGTCTTCGAGCGCGATGACCGCATCGGCGGACTGCTGCGCTACGGCATCCCGGATTTCAAGATGGAGAAGAAGCAGCTCGAGTCGCGCCTCGCCCAGATGCAGGCGGAGGGCACGCGCTTCCGGGCCGGCGTCGAGATCGGCGTCGACATCGCCTGGGATGACCTCAAGTCGCGCTACGACGCCGTCGTGGTCGCCACCGGGGCGATGGTGCCGCGCGATCTGCCGATCCCGGGTCGCGATCTGCTCGGCGTGCACTTCGCCATGGACTACCTGGTGCAGCAGAACAAGGTCGGCGCCGGCGATAGCGTGGCCGGCCAGCTGACCGCCGAGGGCAAGCACGTGATCGTGCTCGGCGGCGGGGACACCGGAGCCGACTGCATCGGCACCGCGCACCGGCAGGGAGCGCTCAGCGTCACCAGTCTCGCGATCGGCGTGCAGCCGCCGACCGAGCGTCCCGTGCACCAGCCCTGGCCGATGTCGCCGAACCTGTTCGAGGTCTCGAGCGCTCACGAGGAGGGCGGCGAGCGGGTCTACCTGGCGTCGACCGTCGAGTTCCTCGCCAACGAGGCGGGCGAGGTGCGCGCACTGCGCGTCGCTGAGACCGAGTACGTCGACGGACGCCGGGTGCCCAAGTCGGGCACCGAGCGCGAGATCCCCGCCGATCTGGTGCTGCTCGCGCTGGGATTCAGCGGGGCCGAGTCCGAGACCCTCGACCAGCAACTGCGGCTCCCCTTCGACGACCGCGGCAACGTGGCGCGCGACGCGGATTACCAGACCTCCGAGTCTGGCGTGTTCGTCGCCGGCGACGCGGGGCGCGGGCAGTCGCTGATCGTGTGGGCCATCGCCGAGGGGCGCGCCGCGGCATCCGCCGTCGATCGATACTTGGAGGGGGAGACGCAACTGCCGTTCCCCGTCCGCCCCACCGATCGCGCCATCGCGGTCTGAACCTTTTCGGCCCCATACTCGATTCACATCGCACCCTGCCACCGGGCGCGCCTCCCCACCACCACCAATGAAGGAAGTCATGAGACGAGCCAAGATCGTCGCGACACTGGGCCCCGCCACGTCGAGCTACGAGAACATCCGCGCCATCATCGAGGCCGGGGTGAACGTAGCAAGGATGAACCTGAGCCACGGCAGCTACGAGGTGCACGAGGAGGTCTACACCAACGTGCGCAAGGCCGCGGCCGACACCGGGATCCCGGTCGCCGTGCTCGTCGACCTGCAAGGGCCGAAGATCCGGCTCGGCAAGTTCGAGGCCGGCCCATACGAGCTCGCGGTGGGTGACATCTTCACCATCACGACCGAAGAGGTCGTCGGCACCAAGGACCTCGTCGGCACCACCTTCAAGGGGCTTCCGCAGGATGTCGCCCCCGGCGACTTCCTGCTGATCGACGACGGCAAGGTCAAGGTCGAGGTGCTCGACACCGACGGCACGCGCGTGCGCACCAAAGTGGTCGTCGCCGGCCCGGTCTCGAACAACAAGGGCATCAACCTGCCCGGTGTCGCGGTCAACGTGCCCGCGCTGTCGGAGAAGGACGAGGCCGACCTGCGCTGGGGCCTCAAGCTCGGCGCCGACTACATCGCCCTCTCGTTCGTGCGCGACGCCTCGGACATCACTCGGGTGAACGAGATCATGGCGGAGGAGGGCCGCAAGGTCCCGGTGATCGCCAAGATCGAGAAGCCGCAGGCAGTCGACCATCTCGAGGAGATCATCGACGCCTTCGACGGCATCATGGTGGCCCGAGGCGATCTGGGCGTCGAACTGCCGCTCGAGGCCGTGCCGATCGTGCAGAAGCACGCGGTCGAGCTGGCCCGGCGCATGGCGAAGCCGGTCATCGTCGCCACTCAGATGCTCGAGTCGATGATCTCGAGCCCGGTTCCGACCCGGGCCGAGACCTCGGATGTCGCGAACGCGGTGCTCGACGGAGCCGACGCCGTGATGCTCTCCGGCGAGACGAGCGTGGGCGAGTATCCCGTGATCACGGTGTCGACCATGGCACGCATCGTCAGCTCCACCGAGGATCACGGGCTGGAGCGCATCCCTCCGCTCGGAACCAAGCCGCGCACCCAGGGCGGTGCGATCACCTTGGCTGCCGCCGAGGTGGCCGACTTCGTGGAGGCCAAGTACGTCTGCGTGTTCACGGAGTCCGGCGACTCGGCGCGGCGCATGTCGCGGCTGCGGTTCCGCATCCCGATGAAGGCGTTCACTCCCGACGAGGCGATCCGCCGCCGCATGGCGCTCACCTGGGGCATCGAGTCGTTCCTGGTGGAACGGGTCACCCATACGGATGCCATGTACAACCAGGTCGACTCGATCCTGATCGGGGCCGGGCTGGCCGAGGCCGGCGACAAGGTCGTCGTGATCTCGGGATCGCCTCCCGGAATCCCAGGCTCCACCAACGACCTGCGCGTGCACGTGGTCGGCGCGGCGATCAACGCGGCCGCACCGGTGTGGGAGAGCGGTGAGCACGCCGACTGAGCGCGCGCTCTCCGCTGTGAGCGGAGGCCATTTCTGGCCTCCGCGCGGCGCCAGGGCCGATGCCCGTCTCGGGCATCGGGTCACATGAGCGCGTTTGCTGACGGCAGCGCCGGTGACGCCGACTACTGCGCCTGATCGTCGCCCGCTGACGCGTCACCGCCCGACCGTCAGCGTGCCACGGGTGCGATGTGCTGAGCAAGGGGAACGGCGACGGCCGCGACGATCAGGTGCATCACGCTGAGAGAGAGCCCGCCGAGCAGGGTCGTGCCGGGGATGAACCGGGTGATGAGAAGGATCGCGTCGGGGATGAACGACGCGACCAGCACGACGGGGACCAGCACGCGCAGCACGGCGGCGGGATGCGCGACGCGCGACCGCACGACCCGCCAGCCGACGACGGCCGCGACCACCCCCACGGCGACGAACGGGAGATAGACGGCGGGCATCAGCGGGGCGAATCCCGCCGCCGCGCCGAGGGCCGACGCGATGAGGGCGACGACGGTCGTCGCCAGACCGGCGATGACGATGCCGGCAACGATCAGGATGGCGGTGCGCCCGGCGGTCGCAGCGGGCGGCGTGGACACGGAGGCAGAGGGGGTGACGGTGGTCATGAGGAGCTCCTTCCAATCGGTACGTATCTCGTACTGATTGGAAGGTACCCCGGAGTCCACCCCGCGGCCTACTCCGGCGGGAGTAGATCCTCGGCTCGCTGCAGCACCCGGGAGAGCAGCGCGCCGAGCACGCCCCGGTCATCTTCGTCGAGGGGAGCGAGCAGCTCGAGCACCCGATCTCGCAGTTCGGTCTCGAAACGCATCGCCAGTTCGGCCCCGGCATCGGTCGGCGTGAGAAGTGCGTTGCGACGGTCCCGCGGATCCGGGGTCCGGCGCACCCACCCGGCGGCTTCCATGCGTGCTACGACGCCGGTCATGGTCGACTTGCCGAGCCGCAGTTCCGCCCCGAGTCCGAGCATGTTGCTCGGTCGGGCATGCAGCACGAAGAGCAGCCTGGACTGCTGGCGGGTCAGCCCGTGCCGCGCGCTGATCTCGTCGTAGAGGTCGCTGACGGTGCTGGAGACCCGGATGAGCGCTGGTCCGGCCGGCAGCGGCTCCGGGTCGCTCAGAGCACCGCCCGCATCGTGTTGTTGCGGGCGTCGTGGGTGAGTTCGGCCAGGCCCAGTGCCTCGAGAAGCGGCGGCAGGTACATCCCGAAACGCCCGCGGTAGCCCTTCCGGAGGCCGTACCAGCCGCCGATCGGGTTGCTGTCCCAGCGCCCGAACCACTCGACCGTGCCCTCGGCGGCATCCTTGCTCTCGTCTGCGGCACCGAGCGGCACCCAGTCCGCCTGCTCCTCGAGCCAGAACCGCAGATCCTCGATTGCGCGGCCGTGATAGAGCAGCTTTGTCGAGCCGACCTGGCAGACGATCGAGGGCGGGTCGGACGATTCGTCGCGGTACATCGTGTAGCTCGATGATCCCGGCGGCGTGGTCAACTGCCAGGGATCGTCTTTCGTACCGGAGCCTGTCGTCATGGGGGCCTCCTCGGGGTCGTGTCGGCAAGCGTAGCGGCTTCCCCCGTCTGGGGGAGCCCCGCATGCGGGGTCGCCGTTGTCGCCCATTCCGGGAAGGATCAAAGGGTGCAGACTGCACGATCGCCGCTGGGGGACGCATGACCGACATCATCACGCCGCAAGCCGGGTGGTACCCGGATCCGACGGATTCCCGGGCATACCGGTGGTGGAGCGGCGGCGCGTGGACCGACCACATGACGGCAGCACCGTCGGCCGAATCCGTCTGGGCGACGGGCGGCGCCGCGGGCCAGCAGCTCGCCATGGGAGCCGACGCGTTCCAGCTCACCGAGCAGGCGCCGAGCCCGTTCAGCTCCAGCTTCGAGCGGTCGTGGGCGGACGACGCGGTGACCCGCGGCCCCGCGACGACGAACCGCACCGGCGTCGTCGTCGTGATCATCGGCGTGATCGCGGTCGCCGCCTACCTCGGATCGATGGCGCTCGCCTACACCACCGTCATCCCTCTGATCCCCGGCCTCATCGGCCTGATCTGCGCCGTGCCCGCCTTCCGCCGTGCCCGCATCACCGGCGAGGGTCTCGCGATCTCGCTGCTCGGTGTGCTGCTGTCCGGCGCCGCGACGGTGCTCTCGGTGCTCCCGCTCGTCCCGATGCTGTTGGGCGTGCCCAGCGCGGCCGACGTGAATCAGATCAACCAGGTGGTCTCGCACACCGTCTCGTTCCACACGACGGTCGAGAAGCAGCTGGTCGAGGGCGCTCAGAAGGACTTCGGACAGACCGCGACCGGCGCCGCGTGCCCGTCCGACGTTCTGCCCGCCGCCCCGAGCACCTTCAGTTGCACCGAGACCTTGGCCGACGGCACGACGGGCATCGTCAAGGTCACGGTGACCAATGACACCGGAACCGTGACCTGGGTCCGCGCGGGCTGAGCTGACGCTCCACGCCACCACGGTGCCGGATGAGGGACTCGAACCCTCACGCCCTTGCGGACAGAGCATTTTGAGTGCCCCGCGTCTGCCATTCCGCCAATCCGGCGCTCGCGCCCCTG
>FSWJ01000788.1_pt1 | contig 10360 bp, 9 predicted proteins | sample 1637851 | NCBI WGS metagenome assembly FSWJ01 (sample SAMEA3914789, study PRJEB12502) | metagenome | biome: forest; material: soil | place: Canada | collected 2011-07-03 | depth 0.3 m | reverse complement strand
GGCCGGATCCAGTCCTTGAGCGCGTCGGCGGGGTCGGTGCTCACCGAGGGGACGTCGGCCGTGACCGCGGCGGCGGCGTTGATGAGGCCGCTGCCGTAGGTGATCTCGCTGCCCTTCGGGGTGGCTGTCGCGGTCATCCGGTTGATCACGTTGCCGGCGGAGAGTCCCGGATGCGAGGCTTCGATCAGCGCGAGCAGTCCCGACACGAGGGGGGCCGATCCGCTGGTGCCGCTCCAGTTGTAGTAGCTGCCGCCGGGTCCCGCGCCGACCAGGTCCTCGCTCGGCGCGGACACGGTGAGCGTGATGCCCTGCGATGACGCGTCGAAGCTCGCGTTGCCGTCGCGGTCGACACCGGCGACCACGACGACCCCCGGCATGGTGGCGGGGGCGCCGACCTCTGTGGTGCCGCTCCCCCGGTTGCCGGCGGCGGCCACCACGATCACGTTGTGCTCCATCGCGTAGAGGAAGGCGTCGTCCCAGCTCGGCGGCCAGTCGAGGGTGTTGCGGGTGAGGGACATGTTGATGATGTTGGCGCCGTGGTCGACCGCCCAGCGCACGGCCTGGGCGATCTGGTCATCCGAGTCCACGTTGCCGACGCCGAATCCGACCGAGATCGCCAGCAGTTTCGCCGCGGGGGCGACACCGATGACGCCGGCTCCCGACCCGTGACCGTGTCCGGCGAGCATCGAGGCGACCAGTGTGCCGTGCTCCTTGTCGGTGCCGACCGGGGTCTGGCCGTCCGCGCTTCCGACGCCGGAGACATCCGTGCCGCCGGTCACCACGCCGGTGAGGTCGGGCACCGAACCGTCGACCCCGGTGTCGATGACGGCGATGGTGACGCCCGCGCCCTTCGTGCTGTTCCAGGCCTGGGTGAAACCGTACTGCGACAGCCAGTACTCATCGTCGCGCACGGTGTCGGCGGATGCTGGGGCGGCGATGGCGAGGGATGCGACGACGGCGAGGATCGCCGCCCCCGCGACTAGTCGGAGCATTCGCACAGCAATGGGCTCCACGAAGCGCGTTCGAGGGCGAGATCGCCGATCGGGTTGAGTCCCGGTCCGGCGGCCAGCGAGTGCGCGGCGAGCGCGTGCAGGCACTTCACCCGGGTCGGCATCCCCCCGGCGGAGATGCCGGCGATCTCCTCGACGAACTCGATGCTCTCCCGGTCCGCGATGTAGGAGAGGTGCGCGGCCAGGTAGCGCTCATCGATCAGCGCCGCGAGTTCCGGCATCGCCCCGTTCGCCTCCAGGGTGGAGATCGCCGCGGTGGCAGCCGGATGCGACAGGTAGTAGAGCGTGGGGAACGGGGTGCCGTCCCGCAGCCGTGGCTTCGTCGACACCACGGTCGGCTTGCCGCAGACGCAGCGCGCGGCGATGCCGATCACGTCCCGTGCCGGGCGCCCCAGCTGCCGGGACACCACGGCGATGTCCTCGGCCGTTGGCGCGTCGAAGGGCGGTCTCGTCACTTGGTGACCGGCGCGACGAGCTGGTCGGGCGTCTCGTTGGTCAGACCGGCGGTGAACACCGACGACAGCATCGACTTCACCCAGTCCACCTGGGTGGTCTGCAGTTTGTCGCTGATCGGCTGCCCGTTCGACGTGCTCGCCGCCGGCAGGTCATTGATCACCAGGTAGCTGTACTCCCCCGGGAACACGTAGTTGAGCCGGGACCGCGCCTGCGCCTCGATGTAGTTCGGGTCGGACCAGCGCGCCTTCTGATCCTTCAGGCTGCTGAGCGACTTCTTCGCCTCCGCCACCTGCGCCTGCAATTGCGCGATCTGCTGCCGCTGCCCGATGTAGACGCGCAGGCTGGGCGCCAGCACCACCACGCAGCCGACGATCAGGCCCAGGGCGATGATCGCGAACCCGGAGAGCCGGATGCTGCGCAGCCAGCGCGCGAACGGCGCCTCGCCGGGCAGGCGGACGGCCACACGCTCGGTGCGCGCCCGCCCGCCCTGCTTAGCCATGGGTCGAGCTTAAACGCCTAACCCTTGAACCGCGGGAACGCCGCCCTGCCGGCATACACCGCGGCGTCGCCGAGCTCCTCCTCGATGCGGAGCAGCTGGTTGTACTTGGCGACCCGGTCGCTGCGGGCGGGCGCGCCCGTCTTGATCTGGCCGGCATCGGTCGCAACCGCGAGGTCGGCGATCGTGGTGTCCTCGGTCTCGCCGGAGCGGTGCGACAGGATCGCGGTGTAGCCGTTGCGCTGGGCCAGGGCCACGGCATCCAGGGTCTCGGTCAGCGTGCCGATCTGGTTCACCTTCACCAGGATGGAGTTGGCGACGTGCTTGTCGATGCCCTCCTGCAGGCGTGTCGGGTTGGTGACGAACAGGTCGTCGCCGACGATCTGCAGCTTCGTGCCGAGCTGCTCGGTGAGGTGCGCGTAGCCCTCCCAGTCGTCTTCGGCCAGCGGGTCCTCGATCGTGACCAGGGGGTAGTCGGCGGCGACACCGACGAAGTATGCGGTGAGCTGCTCGGCGGTGAGCTTCTGCTTCTCGAAGGAGTACACGCCGTCGGCGTAGAACTCGGTCGAGGCGACATCCATGCCGAGCGCGATGTCTTTGCCCGGGGTGAAGCCGGCGGCGGTGATCGCCTCCATCAGGAAGTCGAGCGCCGCGCGACCGCCGGCGAGGTCCGGGGCGAAGCCGCCCTCATCGCCGAGGCCGGTGGCAAGACCCTTCGCGTGGAGAAGCCCCTTCAGCGCGTGGTAGGTCTCGACCCCCCAGCGCAGGCCCTCGCTGAAGGTCTCGGCGCCGATCGGCAGGATCATGAACTCCTGGATGTCGACACTGGTGTCCGCGTGCGCGCCGCCGTTGATGACATTCAGCATCGGCACCGGAAGGGTGTGTGCGTTCGGTCCCCCGAGGTAGCGGAAGAGCGGGAGGTTGAGGGAGTCGGCCGACGCTTTGGCCACCGCGAGCGAGACGCCCAGGATCGCGTTCGCGCCGAGCTTCTTCTTGTTGTCGGTGCCGTCGAGCTCGATCATCTCGGCGTCGATGAGGCGCTGGTCGGTGGCGTCGAAGCCCTCGACGGCCGGGCCGAGCACGTCGATGACGGCGTCGACCGCTTTCAGCACACCCTTGCCGCCGTAGCGGTTCTTGTCGCCGTCGCGCAGCTCATAGGCCTCGAAAGCGCCGGTGGAGGCACCGGACGGAACCGCGGCGCGGGCGACCACGCCATCGTCGAGCAGGACTTCGACCTCGACGGTCGGGTTGCCCCGGGAGTCGAGAATTTCGCGGGCGCCAACTGCTTCGATCAAAGCCACGACGGGACACTCCTTAAGAAGGGGGATTGTTTCGTGGCAATCCTATGGTGTGACCCACTCGGTCAGCACGTCCATCGCGGCGTCCACGGCACGGGCGTCGAGGGTGCCGTAGAGGTCCTGGTGCAGGCCCCGCCAGGCGGCGATGACGAGCCGTGCCTCGGCGTTCGCCCGGTACGGGGTGAGTCCCTCCCGTTCGCCGAGCACGACCATCTGGTCACGGAAGCCGGCGCTGAACTGCTTCATGAGCGTCTCGTCGTTGAGGGCACCGGCCGCGGGGTTGGTGATCATGAGCAGCAGTTCGAGCAGGATGAAGTTCTCCGGCCGGCGGTACACGGCCCACGCGTAACGGAGGTACTCCGCGCGCGTCGTCGGTCGTTGCTCGGGCGGGGGCACCGGCATCCGCTGCATGATCTTGAGCAGCGACGCACCCAGCAGTCGCTCCTTGGTGCCGAAGTGGTATTGCAGCATGCGGTGACTGGTGCCGATCGCCTCCGCGAGCGATCGCAGCGAATCGCGCGGATCGCCGGTATCGAGAAGATGGTCGACCAGCCGGTCGAGCAGGAGGTCTCCGGCCGACCCGGCGCGCGGCAACTCGAAGGGGCGCGAGGGCAGGTCAGCCATCCGTGTCAGTCCAGTTCTCTGAAGACGAGGTCTCCCGTCGAATGCATGTCACCGGTGAGGTTCGCGACGGACGAGAAACCGGATGCCTTCAGCTGCGAATAAAGTGCCTTCGCGTTTCGGGGCGATCGCTCCAGCCGCACCCGCCTGCCCTCGGCGATCAGCCCGGCCTTCAGCGCCAGCAGGGTGCCGTAGTCGACGTCGGCGTCGTAGATGAGGGCGACCGCTCCCGCGTCCGCGGCGTCGGCGACCTCCACCAGGTCGACGATGCGCTCGAAGCCGATCGAGAAGCCGGCCGCGGGCACGTCGCTGCCGAGGAAGCGCCCGATCATCCCGTCGTAACGGCCGCCGCCGCCGAGCGAGCCGGCGGATGAGGGGTGCGAGATCTCGAAGATGGCACCGGTGTAGTAGCCCATCCCGCGCACCAGGAACGGGTCGAACTGCACGACCGGTGCCCCCTGGCCCTCGTCGACGGCGAGGCCGATGCGGGCGAGTTCGGCGACCACCCCGTCGTCGGCGCCCTCCGGGAGGGCCTTGCGGATGAGCCGTTCGCCGAAGGGCAGGAACTCCATCGTCTGCGGGCGGTTCACGAACCGCTCGTACGCGTCACCCGGCAGGCCCTTGGCGCGCAGCTCGTCGGCGACCCCGGCCGCACCGATCTTGTCCAGCTTGTCGATCGTGATGAGCGCGGACTCGCGGTCCATCTCCTCGAATCCGAGGGCATCGAGCATGCCGATGAGCAGCCGGCGGTCGTTGACCCGGATGGTCCAGCCGGTCAGGCCGAGCGCGCCGAGCGTCGCGGCCGTCGCCGTGATCAGCTCGATCTCGGCCAGCGGGCCGGCCTCGCCGATGATGTCGATGTCGGTCTGCACGAACTGCCGGTAGCGGCCCCTCTGCGGCCGCTCGGCGCGCCAGACCGAGGCCATCTGGATCGACCGGAACACGGACGGAAGCTCGGCGCGATGCGTCGCATAGAAGCGCGAGAGCGGCACGGTGAGGTCGAATCGCAGGCCGAGGTCTGCCAGGTCGAGCGGCTGCTCGGCCGCGGCCAGGTCATCCGGCCCGAGTCCCCGTTTCATCACCGCGAAGGCGAGCTTCTCGTTGTCGCCGCCAAGACCGGCGTGGAGCCGGTCGGACTCCTCCATCACGGGCGTCTCGATCTCGTCGAAGCCGTGGGCGAGGTAGGTGGAACGGATGACCGAGAGCACGCGCTCCCGGTGCGCCTTCTCCGCGGGGAGAAAGTCTCGCATCCCGCGCGGGGGGTTCACCGGTGAGGCCATCCCCCCATTGTTTCATCCGCGGGCGGTTTCCCGGCGAGCGAGCGCAGCCGGCGCTCATAGCCGTCGATCGCGCGCTCGAACGCGGCGCTGGCGCGCTCCTCGTCGCCCGAGACGAGCAGGTCATACTGCAGGCCGTACATGGTGTCGACGATGACGCGGGCCTCGACGACCGCCTCATCGCGGGCCAGCCCGATCCGGGTCAACGCCTCGGCGCCCGCGCCGTGCCAGCGCGCGAACATGCGGCGGGTACGCGTCGGGCCGGTTTCGCGCGACTCGAGCATCGCCGCCTCGAACTCGAGGCGCAGCAGCTGGCGACTGCGCGGCTGGAGGCCGAGCCGCCACGACCGGCGGATGTTGGCGACGTGCTCGCCGATGTCCCCACGCTCCGCCTCCACTGTCGGCATCACGACATCCTGCCGCTCGGCGACCGCGCCCATCACCTCGTGCAGCAGCTGGTCGCGCGTGCCGAAGTGATAGACGAGCGAGTAGGTGCTCACGGCCAGTCCGGCCGCGACCGTGCGGAACGAGAGGGTGGCGAGCGGCTTGTCGAGCAGGTAGTCGACGATCGCGGCGAGCAGCTCCGGCTTGCGCGAAGGGTCGGGCGACCGTGACATTCGATAAACATAACGTACGTTTTGTAATTGTGGTAGAGTTTTCACAGCCATCCCGACGTTCCCGTCGAAGAGACAGCGCCCCCACAAGGTCTGGCCGGGTTGAACCGTTCGATGGCTTCGCAACGTGTCATAGCCACAGAAGGCTGTGACAGGACAGCCGGGCGGCGGATCGGGTAATCCTCCGCCCTGGCTCGGTTACCTCCGTTTGCTGTGGAATTCCCAGCGAAATGGATCTCCGAGCCAGGTGCCCTCCCCATTCGGGTTGGGGAGGGCACCATCCACTTCTACTCCTTCTCCCGTATCTGCTGTTGCAGGTCGCGCAGGGTCGAGCGAAGAGCCCGTTCGGCGTCCAGCCCGTTCGCCTTCGCGCCGGCGACCATCGAGAGCAGCTGGGCACCCAGCGCTTCCTCATCGGTGACCGCCGCCTCGTCGGGCGTGATGCCCACCTTCCCCGCGCGGCCGAGCAGCTTGTCGGCGAGGGCCAGTGACGGCATCCCCTGGGGGATCCCATCCAGCACGCTCGTGCGCTGCGGCTTCTCCGCCCGCTTCTGGATCTCCCACAGGTCGACGACCTCGCCGGCCGTCGCGGCCGCCGCGTCGCCGAAGACATGCGGATGACGACCCACCATCTTCGCGGTCATGTGGGCGGCGACATCCTCGAGGGTGAAGTCCTCGCCGGGGGTGTGCGCCGCGATGTCCGAGTGGAACAGCACCTGGTAGAGCACGTCGCCGAGCTCCTCGAGCAGGTCGTCACGGCTGCCGCTCTCGATCGCGTCGACGAGCTCGTAGGTCTCCTCCACCAGGTAGCGCACCAGCGACTCGTGGGTCTGCTCGGCATCCCAGGCGCAACCGCCCGGCGCACGCAGGTATTCGAGCGTGGCGATCAGCTCGTCGAGCTTCGGGTGCGGTTGTGACTGCGGCAGTTCGGCCATGGTCCATTCTCGCAAGAGACAATGGGCTGTGCTCTCACCGGACTGGCCATACGCGCGCGTCGTGCTGGTCGTGGCGCTGGTCGCGCTGGTGATCGCCCTCGTCGTCCGGGCCGTCTCGAAGGATCGCACCGAATACCAGCGCTTCAAGCGTTTCGAGCGCACCCGCAACCGGCAGCGGATGATGCGCCGCTGGCTCATCACCTCGTTCGCGTTCTTCGGGGGATCCGCCGCCCTCCTCCTGCTCCTCGCCTGGCGGTACGTCGGGCTGCTGCTCTCCGCCGTGGACTCCACCCCGCCAGGCCGCTGGTTCGGCGCGCTCGTCGCGGGCAACGGCTTCATCCCGGGGCTGGCGCTCGGGGTCGCGATCGCGCTGGTGCTCGGCACGTTCGTCGCCGTCTTCCTGGCGCGGCGGTCGCCCGACGTGCCGACGATCGGCGACATCGGCGCCCTGCTCCCCCGCAACCGGCCGGAACTGTTCTACGGTTTTTCGCTGTCCATCAACGCCGGGGTCGTCGAGGAGCTGCTGTTCCGCCTCGCCGTTCCCGCCGTGGCGTTCGGCGCGACCGGAAGCGTGCTCGCGGCGGTGATCGGCAGCGTCGTGCTGTTCGGCGCGCTGCACGTGTACCAGGGACTACCCGGGGTGCTGGGCGCGACGCTGATCGGCGCGTTCCTGATGCTGCTCTACCTGTGCACCGGCAGCATCGTGGTGCCGATCGTCGCGCACGCGCTCATCGACCTGCGGTCGCTGGTCGTCATCCCGATGCTGGTCTACGGGGTGCAGCGCGTGCGCTGACCCCGCCCGCCCCACCGCGCGTTCGTTACGACGCCACCGCCTCGGTGGTCTGCTTCGGCATGACGAACGCCGCCACCACCGTTGCCAGACCGGCGATGATCACGCCGACGAACACCGCGCCGGTCGCGGCGATCACCGCGTGCGGGTCGTTCTCACCGTGCGCGAAACCGGCGAGCACGCCGTTCGCGACCGCGCCGAAGATGGCGACACCGACCGCGCTGCCGATGGAGCGACCGAACAGGTTGGTTCCGGTGACGACGCCGCGCTCGTTCCAGAGCACACTCGACTGGGCGGCGATGAGAGCCGGCGTCACCGCGAGACCGAGCCCCATGCCGGTGACGATGCAGCACAGCGCCACGGTGATCACCGATGGCGAGCCGCTGAAGATGAGCATCAGGATCGGCCCGATGATGGCCAGCGACATCCCGATCAGCACGGTGGAGCGGAAGCCGATGCGCAGGTAGAGCTTGCCGGCCTGCGAGGCGGAGATCGGCCATCCGATGGTCAGCGCCGCGAGCGCCAGACCGGCGAGGAGCGGCGGCGAGCCGATCGAATTCTCCAGATAGGTGGGCACGTATGAGGTGAGGCCGATGAGGATCGCCCCTGTGCCGAGCGAGACCAGGGTGGTGGTGAGCAGGATGCGGCGTGAGAACACCCAGAGCGGCAGCACGGGCTCCGCGGCCCGGCGTTCCACCAGCACGAACACGACCAGCATCAGAGCACCGACCCCGAACGAGGCATAGCTCTGCCAGGAGTTCCAGGCCCAGGCCTGTCCGCCCTCGAGCACGGCCAGGATCAGCAGGCTCAGCGCGATGGTCAACGTGATCGCGCCGGCGTAGTCGACCTTGTGAGTGCGCTTCTCGATGTTCTCGTGGAACACCCGAGCGAGCAGGAAGATCGCCACCACGCACAGGGGCACGTTGACGTAGAAGATCCAGCGCCAGCTGACGAACTGCGAGAAGACTCCGCCGAGCGTCGGCCCGACCACGGATGCGATAGCCCAGACGCTCGCGAGGTACGCCTGGGTCTTCGCGCGCTCCGCCACCGTGTAGATGTCCCCGGCGATCGTGATCGCCATCGGCTGCACCGCGCCGGCGCCGAGGCCCTGCACAGCGCGGAACGCGATCAGCACGGGCATGCTCCAGGCCACGCCGCACAGGATCGACCCGAGCAGAAAGAGTGAGATGCCGATCATGATGATCGGCTTGCGGCCGACAACGTCGGACAGCTTCGCATAGACCGGCACCGACACCGCCTGCGCCAGCAGGTAGATGGAGAACAGCCAGGGGAAGCTCGAGAACCCGCCGATGTCCTTCACGATCGACGGCACCGCCGTCGCGAGGATGGTCGCGTCGATCGCCACCATGCCCGTGGTGACCATGAGAGCGATGAGGATGGGGCCGCGTTCGCTGCGGAAGCCGACGTCGAGTGCGGGCGCGGATGAAGTCACTTGACTATCTAAGCGGGTCGTCCGCCCGGTCATTCCCGCCCGCTCGCTGGGCTGTCGAAGCGCCCGTCCCGCCGCACTCGCCGAACTGCCCAAGATGGTTGGTTTTCGATCCTGGAATCCAACCATTTCGGGCAACTCGTCACTCCAGGTCGAATGCGGCGGCGATTGCTTCGGCCAGGGAAGCTTCCTGGGCTGGAAGCAGGAAGCCGATCTGCTTTCCCAGGTCCGAAACGGCGATCGTATAGACGTTGTCGCACGAAATGACGCTTGCATGATCGAGGCCATTTGCCACACCCACAGGCACCTCGACAGGAAGGCCTTTGCTCGTCGAGGTGATCGTCGCCACGGTCACTCTGTTGAGATAGGGGCGAACGCCCTCCCGAGTGAGAACAAGAACTGGCCTGACCTTGTCAATCAAGGCGAGGTGAATGGGCCGCACTAGTCAAGGTCAATCGCCTGGTGCGATGCCCATTCAGTGAGGCCTGCCAGGTCGGGATAGGGCTCACCGCCCAGATCGCGCAGTATCTCAATTTCTCGCTCGACACTGAGTCGTCGACGCTCTCTTTTCAGAGCTCTTGTGACTATCGTCGCTCGACTTGCCTCATCACCGCGCGAAACGAGGTCGTCGATGAAGTCCACCAGTTCATCCGGCAGCCGAACGGCGATCTGCTTGGTCATGCCCACATGGTACCGAATTGGGATGCTCACTCGAAGGCCCATTCTGGGAGCGGATAGTGGGCGAACACGGTCAAGAGCACCTCGGCCATTCCGTAACGTTCGTTGATTGACACCGCCTGGGCGAGGAACGCCCCCGCTGCCGAGCCCGACCCGAGAGCCCAGTGGAGCCACGCCAGCATCGTGAGCAGCGGAAGCCGATGCTCTCCTGCGCTGACGGACAGCAGCTGACGAAGAACGGCGATTCCGTTCTCGACGCGTTCCCGGTTAGGGCGCGGCCCGCGGCCGAACATGAGCTCTTCGATGTCGTCCTCAGTGAGGGAGCCGCCGAGCTGTCGCCCCACGCCGTAGTCAAAAAGCGCGTCGCCGACCTCCAAACGTGATGCCCACTGCAGCATCACCAGGTCGCGGATCGACGGCTGCTGGATCGCCAGAACCAGAAGTACGCCGTGTTCATCGAGCTGTGAAGTGTCCCACTCCAGCACCTGCTCGGCGAAGAGGGGAACATCGTTGAGCGGCAACAGATCGTCGGGAAATTCTGCTCCCTCGTCCTCTATCGCGTGACCCAGAGCGTGCAGTCGATGAAGTTCGGCCATGAACCGCACGATTTGCTCCGGCTCGGCGCTGGGTACGGCACCGAGACTGTGCTGGTCACCGGCGAGTGGTCGACGGTCATCGGGGATGTCGTCCATGACGACATCGGAGAGCTTGTGTCCACCCAAAGGGAACGGATCC
>FSWJ01001001.1_pt1 | contig 10361 bp, 12 predicted proteins | sample 1637851 | NCBI WGS metagenome assembly FSWJ01 (sample SAMEA3914789, study PRJEB12502) | metagenome | biome: forest; material: soil | place: Canada | collected 2011-07-03 | depth 0.3 m | reverse complement strand
TTCACCTACCCGATCCTGCAGGCGGCCGACATCCTGCTCTACGACGCGGAGATCGTGCCGGTCGGCGAGGACCAGCGGCAGCACATCGAGCTCACCCGCGACCTCGCGCAGCGCTTCAACACGCGCTTCGGCGAGACCTTCGTGGTGCCCGAGGTGCGCATCCCGAAGGAGACCGCGAAGATCTACGACCTGCAGAACCCCGGGTCGAAGATGTCGAAGTCCGCCGAGAGCGACAATGGGACCATCTGGCTGCTCGACGATCCGGCGGTGACCGCGAAGAAGATCAAGTCGGCCGTGACCGACACGGAACGCGACATCCGCTTCGACCCGGAGTCCAAGCCCGGCGTCTCGAACCTGCTCACCCTGCTGTCGGTGCTCGGCGGCTCGTCGATCGCCTCGCTCGAGAGCGAGTTCGCCGGGCGCGGGTACGGCGACCTGAAGTCGGCGACCGCGGATGCCGTGGTCGCGGCGTTCGCGCCGGTGCGGTCTCGCGCGTTGGAGTTGCTGGCCGACCCGGCGGAACTGGATCGCGTGCTCACCGGTAACGCCGAGCGCGCCGACACCATCGCGAGCGAGACGCTGAAGCGGATCTACGACCGCGTCGGTTTCCTGCCGCGGGTCTGAGCCGGCCAGGCGAACACGTGGAAGCGGTCGAACTGCGCAGTGAGCGGCTGACCCTGTCACGCCCGACGCTCGACGACGTCGACGCGATCACGCGCTACTGCCAGGACCCGCTGTTCGAGCGGTACCTGACCACGCCGTGGCCGTACGCCCGAGAGGACGCCGTCGCCTACGTCGGGCTCGTGGCGCACTGGTGGGCCGAGCGCAGCGACTACAGCTTCGGCATCCGGTCGGATGACGGCGCTCTCCTGGGCATGGTGAGTTGGCGGGTCCGCGGCGACGTCGGATTCTGGATGGGCGCCGAGAACCGCGGCCGCGGGTTCATGGTCGAGGCGCTCGCCACGCTGGTCGAGTGGGTGTTCGTCGAGCACGAACCCGAGCGGATCGCCTGGGAGACCCTGCCCGGCAACCTCGCCTCGGCGCGCGTCGCCCGCGCCACCGGGTTCCGCTACACCGGAATCGCGCCGGTGCTGGTGCCCGCGCGCGACGGCTCGCATCCCGACAGTTGGCACGCCGAGCTGTTGCGCGACGACGACCGCGACCCGAAGCCGGGGTGGCCGCTGTGAGCGGTGGCCACGGCATCCGGGTCGCCTTGTTCGACCTCGACGACACGCTGTTCGCCCATCGGGAGGCCGTCGAACGCGGGCTCGCCGAGCACCGCGCCGCCCTGGGCGGCCCGATCGCCGCGGCCGACGATGCCGCAGAGAACGCCCGCTGGTACGAGCTCGAGGAGTTGCACTACCACCAGTACCTCACCGGCGAGCTCGACTTCCTCGGCCAGCGCCGGGCCCGAGCGCGCTCCTTTGTCACGCCATACGGACTCGTGCTCGAAACCGACGACGAGGCCGATGCCTGGTTCGACAGCTACCTCGTGCACTACGAGAACAACTGGACCCTGCACGACGACGCGCTCCCCTGCCTCGACGCGCTGACGACCGGGACCGATCCGTTGCGCATCGGCATGGTCACCAACGGCGACATCCATTTCCAGACCGCGAAGATGCACGCCACCGGACTGCTGTCGCGTGTCGAGCACACGATCGCGAGCGGCTCCGTCGGCGTCGCGAAACCGGATGCCGCGATCTTCGCCCGTGCGTGCGAGGTCTTCGGCGTCGCGCCCGGTTCGGCGGCGTACATCGGCGACCGGCTCACCACGGACGCGCTGGGCGCCTCCGCCGCCGGGCTGCTCGGGGTGTGGCTCGACCGCGCGGGCGGGGCGACGGACGAGCAGCTCGCGCGCTGCCGCGATGCGGGGGTGCCCGTCATCCGGAGCCTGACCGAGGCGCCGGCGCTGCTGCTCGGCTGACCCTGTGCTGCCGGTCAACAACTCCGGAGAAACCGAGCCGTGCAGCTCGGCGGCGGGCCCGAGCAACCAATTCTCCGGAATTCTTGACGCGGCGGTGACTCGCGACCGCTCCGATGAGCTCGCGCGCAACCGCCGTCTGGTCATAGACGACAAGCGAATATCCGGGTCGCATCACCGACCGCCCTGACGCGATCAGCCGGGCATCCCGCAGTCGATCCCGCGAACTCAACGCCTGATCGTGGAACGCCGCGCCGTCGGTCTCGACCACGATCCAGTTCTCGACCGCGAGATCCACCCGCCCGACGCCGGCGATGACGACCTGTGACCGCACCCGGAAGCCCAGCTCGAGGGCGATGACGCGCACGATGGACTCCAGTCCCGACTCGGCGCGGGGGTCGACGAAGCCGAGCAGATGCTGACGGTGGGCCGGCAGCGCACGTCGCAGTAGTTTCAGTTGATCCGGATGCAGCTGGCCGGAGTGCAGCGCACTGTCGACACTTGCAACCCACGCCCGGTGGTCGAGGCAATGGACCGCCTGAACGAGGGCGTCGACGAGTCCGACGTGAGCCCGATCGGTGGGGGGAAGGAGAAGCTCACCCCAGTGCAGCCGGACGCTGCCGACATCCCGGAGGCGGGTCGCGTGCGGACCCACATGGACGTGGAGCCCGGGCGAGTCGAGCACCCAGATGTTCCGGTGCCGAAGTTCGGAGACACAGGCCAAACGACCACCGACCCGCACCGCGTGCACGGCCGCCGAATCCATGCCGGGCACGGCGTAATTTCCACGACGGACCCTCACCAGGTCACCGCGCACGACCGCGGCCCGGATCCGCCGATCGGTGAGTCCCCTCGCGATGAGATCCGCGCGAGTGACGACGCCCATGAACCGAGGCTGCCGCGGGCGGATGGTCGAGCGGCTCGCCCGCCAGCACCCAGTGGATGACCTCGGCCGTCGAGAACTCCGGAGGACCGGTGCACACACGGCCGGATTCGGCCGCCGAGCCTCGATTCTCCGGAGTTGTTGACATCGGGCCGAGCGGGGGTTGACGCCAGCCCGATCCCGTCGTAGCCTGTATTCAACAGATCGATTGATAAAGGATGACGTTGAGTACAGACGAGAGCGACGACGACCGGCTCGACCGGGCCTTCGTCGCGCTGGGCGACCCGGTGCGGCGCGCGATCATCGCGCGGCTGAGCCGGGGGCCGGCCACGGTCAACGAGCTCGCCGAGCCGTTCAGCATCACGACGCAGGCCGTCTCGCGGCACATCCAGGTGCTCGAGCAGGCCGGCCTAGTGACCCGCAGCCGCGATGCCCAACGCCGGCCGGTGCACCTCGCCCCGGCCGAGCTCGAGCGGCTCACCGCCTGGATCGACCGATACCGGCTCGGCACCGAGCAGCGTTTCCGCGCCCTCGACGCCGTGCTGACCGCGACACGACCCAACACCGAACGAAAGGATCCATCATGACCAACCCGGTCACCATCACCGCCCCCCAGGGCCTGCCCTTCATCGACATCACGCGCGAGTTCGACGCCCCGGTTGGCGCCGTGTTCGACGCGTACCGCGATCCCGAGCTGTTCGCCCGGTGGATCGGCCCGCGCGACCTGGACATCCAGCTCGAGCACTACGACTTCTCGACGGGCGGCGGCTACCGCTTCCTCAACACCGACGACCAGGGCAACACGTACGGGTTCAACGGCGTCTTCCACGTCGTGCGCGAGAACGAGTTCGCGATTCAGACCTTCGAGTTCGAGGGCTTTCCGGATGTCGTCAGCATCGAGTCGCTCACCCTGACGCCGCTGCCCGGCGACCGCACCCGGGTGAGCATCCACTCCGTCTACCCGAGCCTGGAGGCGCGCGACGGCATGATCGCGAGCGACATGGAGAGCGGGATGCGCGAGGGCTACGAGAAGCTCGACGAGATCCTGGCCGGCAAGGCCGCCGAGAAGGCCGGCGCGAGCAGCGAGCACAAGGCGTGACCATGGACTGGACGCTCGAGGTCGTCGTGCTCCCGGTGAGCGATATCGAGCGATCGATCGCGTTCTACCGCGACCAGGTGGGGTTCCACCTCGACCACGACACGACGAACGAATGGATGCACGTGGTGCAGCTGACCCCGCGGGGCTCGGGCTGCTCGATCGTGTTCGGCGATCTGCCGAGCCAGAACGAGATGGCGCCGGGCTCGATGCGCGCCCTGCAGCTCGTGGTCTCGGATGCCGCCGCCGGCCGCGCCGAGCTGGTGGCGCGCGGCGTCGAGTGCTCGGAGCCGTTGTCGTTCGGCGACCAGGACGGCGGCACCTTCTTCGGCTTCAGCGACCCGGACGGCAACACCTGGTCGGTGCAGGAGTTGAGGGTGCGCGCCGAGAAGCCGCTCATCCCGCTGGACGCCCGCGGCCGCTTCGGGGAATAGTCCTCTCGGCCCCGCGTTGTAACCTGGGTAACGAAGCACGTGCTCCGGGGTCGGTGAAAATCCGAGCCGGCGGTAATAGTCCGCGAACTCCGCTCGATGGTTGAGGGGGGCCGATCCGGTGGAATTCCGGGACCGACGGTCAAAGTCCGGATGGGAGGAAGCACGCACTTCCGAACGAGCCCCAGGCACTGAAGCTGGGATCGAATCGGAAGTGATGCCACGCTCGGCACACCCCGGAACCGTCTCGACAACGAGACCTGAGGACCGGATGACCGACACCGCGCAGCAGTGGGAGCCCTTCATGCGGCGCGCGCTCGAGCTCGCCGCGCAGGGTCCGATCACGGGCGGCAACCCGCAGGTCGGCTGCGTCCTGGTGGACGATTCCGGCGCGATCATCGCCGAGGGCTGGCACCACGGCGCCGGAACCCCGCATGCCGAGGTCGACGCCCTCGCCAAACTCCCGACGCCAGGGGACGCCGCCGGCCTGACCGCCGTCGTCACCCTCGAGCCGTGCAACCACACCGGCCGCACGGGTCCGTGCTCGGTCGCCCTGCTGAACGCCGGAGTCGCGCGCGTCGTCTACGCGCTCTCCGACCCGGGGCAGCGGTCGAGCGGCGGCGCCGCGCACCTGCGCGCCGGGGGCGTCGAGGTGATCAGCGGGGTGCTCGCCGATGAGGCCGAGGCGTTCCTGCATCCCTGGCTGACCGCGGTCGCGCGCAACCGCCCGTGGGTCACGGTGAAGTGGGCGTCGACGCTCGACGGACGGGCCGCGGCTTCCGATGGCACCAGCCAGTGGATCACCGGGACCGCCTCGCGCCAGCGCGTGCATGAGGAGCGGGAGGCCAGCGACGCGATCCTGGTCGGCACCGGCACGGTGCTGGCCGATGACCCGGCGCTCACGGCGCGCGGCGACGGCGGCGAGCTGATGCCCCACCAGCCGATCCCGGTGGTCGTGGGCGAGCGCAGCATCCCGGATGACGCGGTGCTGCGACGGCATCCGGCCGGCCTGATCGAGACGCTCAGCCGCGATCTCGCGGCCATCCTCGCCGACCTCGACAGCCGCGGACTCCGCCGCGTCTACGTGGAGGGCGGGCCCACCCTGGCGAGCGCGATCATCGCCGCCGGGTTCGCCGACGAATTCTCGATCTACCTCGGCCCGGCCCTGCTGGGCGGCGACAGGCTCGCGATCGGCGAGCTCGGCATCCCGACCATCGGCCGGGCGCTCCGCCTGCGCCTCACCGCGATCGAGCAGCTCGGCGACGACCTGCACGTTCGTGCAACACCGATCACCACTGCACCCGACACCGCTGCACCGACCACCAAGGAGAACTGAATGTTCACCGGCATCATCGAAGAACTCGGCGAGGTCACCGCCTGGGAGCCGAGCGGCGACTCGGCGCGCGTCACCGTGCGCGCCCCCCTTGCCGCTTCCGACGCGCAGCACGGCGACTCGATCTCGGTCAGTGGGGTCTGCCTGACGGTGGTGGCCCAGGGCGACGACTGGTTCACGGCGGATGTCATGGCCGAGTCGATCACGGCCAGCACCGTCGGCAGGCTCACCGCCGGTGATCGCGTCAACATCGAGCGCGCAGCATCCCTCGGAGACCGTCTCGGCGGCCACATCGTGCAGGGCCACGTCGACGGCACCACCACGATCCTCTCGACCGAAGACGGCACCGCGTGGCGCGTCGTGCGCCTCGCCCTGCCCGCGGAACTGAGCGCGCTCGTCACCCGCAAGGGGTCGATCGCCATCGACGGCATCTCGCTGACGGTCTCAGCGGTGAGCGAGCCGTCGGAGAAGAACCAGTGGTTCGAGGTCTCGCTGATTCCGGAGACCCTCGCGGCGACCACGCTCGGGGCGAAGGCCGCGGGCGACTCCGTCAACCTCGAGACCGACATTCTCGCCCGGCACGTCGAGCGGCTGCTCGCGGTCGAGCACGCATCTGAGCAAGTCAGTACAGAAGGAGCACGATCATGAGCCTCGCCAACATCCCCGTCGCCCTCGAAGCACTGCGGGCGGGCAAGCCGATCATCGTCGCCGACGACGAAGGCCGCGAGAACGAGGGCGATGTCATCATCGCCGCCGAGTCCGCGAGCCAGGAGTGGGTCGCCTGGATGGTGAAGCACACCTCGGGCTTCATCTGCGCCCCCATGACGAACGAGATCGCCGACCGCCTCGACCTGCCGCCGATGGTGGAGCACAACGAAGACCCGCGCGGCACCGCGTACACGGTGTCGGTGGATGCCGCTGACCGCCTCAGCACCGGCATCAGCGCCAGCGACCGCGCCCACACCCTGCGCGTGCTCGCCGACCCGACGGCGACTCCGGCGCGCCTTCACCGGCCCGGCCACATCATGCCGCTGCGTGCCGTGGATGGTGGGGTGCGCGAGCGCGACGGCCACACCGAGGCGGCGGTCGACCTGCTGAAGCTGGCCGGGCTCACCCCGGTTGCGGCGATCTCGGAGATCGTGGCGGACGACGGCGAGATGGAGCGCCTGCCCGGGCTGATCGCCCTGGGCGAGCGCGAAGACGTGCCGGTGATCACCATCGAGTCCCTGGTGCGCTTCATGGCCGAGAAGGCCTGCGAGGCGGACCCGAAGGCGGTCGTCGAGGTCCCGGAGTCGTCGCGGGTGACTTTCGAGGTCGAGACCACCGTCCCCACCAGCCACGGCGCGTTCCGCGTGCGTGCCTATCGGGACCGGTCGACCGGTGCTGATCATGTGGCGTGGATCTCGGGCGAGCCCAAGAACGGCACGCTGGTGCGCGTCCACTCCGAGTGCCTGACCGGCGAGGCGTTCGGCTCGCTCAAGTGCGAGTGCGGCCCGCAGCTGCAAGCGGCGCTGGACACCATCGAGGAGCAGGGTGGCATCGTGATCTACCTGCGCGGCCACGAGGGCCGCGGCATCGGGCTGATCAACAAGCTGAAGGCGTACCGGCTCCAGGAGGAGGGGCTCGACACCCTCGACGCGAACATCGCGCTCGGGCTGCCGGCCGACGCCCGCGACTACGGGGCGGCCTACGGCATCCTCAAGGATCTCGGCATCTCGAGCGTGCGGCTGCTCAGTAACAACCCCGAGAAGGCGCGGCAGTTGCGCGAGCGCGGCGTCACGGTCACCGAGCTGGTGCCCCTGGTGGTCGGCGTCGGCGAGTACAACGAGGGATACCTCGACGCGAAGCGCGACCGCATGGGGCACGACCTGCCCACCCACGAGGTGCTGGATGCGCGCATCGACGATGCGCTCGAGGCGCAGGGACGGAACGCGCGATGAGCGGCGAAGGACTCCCGGCTCTCGACACAGACGGCACCGGGATGAAGGTCACCATCGTCTCCGGCCTCTGGCACCACCGGATCGCCGAAGGGTTGCTGGCCGGCGCACGCCAGGTGCTCGACGCCAGTGGAGCAGAGGTATCGATCGTCCAGGTCGCCGGCAGCTTCGAACTGCCCCTGGTGTCGAAGGCGGCGCTCGAAGCGGGGGCGGATGCCGTGGTCGCCTTGGGCGTCATCGTGCGCGGCGAGACCCCGCACTTCGAGTTCGTCGCGGCCGCCGCCACGGACGGCCTGACCCGCGTCGCGCTCGACACCGGCAAGCCGGTCGGCTTCGGCGTGCTGACCGTCGAGAACGAGCAGCAGGGCCTCGACCGCGCCGGTCTTCCCGACTCGAAGGAAGACGTCGGCGGCCGCGCCGCCGAGGCCGCGCTGGCCACCGTGCACGCGCTGCGCGAGCTGCACCCGTAGGGCCGCCCTTCGCCGCCGAACGCGCAGCGAAATCTCGAGAGCGCACGAAAATACGGGTGCGCTCGCGATTTTGGTGCGCGCTCGCCTCAGCGATCCTCAGTCCAAGAACAAGGCCCGCAGCCGCTTCGTCGTGAACAGCAGTCCGAGCGCGATCAGCACGCCGTAATACAGCAGGTGGATCACCATGCTCGGCTCGATGTACCCGGTGGTCAGCTGCCGCAGCATGTCGACCGCCTGCCACAGCGGCAGCGCCTGGATGATCCACTGGATCGGCACGGGGTAGACGCTGAGCGGATAGAAGGTCGCCGAGAGCAGGAACATCGGCAGCAGGGCGAAGTTGATCCAGTCCATCTGCTGGAAGGTCTTCAGATAGCTGGTGATCGCCATCCCGAGGCTGGCGAAACCGAACGCGATGAGCAGCACCGCAGGGAGCGCGAGAATGGCCGTCCACGACAGGTTCAGGCCGAGCACCTGCATCACGATCAGAAAGCCGGTGGCATAGACCCCACCGCGCAGCAGGGCGAGCAGGATCTCGCCCAGCGCGACATCCAGGGGCCCCAGGCTGGTGGCGAGCATCCCCTCGTAGAGCTTGCCGAAGTGCATCTTGAAGAAGACGTTCCAGGTCGAGTCGTAGATGGCGCCGTTCATCGCCGAGACGGCGAGCAGGCCCGGCGCGATGTAGGCGGCGTACGGGATGACGTGCCCCCCGTCCTGAACGGCGCCGATGTACGAGCCCAGACCCAGGCCGAGCGAGAGCAGGTAGAAGATCGGCTCGAAGAAGCCGGACAGCACGACGACGTAGTTCGAGCTCTTCGTGGCGCGCAGGCCACGACCGATCACCGCGCCGAAGTCGCCCGAGTAGAGCGCACCGACCCCGCCGGAGCGCGCGCCGGAGCTGGAAGCAGAGGCCATTTCTGGCCTCTGCCGCGACGCCAGCGCCGGCGAGCGTCCCGATCGTCGGTCGTCACGTTGGTTGTCGGTCATCGGTTCAACCTGCGCGTCGTCAGCCGCACCTGCCCGAACGCGCCGACGGCGATCAGACCGATCAGCACGACGAGGTGCACGAGCGTGAGCCATCCCGGTTCCACGTGACCGTATGCCGCGTCGCGGGCGAGCTGGGTGCTGTGCCAGAGCGGTGAGATCCAGCCGATCCACTGCAGCCAGATCGGCAGCTGCGTGATCGGGAACACCGTGCCGCTGAACAGCGTCATGGGGAGCACGACCGTGCGGCCGATGACCGCGAACTGCCCGCGGTCCTCGCGGATCGTCGTCGAATACGCCGCGATCGGGATGCCGAACGCGAGGCCGCCGAGGATGGCCGCGGGGAGCACCAGCAGCCCCTCCGGGAACCGGATCGCGCCGAACGCCATCGCGATGATCAGGAAGATGCCCGAGGTGGCCGTCATCCGCAGGATGGTGAAGAGGATGTGCCCGCCCGCGATCTGCCTCGGCGTGATCGGGCCGGCGTTCATGCCCAGATAGGTCTCGTTCCACTTGAAACCCAGCAGGACGCCGAAGGTGAACTCCTCGGCCGCGGTGCCGAGGGTACCGGCGCAGAGGAATGCCGGAATGACGAACTGCGCGTAGGTGACCCCGTCGATCCCGGCGCTGCTGCCCGTCTTGATGAGGGTCGCGAGCCCGACCCCGAACGCGAGCAGGTACAACAGCGGCGACCCGATGGCCGTCGCCAGCATCGACCACTTGTATCCGGGGACGCGCCGCAACTCGTGCTCGGCGACGTACCAGGCGCCCCAGCGCTTCGAGCGCTCGAAGCGCACTCCGTCGGCTCGCGCGCTGGAGCTGGGGTGAAGGCCATTTCTGGCCTTCGCTGCGACGCCAGCGCCGACGCCCGTCTCGGGCGTCGGGTCACTTGAGCGGAAACTCATTCGATCAGGCTCCGTCCGGTGAGGCGCAGGAACACGTCCTCGAGGCTGGACCGGCGCACCAGGCTGGTGATCGGCTCGAGTCCTCGGCGAATGGCCTCGGCGAGCGCCGCCTCCCCGTCCTCGGCGTAGATCAGCACCCGGTCGGGCAGCACGTCGATGCGCTCGCCGACGCCCTGCAGGGTGGTCGCGGCATCCTGATTGCGGTCGGAGCCGAAGCGCAGCTCGACGACCTCGCGCGTCGAGTACTCCTTGATGAGCGACAGCGGGGATCCCTCGGCCATGATCCGGCCCTTGTCGACGACGACGAGCCGGTCGCAGAGCTGCTCGGCCTCGTCCATGTAGTGCGTGGTGAGCACCAGCGTGGTGCCCTGCTCCTTGAGCCGGAACAGCCGGTCCCAGAG
>FSWJ01000552.1_pt1 | contig 10362 bp, 9 predicted proteins | sample 1637851 | NCBI WGS metagenome assembly FSWJ01 (sample SAMEA3914789, study PRJEB12502) | metagenome | biome: forest; material: soil | place: Canada | collected 2011-07-03 | depth 0.3 m | reverse complement strand
GGACGTGACTTGCTAGCTGGGGGGTGATGCAATGTCGATTCATGCGTTGAGCAGCGCACCGGCGCCCGTTGCACCGGGGTGGTATTCGGATCCGACCGGCGGCCGGCAGGCGCGCTGGTGGGACGGCGAGGAGTGGACGAAGCACGTCCAGGCGCTGCCGATGGGCGAGCCGCCCGAGGAGGAGTGGGTCGAGGCCAGTCGACTCGTGCCACCGGGATCCAGCTGGGCGAACCGCTCGTTCGCCTGGGGCATCGTGGCGATCGCCGCGAACGCGCTGCTCGCACCGACCGTGCTGGCGTTCGTCTTCGGCGTCATGGCGCTGCGCCGCGAGAGCCGGCTCACGGCGCTGGGCTACGAGGTCGAGGGGCGGTCGCGGGCGCGACTGGGCATCATCCTGGGCGCGATGGGGATCCTGGTCGCCGCCGGCTGGATCGTCATGCTGCGGCTCGTGACCCACCACGCGCTCGGGTGAGCGACTCGATGTCGCTCAACCATCCGAGTTCTGCCGCGGATGCGATCCCGCCGGGCTGGTACACCGATCCGCTCGATCGGGCCGACGTGCGATGGTGGACCGGTCAGGACTGGACGCACCACGTTCAGCCGCGACCGGTGACGTCAGCCCTTGAAGCTGTGCTCGTCGTCGGGGTAGGCGCCTGAGTTGACGTCCGCTGTCCAGGCCTTGGCGGCATCCGTCAGCACCTGGGACAGGTTGGCGTACTGCTTCACGAAGCTCGGGATGCGGCCCTGCGTCAGTCCCGCCCAGTCCGTCCACACGAGCAGCTGCCCGGTCGTGTGCGGTCCGGCCCCCACGCTGATGGTCGGAATCTTCAACTCCTCGGTCACGCGCTTCGCCGCCTCGGCGGGAACCATTTCGAGCACGACCGCGAAGGCGCCGGCATCCTCGACAGCGTGAGCGTCGGCGAGCAACTGCTCGACGCCTTCGCCGCGGCCCTGGATGACGTGACCGCCCAGCTGGTGCTCGCTCTGCGGGGTGAAGCCGATGTGGGCCATGACCGGGATGCCGGCCGACACGATGCGGCGGATCTGCTCAGCGCTTCGCACCCCGCCCTCGAGCTTCACCGCGTGCGCGCCGGTCTCCTTCATGAAGCGGAAGGCCGAGTGCAGCGCCTCGTCGGGGCCGGTCTCGTAGGAGCCGAAGGGCATGTCGCCGATGACGAACGCGCGCTTCACGGCTCCGGCGACGGCGCGAGTCAGCGGGATGAGCTCGTCGAGGGTCACGGGGAGCGTGGTGTCGTAGCCGAAGACGTTGTTGCCCGCCGAGTCGCCAACCAGCAGGAAATCGATGCCCGCCTGGTCGAAGATCGCGGCGGTCAGCATGTCGTAGCTGGTGAGCCCGGTGATCTTGATGCCCTGCTCTTTCGCGTTCTGAAAGTGCCGGGTGCGGACCCTTTTGACGACTGCGTCTGCCATGTCGGTCAGTCTAGGCTCCCGCTAACGTCGGGGCATGGAGACGGCGATCAGCACTCGAGCGGCCGGACACGCCGACGTATTCGTCATCGCGGAGTTCCAGACGGCGGTGTGGAACGAGGCGTATCGGGGGCTCGTTCCGGCGTCGTATCTCGAGCGCACGACGGTCGCCGATCGCGAGTTGCGGTGGGCCGACCGGATCGGGCGTCGCAACATCCTGTTGGCGGAGCGAGCAGGCGAACTCGTCGGCGTCGCGAGCAGTTCGATTCGGGTCGACGAGCACCCCGGTCCGCGGCTCGAACTCAACTCCCTGTATGTCGCTCCCGGCATGCGCGGCGCCGGCCTGGGGTCGCGGATGCTCGACGAGCTGTTGAGCGGCGAGCCCGCCGTCCTCTGGACCTTCGCCGCGAACACCCGGGCGATCGCGTTCTACGAGCGCTGCGGGTTCGCACTCGACGGGGAGTCGACCATCGACGACGACACCGGGTTGCCTGAGCTGCGGCTGAGCCGCTCCTGATCGTTCCGCAGAACACCGACGGCGATCAGCGCTTGCGCGCCCAGGTACGTCAGCATGACGACGAACTCCCAGCCGTCGCCCGGGAACATCGGCGTGAACAGCCGGAAGGCCAGGATCGAGTCGGACGCGACGAAGAGGAGCGCTCCGAGGATGGTGAGCGGGTTCCCGCGGGTCGACCAGACCGCCATCAGGCCGAGAACCAGGCCGTAGAGCGCGACGACCGGCAGCATCCCGCCGAGGTACGGACCCAGCAGCACGAGCAGACCCACGAACCAGGGGATCGCCAGCACCGTCCAGCGCGACCGCCGCCGATCCCGGAACGCCACCTGGAACAGGGCGACGTAGACGGCGTGCGCCGCCAGGAAGGCACCCAGGCCGAGCGGGAGGCTGCTGTTGAGGGCGACATCGCCGACCCAGGACAAGGCGAGGCCGATGAACAGGAGTGCGGCGACGATGGTGCGCGGCTTGCGCTTGGTCGTGAGCAGAACGCCCCCGATGCCCACCGCCAGCGCTGGGATCTCGAGCCCCTTCGTCACCGCATCGAGCGTCGAGTCTTTGGTGAACTTGGTGACCAGCTGCACCGCCGAGACGGCGAGGTAGGGCGCGAAGCCGGCGAGCGTCCAACCGATCCGCCAGCCGAGGCCGTGTGGCGCCGCGCCCGAGTCCGCGCCGTCGGTCATACCGGTAGCCTAGAGGCGAGGCACACGGTGCATCCGTGGCGGGCAACCAGAAGGGGCTTGCGTGGACAAGCAACGTGATTTCGTTCTTCGCACCATCGAGGAGCGCGGCGTCAAGTTCGTGCGGCTGTGGTTCACCGACGTGGTCGGAACGCTCAAGTCGGTGGCACTGGCTCCGGCGGAGGTCGAGGGTGCCTTCAGCGAGGGCGTCGGCTTCGACGGTTCGGCGATCGAGGGGCTGACCCGCTCCTACGAGGCGGACGTGCTCGCGCATCCCGACCCCACGACCTTCCAGATCCTGCCGTGGCGCGGCGAGGTCGACCCGACCGCGCGCATGTTCTGCGACATCATGACGCCCGACGGGCAGCCGGCCACTGCGGATCCGCGCAACGTGCTCAAGCGCACGCTCGCCAAGGCGGCCGATCGCGGGTTCACCTTCTACACGCATCCCGAGATCGAGTTCTACCTTCTGAAGTCGAGCAAGTTGAAGAACGGCGTCGCGCAGCCCGTCGACTCGGCGGGCTACTTCGACAACGTTCCCGGCGGCACGGCTCACGACTTCCGCCGCCGCTCGGTGCGGATGCTCGAAGACCTGGGCATCTCGGTGGAGTTCAGCCACCACGAGGCCGGTCCCGGGCAGAACGAGATCGATTTGCGCTATGCCGACGCGCTCACCATGGCCGACAACATCATGACCTTCCGCACCGTGATCAAGGAGGTGGCGATCGAGCAAGGCGTGTACGCGACCTTCATGCCCAAGCCGATCTCCGGCCAGCCAGGATCGGGCATGCATACCCACATGTCGCTGTTCGAGGGCGACACCAACGCCTTCTTCGACGCGGCCGGCCAGTATCAGCTCTCGACGATCGGACGGCAGTTCGTCGCCGGACTTCTGCGGCACGCTCCCGAGATCACCGCGGTGACCAACCAGTTCGTCAACTCCTACAAGCGCCTGTGGGGCGGCGATGAGGCTCCCAGCTATCTGACCTGGGGCCACAACAACCGCTCGGCCCTCGTGCGGGTCCCGCTGTACAAGCCCGGTAAGGGCAACAGCGCCCGTGTCGAGTACCGCGCCATCGATTCGGCCGCCAACCCCTACCTCGCCTTCTCGCTGCTGCTCGCCGCCGGGCTGAAGGGCATCGAGGAGGGCTACGAGCTGCCTCCCGAGGCGGAAGGCGATGTCTGGGCACTCAGCGACGGCGAGCGTCGCGCGCTGGGCTACGACGGCCTCCCCACCAGTCTCGACGCCGCCCTCGTGCTCATGGAAGAGAGCGAGCTCGTGGCCGAGACCCTCGGCGAGCAGGTCTACGAGTACGTGCTGCTCAACAAGCGCCGCGAGTGGGCGGGCTACCGCGCCCAGGTCACGCCGTTCGAGCTGACCAGCAATCTGGAGATCCTGTAGCAGCTGTTCCGATGAACACGTTCCGATGAACTCAGTGGCGTCATGACGAGGGCGACGACGACTCTCACCGAGCTGGCTCGGTTGGGTTTCGCGGACCTCGACGTGGCGGAGGCCGGGCTTTCGGAGGTGCGGGCGGATCGGGTCGCCCTCTTCGCGCTGGTCGCCGATCCGGATCAGGCACTCCGCCTGCTGCGCGGCTTGGTCGAGTCCGCTCCGGATGCCGTGGCGCCCCTGCTCGCCGATGACACCGCGTCGCTGCGCCTCCTGCGCGTGCTGGGTGCGTCCTCGGGACTCGGCGACTTCCTCGCCCACCACCCGGAGCAACTGAGCGTGCTGCGCGGGCCGTTGCGCGGTCCCGCCGAGGCGGGGGCGCTCCACGACGAGCTGCTCGCCGCGATCGACGGGCTCGGCGGCGAGGCGGGGTGGAACGCAATGCGGGTCGCGTACCGGCGCGAACTGCTGGTGCTGGCCGCCTGGGATCTCGAGCAGCCCGACGGCATCGCCGCGGTGGACAAGGTCGCCGCATCCCTGGCAGACCTCGCGGCCGCCGCTCTTGATGCGGCGCTCGCCCTCGCGCGCCAGGCGAGCAGGTTCCCCACCGAGCAGGTGGAGGCCACGCGGCTCGCGATCATCGGAATGGGCAAAGCGGGGGCGCGCGAGCTCAACTATCTGAGCGATGTGGACGTCATCTTCGTAGCCGGCGCGGCGGAGCCGCGCGGCGGCGACCAGCCGCCAGTCACGGAGCTCAGCGACGACCGAGCCGTCGAGATCGCCACTCGACTCGCCATGGACACGATGCGCGCCATCCACGAGCTCGCGGTCGAGCCGCCGCTCTGGGAGGTGGACGCCAACCTGCGGCCGGAGGGGAAAGACGGCGCGCTGGTGCGCACTCTCGACTCGCACCTGGCCTACTACGAGCGCTGGGCGAAGAGCTGGGAGTTCCAGGCGCTGCTGAAGGCGCGCGCGCTGGCCGGCGACCGGGAACTGGGCGAGGAGTACGTCGCGCGCGTGGCCCCGATGGTGTGGTCGAGCGCCTCGCGCGAGAGCTTCGTCGAGTCGGTGCAGCAGATGCGCGAGCGGGTCACGGCGAACATCCCGCTCGACGAGGTCGATGTTCAGCTCAAGCTCGGGCCGGGAGGGTTGCGCGACGTCGAGTTCACGATCCAACTGCTGCAGCTGGTGCACGGGCAGACGGATCACGAGGTCCGGCAGAGGGCGACGCTCGCGGCCCTCACCGCTCTGGCGGACCGGGGCTACATCGGGCGGGTCGAGGCGGCGGAGTTCGGGCGCGACTACCGGTTCCTGCGCCTGCTCGAGCACCGCATCCAACTCTCCCGGCTGCGCCGCACCCACCTGATGCCGCGCGATCCCGACGCCCTGCGCGCGCTGGCCCGCGGCTCGGGAGTCTCCACCACCTCGGATGGCCTGCTCGAGGCGTGGCAGCGGGTCAAGCAGACCGTCCGCACCCTGCACGAGCGGTTGTTCTACCGCCCCCTGCTCTCAGCCGTGGCGGCCCTTCCCGACGACGGCTACGTCCTCACCAGCGAGCAGGCGGAGGCGCGGCTCGCGGCCATCGGATTCCACGATCCGCGGGGCGCCCTGCACCACATCGCCGCGCTCACCAGTGGGGTCTCTCGGCGCGCGCAGATCCAGCGCAACCTGCTGCCGGTGATGCTCGCCTGGTTCGCCGAGGGAGCCGATCCGGATCTCGGTCTGCTGAACTTCCGCCGACTCAGCGACGACCTGGGCGAGACGTACTGGTTCCTCAGGATGCTGCGCGACTCCTCGGGCGCCGCACACCGGCTGACCCAGGTGCTGTCCGGGTCCCGATTCGTCGGACTGCTGTTCGAGCGCATCCCCGAGGCGGCGGCCTGGCTCGAGACCGACGGGGAACTGCGGCCGCGGCCCCTTGCCGACCTGCTCGACGAGACCGCGGCGACGGTGGCCCGCCACGCCGACGACGTGGATGCCGCGGCTCTCGCCCTGCGCACGGCCCGCCGTCGCGAGGTGCTGCGCGCCGCCCTCGCGGCGATCCTCGGCATGATCACCGTCGAGGAGCTCGGGCTCGCCCTCAGTGACATCACCACGGCCCTGCTGACCGGCGTGCTCGCCCTCGCGCACCACGGCGTTGACGAAGACGGCGGCGACGGCATCGAGTTCGGCATCATCGCTCTTGGCCGCTACGGCGGCGAGGAGCTCGGCTTCGGCAGCGACGCCGATGTGGTGTACGTCTACCGAACGGCGGGCGCCGATGCGGAGCAGGCGCAGGAGCGCGCCGAGGCCATCGTGCGCGAGCTGAACCGGCTCACCGAGGACCTGCGCCTGCCCCTCGACCTCGACATCGGGCTTCGGCCGGAGGGCAAGAACGGTGCGGTGGTGCGCTCCCTCGACTCCTACCGCGCGTACTACGAGCGCTGGTCGCTCACCTGGGAGGCGCAGGCGCTGCTCCGCGCGCGCGCAGCAGTGGGCGACCCGGGCGTTCTGCGCGCATTCGAGGAGCTGGCCGACGAGGTGCGGTACCCGGCATCCATCTCGGAGGCGGACGTGCGGGAGGTCAAGCGCATCAAGGCCCGCGTGGAGTCCGAACGGCTGCCCCAGGCGGCCGACCCGGCTCGGCACCTCAAGCTCGGCCGCGGCTCGCTGAGCGACGTGGAGTGGTTCGTGCAACTGCTGCAGTTGCAGCACGGCGCCGAGTTGCTCGGGCTGCGCACCACCTCGACGCTACGGGCGCTGGATGCCGCAGTGGCCGCCGAGTTGGTCCCGTCGGCAGACGCGGCGAAACTGCGCGCCGCCTGGCTGATCGCCTCGCGCGCGCGCTCGGCCATGACCCTGTGGACCGCCAAGACCGCGGATGTGCTGCCCACCGACCGGCAACAACTCGAAGGTGTCGCCCGCCTGCTCGAGTACCCGCCCGGCGGAGCCCAGGAGTTGGAGGAGGACTACCTGCGCACCACTCGGCTGGCGCGGCAGGTCTTCGAGCGCCTGTTCTACGGCGGCCGGCGATGAGTCGGCGGTGAGCCTGCGCTCCGCGTGGCTGGGCTTCATCGCCCGCACGATCAACCCGCGGGCTCTCGCAGCGGCGAAGAGCGGCCGCGGCCCGTTCTCCCTGGTTCGGCATGTCGGGCGCAAGTCGGGGACGCGCTACGAGACGCCCATCATCGTGGCGCCGGTGGCCGAGGGGTTCGTCGCCGAACTCACCTACGGCCCGAAGGTCGCCTGGTACCAGAACTCGCTCGCGGCGGGCGGCTGCGAACTGCTGGTGGGCGGCCGGACGTTCACCATTGACCGTCTCGACCCACTGGATGCCGCGGCCGGCCTGCGCGCGTTCGGTGCGCCCCGCTCGTGGATCCTGCGCGTGCTGCGGCGCCACGAGTTCCTCACGATGCACGTCGCGGGGCGCTGAGCGGCCCCGCGCTCGGAGTCTGCACACCGTTCACCGACACGACGCCTGGATGGGGCGTCCGGTTCAGAGAATCGGGATGCACTGTGCGCATGACCCCCCGCGACGCGGCATCCAAAATCAGTGTGATCGGGACCGGCTACCTGGGAGCAACGCACGCGGCCGCCATGGCGGAGCTGGGATTCGAGGTGGTGGGCGTCGACTCCGACCCCGCCAAGGTGGAGGCACTGGCGGCCGGGCGACTGCCGTTCTTCGAGCCGGAACTGGCGGAACTCATCCAGGCCCACCTCGCGAGCGGGCGGTTGCGCTTCACGACCGGGCTCGACGAGGCGGTCGCGAGCAGCGACATCCACTTCATCTGCGTCGGCACCCCGCAGCGGGTCGGCAGTCACGCGGCGAACACCGACTACGTCGAGAACGCGGTGGCGGCGGTGGCCAGGGCCCTGACGCACGACGGGATCGTGGTCGGCAAGTCGACGGTGCCGGTGGGCACGGCAGCCCGGCTGCGCGAGGTGCTCGACGCGTTGGCGCCCGAGGGGATCGGGACAGAGCTGGTCTGGAACCCCGAGTTCCTCCGCGAGGGCAAGGCCGTGCGCGACACGCTTCACCCCGACCGCATCGTGATCGGCGGAGCCTCGCCCGCCGCCGAGGCCGCGCTGAGGACGCTCTACGCCGGCCCGATCGCCGAAGGCACACCCGTGATCGCCTGCGACCTGCCCACCGCCGAACTGGTGAAGGTGAGCGCCAACGCGTTCCTGGCGACCAAGATCTCGTTCATCAACGCCATCGCCGAGTTGTGCGAGGCCGCCGGCGCCGATGTGACGGTGCTGGCGGATGCCCTGGGGCACGACAGCCGCATCGGGCGTCAATTCCTGAACGCCGGGCTCGGTTTCGGCGGCGGCTGTCTGCCGAAGGACATCCGTGCGCTGACCCACCGCGCGGCAGAACTCGGAGCCATGGGAGCTGTCGGGCTGCTCGAGCAGGTCGACGACATCAACATGAACCAGCGGCAGCGCGTGGTCGAGCTGGCGCTGCACGCAGTCGGCGGCTCACCGCTGCTGGCCCGGATCGGTGTGCTCGGCGCGGCCTTCAAACCCCACACCGACGACGTGCGCGACTCGCCCGCGCTGAACGTGGCGGCGGCGCTGCACCTGCGCGGGGCTCAGGTCGCCGTCTACGACCCAGCGGCGGGGGAGACCGGTCGCCGCACTTTTCCGACCCTCGGCTTCGTCGATTCGCTCGAGGAGGCCGTCGCCGGCGCCGATGTGCTGCTGGTGCTCACCGAATGGCCGGAGTTCCTGGCGGCCGACCCCGAGACGGTGGGCCGGATGGTGCGCACCCGCACCATCATCGACGCCCGCAACTGCCTCGATGCCGAGGCCTGGCGCGCGGCGGGGTGGAACGTGCAGGGGCTCGGCCGCGCTTCCGCGCCAGCCGAGCGGCCGTCGCTCGTGCTCGCCTGAGCTGACGCCCCGATCGCGGCTGTCGGGCCCAATCGCTACCGTGTTCGCATGACGACTGCGATCTCTGACGCCGATTTCTCCCGTGCCGACGGTGTGTCCGACTGGCGCGTCCTGTATTGGGGCGCCAGGGCCTACTTCCGGACGGGCGATTTCGCCACCGGCGCGGCTTTCGTCGCCGCGATCGCTCGGCATGCCGCCGAACTCCAGCACGACCCGTTGGTGGACTTGCGTGACGACAATGTCGCCGTGCAGGTGGTGACTCCGGGCGTGGGGATCAGTGAACTCGATCTCGAACTTGCACGGAGGGTGTCGCGCAGTGCCGCCGAACTGGGCATCGTGGCCGACCCGGGTGCCGTGCAGCAGCTCGAATTGGCGATCGATTCCGCTGATCCTGGCGAGGTCGTCGGGTTCTGGCGTGCTGCGTTGGGATACGTCCACGTCGCGGAGAGCACTCTTGTGGAGCCCAACCTGATCGGCCCGTCGTTGTCGATCCACGCCAAGGCCTATGTCGCCCCCCGCAATCGCCTCCACATCGACGTGTCAGTGCCGCACGACCAGGCGCAGGCCCGAGTCGACGCGGTCCTCGCGGCCGGTGGCCGGCTCCTCAGCGACAAGCACGCCCCCAGCTACTGGTCGCTGATCGATTCCGAGGGCAACGTCGTCGACATCGCCACCTGGCAGGACCGCGGCTAGGAGGTCGAGAGGAAGAGACGCGTCAGGGCCGCGCCCACCGAAGTCGACGCGGCCCTGACGGGTGACTCTGAGAATCAGACCCCGAAGTACAGCTCGTACTCGAAGGGGTGCGGGCGCTGGGCGAAGGGCAGCAGCTCCTTCTCGCGCTTGTAATCGATCCAGGTCTGGATGAGGTCTTCCGTGAAGACCCCGCCCTCGAGCAGGAAGTCATGGTCGGCTTCGAGGGCCAGCAGTGCCTCCCCGAGCGACGCCGGAACCTGCGGGATGAGCTTGGCCTCCTCGGGCGGCAGCTCGTACAAGTCCTTGTCGACCGGCTCGTGCGGCTCGATCTTGTTCTTGATCCCGTCGAGGCCGGCCATCAGCTGGACGGCGAACGCCAGGTAAGGGTTGCCGGAGGCGTCGGGCGCGCGGAACTCGATGCGCTTGGCCTTCGGGTTGGTGCCGGTGATCGGGATGCGGATCGACGCCGAGCGGTTGCCCGCCGAGTACACCAGGTTGACCGGGGCCTCGAAGCCCGGGATCAGGCGGTGGTACGAGTTGACGGTCGGGTTCGTGAACGCGAGTACCGCGGGGGCGTGCTTGAGCAGGCCACCGATGTACCAGCGCGCGATGTCCGACAGTCCGCCGTAGCCCTTCTCGTCGTAGAACAGCGGCTTGCCGTCGTTCCAGAGCGACTGGTGGGTGTGCATGCCCGATCCGTTGTCCCCCATCAGCGGCTTCGGCATGAACGTCGCGACCTTGCCCCACTCGAGGGCGGTGTTCTTGACGATGTACTTGAACTT
>FSWJ01000901.1_pt1 | contig 10388 bp, 9 predicted proteins | sample 1637851 | NCBI WGS metagenome assembly FSWJ01 (sample SAMEA3914789, study PRJEB12502) | metagenome | biome: forest; material: soil | place: Canada | collected 2011-07-03 | depth 0.3 m | reverse complement strand
GGCAGTGCCGGCGCCACCGCCAGGATCCGGGACATGTGCCGAAGGCTACGCCAGGTGGCGCTCCTCCGGGCCGACGTACTCCGACAGCGGGCGGATCAGGGCGTTCGACGAGAGCTGCTCCATGACGTGCGCCGTCCATCCAGTGACCCGCGATGCCACGAACAGCGGCGTGAAAGTCGGAGTGTCGAAACCGAGCAGGTGGTAGGCCGGGCCGCTCGGGTAGTCGAGGTTGGGTTTGATCGCCTTGCGATCATCCATTGCCGCAGCCAGGGTCTCGTAGAGCGCGAGCAGGTCGTCGGCGTCGTGCTCGGCAATCAGCCGACGCATCGCAGCTTCCATCGTGGGAACGCGCGAGTCGCCGTGCTTGTAGACCCGGTGGCCGAATCCCATGATCTTGCGCTTGTCGAGCAGCGCCTGATCGAGCCAGGCCTCCGCCCGTTCGGCCGTTCCGATCTCATCGAAGATGTGCATGACGGCCTCGTTGGCGCCGCCGTGCAGCGGACCCTTGAGCGCCCCGATCGCGCCGACCACCGCCGAATGCAGGTCGGCGAGCGTGCTCGTGATCACCCGCGCCGTGAACGTCGAGGCGTTGAAGGAGTGCTCAGCGTAGAGCACCATCGAGATGCGGAACACGTCGGCCGCGACGTCGCTCGGCTCCTCGCCGAAGGTCATCCACAGGAAGTTGCGCGAGTAGTCGAGGTCGGCACGCGGTTCGATCAGGTCCTGGCCGCGCCGACGGCGCTGGTCGTAGGCGACCATGGCCGGTACGGCGGCGAACAGCCGCACCGACTTGGCGAGGTTGGCCTCGGGGCTGGAGTCCTCGGCTTGCGGGTCGTTGGCGCCCAGCACGCTGACGGCGGTGCGAACCACATCCATCGGATGCGACGTCAACGAGGTCAGGTCGATGGCGGCCTTCACATCGGGCGCGAGGGCGCGCCCGGCCCGTTCGGCTGCCTCGAACGTCGCCAACTCACTGTCGGACGGCAGCTCACCGTGCCACAGCAGCCAGGCCACCTGCTCGAACGAGCATCTGGCCGCAAGTTCCTGCACCGGGTAGCCGCGGTAGAGCAGCGAGTTGGTGTCGGGATTGACCTTCGAGACCGCCGTCGTGTCGACCACGACTCCGGCCAGGCCCTTCCTGATGTCGGTCATGTGCGTCCTGTCCCTGTCAGTTGCTTCGATTGTTGCTCAGGTCGAAGGTGAAGATGCCGTCGTCGAACTCGGAGTATCCCGCGTAGTCGACCAGTTCGTACAGCCGGGCGCGGGTCTGCATCTCGGGCACCTTCGAGGTCAGGGAGCCCTCGGCGATGATCGTGTCGAGCCCGCGCTCGGCGGCGCCCATCGCGAGCCGCAGCAGCGAGACCGGGAAGATCACGATGTTCACCCCGACCTCCGCCAGCTGCTGGGTGGTGAAGAGTTCGCTCTTGCCGAACTCGGTCATGTTGGCCAGGATCGGCACGTCAACGGCTGCCCGGATGGCGGCGAACTCCTCGAGGCTGGCCATCGCCTCCGGAAAAATCGCGTCGGCGCCCGCGTCCACCAGCTTCTTGGCGCGGTCGACCGCTGTGGCGAGGCCCTCGACCCCGCGGATGTCGGTGCGGGCCATGATCAGGAAGTCCGGGTCCCGCCGGCCGGCGACCGCCGCGCGGATCCGCTTGAGCGCGGTGCCCTCGTCGACGACCTCCTTGCCGTCGAGGTGGCCGCAGCGCTTCGGGTTGACCTGGTCCTCGATGTGCAGACCTGCCAGGCCGGCATCTTCGATGATCTGCACGGTGCGCGCCACGTTCATCGGCTCGCCGAATCCGGTGTCGGCGTCGACCAGGGCAGGCAGGTCGGTGACTCGGGCGATCTGCCCGGCGCGCTGTGCCACCTCGGTCAGGGTGGTGAGGCCGATATCGGGGAGTCCGAGGTCCGCGGCGAGGACCGCACCGGAGACGTAGACACCCTCAAAGCCCTTGTCCTGGATGAGCTGGGCGCTCAGAGGGTTGAAGGCGCCCGGCATCCGGAGCAGCCTGCCACTCGCGAGTGCCGCCCGGAAGTTCGCGCGCTTCTCGTGAGCGGGAATCTTGGTCTCGAGCATGGTTAGAACAGTCCCTTCGGCGGCGTCGGCAAGCCCGGCGTCCAGACGGTGAGGCCGCCGAGTTCGGCGGCGGTGAGCTCGGGCAGGCGCTGGGCGACGTCGAGGAAGCGCTCGATCTCGCTATCCTCCAAAACACCGGCAGCAAGGCTGCGGAACTTGCCCACGTAGTTCTCGCGTGCGAACGGCCGGGCGCCCAGCGGGTGCGCGTCAGCCACCGCGATCTCGTCGACGACCGTCTCGCCGTTCGCGAGCGTGATCTCGACGCGGCCGCCGAAGGCCTTCTCGGCGGGATCGTTCGAGTGGTAGCGGCGGGTCCACTCCGGATCCTCCACCGTGCTGATCTTGTTCCACAGCGCGACCGTGTCCGGCCGGCTCGCGCGCTCCGGCGCGTAGGAGTCGACGTGGTGCCACGTCCCGTCCTGCAGCGCGACCGCGAAGATGTACGGCACCGAGTGGTCGAGCGTCTCGCGGCTGGCCGTCGGGTCGTACTTCTGCGGGTCGCCCGATCCCGAGCCGATGACGAAGTGGGTGTGGTGGCTGGTGGCGAGCACGATCCGATCGATGTTCGCCGGATCCTTGAGTTCTGGATGCTGCGCGCCGAGCCGGCGCGCCAGGTCGATCCAGGCCTGCGCCTGGTACTCGGCCGAGTGCTCCTTCGTGTAGCTGTCGAGGATCGCGCGCTTGGCCTCGCCGGCCTCGGGCAGCGGCACCTCGTAGCGCCCGTCCGGCCCATCGAGCAGCCAGGCGATGACGCCGTCCTCGCCCTCCCAGATCGGCGAGGGGCTGGTCTGGCCGCGCATCGCGCGGTCCACCGACTCGATCGCCATCTTGCCGGCGAAGGCCGGGGCGTAGGCCTTCCAGGTCGAGATCTCGCCCTTGCGCGACTGACGCGTGGCGGTCGTCGTGTGCAGCGCCTGGCCGATCGCCTGGTAGATGGTCTCGACGGGCAGGCCGAGCAGTGTGCCGATCCCGGCCGCCGCGCTCGGGCCGAGATGGGCGACGTGGTCGATCTTGTGGGCGTGCAGGCTGATCGCCTTCGCGAGATCGACCTGGATCTCGTAGCCGGTGGCGATCCCGCGCACGAGAGCCGCGCCATCCCGCCCGGTGTGCTGGGCCACCGCGAGGATCGGCGGGATGTTGTCACCCGGGTGCGAGTACTCGGCCGCAAGGAAGGTGTCGTGGAAATCCAGTTCGCGCACGGCGACCCCGTTGGCGAACGCCGCCCACTCGGGGCCGGCGTGCACCTGCGAGCCGAAGACGGTCGCGCCCGGGGCATAGGGATGCGCCTCGGCCTGCCCGCGCGCGGCCACGACGGGCGCGCGGCTCAGCGATGCGGTTGCGACAGCCGCGTTGTCGATCACCCGGTTGATGATCATCTCCGTCACCTCGGGCGAGACTTCGACCGGGTCGGCGGCGACCTCGGCGATCTTCCAGGCGAGCTGTCGCTCGCGGGGGAGGCTCTCGTCGCTGCGGTACATCCGCACGAGGTGGTTCTTCATTCAGGCGCCTTCCTGGGTCGGCCGATCGGGGCCAGGTGTGTCGCGGGCTGCGCGTTCATTCAGCGTCGCGGTGATGGTGGTCAGCGAGCCGCGCAGGTGCACGGCAGTGGCCGAGGCGGCGAGTTCGGCATCCCCGTCGCGCACCGCCTCGCAGATCAGTCGGTGCTCGGCGGCGGCCCGGAGCAGGCGCTCCGGGTTGTCCTGGGCGAGCCGCCGGGCGCGGAACAGGTGGATGCGCACACTCTCGAGAGCGGATCGCATCGCGGGGTTGCCAACGGCGTCATCCATCGCGGCATCGAAGCGGGCCACGACGGCGTAGTAGGCCTCGGTGCCGCCCGCCGCCAAGGTCTCGGAGGCGTGGCCGAAGCTGTCTGCGAGCTCGGCGAAGACCGCAGGATCGCGTCGGCGCGCCGCAAGGCGCGCGGCCTGCAATTCGAGGGCTTCGCGCACTTCGAATTGCTGCGCGATGCTCTCGGCAGAGACGTCGGGGACGATGCCGGTGCGGCCCCGGCTGGTGTCGACCAGGCCCTCGAGAGCGAGCCGGGCGAGCGCTGCACGAAGGGGAGTGCGCGAGACGCCGAGGCGCAGCGCGAGCTCCGTCTCACTGAGCGCCGTGCCGGGGGCGATCCGCCAGTTCAGGATGTCGTCGCGCAGCGACCCATAGGCAATGTCACTCGCGCGCATATCGGCACATTACGCCGATTTCGCGTCTTTTGTATACAGTACCGCGGATCGCGCGGCTCAAGGCCGCCGAAATCGCGCCTTCTGTATTCAGCAGTCGCAGTCGATCGCGCCGCGCGGTCCGGTGAGCTCGTCGATGTCTCGCACGACAGGGCCGTGGTCGTCGACCACGGCGAGCCCCTCCCGGGCCCAGTACTCGAAGCCCCCGATCAGCTCGCGCACCTCGTATCCGAGCCGGCTGAACTGGAGCGCCGCCTTCGTCGAGCCGTTGCATCCGGGACCCCAGCAGTAGACGACGACCGGGGTGCCGAGCGGGATCTCGGATGCCGCCCGCTCAGCGATCTCGGCCGTGGGCATGTGCACCGCGCCGACCGCCCGCCCCTGGTGCCAGGCCGCGTGACCGCGGCTGTCGACCAGGACGAACCGTTCGCCCGCGGACTGCGCCGCGGCCACGTCAGACGGGTCGGTCTCGTAGCGGAGCTTCGCCGCGAAGTGCTCGATCGCGGCGGAGGTGTCGATCGCTGTGGTTGTCATGTCCCGACGCTAGCCGCGGGCGCGTCGACGGAAAGCAGTCAGGACGGTCAGACGCCCCCGAGAACCTGCCATTCCGAGCGATAGCCTCGCAATGGTGAGCGAGCGGCCCGAGGAGCAGACGAAGAAGCGCCGTCTCGTCGACCTCACCCCGTTGCGCGAGTCGCCGGCCTTCGCCCGGCTCTGGTTCGGCGCCACGATCTCGGGGATCGGCGCGCAGCTCACCGTCGTCGCCGTCGGATTGCAGATCTACGACATCACGGCGTCCACCTTCGCGGTCGCGCTGGTGGGCGGCATCTCGCTGATCCCGATGATCATCGCCGGCCTCTGGGGCGGGGTGCTCGCCGACGCCTTCGATCGGCGCCTGGTCCTCATCATCAGCGCCGTCATGGGCTGGCTCACTACGCTCGGGCTCATCGCGCTGGCCTGGGCCGAGCTCGCCTCCGATGCACACGTGCCGATCTGGCCGTTCTATGTGCTGACCACGATCAACGCGGTTGCGGCGACCATCACCATGGCGACGCGGGGCTCGGTCTACCCGCGCATCCTTCCCGCCAGGCTCATCGCCTCGGCGAGCGCGCTCAACGGGATCGCATTCGGCATCCAGCTGACCCTAGGCCCCGCGCTGGCCGGCGTGCTCGTCGCCACCACGGGGTTCACCTGGACCTACGCGGTGGACGCGGTGCTGTTCGCGGCCGGGTTCCTCGGGATCCTCGCCCTGCCCAAGCTGCCGCCGCTCGAGAAGGCGACCGGCGCAGGATGGCGCGCGCTCGGAGACGGCATCGCGTTCCTGGTCAAGGCGCCGAACATCCGCGCCGGCTTCCTCATCGACCTGCTCGCCATGGGACTCGGGCGCCCCTTCGTCATCCTCCCGGCCGTCGGCGCCCTCGTGATCGGCGGCGGTCCGGTGACCGTGGGCATCCTCACCGCCTCGGCCGCGATCGGGACCTTCCTCACCAGCCTGTTCAGCGGCCCGGTGGGGCACGTGCGCCGGTACGGCGTGGCGATCGGCGGGGCCGTGATGGTCTACGGCGCCTGCGTCCTCCTGTTCGGCGTCGTCATCGGGTTCATGCAGACCGGATGGTTCGGCACGGTCGGTCCGAGCATCGCGCAGGCCAATCCGGTCGCCCTGGCCCTGGCAGGAGTGGCGCTCGCCGGTACCGGCGGCGCTGATGAGGTGAGTGCGATCTTCCGCTCGACCATGATGCTCACCGCCGTTCCCGACGCGATGCGCGGCCGGGTGCAAGGCATCTTCACGGTGGTCGTCACCGGAGGGCCCCGCATCGGCGACCTCTACATGGGCACGCTCGCGACCCTCGTCGCGCTGTGGTTCCCGCCGGTCCTGGGCGGGTTGCTGATCGTCGCCGCGGTCGGCGTGGTCCTGCGGGTCCAGCGCGGGTTCCGCGACTACGACGCGCGGCATCCCTCGCCCTAGGGGTCGAGTCCGACGACGGCTCCCAGCCCTGGGGCGGCGCCCGAACGTAGGCTGACCTCGTGCCCGAGCAGCCGTCCCGACGCCGCCTTCCTGGCTGGGTGCTGCCGGCCGCGGCTGGACTGGCGTCGGTCATTCTCGGACTCGGTCTCGCCGAACTGGTCGCCGCGCTGCTAGCGCCGGGTGCCAGCCCGGTTCTGGTCGTCGGATCGCAGCTGATCGACTGGGCGCCGGCCTGGGCCAAGCAAACGGCGATCGCGCTGTTCGGCACCGGCGACAAGACCGCGCTGCTGACCGGGATCGGGATCGCGCTGGTGATCGTCTCCGGCGCCGCGGGCGCCCTCGAACGGTGGAAACCTCCGATCGGTCGCGTTATCTTCGGCGCGGCGGGCGTGTTCGGCGTGGGGGCCGCGATCGCGCGCACGGGCTCCTCGCCATTCGACATCATCCCGGCCGCCGTGGCGACCGTCGTCGCGCTGATCGCGCTCGGGTACCTGCTGCGCAAGCTCGATGAGCGCCCACGGCCCCGGCCGGTCAACCCGGCAACCCTGCGTGCAAGCGGCTCGGCGCAGGCGCCTAGTACCGCCACCGCCGAAGCGGCCATTGCCCAGCGCGAAGCGGCCGCCCGTCTCAGCCGGCGTCGCTTCCTCGGCCTCTCCGGCGGTGCGGTGGTCGTCGGCGCCCTCGCCGCCCTGGGCGGCTACGCGCTCGAGGCGGGGGCTCGGGCGGCGACCGCGGCTCGCAACGCGCTCAAGCTCCCGACTCCGGCGGTGAAGGTCCCTGCTGTTCCCGCGGGTGCTGAGCTCGACATCCCGGGTCTCGCGAAGGCGGTCTCCGCCAACGCGGATTTCTACCGGATCGACACCGCCCTGCAGGTGCCGCAGATCGATGCGACCCAGTGGGAGTTGAGGATCACCGGGCTGGTCGAGAAGCCGGTGACGGTGACCTTCTCCGAGCTGCTCGCGCTGCCGCTCGAGGAGAGTTACACGACGCTCATGTGCGTCTCGAACGAGGTCGGCGGCAATCTGATCGGCAATGCCAAGTGGCTGGGCTATCCGATCCGCCATCTGCTCGCACGTGCCAAGCCGAAGCCTTCGGCCGACATGGTGTTCTCGCACAGCTCGGACGGATTCACCGCGAGTACGCCGCTCTCGGTGCTGCAGGAGGACGACCGCAACGCGATCCTGGCCGTCGGAATGAACGGCGACCCTTTGCCTCCCGAGCACGGCTATCCGGTGCGGATGGTCGTCCCCGGTCTCTACGGCTACGTCTCGGCGACCAAATGGGTGGTCGAGCTCGAGGTGACCCGCTTCGCCGACCACTCGGCGTACTGGACCGAACGGGGCTGGAGTTCGCACGGCCCGATCAAGATCGAATCCCGCATCGACGTGCCGCGGTCCGGCACGAGCGTGAAGGCAGGGACCGTCGTGGTGGCCGGCGTCGCCTGGCACCAGCACACCGGCATCCAGAGCGTCGAAGTGCGCGTGGATGGTGGCGCCTGGAACGAGGCTCAACTCGCCACGGCGATCTCGACCGACACCTGGGTGCAGTGGAGCTGGGCGTGGGACGCCCTCGCCGGCTCCCACCACTTGGAGGTGCGGGCCACCGACATCGGCGGCCAGGTCCAGACCGCCGACGTCGCCGACACCGTGCCGGATGGCGCGACCGGCTATCACCTCATCACGGTGAACGTCGGCTGAGCCGAGCTTCCTCTGTTCTTAGTAGCGCACGGTGGTCATCAGGTGGCCGGCGGTCAGGTGTGCGACGCGAACAGCTCGTCGACCAGTCGGGGCGCGTCCTGCTCGCTCAGCGTCCACGGCGCGAAGATCACCCGGTAGATGATCGGGGCGATCACGTGGTCGACGATCTGCTCGGAGGTGATCCCCTCGGCGCCGTCCTGCTCCAGCAGCATCCCGGCCTCGGCGCGCCGATTGCGAAGGCAGTCGGACTCGCTCTCGCCCGCCGCCGACGCGCCACCCCGCAACAGCGCAGCATTCACCGGGTTCGAGTAGTGGCGCACGATCTCGGTCGCCCAGCCGGTGAGGTCGTCGCGCAGGCTGCCTGATCGCGGCAGGGGCCGGGTGGGGTCCAGGTGGTACGTCGCGATGTCGTTGATGAGGGTGGGCAGGTCGCCCCAGCGCCGGTAGATGCTGGTGGGGTTCACACCGGCGCGCTCGGCGATCATCGGCACGGTGACGCGTTCGCGCCCCTTCTCCTCGACGAGTTCCTCCACCGCGAGCTTCACCGAGTGCACGACGGCGGCGCTGCGGCCGCCCGTGCGCTTCACCGCGCTCGTCGTCGTCTCCATGTCCGACATCTTATTGCAAATCCAGTTGCTTTTATCTGGCCGGGGTGTATGTTTCTTAAGGCAATCAGATTTGCTTTAGGAGCCTCGAATGTCCGCCCTCACGCCCCCTCCCACCGCCGTCCCTGTGCGACGCCGCCCGCAACTGCCCGCGACCGCGGCCTTCTTCGGCAGCGCTCTCGGATTCTTCGGGCTGTACATCGCGGCGGGCGCGCCTTCGCCGCTCTTCCCCGTCCTCGAGCAGGACTGGCACTTCCCGGCGTGGACCCTCACGGTCGCCTTCGCGGCGTATGCCGTCGCACTGGTCGTCGCGCTCGTCTTCGTGGGCGGCCTCTCGGATCTGATCGGCCGCCGTCCGATGATCGTGGCGTCGCTGGTGGTCGAGGTCGTCGCGATGCTGCTCTTCGTCTTCGCGCCGAACATCGGCTGGATCATCGCCGCCCGCGTCGTGCAGGGACTCGCGACCGGTGCCGCGACGAGCGCGTACAGCGCGGCCATTCTCGAACTCGCCCCGCCGCGGTACCGCAAGCTGGGGACCCTCTTCGGCAGCCTCGCCCCGGCAGGGGGCCTGGCACTCGGGATCGTCGCAGGCGGGATCGCCGCCCAACTGTGGAGCGCGCCGGTACCGCTGCTGTTCTCCCTGATCGCTGCGGTGATGGTGCTGGCCGGACTGGTGGCTCTCCTCTCCGCCGAAACCGTCGCCCGCCGACCTGGCGCGCTCGCCTCACTCACGCCGCGGGTCCGGATGCCGCGCGCCGCCCGACCGGAGTTCGTGGCGGCGGTGCCGCTGCTCGTCTCGGCGTGGATGCTGGCGGGTCTCGCTCTCGGCCTCATCCCCTCACTGATGCGCGCTCGCTTCCTGCTGGGCAGCGGCCTCCTCGTCGGGGTCACCTCGGCGCTCGAACCGGCGGCCGCAGCCATCGTCGGACTGATCCTCGGGGTGCGGCTCAGCCCTCGTCGCACCTCGGAGCTGGGCGGCGTGGGCGTCCTGGTGGGGTCCGCTCTGATCCTGCTGAGCCTGGCCCTGCCGCAGTACGGCGTGCTCGCCGTCGGCAGCGTGATCGGCGGCGCCGGCTTCGGCGCGCTCTTCTCGGGAGCGCTCCGCTCCATCGCGCCCCGGGTGCTGCCCGACGAGCGGGCCGAGGCGTTCTCGGCGATCTACCTGGTCTCGTACCTCTCCTTCGGGGTGCCGTCGATCATCGCGGGGCTGCTCATCGCTCCCCTGGGCCTCGTGCCGGTCTCGCTCGGGTACGTCATCGCGATCCTGGTGCTCGCGGTGATCGGGATCGGCGCCCAACTCCGACTCGGTCGTCGCGCGGCCCCGGTGACCGGAGCCGTCCCGGTCTCCTGACTATGATGACCCTCATAGATTGCGGCGGGAGCCGGGGTCGAGGAGGGCGGCATGGCAGGCGAGGTTCGCGACCGGATGGTCGAGAGCGCCGTCATCCTGCTGGCCAAGAAGGGCGTGCAGGCCACGTCGTTCTCCGAGGTGCTCGAGGCGTCCGGGGCCCCGCGGGGGTCGCTGTACCACCACTTCCCCGATGGCAAGGATGAGTTGATCGCGGCCGCGGTCGACCTGGCGGGTGGCCGCGCCATCCGCCTTCTTGACGGTCTCGCCGGGCTGCCGAACGACGAGATCCTCGACGCGTTCTTGCGCATGTGGCGCGCGGTGCTCGACCGCTCGCAGTTCTCGGCAGGATGCAGCGTGCTCGCGGTCACGATCGCCCCGAGTTCGCCCGTGCTGCTCGAGCATGCCTCTGCGGTCTTCCGGGCGTGGAGTGGCCGCCTCGCCGAACTCTTCGAGAATGGCGGTCTCGCCCCGGATTCCGCGCGCCGCTTCGCGACGACCGTCGTGGCCGC
>FSWJ01000790.1_pt1 | contig 10396 bp, 8 predicted proteins | sample 1637851 | NCBI WGS metagenome assembly FSWJ01 (sample SAMEA3914789, study PRJEB12502) | metagenome | biome: forest; material: soil | place: Canada | collected 2011-07-03 | depth 0.3 m | reverse complement strand
CGCGACGGCCGGCGTCGTCGAGGACTGGATGTACGACAAGCTCACCAGCGAGTACGTCTTCGACGAGACCAACCGGGCCTTCATGAAGAAGAGCAACCCCTGGGCGCTGCGCGGCATCGCCGAACGGCTCCTCGAGGCGGTCGACCGGGGCCTGTGGGAGTCGCCGTCGGCCGAGGCGCTCGAGGGCCTGAGAGCCACCTACCTCGAGCTCGAAGGCGACCTCGAGGGCTGAACGCCGGGACCGCGCGCGAACCGCCGTACGGTGGTGGGGTGGATCTTGTCCTGACCCTCTCGTGTCCCGACCGGGTCGGTGTCGTGCACGCCGTGACCGGCTTCCTGGCCGCGCACGACGCGAACATCCGCGACAGCCAGGAGTACGGCGACCCCGACAGCGGGCGCTTCTTCATGCGCGTCCACGTGACCGGCACCCCGGAGATGCGGGACGGCTTCCGGACCGTGGCCGACCAGTTCGGCATGGAGTGGGCGCTGCACGACCTCGCCGAGCGGGAGAAGGTGCTCGTGCTGGTGAGCCGGCAGGGTCACTGCCTGCACGACCTGCTGTACCGGCACGGCACAGGCTCGCTGCCGGCCGACCTGGTGGGCGTGGTCAGCAACCACGAGGACTTCCGGGGGCTCGTCGAGGGGCACGGGATCGCGTTCCACCACGTCGAGGCGAAGGACGAGGCCCGGCTGCTGGCGCTGGCGGAGGGGGTCGACCTGGTCGTCCTCGCCCGGTACATGCAGATCCTGTCCGACGAGCTCGTGGGCCGGCTCCCGGACACCCTCAACATCCACCACAGCTTCCTCCCGAGCTTCAAGGGCGCCCGGCCGTACCACCAGGCCCACGACCGGGGGGTCAAGCTCATCGGGGCGACCGCCCACTACGTGACCGCCGAGCTCGACGAGGGACCGATCATCGAGCAGGAGGTCGCCCGGGTCTCCCACGCCCACACGCCCGAGCAGCTCGCGGCGATCGGCGCCGACCTCGAGACGGTGTGCCTGGCGCGGGCGGTGCGGTGGCACCTGGAGCATCGGGTGCTCCGCAACGGCGGGCGCACGGTCGTGTTCACCTGAGCCCGTTCCGGGGCCGGTACAGTTCGGCTCGCTAGCGACGGACAGGGAGGAAGCCGGGGAGCCGGCGCGGTCCCGCCACTGTGTGTCCTCCTCCGGGAGGGCCAGCCAGACACTCCGGCCGTCGATCTCCGATCAGGTCCTCCTCCGGGGAGGACATCAGGGCGCGGACCCTGAGGAAGGCGCCCCGTGTACCCGTTCAGCGCTGTCGTCGGGCTCGACGACCTGCGGCTCGCCCTGATCGTCAACGCCGTGTCCCCTGCCGTCGGCGGCGTCCTGGTGCGGGGGGAGAAGGGCACCGCCAAGTCGACGGTCGTGCGCGCTCTGGCCGCGCTGCTCCCACCGGTCGAGGTCGTCGAAGGGTGCCGCTTCTCCTGCCAGCCGTCGGCCGTCGACCCCGCCTGCCCGGACCTGGCGTCCCACGGCCGTTCGTCGGAACGGGCGGCGAGGCTGGTCGAGCTCCCGGTCGGCGCGTCCGAGGACCGCCTGGTCGGGTCGCTCGACCTCGAGCGGGCGCTGACCACCGGAGTGTCCGCCTACGAGCCCGGGCTGCTGGCCGCGGCCCACCGCGGGGTCCTCTACGTCGACGAGGTCAACCTGCTCCACGACCACCTGGTGGACCTGCTCCTCGACGCCGCCGCACTCGGCACCTCCTACGTCGAGCGCGAGGGCGTGTCGGTGCGGCACGCCGCCCGGTTCCTGCTCGTCGGCACCATGAACCCGGAGGAGGGTGAGCTCCGCCCGCAGCTGCTCGACCGGTTCGGGCTCACCGTCGAGGTGGCGGCGACGCGCGACCCGCTCGAGCGCGCCGAGGTGGTGCGCCGGAGGCTGGCCTACGAGGCCGACCCCGCCGGGTTCGCCCGGTCGTGGGCCGCCGCGGACGCCGAGCTGGCCGCGCAGATCGCCGACGCCCGCGACCTCCTGCCCAAGGTCGTGCTCGGCGACCGCGCCCTCCGGGAGGTCACCACCGTCTGCGCGGCCTTCGACGTCGACGGCCTGCGCGCCGACATCGTCACCGCGAAGGCTGCGCTCGCGCTCGCGGCGTGGGCCGGCCGCGACGAGGTGAGCACCGACGACGTCCGTACGGCGGCTCGGCTGGCGTTGCCCCACCGGCGCCGCCGTACCCCCTTCGAGGCGCCGGGCCTGGACGAGGACCAGCTGTCCGAGGCGCTCGACTCGGTCGAGCCGGACAGCCCCGAAGGCCCCCCCGACCCCGATCCCGACGGCGGTGGCGGTCCGGGCTCCGCTGCCCCCGACCCCGCGGAAGGGTCGGCGCAGGGCGACGCCGGCGACGCCCCGGTCGACCCGGAGCAAGGGGACGCACGGGAGGCGTCGGCCGGGATGCGCGGAGCGCCGCCGGGGGAGACGTTCACGCCGGTACGGCTGACGGTCCCTGGCGTGAACAGACGAGGCGGCGCGGCCGGCAGGAGGTCACTGTCGGAGGGGGGACGCGGCCGGCTGACCGGCGCCCGGCTGCCCGCGGGCCGCCTCCGGTCGCTCCATCTCACCGCGACGCTCCGGGCCGCCGCGCCGCACCAGGTCGCGCGCGGGCGTACCGGGTCCGGCGTCGCGCTCCGCACGGGCGACCTGCGCGAGGCGGTCCGGGAGGGTCGTGAGGGCAACCTCGTGCTCTTCGTCGTCGACGCCTCCGGCTCCATGGCGGCGCGCCAGCGGATGAGCGCCGTGAAGGGCGCGGTGCTGTCGTTGCTGACCGACGCCTACCAGCGCCGCGACAAGGTGGCCCTGGTCAGCTTCCGCGGCACCGGGGCCGACCTGCTCCTGCCACCGACGTCGTCCGTCGAGGCGGCCGCCCTGCGCCTCGCCGACCTTCCGACGGGCGGGCGCACGCCCTTGTCCGCGGGCCTGCTGCGGGCTGCCGACGTGCTGCGGGTGGAGGCGGTCCGCGACCCGTCGCGAAGGGCGCTGGTCGTCGTCGTGACCGACGGCCGCCACACGAGCGGCCCGTCACCCGAGCCGGCGGCTGCCCAGCTGGCGAGGACCGGGGCGGCGTGCGTCGTCGTCGACTGCGAGAGCGGTCCGGTGCGTCTCGGCATGGCCGGCGCGCTGGGGCTCCACCTCGGCGGGATCTCGCTGCGCCTCGAGGAGCTGTCGGCCGAGGCGCTGACCTCCGTGGTGAAGGCGGCCTGAGATGCCCCAAGGCGTCCCGGCCAGCGTCCCGGACGACGGCCTGACCACCCGCCAGCGGCGCAACCGGCCGCTGCTGGTCGTGCACACCGGCGAGATGAAGGGCAAGTCGACGGCCGCCTTCGGGCTGGCCCTCCGCGCGTGGAACCAGGGCTGGTCCATCGGGGTCTTCCAGTTCGTCAAGAGCGCGAAGTGGAAGGTGGGCGAGGAGAACGCCCTGCGCACCCTCGGCGAGAGCGGCCTGGGCGGCGAGGTGGCGTGGCACAAGATGGGCGAGGGCTGGTCGTGGACGCGCAAGAAGGGCGACGACGAGGACCACGCCGCGAACGCCCTCGAGGGATGGGAGCAGGTCAAGCGCGACCTGGCCGCCGGGACGCACCAGTTCTACGTCCTCGACGAGTTCACGTACCCGATGAAGTGGGGCTGGGTCGACGTCGAGGACGTGGTCCGGACGTTGCATACCAGGCCCGGCACGCAGCACGTGGTCATCACCGGCCGCGACGCCCATCCCCGGCTGGTCGAGGTCGCCGACCTGGTCATGGAGACCACGAAGGTCAAGCACCCGATGGACGCCGGCCAGAAGGGCCAGAGAGGGATCGAGTGGTAGCGCGGGTCGTCATCGCGGCGCCCTCCTCGGGCGCCGGCAAGACGACGGTCGCGACCGGCCTGATGGCAGCGCTGCGGAGCCGCGGGCGCCGACCTCGCCGTGGTCGAGGGCGTCATGGGCCTGTTCGACGGCCGCGGGTCCACCGAGTACGGCTCGACCGCGCACGTCGCCCACCTGCTCGACGCGCCCGTCGTGCTGGTCGTCGACGCGTCGTCCCAGTCGCGTTCGGTCGCCGCACTCGTCCACGGCTTCCAGTCGTACGACGAGGACCTCCGACTGGCCGGGGTCATCGTGAACCGGGTCGGCAGCGACCGGCACGAGCAGATCGTGCGCGAGTCCCTCGAAGGCGTCACGACGGTGTTCGGCGTGCTGCGCCGCGACGCCGAGGTCGCCACCCCCTCGCGGCACCTCGGGCTCATCCCGGCCGCCGAGCGGACGCCCGAGGCGGTCGCGACCGTGGAGCGCCTCGGCCGGGTGGTGGCGGCGGGCGTCGATCTCGACCTCCTGCTCGAGACCGCCCGCGGCGCGGGTCGTCTGGCGGGGGCCCCGTGGTCGCCCGCGACCGTCGACCGTCCCGCGCACCCGCGGATCGCGGTGGCCGCCGGGGAGGCGTTCACCTTCTCCTACGCCGAGACCGCCGAGCTGCTGACCGCGGCGGGGGCCGAGGGGGTGCACGTCGACCCGTTGCGCGACGAGCGGCTCCCTCCCGGCACCGCCGGACTGGTGCTCGGTGGCGGCTTCCCGGAGGTCTACGCCGAGCAGCTGTCGGCCAACGCCGGCCTGCGGCGCGACGTGGCGCGGCTGGCGGGTGCCGGGGCGCCGATCGCCGCGGAGTGCGCCGGGCTGCTCTACCTGTGCCGCGCCCTCGACGGCCACGCGATGACCGGGGTGCTCGACCTCGACGCCGAGATGACCACGAAGCTCACGCTCGGGTACCGCACCACCCGGCCGGCGACGAGCTCCTGGATGCCCGACGTCGAGGTCACCGGCCACGAGTTCCACCGCACCGCGGTCACGTCGCGCCGAGCCGGGCTGCCTGCCTGGGAGCACGGGGAGGGCGTGGTGTCCGGGATGGTCCACGCGTCCTACCTGCACCTGCACTGGGCAGGCGTCCCCGGCGTCGCGGAGCGCTTCGTCGACGCGGCGCTGCGGCTCCGGACGGTGGCGGCGTGAGGCTGACCGGCGTCGGGATGGGACCCGGCGACCCCGAGCTGGTCACGGTGAAGGCGGTCCGCGTCCTGCAGGAGGCCGACCTCGTCGTCGTACCCGTCATGGACACGGCGGAGCAGGGCCGGGCCGAGGCGACCGTGCGCGCCCACGTCACCCACGACCGGGTGCAGCGGCTCGTCTTCGCCCTGGACGACCGCGGGGGAGCGACCCCCGAGCGCGCGCGGGCCTGGGCGGTCGCCGCCGACGCCGTCGTGGTTGCCTTGCGCACCAAGGGTTCCGTCGCCTTCGCGACGATCGGGGACCCCAACGTCTACAGCACGTTCACCTACCTCGCCGACGCGGTCCGGGAGCGGCTCCCCGAGGTCGAGGTCTCGACGGTCCCCGGGATCACCGCGATGCAGGACCTGGCCGCCCGCAGCGGCACGGTGCTGTGCGAGGGCACCGAGTCGCTCGCGCTGCTCCCGCTCACCGCCGGACTCGACGCCTTCGACGAGGCGCTGACCCACTTCGACTCGGTGGTCGCCTACAAGGGCGGCCGGCACATGGAGCAGGTGCGCAGCGTCCTGGCCAGGCACGGCAGGCTCGACACCGCTGTCTTCGGCGCCGCGCTCGGGCTGCCCGGCGAGCACATCGGCGGCCTGCCGTCCGAGGCGCCCTACCTGTCGACGGTCATCGCACCGGCTCGCCGTACCAGCCGTGGAGGCAAGCTGTGACCGGGCTCGTCAGCTTCATCGGGGCCGGTCCGGGTGCGGCCGACCTCCTCACGCTGCGGGCCGCGCAGCGCATCGCCGAGGCGGACATCGTCATCTGGGCAGCGTCGCTCGTGCACGAGGACGTGCTCCAGCACGCCCGTGTCGGTGCGCTCGTCGTCAACTCCGCCGAGCACTCGCTCGAGGGCATCACCGCCCACTACGAGCGGGCGGCGCGGGAGGGCCTGCGGGTCGCGCGCATCCACTCCGGGGACCCGGCGCTGTGGGGCGGCACGCAGGAGCAGCACGAGCTGTGCACCGCCCTCGGCCTCCGGACCGAGGTGATCCCCGGCGTCTCGTCGTTCAGTGCGGTCGCCGCGCTCGTGCAGCGCGAGCTCACGATCCCCGAGGTCGCGCAGTCGGTGGTGCTGACCCGGCTCGAAGGCGGCAAGACGCCGATGCCGCCGCGCGAGACGGTGCGGGCGTTCGCGGCGATCGGCACCACGATGTGCCTGTTCCTGTCGGCGGCGCGCACCAGGCAGCTGCAGGAGGAGCTCCTTGCCGGGGCGTACGACGAGGACACCCCGTGCGTCGTCGCCTACGCCGCCACCTGGCCCGACGAGCTCGTCTTCGAGTGCCGGCTGGGGGACCTGGCCGCCGCGGTCAAGGAGCACAAGCTCTACAAGCACACCCTCGTGCTCGTCGGCCCCGCGCTGGGCGCCGGTGGCACCCGCTCGCACCTCTACCACCCGGGCCACTTCCACGAGCACCGCCGCGTCGAGTCGCAGGAGGCACGCAAGGCGCTCCGGGTGTCACAGGGGCCGTCACAGCGACTGTCACAGCAGGCGCCTCGTTGAGCGAGCTCCGCGAACCCTCCCTTCCCCGTACGGCGAAAGTCCGTACCGGACCTCTTCGCGCGGGCTGGACCACCGGCACCTGCAGCGCGGCCGCCGCCAAGGCCGCCGCGACCGCCCTCCTCGACCAGAAGGCCGTGGTCGACGTGGACGTCGCTCTGCCCAGCGGTCAGCGGGTGTCCTTCGCCGTGGAGGAGTGCCGCTTCGACGGGTCGGAGGCCACGGCGGTCGTCATCAAGGACGCCGGCGACGACCCCGACGTGACGCACGGCGCCGCCATGACGGCGACCGTCTCCTGGGCCGACGAGCTCGTCCTCGAGGCCGGCGTCGGGGTCGGGACGGTCACCAAGCCCGGCCTCGGGCTGGAGGTCGGCGGCCCGGCCATCAACCCGGTGCCCCGCGAGATGATCACACAGGCCGTCCGCGAGGTGACCGACCGCGGGTTGCGCGTGGTCATCAGCGTCCCGGACGGCGAGAGGCGCGCGAAGAAGACGACCAACGCCCGTCTGGGGATCCTCGGCGGCATCAGCATTCTCGGCACCACCGGCATCGTCCGGCCGTTCTCGACGGAGTCGTGGCGGGCGTCGGTCGTGCAGGCTGTCAGCGTGATGGCAGCGCAGCACCTCGACACCCTCGTGCTGTGCACCGGCGGCCGCACCGAGAAGGGCGCGATGGCGATGCTCCCCGGACTCCCGGAGGTCTGCTTCGTCGAGGTCGGGGACTTCACCGGTGCGGCCCTGCGGCAGGCGGCCGACGACGGCCTCACCCGGGTCGTCTTCGTCGGCATGGTCGGCAAGCTCACCAAGCTCGCCGGCGGGGTCCTGATGACCCACTACACGAAGAGCAAGGTGCCGCTCGACGTCCTTGCGGCACTGCACCAGGGCACCGCCGAGGAGGTCCTCCGCGCCAACACCGCCCGGCACGCCTACGAGGTGTGGGAGTCGGCCGGGGCGCTGCGCGAGGCCGGCGACAAGCTCTGCGCCCGGGTCGCCGACGTCCTGCAGCGCTTCACCGAAGGGGCGCTGTCCGCCGAAGTCGCGATGGTCGACTTCAGCGGCCGGCGGATCGTCGCCGCGACCCGTCCCGAGTGGGTGCGGCCGTGATCACCGTCATCGGGTACGACGGGACGGCGTTCTCCCTCCAGGCCCAGCAGGCGATCGCCGAGGCCGAGCTCGTCGTCGGCGGGGCCCGCCACCTCGCGCAGGTGCCGGCCGGGGTGGAGACCCTGGTGTGGTCCGACCTGCGTCGCGGTGTCGACGCCCTGCTCGAGCTCGACGGCGACGGGGTGGTCGTCGCGAGCGGCGACCCCGGCTTCTTCGGGCCGGTACGGCGGCTGCGTGAGGCCACCGGCGACCTCCAGGTGCTCCCGGCGGTCTCCTCGGTGCAGGCGGCGTTCGCGCGGGCCAGGCTGCCGTGGGACGACGCCCTCGTCGTGAGCGCCCACGGACGCGACCCGCGGCAGGCGCTCAACGTCTGCCGGGCCTACCCCAAGGTCGCCGTGCTGACGGGACCGGAGGCGGGGCCCGACGTGGTCGGCGCGGCGCTGGCCGGACATCGGCGTGAGCTGTTCGTCTGCGAGCTGCTCGGCGAGGCGGACGAGCGCTGCACCTGGATGACGCCGGCCGAGGCCGCCCGAGGCTCCTTCGCCGAGCCCAACCTGGTGCTCGTCGTCGACCGCGACCGCGAGCTGTCACCCGCGATGAGCTGGATCGCCGGCCGGCACCAGCCGTCCTCCTGGGCGCTCCCGGACGACGCCTTCGAGCACCGTGACGGCATGGTCACGAAGGCCGAGGTCCGTGCCCTGGTGCTCTCGCGGCTCGGCCCGGGCCTGGGCGACATGGTGTGGGACCTCGGAGCCGGGAGCGGTTCGGTGGCCGTCGAATGCGCCCGCCTCGGCGCCGCGGTCGTCGCCGTCGAACGCGGATCCGTCGAGCACCTCGAAGCCAACGTCGCTGCCTTCGGCGTCGACGTGCAGGTCGTCCACGGCGCCGCGCCCGCGGTGCTCGCGGGCCTGCCCGACCCCGACGCGGTGTTCGTCGGCGGGGGCGGGGCCGAGGTGTCGGCGATCGTCCGGGCCGCGGTCGCCCGCCGGCCCCGCACCGTCGTAGTCGCGCTGGCGGCCCTCGACCGCCTCGCCGAGGTGCAGCAGGCCCTCGCGCCCTACACCGTCGAAGGCGTGCAGCTGCAGGCGTCGCGGCTGCGTCCGCTCGGCGAGGCGACCGGCCTCGCCGCCGTCAACCCCGTGCTCGTCGTCTGGGGGACCCGCTCGTGATCGGCCTCGTCACCACCACTGCCACGGGGCGGGCCGCGGCCGCGGCGCTGGCCGAGGTCCTGGGTGAGACGCGCCTCTACGAGGTACGCGAGCTCGCCACCGCATGGCGGGAATGCGACGGCCTCGTGGTGTTCCTCGCGACCGGCGCGACCGTGCGGCTGCTCGCCCCGCTGCTGGGTGACAAGGCGACCGACCCGGGGGTCGTCTGCGTCGACGAGGCCCGCCGGTTCGCGGTCGCGCTGGTCGGCGGCCACGCAGGCGGCGCCAACGACCTCGCGCAGGAGGTGGCCGACGTCCTCGGTTGCGAGCCGGTCATCACGACCGCCACCGACGCGGTCGGCCTCCCGGGCCTCGACACCTGGTCGTGGCCGGTCGAGGGAGACGTGGCCCGCGTGTCCAGGGCACTGCTGGACGGCTCCGCCGTACGGCTGGAGATGGACCCGGTGTGGCCGATCCCGCCGTTGCCGGTGGGTGCCGAGGGCGAGGTGGTCCTGGCGGTGACGGACCGGCTCGTCCCGGCGGACGTCGTGTTGCGACCGCCGTCGCTGGTCCTCGGGATCGGGGCCTCGCGCGGTGTGAGCGTCGACGAGCTCGACGAGCTGGTGACGAGAACCCTTGCAGAGCAGGGACTCTCAGCGCGGTCGGTGACCATGGTCGTCACCGTCGACGCCAAGGGCGACGAGGCCGGCATCGTCGAGATGTGCTCGCGCACCGGCTGGACCCTCGTGACCCACAGCTCCGACGACCTCGCCGCCGTCGACGTCCCGAACCCGAGCCGGCACCCGCTCGACGCTGTCGGCACCCCGAGCGTCGCCGAGGCCGCGGCGATGCTGCACGGCGACCTCGTCGTCGAGAAGACCAAGAGCCCGATGGCCACGCTGGCCGTGGCCCGCATCGTCCCGCGCGGTCGGCTGAGCATCGTCGGCATCGGACCGGGGGCGCGTGACCTCCTCACGCCGCGGGCGGTCGAGGCCCTGCGCGCCAGCTCCGTCTGGGTCGGTCTCGACCAGTACGTCGACCAGGTACGAGACCTGGCCCGTCCCGGGACGCGCTTCCTGGAGACCGGGCTCGGCAAGGAGGAGGAGCGCGCGCACTCGGCGGTCGCCGAGGCGGCCGGCGGCCATGCCGTCGCGCTCCTCGGAAGTGGCGACGCGCAGGTCTACGCGATGGCGAGCCCGGCGCTCGAGGTCGCCGGCGCGGACATCGACGTCGACGTGGTCCCGGGCGTGACAGCGGCCCTCGCCGCCGGTGCCGTCCTCGGCGCGCCCCTCGGGCACGACCATGCCAGCATCAGCCTCTCCGACCTGCACACGCCGTGGCCGGCGATCGAGTCGCGGGTGCGGGCGGTGGCCGAGGGTGACCTCGTCGTGAGCTTCTACAACCCGCGCAGCCGCGGCCGTGACTGGCAGCTGCCGAAGGCCCTGGGGATCCTGGGCGAGCACCGGCCGGCGACCACGCCGGTCGGCGTCGTGACGCACGCCTCCCGCGAGGGCCAGCAGGTGCACCTGACGACGCTCGGCGACCTCGACGTCGAGCTGGTCGGCATGTACTCCCTCGTCACCGTCGGCTCGTCGCAGAGCACCGTGGT
>FSWJ01001081.1_pt1 | contig 10459 bp, 8 predicted proteins | sample 1637851 | NCBI WGS metagenome assembly FSWJ01 (sample SAMEA3914789, study PRJEB12502) | metagenome | biome: forest; material: soil | place: Canada | collected 2011-07-03 | depth 0.3 m | reverse complement strand
TCAGATCCCCTGCGCGAGCCGCCAGTACGCGGCGTTCCAGCGCACCTCGCGACTGAAACCCTCGATGGTGGTGTCTTGGTCGATGACGAGCAGTTCGACCCCGGTCATGGCGGCGAAGTCGCGAATCACCTCGATGCCCAGCTGGCTGGTCATCACCGTGTGGTGCGCGGCGCCTGCGGTGAGCCACGCTGTGGCCGACGTGCGGAAGTCGGGAGCCGGCTTCCACACCGCGCGGCCCACCGGCAGCTTGGGCATCGGCTTCGGCAGCGCCACGTTCTCGACGACGTTCGCCACCAGCCGAAAGCGGTCGCGCATGTCGCTCAGAGCGACGACGAGCGCCGGCCCCGGGTCGGCCGTGAAGACCAGACGCACGGGATCGTCCTTGCCGCCGATGCCGAGCGGATGGATCTCGAGGCTGGGCTTCGCGGTCGTCAGCGAGGGGCTGACCTCGAGCATGTGGGCACCGAGGATGAGCTCGCGCCCGGGCGTCAGGTCGTAGGTGTAGTCCTCCATCAGGCTCGCGCCGCCGGGCAGTCCGGCGCCCATGACGGACGCCGCGCGCACCAGCACCGCGGTCTTCCAGTCGCCCTCGGCGCCGAAGCCGTAGCCATCGGCCATGAGCCGCTGGACGGCCAGGCCGGGCAGCTGCTTCAGCGCGCCGAGGTCCTCGAAGTTGGTGGTGAAGGCCGAGAAGTCTCCTGCTTCGAGGAAGACGCGCAGGCCGGCCTCGATGGCGGCACCGTCACGGAGGGACTGGTGACGCGCTCCGTCCGGTCGCAACTCCGGGACGACGTCGTACGCCGCGAGGTACTCGGCGACCAGCTCGTCGACGGCGCTGTCGGGGACGGCCTCGACGGCATCCGCCAACTCGTTGACGCCCCAGGTGTTGACCTGCACCCCGAAGCGCAGCTCGGCCTCGGTCTTGTCACCCTCTGTCACCGCCACGAAGCGCATGTTGTCGCCGAAGCGCGCGAGCTTCATGCTGCGTGTGGCGGACCGGCCGGCCGCGGCGCGGCTCCATGCGCCGACGCGCGCCGCGACCGCCGGATCCGTGACGTGCCCCACGACGGTGGTGCGCGGAATGTTCAGGCGCGACTCGATGTAGCCGAACTCTCGGTCGCCGTGAGCGGCCTGGTTCAGGTTCATGAAGTCGAAGTCGATCTCGCTCCACGGCAGTTCGACGTTGGCCTGGGTATGAAGGTGCAGCAGCGGTTTCTGCAGGGCGTCGAGTCCGGCGATCCACATCTTGGCTGGGCTGAAGGTGTGCATCCAGGCGATCAGGCCGATCACCGAGTCGTCGGCGTTCGCGTCGAGAATCGCCCGGCGGATGGCGCCGCTGTCGGTCAGCACGGGCTTCCAGATGATGGTGACCGGAACGTCGGATGCCGCCCCGAGCACGCCGGCGACCTCCTGCGACTGCTCGGCCACCTGCTTCAGCGTCTCCTCGCCGTAGAGGCCCTGACTGCCGGTCAGGAACCAGACCTGGCGGGTTGTCAGGTCGGGGATGATGCTGCGGCTCATGGGAATTCCTTGTCTCAGATGGCGGCGATGGCGGCGCGCTCGATGTCGAGCCCGGCGCGGTAGCGGATGAGGTAGGCGGCGAATCCCGCGGCGTCGGCGGGATCGGGATCCACCTGATCGAACTCGGTGGCGGCGAAGACCTTGTCGCGCAGGTAGCCCTCGAGACCCTCGCGTACTCCTGCGACTGGTCCGGATGCCGCGAACGCAGCCAGCACGGCCATGCCCCACGCGCCGCCTTCCGACGCGGTCTCGGCGACCAGCACGGGCGCGTTCAGCGCCGCGGCCAGGAATCGCTGGGCAACGCCCGCCGTGCGGAACATGCCGCCGTGCGCGTACATCCGCTCGAGTTCCACGCCCTCGTCGGCGAGCACCCGCATGCCGATGCTCAGCGTGCCGAAGACGCCGTAGAGCTGCGCGCGCACGAAGTTGGCGAGTGTGAGGGGGGACTCCGGGCTGCGCACGACCAGCGGGCGCCCCTCGACGAGACCGGTGACCGGCTCGCCGGCCAGGTAGTTGTATGCCAGCACGCCGCCGGCGTCCGGCTCGCCGGTGAGCGCCTCGCGGAACAAGGCGTCGAAGACGCCGTCCTGGTCGAGGGCTAGCCCGGCGAGCTCGGCGAAGCGCGCGAATATGCCGACCCAGGCGGCGAGTTCGCTCGCGCCGTTGTTGGCATGGACCATCGCCACCGGGGCGCCCATCGGCGTCGTGACGATGTCGAGCTCGTGGTGAGTGTGCTGCAGGGGACGCTCGAGCACGACCATGGCGAAGATGCTGGTGCCTGCGCTGACGTTGCCGGTGCGGGGGGCGATCGCGTTGGTCGCGACCATCCCGGTGCCGGCGTCGCCCTCGGGCGGAGCCATCGGACTCCCCGGCTGCAGTGCACCGCTCGGGTCGAGCAGAGCGGCCCCGTCGGCAGTGAGCTGACCGGCCTGCTGGCCGGCGACGAGCACCTCGGGCAGCAGCGTGCGCAGCGGGCCGGTCAGCGCCGTGCCCTGGGCGAGGCGGTCGTAGCGGCCCAGCAGCTCGGCGGCGTAGTCGAGGATCGCCGGGTCGATCGGGAACATCCCAGAGGCATCGCCGATGCCGAGCACGCGTCGGCCGGTGAGCTTCTCGTGCACGTAGCCGGCCAGGGTCGTCACGGAACGGATCTCGGCGACGTGCGGTTCGGCATCCCGCACCGCCTGGTGCAGGTGCGCGATCGACCAGCGCAGCGGGATGTTGACCTCGAACAGCTCGCTGAGCTCGGCGGCCGCGGGGCCGGTTGACGTATTGCGCCAGGTGCGGAACGGCACGAGTTGCTCGCCCTCGGCGTCGAAGGCGAGGTAGCCGTGCATCATGGCCGAGACCCCGATACCCGCGAACCCGGTGGGCGCGCTGCCCAGGTTCGCGACGAGATCGGCATATGCCGACTGCAGGCCGGACCGCACCGCGTCCAGCGAGTAGGTCCAGACGCCGTCGATGAGCTGGTTCTCCCACTCGTGGGAGCCGGTCGCCAGGATGGTCGACGGGTCATCCTCTGCCACCAGGCACGCCTTGATCCGGGTCGAACCCAATTCGACGCCGAGGACGCCCCGTGTGGTGACGCCGCTCATCGGCGCGCGTCGCCGCTCTGCCCGTACACGTTCTGATAACGGGCGTAGAGCGCGTCGATCCGGTCTTGCGGGATCGGGATGAGCGGGCCGCCCTGCCGGGCGATGTGCACGGTGCGCGCCGCGTCTTCGCACATGATCGCGGCCTTCACCGCATCGCGCGCGCTGACGCCGACCGTGAACGGGCCGTGATTCTGCATCAGGACCGCGCGGGAGCGATGGCCGCGCAACGTCTGGACGATGCCGCGTCCGATCGAGTCGTCGCCGATCACCGCGAAGGGGCCAACCGGGATCGGGCCGCCGAACTCGTCGGCCATCCCGGTGATGACGCATGGGATCTCCTCGCCGCGCGCCGCCCAGGCGACCGCGTAAGTCGAGTGGGTGTGCACGATGCCGCCCACCTCGGGCAGCTCGCGGTAGACGTATGCGTGCGCGGCGGTGTCGCTCGACGGGCTGCGATCGCTGCCCGGGGTGCCCGGCACCACATCGCCGTCGAGGTCGCAGAGGATCATGTTCTCGGCGGTGAGGTCGTCGTACGAGACGCCGGAGGGTTTGATCACGAAGTAGTCGGTGCCGGGGACACGGCCGGAGACGTTGCCCCCGGTCCAGACGACCAGGCCGTAGCGCACCAACTCGCCGTGCAGGGCGGCGACCTCGGAGCGCACTCGCGCGATCTCAGCGCTGCTGGTGGGTTGCGGCACCCGGGCCTCCTTGCCAGAGGGATGTGAGTGCAACCGGCACCGGTCGCACCACGTTTGTTAGCGCTAACAATACATCACCGACCGGGCGCTGCCGTGGAGTCGCGCACGACCAGCTCAGCATCGAGAGGGGCGATCCGCTCCGCAGCACCGCCCTCGATCTGGCGGATCAAGGACTCGACCGCGACGCGTCCGATCTGCTCGAAATCCTGGCGCACCGTCGTCAGTGCCGGGCGGTAGAACCGGGCCTCCGGCACGTCATCGAAGCCGACGACGCTCACGTCCTCCGGCACGCGTCTACCTCGATCGATGAGTCCCGTGATCAAGCCGAGCGCCATCTGGTCGTTCGCGGAGAAGACCGCCGTGGTGGTCGGTGCGATGCCGGCGGCAACGCGGTAGCCCGACTCCGCCGTCCAGTCGCCCTCCATGATCCTGGGGGCGGCAAGGCCGGCATCGCCGAGCGCCTGCTCGTACGAGGTCTGCCGGGCGGCGGCCTCGAAGAATTCGAGCGGCCCTGCGACGTGCTGGATCTCGCGGTGCCCGAGTTCGAGCAAGTGGGTCATCGCCAGTCGTGCCCCCGAGGACTGGTCGACCGATACTGTCCCGCTGCCGAACTCGACCGACTGCAGGGTCGCGATCGGCATCGTAATGTCGAGCTGGCGCACCGCTTCGAGGATCCGCTGTTGCGGGGCGATCACCACCAGCGCTTCGATCGACTGGTCGAGCAGAAAGCCCAGGCCGGCCAGGATCGACTCGCGCTCGTCGGACGTCGTGGTGATCAGCGGATGGTAGCCGGCGACTCGCGCGGCGATGTCGACGGCTTGTACCGTGCTCGTCGGGCCGTAGTCGCTCACGGCGGGAGCGAGTACACCGATCGCGTGCGTGCGGCTGGTCGCCAGGGTCCGGGCCGCGAGGTTGCGCCGGTATCCCAGGTCGGCGATCGCTGCGAGGACGCGATCCCGGGTCTCTGGGCGGATACTGCCGAAGCCGTTCACGACGCGCGAGACGGTCTGGTGCGACACCCCGGCGCGCGCCGCTACGTCGTACATATTCGGCGATCGCCGCACCGTGCCGTCCGTCACGCGCTCGCCCTCCTACTGTCGAGACATTATCGCGCGGTGCCGACCGTGGCATCCGCGGGGCCCGTTCATCGCTAGATGTCGAGTCCGGTGACTCGAGCGTCGCGCGGGCCGAGACGGAGTCCATCGACCTCGACGGCCGTGTCCGAGTGGTTCAGGACGAATCGCAGCCCGCCGCGCTCCACGATCTCGACGTCGGCGGGCGGCGCGGCCGGCAACCCGGGCAGCGCTGCGGTGAGGACTTCCTCGAGAACGGCGGACAGCGCATCCGGAGCCGTCGCGAGATACCACGCAGTGCCGGCGCCGTGCGCGTTCCGGGTGATCGCGGGATGACCATCGAGCATTCCGCCCGCGAAGCGCGCGAGCACCTCGGCGGTGCTGACGTCGACCACTTCGCCCCACTCCTGCGCGGTGCCGGCCGCCAGCCCTGTGATCGCCAGCGACGGCACATCCCCTCCCGAGAAGGAGGGGGCTGCCGGCGGGGCGAATTCCTCGATCCGGATTCCCAGCACCTCCCGCAGTTCGCCCAGATAGCCGTCGAGGATCACGTGCAGGTCTTCGTCAAGGACGCCCGACTGGTAGCCCACGACCAGGTGGCCGCCGTCGTCGACGAACGACGCCAGCGAGCGGCGCGACGACTCCGGAAGCACAACGGTCGCCGGCGCCACAAGCAGCTGGTAGCTCGAGAAGTCGGCAGAGGGGTGAACGAAGTCGACGAGCACGCCGCGCCGCCACAGTTCGCGGTACCAACGGAACACGTTCTCGACGTACGAAAGGCGGCTGGGTGTCGCGGACTGCTCGAGCGCCCACCAGCTGTCCCAGTCGAAGAGGATGGCGACCCGGGCCGACAGCCGCGATCCGATGATCGGCGCCAGGGTCTCGAGCTCAGCCCCGAGCTCGACGGTCTCGCGAAACACGCGAGTGTTCTCGCCGGCGTGCGGGAGCATCCCGGAGTGGAACTTCTCGGCACCGGCCCGAGACTGCCTCCACTGGAATTGCATGATCCCGTCGGCACCGCGAGCCACCGATTGGAGGCTCAGGAGGCGGTGCATGCCCGGCGGCTTGGCCGCGTTGCGCTCGCGCCAGTTCACCGCGCTGGGCGACTGCTCCATCAGGATCCACGGGGCTCCGCCCCCCAGCGACCGCATCAGGTCGCGGGTCATCGCGGCGAACGCGGGAGCGGCGGGATCCGCGGGGTCGACGTAGTGGTCGTCCGACACGAAGTCCATCTCGCGCCCCCACGCCCAATAGTCGGCATGTTTGAAAAACCCCATGAAGTTGGTGGTGACCGGCACCCCAGGCGACAGCTCGTGCAGAATCGCGGCCTCGGCCCGATAGACGTCGAGCCACGCGTCGGAGGAGAAGCGGTCGAAGTCGAGCAGCTGCGTCGGATTCGGGAATGACGGCATCGCACGCGGGGGCATGACCTCGTCGAACGAGCCATATGCCTGCGACCAGAACGACGTACCCCACGCCTCGTTCAGCCCTTCGATGGTGCTGTAGCGCGCTTCGAGCCACGCGCGGAACGCGGCGGCGGACTCCTCGGAGTAGTCGTGCGGCACGTGGCAGGCGAGCTCGTTGTTCACGTGCCAGGCCTCCAGCCCCGGATGCGTGCCGTAGCGCTGAGCCAGCGCGCGAACCAGCCGGTCGGCATGACGCCGATAGGTGGCCGAACTCGGCGAGTATTGCTGCCTGCTTCCGGTGCCGAGCGTGACGCCTTCCGCGGTGACCGGCAGGATGTCGGGATGCGCGAGCGACAACCAGGGCGGCGGCGAGGCCGTCGCCGTTGCCAAGTCGATCCGGATGCCGGCGGCGTGCAGCCGGTCCAGGATGTCATCGAGCCACGCGAACTCGAAGCGGCCGTCCTCGGGCTCGAGCTTGGCCCACGAGAAGACGCCGACGGTCGCGACCGTCACGCCGGCCTTCAGCATCAGGCGGACATCGTCGTCCCACACTTCGCGCGGCCATTGCTCGGGGTTGTAGTCGCCGCCGTACCAGAGCCGATTCATCCCTTGACGCTCCCGGTGGCGAGCCCGGACTGCCAGTACCGCTGGAGGAACAGGAAGGCGATGATGAGCGGCAGGATCGACACGAACGACCCGGTGAGAACCGTCGAGAAGAGCACCTGCCCGCCGCCGCCCGCCGACGCCGTGGCTTGCCACTGGGCAAGCCCGACTGTCACCGGGAACAGCGACGGGGTGTTGAGCATGATCAGGGGCAGGAAGTAGTTGTTCCAGGTGGCGACCAGTTGGAACAGCAGCACCGTGACGATGCCGGGCGCGAGCAGCCGGACCCCGATCGTGCTGAAGATGCGGAACTCGCCCGCGCCGTCGATCCGCGCGGCTTCGAGAAGGCTGCTGTCCACCGACTGCGCCGCGTAGACGCGCATCAGGTAGACCCCGAATGGGCTGACGAAGGAGGGCAGGATGATGGCCCAGACCGAGTCGGTGATGTTCGCCGCCGCGAACAGCAGATAAGTAGGAATAGCGAGAGCGGTCAGCGGCACCATGATGGAGCCCAGGATCAAGCCGAAGACCAGACCGCGGCCGCGGAAGTTGTACTTGGCGAGCGCGTATCCGCAGGCGGTCGCCAGAATCGCCGCGCCGACCGCGCCGGTGACCGCGTAGAGCAGGGTGTTCCCCAGCCACTGCACGAACACCCCATCCTGGAAGGTGAACAGGTTGCCGATGTTCTGGAAGAACTCGAAGGTCTTGCCGAACGCCAGGCCGAAGGTGGCGAACAGGTCGCTGTTGTTCTTCGTGGTCGAGACGAACAACCAGACCAGGGGCACCAGGAAGTAGATCATCGTGATCCAGACGATGACGGTCAGCAGATTGTTCCGGCGCTTCGCCGGCGGCACCGATCGGCGCCGTCGCGGAGTGCTCAGTGACGACGCGGTCATGACTCGGGCTCCGTGCGGTTGGTGGCTCTCTGGACGAGGAACGAGACGATCATGATGACGATCCCGAGCAGGAACGCGATCGCGGCCGCGTAGTTGATCTCCTGGTTCTTGAACGCGACGTTGAACGCGTACAGGTTGGGCGTGAAGTCGGTGCCGATCGCATTCGGCGCGATGTTGAACAGCAGGTTCGGCTCGTTGAAGAGCTGGAACGACCCGATGATCGAGAAGATGACGGTCAACAGGATCGCCTGCCGAATGGCGGGCAGCTTGATGCTCCAGGCGATGCGCAGCTGGCCGGCGCCGTCGATCTCGGCCGCTTCGTAGAGGTCATCCGGGATCGAACGGAGGGCTGCGTACAGAATGATCATGTTGTAGCCGATGAACTCCCAGCAGACGATGTTCATCGTCGAGCCGAGCACATTCCCCGGCGAGAGCAGGTTCGGCGCGCTGAGGCCGACCGCCTTGAAGAGCTGGGTGATGAGGCCGAAGTCGGTCCCGTAGAGGTAGCCCCACATCAGGGTCGCGACCACGCTGGGCACGGCGTAGGGAACGAAGACGAGCAGGCGGATGATGCGGCCGCCCCGCACCCGCCTGCTGTCGATCGCGAGCGCGAAGAAGATCGCGGCCGCCAGCATGATCGGCACCTGGATGAAGAGGAAGAGCGCCACCCGCCCGAGACCGCCCCAGAAGCTCGGGTCTTGCAGCGCGCGGGCGTAGTTGCCGAGTCCCGTGAAGATCTCGCCACCCACGAGTTGCGACGAGAACAGGCTGAGGTAGGCCGAGTAGGCCAGCGGCGCAACGAACATCGCCAGGAAGACCACCAGGAAGGGGAGCACCAGGATCCACGCGGCTCGTGTCTCCGCTCCGTGCACTTGCCGCGTCTTGCGCGGCGCCTCGATCACGCTCATTGACTTCTCTTTCCGAAGGGTCGGCCCGGGCGGGAGCCCGGGCCGACCGGATGGAACTACTTGACGGTGAAGCCCTGCTGCTTGGCGTACGCGACGACCTCGTCCTGCCAGGCGGAGAGTGCGGCCTTCAGGTCGGTGTGGTCAGCGATCGCTTTGCCGAGGGTGTCTCCGTAGCTGGAACTCACATAGTCCATGAACGGCAGCCACTCGAACTTCGGATCGACCGTTGCCGAGACACCCGCGAAGAACTCGTTGACCTTCTGGCCACCGTAGAAGTCGGGGGTCTGGTCGACGAACTTCGAGTCGGTCAGGGTGCTCTTGGTCACCGGGAACAGGAACTGCGTGTTCGCGAGAGCGAGAGTCGACGCCGGGTCGTGGTTGATGAACTTGGCCAGTTCGTACGCCGCGATCGGGTTCTTCGTGGTCGACATGACCGCGTCGGTGGAACCTCCCCAGTTGCCGGAGACGTCAGCACTCGAGCTGTACTGCGGGATCTTGCCTGCGCGCCAGAGTCCGCTCGTGCTCTTCACGGTGCCCTGCAAGAAGACCGGTCCCCATGCGGCCACCAGCCAGCTCGCGTACTTGTTGTTGGCGAGGCCCTGGTAGTAGGCGTCGGTGAAGTCGGGGTCGGTCGCGACGAGGTCCTTGTCGATCAGGTCCTGCCAGTACGACACCACCTTCTGGTCGGTTGCGGAGTTCAGGTCGATCGAGACGGTCTTCTTGCCGTCGTATCCGAAGGGCTTGGCTCCGGCCTGCCAGAAGAAGCCGAGTGTCTGCCCGAGGTCGTTGCCCGGCAGGTCGGTGATGTACGAGCCGGTCTTCGCCTTGACGGCGGCTGCTGCGGTGGCGAAGTCCGCCCAGGTAGCGGGCGCGCCATCCAGTCCGGCCTTCTTGTAGATGTCATCGCGATACAGGTTGCCGAGGGGACCTGAGTCCTGCGGCATCGCCCACACCGCACCATTCACGGCGACCTGGTTCCAGACCCAGTCGACGTAGTCCGCCTTCAGGTCGGCGCCGCCGTATGGCGTCAGGTCGAGCAGGCTCTTGGTCTGCACGAACGACGGGATGTACTGGTACTCGACCTGCGCGACGTCGGGCACGCCCTTGCCCGACTTGAGCGCTGCCCTGAGCTTCGGGTAGTGCTGCGAGCCACCCGTGGTGTTCACCAGCTTGACGGTGATCTTGGGGTACTTCTTCTCGAAGAGGTTGACCTCGGTCTGAAGGTTCGGCACCCAGCTCCAGAACGTGAGCGTCGTTGGCGTGTTCATCGCCTTGTCGATGTCAGCCTGGCTGACCGGCCCGGTCGTCGACCCTGAACCGGTAGAGGGGGAGCAGCCTGCGAGCGCCAGTGCGGCCACGATCGCGACGGCTCCCAGCATCGTTGCTGTTTTGCGTCCGTTTCTCATGATCTCTTTCAGTTGGTGAAGGGTTTCGAGCTACTCGGTCGAGTCGCCCGTCGCCTCGAGAACGACGGCTGACCGTCCCTCGAGGAGCATTGTGTCGCCCGCGGCGTGTTCCGTGCCCGAGACGAGGTCGCGCACCCGGACGGGGGCGACCACCTTGGCCGGCGTCGCCGACCAGTTGGAGAGGAAGACGACCGCGTGGCCGTCGGCCGTTCCCGATGACACGGTGACGGTGTCGGCGGCCTTCCACCGCCGGTGGGCGGTGTCGGGCACCAGCCATCGGCCGAGGCTGCGGCCGAGCTCCGGGTTGGGAACGGTGGCGACGTAGCTCACGCGTCCTGCGCCGAACGAGGTCGACG
>FSWJ01000663.1_pt1 | contig 10466 bp, 10 predicted proteins | sample 1637851 | NCBI WGS metagenome assembly FSWJ01 (sample SAMEA3914789, study PRJEB12502) | metagenome | biome: forest; material: soil | place: Canada | collected 2011-07-03 | depth 0.3 m | reverse complement strand
GCCACCGGCGGCCAGGCGCCCGTCGACCTGGGCGCCGCGGCGTACAAGACCCTCCTCGAGGTGCGCGACCACGCGACGGCGCACGGCCATCCGTGGTGGACCGTCTCGCCGTTCGCGGGCGACGAGGAGCTCGAGGACGGCAGCGTCGTCCTGGCCGCCCGCGCCCCCCAGGCCTACCGCGGCGAGACCGACCGCGCCCTCGACGACGTACGCCGGTGGCTCGGCGACGGCTGGACGGTGGTCGTCACGACGGAGGGCCACGGACCCGCCCAGCGGCTGGTCGAGGTCCTCAAGGGCGCCGACCTGCCCGCCCGGCTGGTCGGGTCGATCGACACCGTCCCCGAGCCGGGGGTGGTCCACGTGTCCACCGGATGCCTCGACACCGGCTTCACGAGCGAGCTGCTGAGGACCGTCGTGCTGACCGAGGGCGACCTCACCGGGGCGCGGGGCGCGGGTGCCAAGGACATCTCGAAGCGGATGCCCAGCCGCCGCAAGAACGCCGTGGATCCCTTGCAGCTCAGGGCAGGCGACCCCGTCGTGCACGAGCAGCACGGCGTCGGGCGGTACGTCGAGATGGTGCAGCGGACGGTCGCCGGCGCGACGCGCGAGTACCTCATCCTGGAGTACGCCAAGGGCGACCGGCTCTTCGTCCCGACCGACCAGCTCGAGCAGGTGACCCGGTACGTCGGCGGCGAGGCACCCTCGCTCGACCGGCTCGGCGGGTCGGACTGGGCCAAGCGCAAGGGTCGGGCCAAGAAGGCCGTCCGCGAGATCGCGGCGGGCCTCATCCAGCTGTACGCGGCCCGGACGAGCGCCCCCGGCCACGCGTTCGGCCCGGACACCCCCTGGCAGCGCGAGCTCGAGGACGCGTTTCCGTACGTCGAGACCCCCGACCAGCTCGAGGCCATCGACGAGGTCAAGGCCGACATGGAGAAGCCGGTTCCGATGGACCGCGTGATCTGCGGCGACGTCGGCTACGGCAAGACCGAGATCGCCGTGCGGGCCGCGTTCAAGGCCGTGCAGGACGGCAAGCAGGTCGCGATCCTGGTGCCCACCACGCTGCTCGTCCAGCAGCACCACAACACCTTCCGCGACCGCTTCGCCCAGTTCCCCGTGACGGTCCGCGCCACCTCGCGCTTCAACTCCGAGAAGGAGCAGCGGGAGGTGCTCGAGGGGCTGCAGGACGGCACGGTCGACGTGGTCATCGGTACCCACCGGCTGCTGTCGAAGTCGGTGCACTTCAAGGACCTCGGCCTGGTCATCGTCGACGAGGAGCAGCGCTTCGGTGTGGAGCACAAGGAGTTCCTCAAGACCATGAGGACCGCCGTGGACGTGCTGACGATGTCGGCGACGCCCATCCCGCGGACCCTGGAGATGTCGCTGACGGGGATCCGGGAGATGTCGACGATCCTCACCCCTCCGGAGGAGCGGCACCCCGTCCTCACCTTCGTCGGACCGTACGACGAGAAGCAGATCGGGGCCGCCATCCGGCGCGAGCTCATGCGCGAGGGGCAGGTCTTCTTCCTGCACAACCGGGTCGAGTCGATCGACCGGGCAGCCCGGCGGCTGCGGGAGCTGGTGCCGGAGGCGCGGGTCGCGGTCGGCCACGGCCAGATGAGCGAGGACGCGCTCGAGCAGGTGATGGTCGGGTTCTGGGAGAAGCACTTCGACGTGCTCGTCTGCACCACGATCGTCGAGAGCGGCCTCGACATCCCCAACGCCAACACCCTGATCGTCGAACGCGCCGACGCCTTCGGCCTCTCCCAGCTGCACCAGATCCGCGGCCGGGTCGGACGCGGCCGGGAGCGGGCCTACGCCTACTTCACCTACCCGCCGGAACGGCCGCTCACGGAGCTCGCGTACGACCGGCTCGCGACCATCGCGCAGAACACCGAGGTCGGTGCCGGCATGGCCGTGGCGATGAAGGACCTCGAGATCCGCGGGGCGGGCAACCTGCTCGGCGGGGAGCAGAGCGGGCACATCGCCAGCGTCGGGTTCGACCTCTACATGCGCCTCGTCGGCGAGGCGGTCGCCGACTACAAGCGGGGCGGTGGCCTTCCGGGCGACCTCGACGACGACCTCCCGGACGTCCCCGACACCAAGGTCGACCTGCCGATCGACGCGCACCTGCCCCACGAGTACGTGCCGGGGGAGCGGCTGCGCCTCGCGGCGTACCGGCAGATCGCCGCGGCCCTCGACGACGCGGCGCTGACCGCCGTACGGGAGGAGCTGAAGGACCGCTACGGCCCGCTGCCCGCGCCGGTCGAGAACCTGCTGGCGGTGGCGGCGTTCCGCAACGCCGCCCGCGGCCACGGCCTCACGGAGGTGTCCCTGCAGGGCAACCAGGTGCGGTTCGCCCCGATGAAGCTGCGCGAGTCGCAGGTGCTGCGCCTGCAGCGGCTGTACCCGAAGTCGGTGGTGAAGCAGACCGTCGACACCGTGCTCGTCCCCAAACCGGTGACCAAGCAGTTCGGCGGCGAGCCCCTACGGGACACCGAGCTGCTCGCCTGGGCCCGTGGCCTGCTCGAGGCCGTCCTCGAACCTGTCGCCGTCGCGGGCTGAGCTGTCATGGCAGGCTTGGCCCGTCGTACCGAAGAAGGAGAACCCCCGCTCGTGACCCGCATCCTCCGCCTGCTCGCCGTCGCGGGCGCGTCAGCGCTCGTCCTCACCGGCTGCGGTGACGGCACGATCCGGTCCGGCGCCGCGGCGACCGTCGGGGCCGACCGCATCACGACGTCGGCGCTCGACGTGCTCGTGACGCGCGGGCTCCTGGACCCCAGCGCGCAGCAGAACGTGGGAACGGACCGGGTGGCGTTCCAGCGCAGTGTCCTGAGCCGGCTCATCGAGCACCTGGTGCTGGCCAGGGCCGCGAAGCAGGAAGGGGTCACCGTCGACGGTGCCACCGTCGACGCCACGATGGACCGGTTCGCGACCCAGCTCGGTGGTCCCGACCAGCTCAAGGCCGAGGCCAGCAAGGCGGGTATCGCGCCCCAGGACCTGCGGGCGACGCTGGCCGACGTCGCCCTGCGCGACGCGCTCGCCGACACCCTCACCGCGTCCATCGCCGTGCCGGACTCGGCCCTGCGGGCGGCCTACACGCAGAACCTCGCGCAGTTCGACCGGGTGCACTCCGCGCACATCCTGGTCGCCACGCAGGCGCTCGCCGACCAGATCCTGGCGCAGGTGAAGGCCGACCCGACGCAGTTCGCGGCGCTGGCCGCGAAGTACTCGAGCGACACGTCCAACAAGAGCCAGGGCGGCGACCTGGGCTTCCAGGGGAGGGGCGCGCTCGAGAAGGCCTTCGAGACCGCGATCTTCACCAACAAGCCAGGCAGCTTCGTGATCGCCCACACCCGCTACGGCTTCCACGTCATCCACGTCATCGAGCGCCGGACGGTCACGCCGGCCCAGGCCGCGGTCACGCTCCGGCGCGGCCTGCTCTCGCAACAGCGCCAGGTCGCGACCGCTGCCTACCTCCAGAAGGTCGCCACGGCGCTCGGCGTGCACGTCAGCCCGCGCTTCGGCACCTGGGACCCGGCCACCCAGCAGGTCGTGGTGACGCCCGACTGCCTGGGCACCGCCGTGAGCATGACCAGCCCTCGCCCGGACCAGACGCCGACCCCCACCCCGTCCGCGTCGCCGTACTGCCCCTGACGACCGTGTCGGGAGCGCGCGTCACGGTCGTCGCCTGCTCGCCACGCGTCCCTGCCGGAGTGCTCAGCTGGCCGGCGTGGCAGGCCCTGCAACGCGGTCCGGTGCTCGTCACCGACCCCGGCCACCCGCAGCTGCCGCACCTGGCCGCGGCCGGCGTCGCCTACGGCGTGGTCACGCCCGAGGAGCTGCTGGCCCACGACGGTGACGTCGTGTGGCTGTCCAGCGGCGGCGACGAGGTCGTCCGGGCGCTGCACGCGAAGGGGGTGTCCCTCGAGGTCGTCTACGGCTCGTACGACCCACCCGGTGCCCGCCTGCTCGACGTGGTCGCCGTGATGGACCGGCTCCGCTCCGAGGGCGGCTGCCCGTGGGATGCGAAGCAGACCCACCAGTCCCTCATGCCCTACCTGCTCGAGGAGGCGTACGAGACCTACGAGGCCCTCGAGACCGGCAACCTCGCTCACCTGCGCGAGGAGCTCGGCGACCTCCTGCTCCAGGTCGTCTTCCACGCCCGGATCAGCGCCGAGACCGGCTGGGACATCGACGACGTCGCCGGCGACCTCGTCGACAAGCTGGTACGGCGGCACCCCCACGTGTTCGCCGGCGCCCCGGCCGACGACCTCGAGGGCTCGTGGGAGGCCCTGAAGGCCGCGGAGAAGGGCCGTACGTCCGTCACGGAGGGCATCCCGCTGGGCCAGCCCGCCCTGGCGCTGGCCGCGAAGCTGCAGCGACGGGCCGAGAAGCTCGGCGTGCCCGTGCTGTCGCACGGGGGTCACGAGGGTGTCGGCGGCGAGCTGTGGAGCCTGGTCGAGCGCTGTCGGGCCGAGGGGCTCGACCCCGAGGTGGAGCTGAGGACGGTCGCCCGCGCCTTCCGCGACCGGCTGGCAGCGCTGGAGAACCGCGTCGGCGGCCGTCCGCGCACCGACCAGGAGTGGCGCGACGGCTTCAAGGGCGACGACGGCCTACGGTGAGACGTGCTTGCTCCGGTGCTCGGGACCGTCGTGCGGCTGCAGGTGCAGCGGTCACGGCTCAAGCCCGGCCCGGCGGGCGCGCGGGTCTACGACCCGGCTCCGCTGCTCGAGGTGGAGGCGCTCGAGGTCGGGCCGCGCGGCTGCACCGGACTGCTCGGTGCTGAGCGGTTCCTCGACGTACACCACGCCGACCACCCCGACACCCGCAACGTCGAGCTCGTCAACGGGATCTCGTTGCTCCCGCGGGCGAACTACGATCACATGCAGGCCCGGTACGGCGGCCACGTCCGGGTCGGCGCGGCCGGTGAGTCGGTGCTGGTCGACCTGGCGTCCCCGTGGCCTGGGGGCGACCTCCTGCTGGAGACCGAGGGCGAGCCGTTGCTGCTGACGGATGTCAGGCCGGCGGCCCCGTGCGTCGAGTTCTCCCGGTTCTGCCTGGGCCTGCCGGTCGGGCCGGTCGGGGAGGACGTGAAGCAGGCGCTCCACGACCTCGACGACGGGATGCGCGGCTACTACGCCCGGGTGGCCGCCACCGGCACCGTGACCCTCGGCGCCCGCCTCTGGTCCGCCTGACCCTCGCTCGTTCGTCGTCCGCGAGGGGGCGGCCGGGGGCCTCGGTAGGCTCGGCGGGCAATCCGTCGACACACCAGGGAGTCCACCGTGCCGTCCATCGAGGCCGTCGGCGCCCGCGAGATCCTCGACTCGCGCGGCAACCCCACCGTCGAGGTCGAGGTCGCCCTCGACGACGGCACCATGGCCCGCGCGGCCGTGCCGAGCGGTGCCAGTACCGGTGCCTACGAGGCCGTCGAGCTGCGCGACGGCGGCGACCGCTACGGCGGCAAGGGTGTCAGCAAGGCCGTCGACGCGGTCCTCGACGACATCGGACCCGAGCTCCTCGGCATGGAGGCCAGCGAGCAGCGGCTCATCGACCAGGCGCTGATCGACCTGGACGGCACGCCGGACAAGAGCCGCCTCGGCGCGAACGCACTCCTCGGCGTGAGCCTGGCTGTCGCCCGGGCGGCCGCGGAGTCCCACGGGCTGCCGCTGTTCCGGTACGTCGGCGGACCCAACGCGCACCTGCTCCCGGTCCCGATGATGAACATCCTCAACGGCGGCGCGCACGCCGACACCAACGTCGACGTGCAGGAGTTCATGGTCGCGCCGATCGGGGCGGCGACCTTCTCCGAGGCCTTGCGGCAGGGCGTCGAGGTCTACCACGCGCTGAAGAGTGTGCTCAAGCAGCGCGGGCTCGTCACGGCGGTCGGCGACGAGGGCGGCTTCGCCCCCAGCCTCGAGACCAACCGAGCAGCTCTCGACCTGATCCTCGAGGCCATCGCGACCACCGGGCTGGTCGCAGGCCGTGACATCGCGCTCGCGCTGGACGTGGCCGCTTCGGAGTTCCACGAGGACGGGACCTACCTGTTCGAGGGAGCGAAGAAGACCGCTGCCGAGATGTCGGCCTACTACGCGGACCTGGTCGCCAGCTATCCGATCGTGTCCATCGAGGACCCGCTCGACGAGTCGGACTGGGACGGCTGGAAGCACCTGACCGACGAGCTCGGAGCGAAGGTCCAGCTGGTGGGCGACGACCTGTTCGTGACCAACCCGGTGCGGCTGGCCCGGGGCATCGAGACGGGCACCGCCAACGCGCTGCTCGTGAAGGTCAACCAGATCGGCACGCTGACCGAGACCCTCGACGCGGTCTCCCTGGCCCACCGCAGCGGGTACCGCTGCATGATGAGCCACCGCTCCGGAGAGACCGAGGACACCACGATCGCCGACCTCGCCGTCGCGACCGACTGCGGGCAGATCAAGACCGGCGCTCCGGCGCGCTCCGAGCGCGTCGCGAAGTACAACCAGCTGCTCCGCATCGAGGAGGAGCTGGACGACGCCGCCCGCTACGCCGGTGCGGCCGCGTTCCCGCGCTTCTCGCCCGCCGCGGGCTAGCGTTCGGGAGTGCCCTCCGCCCGTCGCCCGCAGGCCCGCCGCTCCAAGCGGCCGGTGACGGCTGTCCGCCGCACGGCCGCCCCTGCTGCTCCGGCCGCGAAGTCCGGTCTCACCACCCGTGCCGCGGTGCTCGGCCTGGTCGTGTGCGCCCTGGTCGTGAGTTCCGCGCTGCCGCTGCGGGAGTACCTCACGCAGCGCGGCCAGATCGCGGCCGCTCGGGCCACGCAGGCTGCCGCGAAGGCGCGGGTCGCGGCTCTGGAGCTGCAGCTGCGCCAGCTGCAGGACCCGGCCTATGTCAAGGCCCAGGCCCGCGCCCGGCTGCACTTCGTGCTGCCCGGCGAGACCGCCTACGTGCTGATCGCGTCCTCCGCCGCGCCGGCTCCCGCCGGGACGGTCGCGCTCGCCGGCGCGACCGAGACCGGACCCGAGGCGCCGTGGTACTCGCAGGTCTGGGGGAGCGTGAAGGCGGCGGACCGTCCGGCTCCCCTGCCGTCCCCGACGCCGTGACCCTCGACCCCCGCGACCGCCGGGCGGTCGCTCTGCAGCTGTCCCGGGAGCCAAGGGCGATCCGCGACGTCGCGCACCGCTGCGGCTGCGGGCTGCCGGACGTCGTCGAGACCAACCCGCGCCTCGAGGACGGCACGCCGTTCCCGACCCTCTACTACCTGACCTGCCCACGCGCGGCGTCGCTGATCGGCGCGCTCGAGTCAAGCGGCCTGATGAGGGAGATGACCGACCGGCTCGCGAAAGACCCTGCCCTGCAAGGGAAGTACGACGAAGCCTCCGCGGACTACGTGTCCCGACGGGATGCCCATGGGGTGCTCGAGAACGTGCCCGCGCAAGGGGGGATGCCCGTCCGCGTGAAGTGCCTGCACGTGCTCGTCGCGCACTCCCTGGCCGTGGGTGAGGGAGTCAACCCGTTCGGGGACGAGGCACTCGCCCTGCTCGAGGACTGGTCGCGGAAGGGTCCCTGCGTCGACCCCGACGACCCCGACGCGGCGCCCCACAAGCCGACCCGCAGGCCGCGACGCGAGGCCGGCTCGTGACCCGGGTGGCGGCCGTCGACTGCGGCACCAACTCGGTCCGCCTTCTCGTGGCCGACGTGGCCGGTGACAGCAAGGCCGACCTGCACCGCGAGATGCGGGTGGTGCGCCTCGGCGAGGGCGTGGACCGCACCGGTTCGCTGTCCGCCGCCGCCCTGGAGCGCACCCGTCTCGCACTCGCCGACTACGCCGCGGTGTGCGCCGAGCTCGGGGTCGAGAGGATCCGCATGGTGGCGACCTCGGCGACCCGGGATGCCAGCAACCGCAGTGCTTTCGTGGAGATCGTGTCGTCGACCCTCGGGGTCGAGCCCGACGTCGTCAGCGGTGAGGAGGAGGCCACCCTCTCCTTTGCCGGGGCCACTGCGGGCCTCGACCCGGTCGACGGGCCGTTCCTGGTGATGGACATCGGAGGCGGGAGCACCGAGATCGTGCTCGGTGCCACCGGCGTCGAGGCGTCGTCGTCGGTCGACATCGGCTGCGTGCGGCTGACCGAGCGCCATCTCCGCGACGACCCGCCCACCGCGGAGCAGGTGGCCGCCGCCCGCGCCGACATCGACAGGGCGCTCTCGGGTGCGCTCGCCGTGGTGCCCGCGGGGAAGGCCCGGACGGCCATCGGGCTGGCCGGTTCGGTCACCACCGTCGCCGCGCTCGCGCTGGAGCTGCCGTCGTACCGGCCCGAACGGATCCACCGGTCGCGGATCTCGGCGGAGCAGGTGGAGGCCGTCACCGAGCAACTGCTGGGGATGACGCGCGCCGAGCGGGCGGCGCTCCCGGCGATGCACCCCGGGCGGGTGGATGTCATCGGAGGGGGGGCGCTCATACTGCAGGGGTGCGTGAGCCGGCTGGGTCTGGCTGAGGTCGTGGTGAGCGAGTCGGACATCCTGGACGGGATAGCCATGTCGGTGACGGGGGATCTGTAGTGGCCAAGCGGGACTGGGTGACGGCGGTTCGCCGCGTCGAGAAGCCCTGGGGGCACGAGGAGGTCTTCGCCCTCGTCGACGGCAAGTTCTGCGGCAAGGCGATCCACGTGACCGACGGGCACTCGCTCTCGCTGCAGTACCACGAGGAGAAGGAGGAGACGATCTCGGTCCAGTCCGGACGCCTCAGGGTCGAGATCGGTCTGCACGAGGACGCGCTCGAGGAGTTCGAGCTCGAGGCCGGGGAGTCGATCCACCTCCTCCCGTTCACCCGGCACCGCGTCACCGCGATCGGCGACACGGTCATGCTCGAAGCGTCCACGACCCAGCTCACCGATGTCGTCCGCCTCGAGGACCGCTACGGCCGCCAGGGGACGAACGCTCCGTAGCAGGGACACGGAGACCCGCGGTGCCGCGTTCCGTGCGGTAGTGCGGAATGCGGAGTACCGTGCCGTGCACACGACACGAGGTGGCGACATGGACAACACCCAGCTGCTCAAGGGAGTGCTGGACCTCGCAGTCCTCGCGGTGCTCGCCGACGAGGACGGCTACGGCTATGACGTCGTACGGCGACTCCGGGACGCGGGCCTGACCGACGTCGGGGACGCCTCGGTCTACGGCACGTTGCGCAGGCTCTTCAGCGCCGGGGCGCTGACGTCGTACGTCGTGCCGTCCGAGGAGGGTCCGCACCGCAAGTACTACGGGCTGAACAAGGCCGGCAGTGACCTGCTCGAACGACAGACCAAGGGCTGGTGCGGTTTCGCCGACACCATGTCCGCCCTGCTGCACCTGGAGGCCAGCTGATGACGGCACCGACGCTTGCCACGGATGCCGACCGCTACCTCGGCGACGTCCGGGCAGCCCTGGCCGACCTCGAGCCGGGCGACCGCGACGACCTGCTCGAGGACCTCCAGGGTCATCTCGAGGAGCTGCGTGCCGAGGACCCGGCCGTCGACCTGGTGGCACGCCTGGGTGATGCGGCGTCCTACGCCGACGAGCTGCGGCTGTCGGCCGGGCTGCCCGCGCGGGACTCCCGGTCGCACGTCACGCTCGGGGAGCGCCTCGGGCGGGCCCGGAGCGCACTCGTGCACCTGGTCGGCTCCTGGCCGGGTGGCCGAGCGGCTCTCGACCTCCTCGTCCAGCTCCGCCCTGCGTGGTGGGTGCTGAGGGTCTACGGCGTCGTGGCGATCGTCGGGAGGCTCTGGCGCGGCGGCACCTGGAGGTCCGAGGGCCTGGTGCCGACGATCCACGGCTTCCGGGCGGCGGGCGCCCTGGCGCTGGCCGGGCTCGTCGTCGTCTCGGTGCGGGTCGGTCGGTCCGTGGTGATGTCCACGGGGCCTCGCCGGATGGTGCTCGGCCTGGCCAACACCGTGCTCGCCCTGGCTGCCGCCGCGTATCTCGCCGGCGTCAGCCTCGGCCAGCTCGCGAGTCCGTCTCCCTGGCCGGCCTACCCCTGCTGCGGCACCGTCCTCGGTCCGAACGGATCCCCGGTCAGCAACATCTACGCCTTCGACGAGAACGGCAGGGCCATCCCCCGCGTCCAGCTGTTCGACCAGGACGGGCAGCCGCTCGACATCACGGTCAACGACCCCACCGGCACCGCGCCGTGGCACAACGTCTTCCCGCAGCGCCAGGTGCTGGACACCGTCTCCAACCCCGACGGCAGCGTGCAGGAGGTCCCGCGCCCCGCCCCGGTGATCGCCGCTCCGCGCCTGCCGGCCTCGCCCACCGGCGTACGACCGTCCCCCACGCCGTCGCCGAGCCCCTGACGTCCCCGGGCGCGGCCGTTCGCCCGCCTACCCTGCTGGCGTGGTGATCAGGCCTGGTTCCGGCTTTCCGACCGACTGCGCACGGTCCACCACCCCGGTCGCGCACGACGCCGCCGAGGTGGTGCGGCTGGCGAGCAGCGCGCCGTCGCTCGCCCACCTCGACGGTCG
>FSWJ01000336.1_pt1 | contig 10470 bp, 6 predicted proteins | sample 1637851 | NCBI WGS metagenome assembly FSWJ01 (sample SAMEA3914789, study PRJEB12502) | metagenome | biome: forest; material: soil | place: Canada | collected 2011-07-03 | depth 0.3 m | reverse complement strand
GTCGCCGGCGACGCGCTGCGGCTGCCGTTCGCGGACCGGGCCTTCGACGCCGTGACGATCTCCTTCGGGCTGCGCAACACCGCCGACGCGGGCCAGGCCCTCCGGGAGCTGCGACGGGTCACCCGTCCCGGCGGGCGGCTGGTCGTCTGCGAGTTCAGCCATCCGACGTGGAGACCGTTCCGCACCGCCTACGTCGAGTACCTGATGCGGCTGCTGCCGGCCGTCGCGACCAGGGTGAGCAGCGACCCGGCCGCGTACGTCTACCTCGCCGAGTCGATCCGCGCCTGGCCCGACCAGGCCGGCCTGGCCGGGGTCCTGCAGGGGGCGGGCTGGTCGCAGGTGGCGTGGCGCGACCTGACCGGCGGCATCGTCGCCCTCCACCGGGCCACCAACCCCGGCTGACCCTGCGCTCCCGGCGGGCGCACGTCCCCGGGGGGCGGGTGCCGGTTCCGGACGCTGGCCCTAGACTGGGAACCGCTCGTGAAAGATTTCACAAGCGGCGACGGGAGGGCGAGGTGCGCGCGCAGCAGGACGCCGACGTCATCGTCGTCGGCGCCGGTCCCGGCGGTAGCGCGACCGCCCACGCGCTCGCGCAGTCCGGCCTCGACGTCCTCCTGCTGGAGAAGACCGCGTTCCCCCGCGAGAAGGTCTGCGGCGACGGCCTCACGCCCCGTGCGGTGAAGAGCCTCATCGAGATGGGGATCGACACCTCCGCGGCGAACGGGTTCCTCCGCAACAGGGGCCTGCGGATCCTCGGCGGCGGGGTCCGGCTCGAGCTCCCCTGGCCCGAGCTGGCGACCTACCCCGACTACGGGCTGGTACGGCCCCGGCTCGACTTCGACGAGTTGCTCGCGCGGACGGCCCAGAAGGCCGGCGCCCGCCTGCAGGAGCAGACCAACGTCACCGGCCCGGTCCTCGGCGCCGACGGGCGGGTCGAGGGCGTCGTGGCCAGGGTCGGCCCGGAGAAGACCGAGGTCACCTACCGCGCGCCCGTGACCATCGCGTGCGACGGGTCCAGCGCCAGGCTGGCGCTGGCCCTCGGCATCACCAAGCGCGACGACCGCCCGATGGGCGTGGCCGTGCGGCGCTACTTCACGAGCCCCCGCCACGACGACGACATGCTCGAGTCCTGGCTCGAGCTGCGCGCACCGAACGGCGACCTGCTCCCGGGCTACGGCTGGGTCTTCGGGGTCGGCGACGGCACCTCGAACGTCGGCCTCGGGATCCTCAACACCACCAAGGCCTGGCAGGACACCGACTACAAGAAGCTGATGGCACGGTGGACCGGCTCGATGCCTGCCGAGTGGCAGTACGACGAGGAGCACGCAACCGGCCCGGTGCGGGGCGGGGCCCTCCCGATGGGGTTCAACCGGCAGCCTCACTACCGCGACGGGCTCCTCCTGGTCGGCGACGCCGCGGGCGCCGTCAACCCGTTCAACGGCGAGGGCATCGCCTACGCGATGGAGTCGGGGAGACTGGCGGCCGAGGTCGTCGCCCAGGCGCTCAGCCGCTCCGAGGGGCCGGCTCGCGAACGCGCCCTGCAGGCCTACCCGGCGGCCATGAAGGCCAGGTACGGCGGCTACTACACGCTCGGCCGGGTGTTCGTCTCGCTCATCGGCAACCCGCAGGTGATGAAGGTCGCCACGAAGTACGGGCTGCCCAGACCGCTGCTCATGAAGTTCACGCTGAAGCTGCTCGCCAACCTCACCGACCCCCGCGGCGGCGACGCTCTCGACCGGGTCGTCAACGGCCTGGTCAGGGCGGCGCCGGCCGCCTGAGCCCGCCCGACCCGCTTCGCCGGGCCGGCCCGCCCGACCCGTAGGCTGCCCGGCGGAGCCTGACCCGACCCACCGCCATACAGAAGAGTGAGGAGCGCGACCGTGCTGCAGTACTACCTGCCGGTGATCGTGCTGTTCGTGCTCGCCTTCGGCTTCGCGGCCTTCTCGGTCGGGGCGGCGACCTTCACCGGGCCCAAGCGCTACAACCGGGCCAAGTACGACGCGTACGAGTGCGGCATCGAGCCCACTCCGCAGCCCATGGGCGGCGGGCGTTTCCCGATCAAGTTCTACCTGACCGCGATGCTGTTCATCGTCTTCGACATCGAGATCGTCTTCCTCTATCCGTGGGCGGCCGCGTTCGGGCGCCTGGGGGTGTTCGGGCTCGTCGAGATGGTGCTGTTCCTCGCCACCGTCTTCGTCGCGTACGCCTACGTGTGGCGCCGTGGCGGGCTGGAGTGGGACTGATGTTCTCCCGGTGCAGGACGATCTCCCGGTACAGGAAGAAGACGTAGGCATGGGTCTGGAAGAGAAGCTCCCCAGCGGCATCGTCCTGACGAGCGTGGAGAAGGTCGTCAACTGGTCGCGCAAGTCCTCGCTGTGGCCGGCGACGTTCGGGTTGGCGTGCTGCGCCATCGAGATGATGGCGACCGGGGCCGGCCGCTACGACCTCGCGCGCTTCGGCATGGAGGTCTTCCGCGCCTCGCCGCGGCAGGCCGACCTGATGATCGTCGCGGGGAGGGTGTCGCAGAAGATGGCGCCCGTCGTCCGCCAGATCTACGACCAGATGCCCGAGCCCAAGTGGGTCATCGCGATGGGCGTCTGCGCGTCGAGCGGCGGGATGTTCAACAACTACGCGATCGTCCAGGGCGTCGACCACATCGTGCCCGTCGACATCTACCTCCCCGGGTGCCCGCCGCGTCCCGAGATGCTCATCGACGCGATCCTCAAGCTGCACGACAAGATCATGGAGGAGCCGCTCGGCGCCAATATCCGTCGCCGCGAACGCCCCGACTACCAGCCGCGCGAGCTCGTCGCGAGCTCGGTCCGCTACAGCAAGGACGGCAAGAAGGCCGCCCGGGCCGGGAGCGAGGCATGACCGTCACGCCCTCGGGCGAGGCCGACCCGACCGGCGCCGCCGGCACCGGTGGCGTCCACCTCACGCCCTCCGCCGTCACCCCTGCCGAGGGGGTCGCCAAGAGCGGCCAGGACCTGTTCGGCGCCGTCTTCGGGTCCGACACGTCGGGCTTCGGCGGCCTGGTGCCCCGCGCGGCCGCCGAGCTCTCGACCTCCCGCCCGTACGGCGGTTGGTTCGACGAGGCGGTCGACGCCCTGGAGGCCGCCTGGCCCGGCTTCGGCGACAACGTCCTGCGGGTCGTCGTCGACCGGGGCGAGATCACCCTGCAGGTCACGCCGTCCTCGGTGCTGGAGCTCGCCACGGTCCTGCGCGACGACCCCAACCTCCGCTTCGAGCTGCTCTCGTCGGTCTCCGGCGTCGACTACCCCGCGCGGGCGGCGCGGCTGCACGCGGTCTACCACTTCACCTCGATGACCTACCGCCGCCGGATCCGGGTCGAGGCCGCGGTGACGGTCGACGACCCGCACCTGCCGTCGGTGTGCAGCGTCTACCCGACGGCCGACTTCCACGAGCGCGAGACCTGGGACATGTTCGGGATCGTGTTCGACGGCCACCCCGCGCTGACCCGCATCCTGATGCCGGACGACTGGGACGGCCACCCGCAGCGCAAGGACTACCCGCTGGGAGGGATCCCGGTCGAGTACAAGGGCGCCAGCATCCCGCCGCCCGACGAGAGGAGGGCCTACGCATGACCGAGACCACGTCGGCCCCGTCGGACCCCTACGCGGCGGGCGCGCGCGAGACCACCGAGGGCACCGTCTACACCGTCACCGGTGGCGACTGGGATGCCGTCGTCGACGGCGCGGCCGACGACCAGCGGATGGTCGTCAACATGGGGCCGCAGCACCCGTCGACCCACGGTGTGCTCCGCCTCGTCCTCGAGCTGGAGGGGGAGACGGTCACCAGCGCGCGCACGGTGATCGGCTACCTCCACACCGGCATCGAGAAGAACATGGAGTACCGCACCTGGACCCAGGGCGTGACCTTCGTGACGCGGATGGACTACCTGGCGCCGATCTTCAACGAGACGGCCTACTGCCTGGCCGTGGAGAAGCTGCTCGGCGTCGAGGTGCCCGAGCGGGCCACCACCATCCGCGTGCTGTGCATGGAGCTCAACAGGGTCGCCTCGCACCTGGTCTGGCTGGCGACGGGCGGCATGGAGCTCGGTGCGCTCACCGCGATGACTAACGGCTTCCGCGAGCGCGAGCTCGTCCTCGACGTCCTCGAGATGATCACCGGCCTGCGGATGAACCACGCGTTCGTCCGGCCGGGTGGGGTGTCCCAGGACCTGCCGATGGGGGCGGTCGAGAAGATTCGCGAGCTGCTGGCGACCCTCGACCAGCGGCTGCCCGGCTACGACGACCTGCTGACCGGCAACCCGATCTGGCAGAAGCGCACCCAGGACGTCGCCTACCTCGACGTCCAGGGCTGCATGGCCCTCGGCGTGACCGGACCGATCCTGCGGGCCGCCGGGCTCGCCTGGGACCTCCGCAAGACCGAGCCGTACTGCGGTTACGAGAACTACGACTTCGAGGTCCCGACCGAGACCGGCGCCGACGCCTGGGCCCGGTTCCGGGTCCGCCTGCGCGAGATCCGCGAGTCCCTCAAGATCGTCGAGCAGGCACTCGACCGGCTGAAGCCGGGCCCGGTCATGGTCGAGGACAAGAAGATCGCGTGGCCGGCGCAGCTCGCCCTCGGCAGCGACGGCATGGGCAACTCGCTCGACCACGTCAAGAAGATCATGGGCACCTCGATGGAGGCGCTCATCCACCACTTCAAGCTGGTGACCGAGGGCTTCCGGGTCCCGGCCGGCCAGGTCTACACCGCCATCGAGTCGCCGCGCGGCGAGCTCGGCGTGCACGCGGTCAGCGACGGGGGCACGCGGCCGTTCCGCGTCCACGTCCGCGAACCGAGCTTCGTCAACCTGCAGGCGGCGTCGGCCATGTGCGAGGGGTCGCTCATCGCCGACTCCATCGCGGCCGTCGCCTCGATCGACCCCGTGATGGGTGGAGTGGACCGGTAGTGGTGGATGCTGCGTTTTCCTCGGTGGACAAGCCCTCGTCAGTGGACATGGGGATGCCGCAGGCGCCCGTGGACCGAAGCACGGTCCCGCCGCTGACGGAGCAGACCCGCGCGGAGGCGCGGGAGATCGTGGCCCGTTACCCGCGGGCCAGGTCGGCCCTGCTGCCGATGCTGCACCTCGTGCAGTCGGTGCAGGGCTACGTCTCGCCCGATGGCATCGCGCTCTGCGCGGAGGAGCTCGAGCTGACCAAGGCCGAGGTCGGCGCGGTCGCGACCTTCTACACGATGTACCGCCGCCGGCCGGCGGCGGTACATCGTGTAGAAGGTCGCGACCGCGCCGACCTCGGCCTTGGTCAGCTCGAGCTCCTCCGCGCAGAGCGCGATGCCATCGGGCGAGACGTAGCCCTGCACCGACTGCACGAGGTGCAGCATCGGCAGCAGGGCCGACCTGGCCCGCGGGTAACGGGCCACGATCTCCCGCGCCTCCGCGCGGGTCTGCTCCGTCAGCGGCGGGACCGTGCTTCGGTCCACGGGCGCCTGCGGCATCCCCATGTCCACTGACGAGGGCTTGTCCACCGAGGAAAACGCAGCATCCACCACTACCGGTCCACTCCACCCATCACGGGGTCGATCGAGGCGACGGCCGCGATGGAGTCGGCGATGAGCGACCCCTCGCACATGGCCGACGCCGCCTGCAGGTTGACGAAGCTCGGTTCGCGGACGTGGACGCGGAACGGCCGCGTGCCCCCGTCGCTGACCGCGTGCACGCCGAGCTCGCCGCGCGGCGACTCGATGGCGGTGTAGACCTGGCCGGCCGGGACCCGGAAGCCCTCGGTCACCAGCTTGAAGTGGTGGATGAGCGCCTCCATCGAGGTGCCCATGATCTTCTTGACGTGGTCGAGCGAGTTGCCCATGCCGTCGCTGCCGAGGGCGAGCTGCGCCGGCCACGCGATCTTCTTGTCCTCGACCATGACCGGGCCCGGCTTCAGCCGGTCGAGTGCCTGCTCGACGATCTTGAGGGACTCGCGGATCTCGCGCAGGCGGACCCGGAACCGGGCCCAGGCGTCGGCGCCGGTCTCGGTCGGGACCTCGAAGTCGTAGTTCTCGTAACCGCAGTACGGCTCGGTCTTGCGGAGGTCCCAGGCGAGCCCGGCGGCCCGCAGGATCGGTCCGGTCACGCCGAGGGCCATGCAGCCCTGGACGTCGAGGTAGGCGACGTCCTGGGTGCGCTTCTGCCAGATCGGGTTGCCGGTCAGCAGGTCGTCGTAGCCGGGCAGCCGCTGGTCGAGGGTCGCCAGCAGCTCGCGAATCTTCTCGACCGCCCCCATCGGCAGGTCCTGGGACACCCCACCCGGCCGGACGAACGCGTGGTTCATCCGCAGGCCGGTGATCATCTCGAGGACGTCGAGGACGAGCTCGCGCTCGCGGAAGCCGTTAGTCATCGCGGTGAGCGCACCGAGCTCCATGCCGCCCGTCGCCAGCCAGACCAGGTGCGAGGCGACCCTGTTGAGCTCCATGCACAGCACGCGGATGGTGGTGGCCCGCTCGGGCACCTCGACGCCGAGCAGCTTCTCCACGGCCAGGCAGTAGGCCGTCTCGTTGAAGATCGGCGCCAGGTAGTCCATCCGCGTCACGAAGGTCACGCCCTGGGTCCAGGTGCGGTACTCCATGTTCTTCTCGATGCCGGTGTGGAGGTAGCCGATCACCGTGCGCGCGCTGGTGACCGTCTCCCCCTCCAGCTCGAGGACGAGGCGGAGCACACCGTGGGTCGACGGGTGCTGCGGCCCCATGTTGACGACCATCCGCTGGTCGTCGGCCGCGCCGTCGACGACGGCATCCCAGTCGCCACCGGTGACGGTGTAGACGGTGCCCTCGGTGGTCTCGCGCGCGCCCGCCGCGTAGGGGTCCGACGGGGCCGACGTGGTCTCGGTCATGCGTAGGCCCTCCTCTCGTCGGGCGGCGGGATGCTGGCGCCCTTGTACTCGACCGGGATCCCTCCCAGCGGGTAGTCCTTGCGCTGCGGGTGGCCGTCCCAGTCGTCCGGCATCAGGATGCGGGTCAGCGCGGGGTGGCCGTCGAACACGATCCCGAACATGTCCCAGGTCTCGCGCTCGTGGAAGTCGGCCGTCGGGTAGACGCTGCACACCGACGGCAGGTGCGGGTCGTCGACCGTCACCGCGGCCTCGACCCGGATCCGGCGGCGGTAGGTCATCGAGGTGAAGTGGTAGACCGCGTGCAGCCGCGCCGCCCGCGCGGGGTAGTCGACGCCGGAGACCGACGAGAGCAGCTCGAAGCGGAGGTTGGGGTCGTCGCGCAGGACCGTGGCGAGCTCCAGCACCGAGGACGGCGTGACCTGCAGGGTGATCTCGCCCCGGTCGACGACGACCCGCAGGACGTTGTCGCCGAAGCCGGGCCAGGCGGCCTCCAGGGCGTCGACCGCCTCGTCGAACCAACCGCCGTACGGGCGGGAGGTCGAGAGCTCGGCGGCCGCGCGGGGCACCAGGCCGCCGAAGCCCGACGTGTCGGACCCGAAGACGGCGCCGAACAGGTCCTGGCCGCTCTTGGCGACCCCCTCGGCAGGGGTGACGGCGGAGGGCGTGAGGTGGACGCCACCGGTGCCGGCGGCGCCGGTCGGGTCGGCCTCGCCCGAGGGCGTGACGGTCATGCCTCGCTCCCGGCCCGGGCGGCCTTCTTGCCGTCCTTGCTGTAGCGGACCGAGCTCGCGACGAGCTCGCGCGGCTGGTAGTCGGGGCGTTCGCGGCGACGGATATTGGCGCCGAGCGGCTCCTCCATGATCTTGTCGTGCAGCTTGAGGATCGCGTCGATGAGCATCTCGGGACGCGGCGGGCACCCGGGGAGGTAGATGTCGACGGGCACGATGTGGTCGACGCCCTGGACGATCGCGTAGTTGTTGAACATCCCGCCGCTCGACGCGCAGACGCCCATCGCGATGACCCACTTGGGCTCGGGCATCTGGTCGTAGATCTGGCGGACGACGGGCGCCATCTTCTGCGACACCCTCCCCGCGACGATCATCAGGTCGGCCTGCCGCGGCGAGGCGCGGAAGACCTCCATGCCGAAGCGCGCGAGGTCGTAGCGGCCGGCCCCGGTCGCCATCATCTCGATGGCGCAGCACGCCAACCCGAACGTCGCCGGCCACAGCGAGGACTTGCGCGACCAGTTGACGACCTTCTCCACGCTCGTCAGGACGATGCCGCTGGGGAGCTTCTCTTCCAGACCCATGCCTACGTCTTCTTCCTGTACCGGGAGATCGTCCTGCACCGGGAGAACATCAGTCCCACTCCAGCCCGCCACGGCGCCACACGTAGGCGTACGCGACGAAGACGGTGGCGAGGAACAGCACCATCTCGACGAGCCCGAACACCCCCAGGCGCCCGAACGCGGCCGCCCACGGATAGAGGAAGACGATCTCGATGTCGAAGACGATGAACAGCATCGCGGTCAGGTAGAACTTGATCGGGAAACGCCCGCCGCCCATGGGCTGCGGAGTGGGCTCGATGCCGCACTCGTACGCGTCGTACTTGGCCCGGTTGTAGCGCTTGGGCCCGGTGAAGGTCGCCGCCCCGACCGAGAAGGCCGCGAAGCCGAAGGCGAGCACGAACAGCACGATCACCGGCAGGTAGTACTGCAGCACGGTCGCGCTCCTCACTCTTCTGTATGGCGGTGGGTCGGGTCAGGCTCCGCCGGGCAGCCTACGGGTCGGGCGGGCCGGCCCGGCGAAGCGGGTCGGGCGGGCTCAGGCGGCCGGCGCCGCCCTGACCAGGCCGTTGACGACCCGGTCGAGAGCGTCGCCGCCGCGGGGGTCGGTGAGGTTGGCGAGCAGCTTCAGCGTGAACTTCATGAGCAGCGGTCTGGGCAGCCCGTACTTCGTGGCGACCTTCATCACCTGCGGGTTGCCGATGAGCGAGACGAACACCCGGCCGAGCGTGTAGTAGCCGCCGTACCTGGCCTTCATGGCCGCCGGGTAGGCCTGCAGGGCGCGTTCGCGAGCCGGCCCCTCGGAGCGGCTGAGCGCCTGGGCGACGACCTCGGCCGCCAGTCTCCCCGACTCCATCGCGTAGGCGATGCCCTCGCCGTTGAACGGGTTGACGGCGCCCGCGGCGTCGCCGACCAGGAGGAGCCCGTCGCGGTAGTGAGGCTGCCGGTTGAACCCCATCGGGAGGGCCCCGCCCCGCACCGGGCCGGTTGCGTGCTCCTCGTCGTACTGCCACTCGGCAGGCATCGAGCCGGTCCACCGTGCCATCAGCTTCTTGTAGTCGGTGTCCTGCCAGGCCTTGGTGGTGTTGAGGATCCCGAGGCCGACGTTCGAGGTGCCGTCGCCGACCCCGAAGACCCAGCCGTAGCCCGGGAGCAGGTCGCCGTTCGGTGCGCGCAGCTCGAGCCAGGACTCGAGCATGTCGTCGTCGTGGCGGGGGCTCGTGAAGTAGCGCCGCACGGCCACGCCCATCGGGCGGTCGTCGCGCTTGGTGATGCCGAGGGCCAGCGCCAGCCTGGCGCTGGACCCGTCGCACGCGATGGTCACGGGCGCGCGGTAGGTGACCTCGGTCTTCTCCGGGCCGACCCTGGCCACGACGCCCTCGACCCGCCCGTCGGCGCCGAGGACCGGGCCGGTGACGTTGGTCTGCTCCTGCAGGCGGGCGCCGGCCTTCTGGGCCGTCCGCGCGAGCAACTCGTCGAAGTCGAGCCGGGGCCGTACCAGCCCGTAGTCGGGGTAGGTCGCCAGCTCGGGCCAGGGGAGCTCGAGCCGGACCCCGCCGCCGAGGATCCGCAGGCCCCTGTTGCGGAGGAACCCGTTCGCCGCGGAGGTGTCGATCCCCATCTCGATGAGGCTCTTCACCGCACGGGGCGTGAGGCCGTCGCCGCAGACCTTCTCGCGGGGGAACGCGGTCTTCTCCAGCAGGAGGACGTCGAGGCCGGACTGCGCGAGCGCGTGGGCGGTCGCGCTACCGCCGGGACCGGCGCCGACGACGATGACGTCGGCGTCCTGCTGCGCGCGCACCTCGCCCTCCCGTCGCCGCTTGTGAAATCTTTCACGAGCGGTTCCCAGTCTAGGGCCAGCGTCCGGAACCGGCACCCGCCCCCCGGGGACGTGCGCCCGCCGGGAGCGCAGGGTCAGCCGGGGTTGGTGGCCCGGTGGAGGGCGACGATGCCGCCGGTCAGGTCGCGCCACGCCACCTGCGACCAGCCCGCCCCCTGCAGGACCCCGGCCAGGCCGGCCTGGTCGGGCCAGGCGCGGATCGACTCGGCGAGGTAGACGTACGCGGCCGGGTCGCTGCTCACCCTGGTCGCGACGGCCGGCAGCAGCCGCATCAGGTACTCGACGTAGGCGGTGCGGAACGGTCTCCACGTCGGATGGCTGAACTCGCAGACGACCAGCCGCCCGCCGGGACGGGTGACCCGTCGCAGCTCCCGGAGGGCCTGGCCCGCGTCGGCGGTGTTGCGCAGCCCGAAGGAGATCGTCACGGCGTCGAAGGCCCGGTCCGCGAACGGCAGCCGCAGCGCGTCGCCGGCGAC
>FSWJ01000295.1_pt1 | contig 10543 bp, 9 predicted proteins | sample 1637851 | NCBI WGS metagenome assembly FSWJ01 (sample SAMEA3914789, study PRJEB12502) | metagenome | biome: forest; material: soil | place: Canada | collected 2011-07-03 | depth 0.3 m | reverse complement strand
GGAGCTGGCCGACCTCGACGACCTCGAGGCCGCCCTCGGCCAGGACTACCCCGGCGCGGCGATGGACGACATCGACGAGGACGCCGTACAGCGTGCTCTCGGCCGTGCCGCCGTGGACGACGTCCGGGCGCTCCAGCGGATCGAGCGCGAGCTCCAGCTGCAGGGCTACCTGGTCCGCGATGCGCGCGGCCGCCTCGAGCTCTCCCCCCGGGCGGTACGGCGGCTCGGCGCGACGGCCCTGCGCCGGGTGTTCACGCGGCTCGACGCCAAGGGCCGCGGCGGCCACGACGTCCACGACGCCGGTGCGGCCGGCGACACCACGGGCAGCAGCCGCGGCTGGGAGTTCGGCGACGAGCAGCCCCTCGACGTGGTCCGCACCGTGCGCAACGCGGTCCTACGCAGCGGAAGCGGTCCCCTGCGCCTGCGGGTCGACGACTTCGAGGTCGTCGAGACAGAACGGCGCACCACCGCGGCCGTGGCGCTGCTGGTCGACCTGTCGTTCTCGATGGAGCTGCGCGGGACCTGGGCCGCCGCCAAGCAGACGTCCCTCGCCCTGCACTCGCTCGTGACCACCCAGTTCCCGCAGGATGCGATCGAGGTGATCGGCTTCAGCGACTACGCGCAGGTGCTGAAGCCCGAGCAGCTCGCCGGCCTCGACCCGCAACGGGTGCAGGGCACCAACCTCCAGCACGCCCTCATGCTGGCCGGCCGCTTCCTCGGCAGGCACCCCCAGGCCGAGCCCGTCGTCCTGGTCGTCACGGACGGCGAGCCGACCGCCCACCTCAGCCGCGACGGCTACGCCGACTTCTGCTGGCCGCCGATGCCGGAGACGTTGGAGCTCACGATGGCCGAGGTGGAGCGCATCACCCGCCGGGGCGCGACCATCAACGTCTTCATGCTCGACGACGAGCCCCGGCTGGTCGCGTTCGTCGAGCACCTCGCCGAACGCAACGGCGGCCGGGTGTTCGCCGCCGACCCGGACCGGCTGGGCGAGTACGTCGTCAGCGACTACCTGCGCGCCCGCCGTGGGCGCCGAGGCTAGTCAGCGGACCGTGACGTTGGTGCTCGAGGTCTCGGGCTGGCAGACGCGGCAGGGCTTCAGGTCGCGGGCAGCTGCCTCGGACGCCGTGACGTAGGTGACCTCCTCGCGACCGTCCACGAGCCGGCAGTCCGGCCGGTGGTAGCTCGAGGCGCCGGCAGCGAACAGACCGTCGGCGTTGCTCGGCACCCGTGGCGACGCGGCTCCCGTCGCCTGCTGCTGGGCCTCGAGGATCTGCAGCAGGACGCCCTCCATCCGCTGCCGGTCCTCGCGCGCACTGTGGTTGATCATCAGCCCGGTCCCGAAGACGACCAGTGAGAGGCCGACGAAGCCGCCGGACAGCAGGTACGGGAACTGCGCGCGCAGGTCGAGGTGGCCGGCGGCGCCGTTGTAGCCGAGGCCGATGAGCAGCAGGCCGATCGCCACGAACACGAGCGACAGCAGGCCACCGAGCTTGCCGGGTGAGAAGCGGTTCATGTCGTGCTCCCTGCGTGGTCGTTGCGGTGAGAGTTCGCCGTCGGGGACGTCGAGTCCTGCTAGCCGGTTTCGCCGAGATAGGTCCTGCGGAGGTCGCCGGAGCGCTCGAGCTCGGACCCCAGCCCGTCGTAGGTGATCGTGCCCTTCTCCATGATGAGGGCCTGGTCGGCGTACGGCAGGACACCGACGTTCTGCTCGACGATGACGACGGTCGTGCCGTCCTGGTTGATCTGGTTGACGACCTGGAAGACCGTCTGCGCCAGCTTCGGGGACAGCCCGAGCGAGGCCTCGTCGATGAGCAGGACCCGCGGCTTGCTCATCACGGCCCGCCCGATCGCGAGCATCTGCTGCTCGCCGCCGGACATCGTCCCGGCGAGCTGGTCCTTGCGCTCCTCGAGCCGGGGGAAGTACCCGAAGACCTGCTCGACCGTGTCCTCGACGGCCTTCTTGCCGTCGCCCTTGCGGGTCCAGGCGCCGAGCCGCAGGTTGGTCAGCACCGACAGCTGCGGGAAGACCCGCCGCCCCTCCGGCGACAGGCCGATGCCCGCCGCCACGATCTTCGGGGCCTCGAGGCCCGAGATGACCCTGCCGTCCAGCCGGACCTGTCCGGCCCAGGCGGGGAGCAGCCCGGCGATGCAGTTGACGGTCGTCGTCTTCCCCGCGCCGTTCAGGCCGAACACGACGGCGGTCTGGCCCTCCTCGACGGAGAACGAGATCCCCTGCAGCACCGGCAGGGCGCCGTACCCGGTACGGAGCTCCTCGATCTCGAGCAGGCTCACGACGACTCCTTCCCGGTACGGCGGCTGGCTCCCGTGGCCGCCTTCTTGACGGGAGCCTTCTTCGCCGGAGCCTTCTTCGCCGGAGCCTTCTTCGCCGGAGCCTTCTTCGTCGGGGCCTTCTTCGCCGGAGCCCTTTTCGTTGCCTTGCTCGGCGGTGCCGTCTCGACAGGTGCCGCCCCGCGCGGGCCGAGCTGCTCGTCGAGGGCCTGCTCCTCGTCGGTCTCGCGGGTCTCCGCCAGGGCTTCGGGAGCCTCCCCGCCGAGGTACGCGGCGACGACCTCGGGATGGGTCTGGATCACCGAGGGCCGTCCCTCGGCAAGGAGCCGGCCGAAGTTCAGGACGTAGACGTGGTCGCAGACGCTCAGCACCAGCGGCACGTGGTGCTCGATCAGCAGCATCGTCAGCCCGAAGGCCTTCCGGAGGTCGAGGAGCCGCTGCCCGAGCTCGTGCGACTCCTCGGGCCCCATCCCGGACGACGGCTCGTCGAGGAGCAGGAGGTCGGGCTCGGTCGCGAGCGCGCAGCCGAGCTCGAGGAGCTTCAGCGTGCCGTAGGAAAGACCACCGACCCGCAGGTTGCGCACCTCGGTGAGCCCGAGCAGCTCGAGGATGGCGTCCGACTTGGCCTTGAGCACCCGCTCCTCGCTCGCGACGCGGGCGCCGCCGACCAGAGCGGCGCCGGCGTCGTACCGCACCCGTGCGTGCTGCGCGGTCTTGAGGTTCTCCAGGACGGACGAGCTCTTCACCATCCCGACGTTCTGGAAGGTGCGGCCGAAGCCCATCGCCGCCTTCTTGTGGGGCGGCGTCCTGGTGACGTCCTCACCCCGGTAGACGACCTTGCCGGTGTCGGGCTTGTAGAAGCCGGTGATGCAGTTGAAGGCGGTGGTCTTGCCCGCGCCGTTGGGACCGATCAGGCCCACGATCTCGAACTCGTTGACCTGCAAGGCGACGTCCCGCAGAGCCTGCAGCCCGCCGAAGCGGATCGACAGGTCGCTGACCTCAAGCACGGACATGGGAGCCCTCCACGGCTGCGGGGCCGTCGGTCGCGTGGTCGTGGAGCTCGAACCGGCCGCCGGTCATCCACCGGGCGAGCGGCCGCAGCTGGGCGCCGACGCCGCCCGGGTTGAACACGAGCGTCTGCAGCAGCAGCAGCGCACCGATGAGGCCGGCGAGCGCCTCCTTGCGGGGGCCGTAGTAGCCGTTGATCACCGGGATGCTGTCGGCCACGGACTTCACCGGGTCCCAGGTGAAGAAGTACTCGAGCAGCTGGTTGAGCAGACCGAAGAAGGCGCCGGCCACCACGACGCCCAGCCGGTTGCCGAGACCGCCGACCACGCACATCACGACGAACAGCAGCGCGAGGGTGAACCCCTGCGGGTCCTGGAAGTCCTTGTCGGAGTAGATCTCCGAGCGGTACGCGTACAGCCCGCCCGCCAGCCCCGCGATGGCCCCGGAGAGGGCGAACGCGAGGAGCTTGTAGGAGGTCACGCCGATCCCGAACGCCTCCGCCACCCGCTCGTTCTCCTTGATGGCGAGCAGGGCGCGGCCCACCTTGCTGGCGGTGAGCCGGTAGTCGATGAAGTACACGAACAGCAGCACGCCGAGGCACACCAGGTACCAGTCGCCGTTGCTGGACAGGTACGGCGGGCGGACCAGCTGGACGCCCGAGTTGTTGTTGGTCAGGGACGGCAGCGCGAACAGCGAGCTCGAGATCGCGGAGCCGAACACCAGGGTGATGAGCGCGAGGTAGAGCCCGGTGATCCGGAGGGCCACGACGCCGAGGACCACGGCGACCGCGGTGCTCGCCAGCACCCCGAGCGCGATGCCGACGTAGCTCGGCAGGTTGGCCTGCGCCACGACGTTGGCGGTGACGAGCGCGCCCAGTCCCAGGAACCCCTGGTGGCCGAGGCTCAGCTGCCCGGTGTAGCCCACGACGATGTTGAGGGACAGGCCCATGATCGCGTAGATGGCGGCGAGTGAGCACCACTTCGAGAAGTCGGTCGCGAACCACGGCAGCAGGAGGACCAGCGCGAGCCCCAGGTAGGCGAGCCCGCGTCCCGCGACCCCCGCGCCGGACAGCCGCCACGGCGCCGCGTCGCGGGCGGTGGCGGTGCTCTCGGCGACGGCCGTCATGCCTCGGATCCCATCAGGCCGGTGGGCCGGACCAGCAGCACGAGCAGCAGGACGGCGCCGACCAGGACGGCCTGGGCACCGGGGAAGCTGAAGAAGGCCTGCGCGTAGGTCTGCACCAGCCCGACCAGGATCCCTCCGAGGAACGCCCCCGGCAGGCTGGTGATGCCGCCCAGCACCGCCGCGGTGATGCCGCCCACGAGGGCGGTGCCCGTGACGACCCCGGGCGCCAGGAGCGGGGCCCCCGCGAGGGCGACGATCCCGGCGACCGAACCGAGGAAGCCCGCGAGCGTCCAGGTGAGCAGCGAGATGCGGCTGACGCTGATGCCGACGGTCTGGGCCGCGGTCGGCTCCTGGCTGACGGCGAGGATCGCCGTCCCCTGCCGCGAGTACCGGAAGAAGGCGACCGCGGCCAGGGCCATGACGATCAGTACGACGATCGTGAGGACCTGTTGCCACGCCACGTTGTAGCTCGCGAAGCCCACCCTGAAGGCGGGGTCTGCGAGGCCCCTCACCGTGCCGACCTTGGGGTCGTTGAAGGGCTGCAGGGTGGCGGAGCCGCTGGCCGGGAACGTGAGCGTCTCGACCGCGATCATCGCGAGGAGCACCCCGACCGTCCCCACCACGAGGATCACCTTGGGACGGTTGAAGAGCGGGCGGATCACCAGCCGTTCGGTGCCCACGGCGCTCAGGGTGCCGATCAGGACCCCGACCAGGACGGCGACCGCGTACGGCATGTGCCAGGGGATGCCGAACAACCGCCCGTTGAGGCCGTAGAAGGCGCACAGCCCGGCGATCGTGCCGAACTCGGCCTGGGCGAAGTTGAAGATGCGGTTGCTCTTGTAGAGCAGCACCAGGCCCAGACCGATGAGCCCGTAGACCGATCCCTGGATGACACCGAGGATCAGCGGCTGACCGAGCTTCTCCTGGGCGTCGAAGGCGAGCACTGTGGAGGGAGCGCCCACCAGCTGGGGCGCCGCGAGGAGCAGGTTCACTTGTAGAGGACGTTGCCGACGGTGTTCCAGTAGCCCGGCTGGCCGTTGGCGTTCGGCTCGGCCTTGCTGCAGTCCATGACCTGGCTGTAGGCGCCGGTACCCCCGAAGTGGCCGCCGTTGAACTTGACCGGTGGGTAGACGCCGCCGGGCAGCGAGGCGTTCTGCAACGAGGAGATGAACCCCGGCCGGGTCAGCGAGCTGCTGTTCTGCAGGGCCTGGTCGAGGGCCTGGGACAGGCCCCAGAGCGACCAGTAGATGTCGTCGTAGCTGTTCTTGGTGGCCGTCTTGAACTCCGCCGACGCCCGGTCGATGCCCGGGAAGGGTGCGAGGAAGTTGGCCTTGACCACGCCGCCGGTGGCACCGCAGACGAGCTGCGCGACCGTCACCTCGGTCATCGTGACGCCCGGTCCGGTGTAGGTGCCCAGGAAGCCCTGCTTGCTCGCCGTGCCGCTCATGTAGATGAAGTAGCCGGGGCTGGTGTCGAGGAAGACGGTGTCGTAGCCGCCCGTGGCGATCTGGGTGCCCGTCTGCGCGGCGCGGCTCTGGATGCCGTTGTCGTTGGTGGCGTTCACCTGGATGTCGGTGTAGGACACACCCGCCGCCTTCAGGACGCCGGTCATCGCGTCGCGGGCGTCCTTGAAGTTGTTGGTGTTGCTGGTGATCACGGCCCACTTCTTCAGGCCGAGCTTCTGGTTCTTGGCGTTCTCGAGGACCAGGCTCGCCTGCTGGGCGTACGTGAGAGTCGTCGCGAAGTAGTGCTTGAGACCGGTCAGGCCGTTCGTCGTCACGCCCGCCGAGAGGTAGGGCACGCCGTTGCTGGCGATGTCCGGCATCGTCGCGCACGACTGGATCTGGTCGGTGCCCGCGGCACCGATGACGATGAAGTCGCGACGGCTCATCGGTCCGCAGACGTCACGCGCGGTCGACGGCGTGTACTTGTCGTCCTGGAAGTCGATGACGACCTTGCGGCCACACACCTTGTGGTTGTCCCAGTAGACCGCTGCCCCGGCCTGGAACGACGGCGGCAGCGGGGCGCCGGTCCCGGTCTGGGGCGCGTGGATGCCGATCCGGATCTCGGTCGGCGTGATGCCGACGACGTTCTGCCCCAGGGTGGAGCACTTGGTGCCCGCGACCGACCCGGAGGTGGCCGAGCCGCCCGTCGTGCCCGAGGTCCCCGTCGTGCCGGACGTCCCCGTGGTGCCCGTCGTACCGGACGTCCCGGCGGCCGAGCCGCTCGAGGAACCGCCGACGACGCCGGTCGTGGCACCGATGCCGGACCCGCCCGAGCCGCCCCCCGTGGTCCCCGGGACGGTGCCCGTCGTCGCCCCGGTCGTGCCCGTACCTCCGCCGGTCGTGCCGCCGTTGGCGAGGGTGCTGCCGCCGCCGGCACTCTGCTGCTGCTTGAGGGCGTCCAGCTGGTCCTGCTTCAGGCCGCACGCGGCGGTGAGAGCCGACACGCTCAGCAGAGCGACCAGCAGGGTGGAGGGACGGCGGCGCATGTGACTACTCCCGGTGGATGGTCAGACAGGACGGATGCGCGGGGCGGACGTGCGGTGGCCGGCAGGCGCGGCGACCTGCGTGCGGGCCCGCACGACGCCGGCGAAGCGGCGACGGCGTGCGTCGACCACGACGGGGGCCATGGGGTCACCGAGGACCACGGCGGTCAGTCCGAGCAGGGCGAGGACGCCCAGCAGCCCCAGCCACCAGCCGGCGGACGGCGTCGGGTCGCCCGGGACGAACGCCGAGGCCTGGATCGCCACGGGCGCCGCCTGCGGTGCCGGGTTGACCTGGGGCGCCGGTGCAGCGGGCGCCGCCTGGGGGGCGGGGAGGGTGTCCACGGGCACCGCCGGGGGCAGGGCGACCCCGCCACCGGACGTACCGGTCGACACGGCCGGAGGTGCCGCCACCACCGGCGCGCCCGGGGACGTCGCGGCCGGCACCGCGGCCACCTCGGGCGCGGTGTACTCGGCAGCGGTCGTGATGCTGTTCTTGCCCTTCAGGGCGACGGAGAAGGGGGCGGTGCCTGGCGCGGTCGTGGTCGGGCGCAGGGAGATGCCTGCCGACGGTGCCCCGAACGACCAGTCGTTCGCCATCGTCGTGAGGTCGAAGACATAGCCCCGCTTCGCGTCGAACACGCCCTTCACGCAGGACGGCAGGGACACCGGCGGCGCCTTGCTCATGTCGGTCGGGCCCGTGCCGTCGAGGAAGCTGTCGATGTTCTCGCAGGCGGAGAGGGCGGGCTGCGCCGTCTGCGCCTGCGTCGCGCCGGAGTCGACCGGGACGGTCACGGTGAACCGGGTGAACACCGAACGGGCCGGGATCGTCGTGAGGTCGAAGCCGACGGCGGCGACCTTGTCGGCCGGGGCTGACTGGTCGGCCACCAGGCCGACCCCCAGGTCGCCGGCGGGAACGCCGGACGCCGGGTCCGCCGGGGCGGGCAGCGCGGGCAGCGCGTTGCCGCCGGGCGCCGGAGCCTTCTCGGCCCAGTACCAGTTGCTGCTGACCGCAGGAGGGGTTGCCGTCACGGTCGCCTGCACCCCCGCGGCCGGCGCTGCCGAGACCGGCGCTGCCGAAACCGGACCACCCAGGAGGCCAGTCACCGCGAAGGTGGCGAGCAGAGCGACCGCTCCCGCCCGCGCAGCGGTGTGGGCTGCGTGCACGTCGACCTCCCAGCTCGAACGCGGGGCGTGACCGTCGTCACGTCCGTCCAGCACAGTTCGGCGTCGAGGACCGGTTTCCTGCCGCCTTCGGACACCCGGACGTCACGAATCGGAAACGCCGTCGGACAGAAGTGATCATCAGCGAAGGGCCGCGCCACGCGCAAGGCAGGTTGAGGGCGCCGTTCCCGACCCCGACCCTCCGGCCCGGCCCCGACCCTTCGATCCGACCCCGACCCTCCGGCCCGGCCCCGACCCTCCCGCACCGACCCCGACCCGGATCCGAGGCCCCCGACCCGGATCCGGGTCGGGGGTGGAGACGGACACCAGCCTCGCCGGCCCCCCTCTCGCCGGCCCCCTCGCCGACCCTGTCCACAGGGCACCTCTCCGCCGCGGCAGGCGGTCAGGAGCTCGGGCAATCTGCCCCGCATGGACGCAGGCGCAGTTCTCCAGGCCGCTCGCGAGCGGTCACGGATGAGCCAGCGGGTACTCGGCCTCGCCGCCGGGACGTCGAGGGGAGCGATCTCGGCCATCGAGTCGGGGCTCACCTCCCCGACGGTGCAGCGGCTGGACCGTCTGCTGGCCGCGTGCGGGTTGCAGCTCAGGGTTTCGCTGGAGCCCTTGCAGGCCCCCCTCGACGCGCTCGTCGACGCGATGGAGGCGGCGGACGCCGCGGCTCCACAGCTCGCCGGCGACCAGTGGAGGCGGTTGGCGGACTCGCTGGGCGACGTTCCCGGGGACACCGGTCCCAGCCTGATCCGTACCGCGCCGCGCCGCGGACCCGTGCGGTGGGCCGTGGACGGGGCGAGCGCCCTGGTCCTTCACGGCCTGACCGTCCCACTCGACGCGATGGACGTCGTGGTGGAGCTCGACGACGCACTCAGATACTGGATGAAGGCGGTGCAGCTGCGGGGACTCGACGCCCGCGAACACCTGGTCATGGACTGGTACGACGCGGACCTGCTGAGGATGACCGAGGCACTGCACGGGGCTCGCTTCTGCCTGCTCGGCTTCGTACGGGTCCGGGTGGTCGAGCACCTGCCGCCCACGATGTCGCTGGTGCTGCCCTGGCTGGACCGGGGGGTGCGGGTCGTCAGTGTCGAGGAGGTGGAGGGAAGCCATCCGGCGTACGCCGAGGTGCTGGCGCGGCGACGGACCCGCCGTAACCTGGGCGCATGAGCGGCGACTGGACCCCCGGTGACCACGGCTTCGAGACCCTCGCGATCCACGCGGGTCAGGACCCCGACCCGGCGACCGGGGCGGTCGTCGTGCCGATCTACCAGACCTCGACCTACGTGCAGGACGCCGTGGGCCAGCACAAGGGGTACGAGTACAGCCGGTCCGGCAACCCGACGCGGACGGCCCTCGAGACCTGCCTGGCCGCTCTGGAGGGCGGCGCGCGTGGGCTGGCGTTCGCGAGCGGGCTCGCCGCCGAGGACACGCTGCTCCGCACCGTGCTGGGACCCGGGTCGCACGTGATCGTGCCGGACGACGCGTACGGCGGTACCTACCGGCTGTTCGCGCGCGTCGCCAGCAGGTGGGGCGTCGAGCACACTCCCGTCGCGCTGGGCGACCTGTCCGCGGTCCGGGCCGCGATGCGTCCGGAGACGCGGCTGATCTGGTGCGAGACGCCCACGAACCCGCTGCTCGGCATCGCCGACATCGCCGGGCTGGCTTCGGTGGCGCACGAGGCGGGGGCGCGGCTCGTGGTCGACAACACGTTCGCGTCGCCGTACCTCCAGCAGCCGCTGGCGCTCGGGGCGGACGTGGTCGTGCACTCGACGACCAAGTATCTCGGCGGCCACAGCGACGTCGTCGGCGGCGGGCTCGTCACCGCCGACGCGGCCCTCGGGGAGGAGCTCGCCTACCACCAGAACGCGATGGGCTCGGTTCCCGGCCCGTTCGACTCCTGGCTGGTGCTCCGCGGCATCAAGACGCTCGGTATCCGGATGGACCGCCACTGCGAGAACGCCGGCCGGGTCGTGGACCTGCTGACCCGGAGTGCCGCGGTGAGCCAGGTCCTCTACCCGGGGCTGCCCGACCATCCGGGCCACGACCTCGCCACCAAGCAGATGAAGGCCTACGGCGGGATGGTCAGCTTCCGGCTCGCGGGTGGCGAAGCGGCAGCGCTCGAGGTCTGCCGGCGCACGAAGGTGTTCACACTCGGCGAGTCCCTCGGCGGGGTCGAGTCGCTCATCGAGCACCCCGGGCAGATGACCCACGCGAGCGTCGCGGGGTCGCAGCTCGAGGTGCCCGCCGACCTCGTGCGCCTGAGCGTGGGGATCGAGAGCGCGGACGACCTGCTCGCCGACCTCGAGCGCGCCCTCGCCCGATGAGTCGCCGCGCTCCCCGCTGGGCCGTGGAAGGTGTGGCCTGGGGCGCCTCGCTGGCGATGGTCGCGGGGATCGCCGTCGTCGTGTCGGGGGTCATCGACACGAGGACCGGCACGTCGTACTCCGACACCCCCGT
>FSWJ01000600.1_pt1 | contig 10563 bp, 11 predicted proteins | sample 1637851 | NCBI WGS metagenome assembly FSWJ01 (sample SAMEA3914789, study PRJEB12502) | metagenome | biome: forest; material: soil | place: Canada | collected 2011-07-03 | depth 0.3 m | reverse complement strand
GGTTTGTGATGCAGACGTCATGGTGGGAGCCTAAGAGATCGTGACGGCTCAACGCGTTCTCATCATCGGCGGCAACGGCATCATCAGCGGCTCGGTGACCCGGCTGGCGGTGGAGCTGGGCATGAACGTCACCCTGCTCAATCGCGGCACGAGCACCCTGCGCCCTTCGATCGACGGGGTCGAGACGGTGATCGGGGATGCGGATGATCCGGCCTCGATCCGGGCGGCGATCGGCGATCGCGACTTCGATGTCGTGGTGAACTTCCGCGCCTTCCATACCCGCCAGGTCGCGGCCGACATCGAGCTCTTCGCCGGGCGTACAGGGCAGTACGTCTTCATCTCCTCCGCGTCGGCCTACCAGAAGCCGCTCGCGCACCTGCCGATCGTGGAATCGACGCCGTTGCGCAATCCGTTCTGGGAGTACTCGCGCAACAAGATCGCGTGCGAGGACCTGCTGGTCGCGGCCTACCGCGCGCAAGCCTTCCCGATGACGATCGTGCGGCCGTCGCACACTTACGACCCGACGCTGATTCCGCTGGATGGCGGGTGGACGGTGCTGGACCGGATGCGGCGCGGCGCGCCCATCGTGCTGCACGGCGACGGCACCTCGCTGTGGACGCTCACCCATGCCCGCGACTTCGCACGCGCCTTCGTCGGATTGCTGGGCAACCCGCACGCGCTCGGCGCTCCGGTGCAGATCACCTCGGACGAGTCCCTGACCTGGAACGGGATCGCCGCGGTGCTCGCCAATGCGCTCGGAGTCGAGCCGCGGATCGTGCACATCGCGAGCGACACCCTCGCGCGCGAACTACCGTACGGCGATGGCCTGCTCGGAGACAAGGCGCACAGCGTCGTGTTCGACAACGCCCGCGTGAAGTCGTTGGTACCCGGATGGCAGGCCACGATCCCCTTCGCCCAGGGCGCCCGCGAGATCGTCGACTGGCACCTGGCGGATCCGTCCCGGCAACAGGTGGATGCGGCGCTGGACGCGACGTACGACCAGCTAGTCGCCGCGCACGCGGCCTAGGCCCGCTCGTCAGGCAGGGTCGCCCCGGCGCTCGCGCCACTCCACCAGGAGTTGGGGCAGGCGTTCGGACAGAAAAGAGAAGAACTCCGCCATCTCTTCGACACGCGCCCGCGCCGGTGACCCGGCCGGCATCTGCAATGCGCCATTGCGCAGCAGCGTCTCGGTCCGCAGATACAGGTCAGGCCGGCTGAGCGAATAGGCGTACCAGGGGGTCTCCGACAGGGCGTACACGTGCTTGCGACTGCCCGGCGCGGTCGTGCTGCGCACGAAGCCGAGCAGCGACAGGTAGCGCACCGCGCCGGAGATCGCCGCGGCGCTGACGCCGATCCGCTCGCCGAGCTCCGCCGCCGTGAGTCGGCCGGAATCGGTCGCCGTGAGCGTCATGAGCACATAGGCGGGCATCCGCGGGAAGCCCTCGGCGGCCAGTTCGCTCGCGGTGCGCTCGACGAAACCGCCGACCGGATCGGCATCGGTCATGTCGACAAGTCTCGCCGACGCAGGGCCACCGCCCCGAGCGCGGCAGCGACAACGGCGATGGCCCCCAAGGTGATCGTGGGGCCCCAGTCGCTGGTCGGCAGCGCGGGAACGTTGGCGATCGGGCTGATCTTGTCCACTCCCTCGGGCAGATTCAGCAGCCCGGCGAACAGACCGAATCCGATCAGGACGCCGAACACCGCCCAGCCGAGCGAGACCGCCAGTCGAGGCAGCAGGCCCACGAGCAGGGCGGTCACCCCGACGAAGGACAGCGCGGCGGGAGCCTGCACGAGTGCGCTCCCGAAGGCCAGCCAGGCGTTGTCGGACTGGCCGACAGCGGCGAACCCGATAGCGCTCGTGATTCCGGTCGCGACGAGCACGACGAGCACACTGGCGGCGGCGACGAGCGTGTACGACAGCAGCCAGCCGATGCGCGAGCGCGGCGTTGCCAGCACGGTCTCGAGGCGCCCCTCGGTCTCCTCTTCTCGCATCCTGAGCACGGCCTGGACACCGGCGGCTCCCGCAACAGCACCGATCAAGACCATCACCGCCGAGATCAGCGACCTGCCCATGTCGCTGGCACCGGTGTGCCCCAGGCTCTGCAGGATGGTCTGGATCTGCGCATTGCCGAGGTTGGCGTTCGAGATCGCGTTGACCAGGGACCCGAGTGCCAGGCCGAGGAGCGCCGAGCCGCCTGCCCAGGCGATGAGCGTCGGCCATTGCAGGCGCCAGGCCAGACCGGCCGGCGACCCCAGGGTCGGCAGCGCGGTGGCGCGACCCGGGCGCTCGGGCAGCAGACTCGCTCCGAGTTCTCGCCGGGAGTGGACGAGCAGGGCGATGCCGGCGGCGACCACTGCGAGCGCGGCGATCAGTCCGACCGGCCACCAGTGATTCTGGGTGAACGCGAGGGTCTGCTGACCCCAGCCGATCGGCGAGAGCCAGCTCGGCCAGCCCGGCTCCAGCGTCAGCTTGGTGACGTCGGGGCGCCCGAGCGCGTCGCCTGCGGCTCGCAACGCGTAGGCGCCGAGCACCAGGATGACGCCGATCGTGTTCGCCCCGCGCGAGGTCTCGGTGAGTTCCCCGGCGAGCATTCCGAGGCCGAGGAACGCCAGCCCGATCATGCCCAGGGCGACCGAACTCACCACGGCTCCCGAGACCGCGACGCCGGTCGACGCGTATCCACCGATCGCGAGCACCACGAACACGGCGTTCGCCACGATCCCGAGGAGCAGGGTCGCGATCGGCGGCGCGAGACGCGAGACCGGTCCGGCGAGGACGAGCTCTCGGCGCCCCCGCTCCTCGTCGGCCCGGCCGTGACGGGTGGCCAGGAAGATGTTCATCAGCCCGATGGTGACGGCCAGGAACGCGAAGGACTGGAAGTGCACCGCCGAGCCGATCGAATCGCCATTCGGGATGCCGCGCAGGGCGAGCAGCGCCGGTGTCGCGAGCGCGACCCGCAGGATGTCGGCTCGACCGGCGGCATCGCCGTACTCCTGACCGACGCTGCTGGCCGCCACCGCCAGCAGCGCGACGGTGCCGACGATCCAGAGCGGCAGGTTGACGCGGTCGCGCCGCACCTGCTGCAGGAAGATGCGGATGATGGTCATGCGGCCGACTCCGATGCGATCCGGTCCCCGTAGTGACGCAGGAACAGCTCCTCGAGAGACGGCGGGGTGACGGTCAACGAGCTGACGCCCGCCCTGGTGAGCGCGGCGAGCACGCCGTCGATGGCATCCGTGTCGACATCGAAGGCGAGGTGCTCGGCCTCGTTCCGCGCGTCATGCACGCCGGGGAGCTTCTGCACCTCGGCGAGCGTCGCCGAAGTCGCCACCCGGAAACTGGTGCGGGTCAGGTGCCGCAACTCGTCGAGCGCTCCGGTTTCGACGGCTTTGCCCGCCCGCACGATGGTCACGCGATCGCAGAGCTGCTCGACCTCGCTCAGGATGTGGCTCGACAGCAGAACGGTCGCTCCCGCCTTCTGCACGCGCTCGACCTCACGGCGGAACACCGACTCCATCACCGGGTCGAGCCCGCTTGTCGGCTCGTCGAAGACGTAGAGCTTGGCGGGCCGTGCGAGCGCGGCGACCAGGGCGACCTTCTGCCGGTTGCCCTTCGAGTAGCTGCGGCCGCGCTTCTTGGGGTCGAGCTCGAAGTCCTTGAGCAGTCGCGCACGCAGTTGCGCGTCGGCTCCGCCGCGGAGCCGGGTGAGATAGTCGATGGTCTCGCCGCCCGAGAGATTGGGCCACAGGCTCACATCGCCGGGGACGTACGCGACGTCGCGGTGGATGCTCACGGCATCCCGCCACGGGTCGCGGCCGAAGACGCGGGCACTGCCGCCGTTGCCGCGCAGCATCCCGAGAAGCACTCGGATGGTGGTCGACTTGCCGGCACCGTTGGGGCCGAGGAAGCCGTGCACCTCGCCCTCGTCCACGCTGAGGTCGAGCCCATCGAGGGCACGCACGCGCCCGAACTTCTTGACGAGGCCTGTGGCCTCGATCGTGTTGGTCATGGGCTCGACGCTACACGTGATTCACGGATTTGTGAATATTGAAAACGTTAGGATCTCGCCGGGGCCGGCCCGGTGGTCGCCCCGATCCGCAGGACGGACCTCAGGGCCGCATCGCGCGGTGGGTCGCCCGCCAGAGCGGCCAGAACCGCGAGGCCCGCCGCGCGCCCCTTCTCGGATGCCGGCTGCACCAGGGTCGTGAGTTCGGCCACGCCGCTGCCGTCGAAGCGGACCCCGTCGAAGCCGACCACGCTCAGCTGCTCCGGAACGGAGATGCCGAGCTCCTCGGCCGCCGCCAGCACTCCGGCGGCCAGCAGATCGCTCTGGGCGATGATCGCGGTGGGGCGGCGGGCGGGCGGCAGGTCGAGCAGGACGCGCCCGGCAAGCAGGCCATCCGCGACCGAGCTCGAGGGAGCCGCGATCCCCGTCGCGCGGGCGAAGACCTCGCGGACGCCGGCCAGCCGCTCGGTGGCCACGAACGCGGTGCTGGCGGCTTCTCGTTCCGGCGTGAGCGGCTGAAAGTCGCGCGACGACTGCAGCGGCAGAGTGACGACCGCTGCATCGCGGTGCCCCAGCCCGCGGAGCAGTTCGGTCCCGCGCCGACTGGCGTCCCGGTTGTCGAGCGCGATGTCGATCACACCCTCGGCGGGTGAGGTCTCGATCCCGACGATCGGCACCCGGCGGCGGCGGAGCGCCTCGACAGTGGCTGCGAGATCGGTGCCGCAGCCGAGCAGGATCGCGGCATCCATGGCGGCATCCAGCAGCTCCAGCCGGTCTCCGCCCACCAGGGGGAGCACCAGCAGGCCGAGCCGCTCGTCGCCGAAGGCTTCGCCGATCCCGTCGAGCACGGCCAGGTTCATCGGATCGCGGAACGCGTCCTCGAGCCGGTCCTCGGTGACGACCGCCACCACGCCAGAACGTCCACGGCGCAGTGACCGGGCGACGGGGTCCGGGCCGGCGTAGTCGAGCTCGGCCGCGGCAGCCAGCACCCGCGCTCGGGTCGCGTCGGAGACCGGCCCGGTGCCGCTGAAGGCCAGCGACGCCGTGGATGCCGAGACCCCGGCGCGCGCGGCGACCGCGGCCAGGGTCGGCCGCCCGCTCCGTGCTGGTGTTGCTCTGTCGCCCATGGCTTGGTAGCGTACTCGAATCGATTCGATCGAATCGATTCGATTCCTCCCAGCACCGGAGACCCGCCCGTGAGCACGACCGCCACCCGCCTCACCCGACCGACCGCATGGCGCAACGCCGTCTTCGTCACCTTCGCACTCAACGGCTTCGGGATCTCGGCATGGGTCGCGCGCATCCCCAGCGTCCGCGACCACCTCGGCATCACCGTCGCGCAGGTCGGCATCCTGATCTTGGGGGTCTCCGTCGGCTCGGTGATCGGACTGGTCCTGGCCAGCCACATCGTGCACTGGCTCGGCGGCCGGCGGTCCATCCGGCTCGCGATGATCGTGGCGGGTGTCGCGCTGGCTGGAGTGGGATTCGGCACCACGGTGCTGTCCAGCTTCGGGGTCGTGCTCGCCGCGCTCGTGCTCTACGGCTTCTGCAGCGCGATCTGCGACGTCGCGATGAACGTGGAGGGCGCGGCCGTCGAACGGGCGAGCGGCCGGACGATCATGCCGCTGTTCCACGCCAGCTGGAGCCTGGGCACGGTGCTCGGCGCTGCCCTCGGCTCCGCGGCGGCATTCGCCGGCATCGATCCGGTCTGGCACCTCGGGGCGATCGGGCTGCTGCTGATCGTCGCCATCCCGATCGTTGTTCGGTTCATCCCCGACGATGAGCAGCTCGATGAGCACGGCACTCCCGCTGCGCCGCTGACCTTCCGCGACCGGATGAGCATCTGGCTCGAGCCGCGCACCCTCCTGATCGGCCTCATCGTGCTCGGGATGGCGTTCACCGAGGGCTCGGCGAACGACTGGCTCGCGCTCGGGATGGTCGACGACCGCGGCGTGGACAACGGGCAGGGGGCGCTGCTGTTCGGCGTGTTCACGGTGTCGATGACCCTCGGCCGCATCGTCGGCGGGCCGCTCATCGACCGGGTGGGGCGCGTGGTCGCCTTGCGCGCCTCCGGGGCTGCTGCGGCGATCGGGCTGGCGATCGTGATCCTGGTGCCCTCGGTGCCGATCGCGGTCGCGGGCATCGTGCTCTGGGGGATCGGCGCCTCGCTGGGCTTTCCGATGGGCATGTCCGCGGCGGGCGACGACCCAGCACGCGCCGCCGCGCGGGTGGGCGCGGTCGCGACCATCGGCTACGTCGCCTTCCTGGTCGGACCACCGCTGATCGGCTTCGTCGGCGACCGGATCGGGATCCTCAACGCGCTCTGGATCGTGCTCGTGCTGATCGTGCTCTCGGTGCTCGCGGCGCCCGCGGCCCGGGAGCGCGTCGGCCGATTCTCGCGGACGCGCCTCTAGACTCACCGAGTGCGTCTCGTCGTTGCCCGCTGCTCCGTGGACTACGCGGGGCGCCTCAGCGCGCACCTGCCGCTCGCCACCCGACTGCTGGTCGTCAAGGCGGACGGCAGCGTGCTGGTGCACTCCGATTCGCTGAGCTACAAGCCGCTGAACTGGATGAGTCCGCCCGCTACCTTCGCGGTCGACGAGGTCGACGAGGAGCGCGCCGCGGCCGGGGTCACCCAGCTCTGGCGCATCACTAACGCGAAGACCGCCGACCTGCTGGTCATCTCGATCCACGAGGTGCTGCACGACTCGCAGCACGAGCTCGGCGTCGATCCCGGGCTGCAGAAGGACGGCGTCGAGGCCGACCTGCAGCACCTGCTCGCCGAGCAGATCGATTTGCTGGGCGACGGCTACAGCTTGGTCCGACGCGAGTACATGACGGCGATCGGGCCGGTCGACATCCTGGCCAGGGATGCCGCGGGCGCGAGTGTCGCCATCGAGATCAAGCGGCGCGGCGACATCGACGGGGTCGAGCAGTTGACCCGGTACCTCGAGCTCATGAACCGCGACCCGCTGCTGGCCCCCGTCAGCGGCGTGTTCGCCGCGCAGGAGATCAAGCCGCAGGCGCGCACGCTGGCGACGGATCGCGGTATCCGCTGCCTGCTGCTCGACTACGACGCCATGCGCGGGCTCGAGACCGGGCATTCGCGGTTGTTCTGATGAACATCCCCCGAGCGCATCCCTACACGGCGATCCTGTTCGATCTCGACGGGACGATCGTCGACTCGGCTCCCGGCATCACGGCCACCCTGGCGTACACCTTCGAGCGCCTCGGCCTGCCGGTGCCGACGCCCACCGAGCTGCTGGAGTGGGTGGGGCCGCCGATCCTGGATTCGTTCCGCGACCTGGCGGGCTTCGACCCGGAACTATCCCAGCGGGCGCTCGACATCTACCGCGAGAAGTACCTGTCGACCGGTGTATACGACGCGGCGCTCTACCCCGGCATCACCGCGGTGCTGCATGCGATCGGCGAGTCCGACATCCCGCTCTCGCTCGCCACCTCGAAACCCGAGACGCCGGCACGTGCCGTGCTCGAGCATTTCCAGGTCGCCGACGTCTTCGACGAGCTCACCGGCGCAAGCGATGACGAGCTGCGAAGCGCCAAGAAGGATGTCGTCGAGGAGGCCCTGCGACGGCTGCAGGTCGGGGGCGCCGACCTCTCTCGACCCGTGCTGATCGGCGACCGCCACCACGACGTGGAGGGCGCAGCGCACCACGGCGTCCCGACGATCTTCGTCACCTGGGGTTACGGCGCCCCGGCCGAGGCGGCGGGCGCGGTCGCCGTCGTGCACACCCCGGCCGAACTCCTGCCGCTGCTCGGGCTCGCAGCCCGCGACTAGCCAGGGGCGAACCTCAGCGCGCGATCCGCTCCACCGCGGACTCGAAGATGCCCGGAGCGGCATGTGAGACCGGCACGATGAACCGGCGCGCCGGGGAGGTGGCCAGTCGCACCAGCGTCCCGGTGAGCCGGCGGAAGTCGCTCGTCACCTCGGTCCAGGCCTTCTCATAGCTGGAGGCTTCGCCGCTCAGCACGGCGGCGACGGCGGCGCGCGCCTGCTCGATCCCGATCCGGATGCCCTCCCCGGTGAGCGCATCGACATAGCCCGACGCGTCCCCGACCAGCAGCACGCGGCCGGAGGTGCGCGCCCGGGTGTTCTGGCGGAACGGACCGGCGCCGCGCAGCTCGCTCGCCGGCTCGACGCCGCGCACTCGAGCCGCGAGTTCGGGGCTGGCCGCCAGCGCGTCGTCGAACCTGACGCCCTGCCGGGTCAGCAGCGCCAGCCCGACCAGCCCATCGGCCGTGGGTGTCACGTAGATCTCGCCCAACTGCGTCCAGTGGATCTCGATGAGATCCGACCAGGGCTCGACCGAGTAGTGCTGGCGGAGCCCGTAGCGGCGGCGGGCACGCGGGGTCGGCAGGTGGAGTCCGGTCAGGCGCGCCACGTTCGAGTGCAGTCCATCGGCGGCGAGAAGCCAGTCGCCGCGGATTTCCGCCATGGCGCCGGTACGAACGCGGACCCCGTGCGCATCCTGCTCCACCGCCTCGACTCGATCCGAGACGAAGCGGACCCCGAGCTCCTCGGCCCGCTCGCGCAGAGCCGCGTGCAGAGTCGTCCGCCGCACACCGAGCGCGTTCCCCGCGACGAAACGGTGCTGCGCGCTGCGCCGCCCGTCGCGGTAGTCGATGCCGCGCAGCGGGAAGCCGCGCGGGGCCACGCCGAGACGGGCGAGCGCCGGCATCGCGCCCGGCATCAGGCCCTCGCCGCACGCCTTGTCGATCACGCCGGTGCGCGGCTCGACGACCGTGGCGCTCAGCCCCGCCAGCCGAGCCTCGATCGCGGAAGCCAGTCCGATCGGGCCACCACCAGCCACGAGTACCTGGGCGGCCTGCGTCACGTGCGCACTCCGGTACCGATCCGGGCCGCGCCGGCCAGCGCGCGATCCTCGGCCGGCACACGGAAGCCCAGCAGCAGCACCGCGTTCAGCACGGTGAAGACCACCGCCGTGATCCACGCGGTGTGCACGAGCGGCAGGGCGATGCCCTCGATCGCCACGATCACGTAATTCGGGTGGGGCACGCGCGACCAGCGGTACGGCCCGGTGTTCACCAGGGGCAAGCCGGGCACCACGATGATCCGGGTGTTCCACTGCGGCCCGAGAACGTGGATGATCCAGTACCGGCCCGCCTGGCTTGCGAGCGCGACGACGAGCATCGGCCATCCCAGCCACGGCAGGAACGGCCGACCGAGCAGCCAGACCTCGGCGAGCGCGCCGAGGAGCATGCCGACGTGGAGGCCGACCATCCACGGGAGCTGCAGACGGTTCGACTCGATGCCGCCACGCGCGAAGGCCCAGCGTGCGTGCCGGACCGAGGTGACCAACTCGACGATGCGCTCGACCCCGGTGAGGAGGATGAGTGCGGTGAAGAGCAGCACCGACACCGGGATCGCTCCGCCCGCGAGCACTCCCGGCATCACGCCGCCCACCGCAGAAGCACGTACTCGCTCGCGACCCCAGGACCGAGGGCGAACAGGACTCCGTTCGTCCCGACCGGCTGATCGAGCATGTCCGAGAGCACGTGCAGCACCGACGAGGAGGAGAGGTTGCCGACCGCGTCCAGGGAGCGCCAGCTCGCCGCGAGGTCGGCGCGCTCCAAGTGCAGACCGTGCTCGAAGGCCTCGAGCACGCGCGGGCCGCCGGGATGGGCGATCCACGCGCCGACGTCATCCAGGTCCAGGGCGTGCTCATCGAGCAGCCCGCGCACGTCGAAGTCGATATTGGCATCGATGGTGTCAGAGACCGCTGCCGTCAGCACGATCCGGAATCCGCTACCCCCGATGTCCCAGCCGATCACGCTCTCGCTGTCGGGGTAGAGCGCGCTGCGCGTCCCCAGGATCTCAGGACCGGCGATCCCGAGCTCGGCCGCCCGGCGCGCGCCCGCGACCACCACGGCGGCGGCACCGTCGCCGAACAACCCGCTGGCCACGAAGTTCGCCACCGAGTCGTCGTCGCGCTGCAGCGTCAGCGAGCACAGTTCGACCGAGACCAGCACGGCGATGTCATCCGGATGCCCGAGCAGGTAGTCGTGCACGCGCGCCAACCCGGCGGCGCCGGCCACGCAGCCCAGGCCGAACGACGGCATCCGCTTGATGTTCGGGCGGAGCCCCAGGATCGGCACCAGCCGCGCATCGATCGATGGTGCTGCCATCCCCGTCACCGACGTGAAGAGCAGGTAGTCGACCTGGTCGGCGGCGATGCCCGCCGTCGCCAGCGCGGCCGTCACCGCGCGGGCCGCGAGCGCCGTGCCCTCGCTGATCCAGAGGTCGTTGGCCTGCCGGAAGGTGCGCAGTTCGCGATACTCCTCGAGGGGCAGAACCGTGTGACGATGACCGATGCCGGCCGCGGCATGGAAGCGCGACATGACCGCGCGCTTGCCCCGGTCATCCGTGATGATGTCCGACAACTCGGCGGTGATCTCGGACTGGGCGTACACGTGGTCCGGCAGTGCCGGCGCCACCGCCAGGATCCGGGACATGTGCCGAAGGCTACGCCAGGTGGCGCTCCTCCGGGCCGACGTACTCCGACAGCGGGCGGAT
>FSWJ01000989.1_pt1 | contig 10611 bp, 11 predicted proteins | sample 1637851 | NCBI WGS metagenome assembly FSWJ01 (sample SAMEA3914789, study PRJEB12502) | metagenome | biome: forest; material: soil | place: Canada | collected 2011-07-03 | depth 0.3 m | reverse complement strand
GGGCAGCGGCCCGGAGGACGAGGGCTAGGCTGGACCGATCAGCCATCAAGGAATGGAGCGTTCCATGAAAGGCAAGATCCTCTTCGTCGCCGGACTCGGGATCGGCTACGTGCTGGGCACCCGCGCTGGCCGCGAGAAGTACGAGCAGCTGAAGTCGGGCGCCATGAAGCTCTGGAATGACCCGCGCGTGCAGCGTCAAGTTGACGCCGCCGAGAGCTTCGTCAAAGACAAGGCTCCGGATGTCGCCGAGTTCGTCAGTGACAGCGCCAAGAAGGTCGTGTCCCAGGTGACCGGCAAGAAGCCGGCGTCGCCGTCCCGCACGAGTGGGGCGCGCGCCTCGGGCACTGCCAAGTCGGGCACCACGAAGACCAGCTGATCGGCGGCTGAGCAAACCGTGTCTCAGACCTCCGGGGTCGGTTCGACGCCGCCCCTCCGCCCCAAACGCTCACTGCTGGCGCTTGTCGCCGACATCCCGGCCCTGATCCAGGAGCTGTTCCACCGCGAGGTAGAGCTCCTCAAGGCCGAGATGTTCGCCAAGCTCAAGGCGCTCGGCACGGGAGCGGGACTGCTCGCGGTGGCGCTCGTCGTGCTGCTCTTCATGATCGGCGTGCTGCTCACCGCCGCGGTGCTCGCGCTCGGGCTGGTCCTGCCGGGCTGGCTCGCGGCCCTGATCGTGGCGGCGTTCCTGTTGATCGTCGCGGGCATCCTGGCGCTGATCGGGTACCGCATTCTGAAGCGCGGCATCCCGCCCGTGCCGACGGAGTCGATCGACAGCCTGAAGCGGGACTACCGAGCCATCAGAGGTTTGGGAAAGCGAGGAACGACATGAGCACTCCCATCGACGCCAAGGCGCAGGCCGCGAAGGCGCAGGCCCGAAGGGCACGCGATGACCTCGCTTCCACGCTCGACGCCATCGAAGACAGGTTGAACGTGCCCAAACGCGTCACCGAGCTCGGCGAGAAGGCCGCTGCTGCATACCGCCAGAACCCGGTGCCTTGGATCGTCGGCGGCGTTGCGGTCGCCGTCATCGCCGTCGGGCTGGTCGCCTGGGCGATCTTCAGCGACGACTGATTCCGGCGACGGCTGAGTTCGCACGCCGATGCCGTCGGCGCCGAACGTCGATTCGCTCCCGCGCGGGACTCGGGGGAGGATGGGACCGTGAGCACCGGCTCGACCCCCACCCCTGAACCCGCCGCTGGCCCGAGCGACGGGGATCCCGCCTACACCCTGTGGGCGGTGCTGCGGCGCGACGTCCGCGCGCGCGAGCGCGCGAGGGAGAGCGGGGAGCCTCTCCTCGACGCGATCCGCTCCGTCGAGGCAACCGGGGTCGCCCTGCGCGGCCTGTACGACGTCTCGGGGCTCCGCGCCGACGCCGACCTGCTCATCTGGCTCACCGGCCCGACGGCTGACAGCCTTCAGCGCTCATTGCGCACCCTGCGCCGAAGCGCGGAGCTCGCCACGCTGCTGCCGACCTGGAACGCGCTCGGCGTGCACCGCGAGGCCGAGTTCAGCCGCAACCACGCTCCCGCGTTCCTTCGCGGACTACCGCCGAAGGCCTGGGTGACGGTCTACCCCTTCGTGCGCAGCTACGACTGGTACCTCCTGCCCGAGGACGAGCGGCGGACCATGCTCGCCGATCACGGCCGCAAGGGCTCCGAGTATCCGCAGGTGCAGACCAACACGGTCGCCTCCTTCGCGCTGGGCGACTACGAGTGGATTCTCGCACTCGAGGCCGACGATCCCGTCGACTTGGTCGACCTGATGCGACACCTGCGCAACACCGAGGCGCGCCGGCACGTCCGTGAAGAGGTCCCGTTCTTCACCGGTCGCCGCGTGAGCATCGACGAGTTGCCCGAGATCCTCGCGTGATCTCCAACAACGGCAGCCCCGAGGCGAGCGTGGCGACGCGAGTCCCCTTCGCGACGGATGCCGCGGCATCCGGTGCCGAGCACGTCGAGCAGCCCGTTCCGTACGACGCGATCGTGCTGGCCGGCTTCGGCGGGCCCGAGGGCCACGACGACGTCATCCCGTTCCTGCGCAACGTGACGCGCGGGCGCGGCATCCCCGACGAGCGCCTCGAGGAGGTGGCGCACCACTACCGCCACTTCGACGGCGTCAGTCCGATCAACGCGCAGAACCGCGCCCTGAAGGCGGCCTTGGAAGCCGAGCTGGCGTCGCGGGGTGTCGACCTGCCGGTGCTCTGGGGCAACCGCAACTGGGACCCGTATCTGCGGGACGCGTTGCACGAGGCGGTCGGCCGCGGCTTCACCCGGCTTCTCGGGTTGGCAACCAGCGCCTACAGCTCGTATTCGAGCTGTCGTCAGTACCGCGAGGACTTCGCGCTGGCTCTCGAGCAGACCGGTCTCGGAGGGGCTCTGCAGATCGACAAGGTGCGCCAGTTCTTCGATCACCCCGGATTCGTCGAGCCCTTCGTCGACGGCGTGCGCACCGCGATCGCCGAGTTCGTGGAGCGCGGAATCGACCGGGGCGCGATCCGCATCGTGTTCTCGACCCACAGCATCCCGAGCGGGGATGCGGAACGCAGCGGACCACGGGATCGCGACTTCGGTGAGGGCGGCGCGTACGCAGCGCAGCACCGGGCCGTGGCTGAGGTCGTCGTGCGCGAGGCCGGCACCGACATCCCGTGGGAGCTCGTCTACCAGAGCCGATCCGGGCCGCCGACGCAGCCGTGGCTCGAGCCGGACGTGAACCAGGTGATTGCCGGCTTCGCGGGCCACGGGGTCGAGGCGGTGGTCATCGTTCCGCTCGGCTTCGTCAGCGACCATATGGAGGTGCTCTGGGACCTCGACACCGAGGCCACGGAGGCCGCGGATGAGCTCGGCATCGCGGTGATCCGGACGCCGACGCCCGGCACGCACCCGGCATACGTGCGCGGTCTGGCCGATCTCGTGCTCGAGCGCGTCAACGGGACGCCGACGGAGGATCGCCCCGCGCTGACCGAGCTGGGGCCGTGGTACGACGTGTGCCGCCCCGGCTGCTGTGAGAACGCGCGGCTGGGCTTCAGGCCCGCGATCGCGGGGGTCGCGCCGTGACGCTGAAGCTCGGAACCCGGGGCAGCGCCCTCGCCCTGGCACAGGCGCAGACCGTCGCGTCGGCGCTCGGCGCCGAGCTCGTCGTCATCCAATCCGAGGGCGATCGCTCGACCGCGTCGCTCGCCTCCCTCGGCGGGGCCGGCGTGTTCGCGGCGGCTCTGCGCGAGGCGCTTCTGGCCGGCGACGTGGATGCCGTGGTGCACTCATACAAGGACCTCCCGACCGCCCCGACGCCTGGCCTCTCGATCGCGGCGGTTCCGAGGCGCGCTGACGTCCGGGACGTGCTCTGCGCCCGCGACGGCCTCACCCTCGCCGAGCTGTCCGCGGGCGCCCGGGTCGGAACCGGGTCACCCCGCCGCCGGGCGCAACTGCTCGCGCGTCGCCCCGACCTCGAGATCGTCGAGCTCCGCGGCAACGTCGACACCCGGCTCGGGCGGGTCGGCAGCGAGGATGTCGAACGACACCTCGACGCCGTGGTCCTGGCCGCGGCGGGTCTGGGCCGGCTGGCGCGGCTGGATGCGGTGACCGAGTTCTTCGGCATCGACGCCTGGCCCACCGCGCCCGCACAGGGCGCGCTCGCCGTCGAGACCCGCTCCGGCGACGAGAAGTCGGTGGCGAAGGTCGACCACACGACGTCCCGCCTGACCGCCGAGGCGGAGCGCGCGGTGCTCGCCCTGCTCGAGGCGGGCTGCTCCGCGCCGATCGGGGCGCACGCGATCCTCGACGACGGCCTGCTGTTCCTCAGCGCACGGGTCTACCGCGAGGACGGCAGCGAGCAGCTGACGAGCTCGCACGCGTTGTATCCCGAGGATTCGAGCGACCCGATCGGTGAGCTGGCGAAACGGGTGACGGACGAACTGCTGGCGAGCGGGGCGGCGGGGCTCGCTCCGTTGAGCGCGAGCCGCGACATCCCGGGTCCAGGAGGCACGGAGTGAAGCCCGCGACCCCGGCGAAGCCCCTTGCCGGATGGCGGGTGCTCGTGCCCCGCGGCGGCAAGTGGGGCGACGGCGTCGCTGCGACGCTGCGCGGATTCGGGGCGATCCCGGTGATCGCGCCGCTCATCAACTTCGCCGGCGCCGAAGACCCCTCGGCCCTCGCCAACGCACTGCACGAGCTGAGCGACGGGCAGTTCGACTGGATCGTCATCACCAGCGCGACCACCGTCGACGTGCTGACCAGCCAGGGCACCCGCGTGCCGGACTCGACCCGCATCGCCGCCGTGGGCGAGACCACGGCCGCCGCGCTCGGGCTCGCGGGGTACCGCGTCGACTTCGTCCCGAGCTCCGACAACTCGGCGCGCGGGCTCGTGAAGGAATGGCCGGCCAGCGACATCCGCGGCAGAGTGCTGATCCCGCAGTCCGATATCGCCGAGCCGACCCTGGTGGCGGGACTGTCGAAGCTCGGGTTCGCTGTCGAGTTCGTGACGGCTTACCGCACGGTCGGCGTGCCGGTGACCTCCGATGTGGCGATGGATGTCGCGTCCGGACGCATCCGCGCGGTGCTGGTCACCTCCGGCAGCGTCGCCCGCCAGTTGGCGGCGCAACTCGCGCCGCTCCCCGAGGAGACCGTGGTCGCGTGCATCGGCCCCCGCACCGCCTTCGATGCACGCGCTGCCGGGCTGCCGGTGCACGTGATCGCCGAGGAGCGCTCGGCGGATTCCCTCATTGCGGCGCTGGTCGAATACGCGGAAGCCGAATGAGCGACGCTCGCTCCGACGCCGAGCTGCCCGGGCGCCTGCGCCCGGTGATCCGGCCCCGTCGCCTGCGCGCCACCCCCGCGATGCGCCGGCTGACGCAGCAGACCCGGCTGCACCCGGCCGAGCTGATCCTGCCGATGTTCATCCGCGAGGGCGTCAGCGACCCGGTGCCGATCGGCTCGATGCCCGGGGTCGTGCAGCACTCGCTCGACTCGTTCAGGGCCGAGCTGCAGCGCGCCGCCCGGGCGGGCATCGGGGGCGTGATGCTCTTCGGGGTGCCCGAGCACAAGGACGCGACCGGGACGGGCGCGACCGACCCCGGCGGCATCCTGAACGTGGCGACCGGCATCGCGGTGTCGGAGGTGGGCGACGCCCTCGTGGTGCAGACCGACCTGTGCCTCGACGAGTTCACCGACCACGGCCACTGCGGGGTGCTGGATGCCTCGGGCCGCGTCGACAATGACGCCAGCCTGGCGCGTTACCGCGACATGGGTCTCGCGCAGGCCGAGGCGGGCTCGGCCCTGCTCGGACTCAGCGGGATGATGGACGGTCAGGTGCGCGCCGTGCGCGACGCTCTCGACGCGGCCGGTCGCACCGACACGGCGATCCTCGGCTACGCCGCGAAGTACGCCTCGGCGTTCTACGGTCCGTTCCGCGAAGCGGTCGGCTCCTCGCTGAAGGGCGATCGGCGCACCTACCAGCTCGATCCGGCCAACCGCCGCGAGGGCGCGCGCGAGGTGCTGCTCGACGTCGAGGAGGGCGCCGACGTCGTCATGGTCAAGCCGGCGATGTCATACCTGGACGTGCTGGCGGATGCCGCGGCATCCAGCCCGGTACCGGTCTGGGCGTACCAGGTGAGCGGTGAGTACGCGATGGTCGAGGCCGCAGCAGCGCACGGCTGGATCGACCGGGAGCGCGCGATCGATGAGACGCTGACGAGCATCCGCCGGGCCGGCGCCGAGGCCGTGCTGACGTACTGGGCGGTCGAGGCCGCCGAGCGGTGGAGTCGCCGATGAACAGCACCACCGGATCGATCCGGGCGGTCGGCAACGACGCGGCTTTCGCCCGCGCCAAGGCCGCGATCCCGGGCGGCGTGAACTCGCCGGTGCGGGCGTTCGGCTCGGTCGGCGGGACCCCGCGCTTCCTCGTCTCGGCGCGCGGCGCGACGGTCACCGATGTCGAAGGACGCGAGTACGTCGACCTGGTGATGTCGTGGGGCCCGGCGTTGCTCGGGCACGCGCATCCGGCGGTCGTCGATGCCGTGCGGCAGGCGGCGGGTCGCGGGCTGAGCTTCGGCGCCTCGACGCCCGGCGAGACCGAGCTCGCCGAGCTGGTCCGCAGCAAGCTCTGCGTGAACGAGACACGGGGCCTCGAGAAGCTGCGGCTGGTGTCGACCGGCACCGAGGCCACGATGACCGCCATCCGGCTGGCGCGCGGGGCCACCGGCCGCGACTTGCTGATCAAGTTCGCCGGGCATTACCACGGACACTCCGACGGGCTGCTCGCCGAGGCCGGTTCTGGGGTGGCGACACTCGGTCTGCCGGGCTCCGCGGGGGTGCCCGATGCGGTCGCCGGGCTGACGCTCGTGCTGCCGTACAACGACCTCGACGCGGTGCGCGCAGCCTTCGCCGCGCATCCCGGAAGCATCGCGGCGATCATCACCGAAGCGGCAGGGGCGAACGCCGGCGTGCTGGCGCCGTCCCGCGGCTTCAACCGTGCGCTCTCGACGATCGCGCACGAGAACGGCGCCCTGCTGATCTTGGACGAGGTGCTCACCGGATTCCGCGTGGGCCCGGCAGGATGGTGGGGCCTCGAGGCCGCGCGGGTCGTGCCGGACGGCGCCGGCTGGACCCCCGATCTCGTGACATTCGGCAAGGTGCTGGGAGGCGGGCTTCCCCTCGCGGCGCTCGGTGGACGTGCCGCCTTGCTCGACCAGCTCGCTCCGCTCGGGCCGGTGTACCAGGCGGGCACCCTCAGCGGGAACCCGCTCGCGGTCGCGGCGGGTATCGCGACCCTGAAGAACCTGAGCCCGGAGGTCTACGCGCGCGTCGACCGAGCCGCGGATGCCGTGGTCGGCGCCTTGCACGACGCCCTCGATGCCGCGGGGGTCGCCCACGTCATCCCCCGCGCCGGCAGCCTGTTCTCGCTAGCCTTCCGCTCTGAACCTGTGCGGAACTATGCGGATGCCCAGGCGCAGGAGTCCTGGCGTTACCCGGCGTTCTTCCACGCGATGCTCAACGCGGGAGTGAGCCTGCCGCCGAGCGTCTTCGAGGCGTGGTTCCTGTCGGCCGCGCACGACGACGATGCCGTCGACCGGATCGTGGCGGCGCTGCCAGCGGCGGCGCGTGCTGCGGCATCTATGCCTGATCCGTACGACTAAGGTCGCGCGGATATCAGGATGCGGGGACTCGGAAGGTGTCGCCCTCGTAGGTCCAAATGTTTGCCGGATAGCTGCGAAGCACGATGTTCTTCTCCTCAACCGACGCCGTGTAGAAATGATGTTGATTCTGCGGGCTCCAGAAACGCGACACCGCCGACGTGTTCGGCACCGTCGTGTCGACTGGATAGACATAGAACGCGACGCCTTCGTAGGTCCAGGTTGATTTTGGATAGCTCGCGATGATGCCGTCCCTCTCCTCCGCGGAAGCAGTATAGAAATGACCGCTCAGTCGCGGGCTCCAGAAGCGAAATAGCGGGACTGTTCCAGGCTTCTGTGTCAAGAAGGCGCGGAAGGCTTCACCCTCATACGTCCAGGTAGATGTCGGATAGCTTGCGACAATTGAATCGCGCTCCTCTAGGGACGCGGTGTAAAAGTGCGTCGAGTTCTCGGGGCTCCAGAAGCGATACACGGGCGCGGAGCCCGCGAGTGCTAGAGACGCCAAGTGATCGTGATACGCGGTCCCTGTCGGCGCTCGTGGCGTGAAGTTCGTCAGGTCCGAGATCAACGCGTAGAGGTTGACATCGGTGCCTTCGGATGGGGTCACCACCCACCAGGCCCACGGCGAGTAGCCGACACCGTGGGCATCGGCCCAGTTCATGAACGTCGTCATGGTCGAGCTTCCGCCGTCGGTCTCGCCGAACTCGGTGGCGAGCACGGGGACGCTTCCGGACACCGGGGCGATCTCACTGTTCCAGCACGCCGCGGTGTCGCAGCGCTGCCCCGGATAGTTGTGCCACGAGGCGATCAGCTGGCTGTCGTTGGGCTTGTTGGCGAGCCACCCGCGCAGGTCGTTGGCGTAGTCGATGCCGTCGAGCAGGATCGGCTGGGTCGCCCCCGCTGCACGGATCGCCGAGACGATCTCCGCCTGGCCAAAAGCCGCGTAGGTGGCTCCACTCAGGCCGCCGCTCTGGTCGTTCTCGACGGGGACCTGGCACCCGCCCTCCCTCCAGCACGCCCAGGAGAGCTGGTAGCTATCGCGCGAGTACGGCTCATTGAAGGTTTCGAACAGTACGGAGGGCGAGGTCTTGTACGCTGCAGCGACTTGCGACCAGAACGTCACCGACTGGGCATCCGGCATGGCGCGTTGGCCGTCGGCGTGCGAACCGCTTGGCGCCGTCCAGTGCAGGTCGAGGATCACGACGAGCCCGGCATTGTTGAGAATGTCCACCCAGGCTTTGAGCGCGGCCTTGTAGGACGCGATCGTGCCGTAGGCGGGGGCGCCATCGACGCCGAGCCAGCAGTCCTGATTCAGCGGGATGCGCACCCCGGTAATCCCCCAAGAAGCCATCGCGGCGGCGGCGGCGGCTGTCGCGCCGTCGGATGACTCGCCCCAGCCCTGCTGGCATGCGTACTCGAAGCTGGGCCAGTTGACTCCGTGGTACGTCCAAGCATTGCCGGTGCGAGAGTCGAGGATCGTTTTCCCCGACACGGTGGGGATGGGGGCGGGTGAGCTCGCCGAGACGGCGACGGCAGCTGCGACCACCGGGCTGGGGTGGGCGGAGTACTTGCCGAAGTCTTCGGTGAAGTAGGTCTGGCCTCCGGGGGTCACGTAATACCCGATGCCGATGTCCGTATAGTCGCCCATGATGTTGGCGTAGTGGCCGGACGACTGGTGCCAGCCTTCGACAACGGTTGTGTAGCTGTAGCCGCTCGCGATGTTCTCCGCTGCCTTGGTCCATCCCGGGGGGATCTGCGTCGAATAGTTCGGATTGTGGACGAAGCTGCCGCTGGTCCCCATCTGACCGGACCATGCCTGCGCGACCGCGTCGATCTGCGCGCTTTCGACCAGAGGGGGAAGGCCTCCCGCGGCGCGCAGCGCGTTCGTGTCGGACAGAATCTGCGCAACCGCGGCGGAGGCGGAAACGGACGCCGCCGCCGTCGCTGCCGGCGCCGCAGACAGCATCGCGACGAGCACAGCCCCCGTGGCCAGAAGCGCGCATAGGACTCGGCCTCGTGTGGAACGTGTCATGTGCGCTGCCCCCCAGCATCGCGCGATCACCGCCTCCCGGTGACGACCCCACCCTAGAACAGGGACGGGCCGAGTCCGACCCCCCGAGCGCGGGGCAGGGGTCAGGCGGTCGTGATCGCGACGATCAGGAAGACCAGTCCGATCAGCGGTGCCACACCCTGGAACGCGGCGGCCCGCGCCAGTCTCGGATTCGAGAACAGCAGCACGATCGAGGCGAGCAGCATGCTCAGCAGCACGAAGATCGAGAGCGCTGCTCCCGCCTGATGCACGTTGCTGGAAGCGAGCATGACTAGCCCGGCACCGGCGCCGAGCGCCAAGAACACGTTGTAGAAGCCCTGGTTGTATGCCATCGGGCGCAGCACGTCGGCTTCTTCCTGGGTTTTGACGCCGAAGCGCTTCCAGGTGCTCGGTCGGCTCCAGAACACACTCTCGAACAGGAAGATCGCGATGTGGATCAGCCCTGCGATGCCGACGAAGATCGCGCCGATGATCAGGAAGGCGGTGCTCATGACGTCAGTGTGTCATAGCGCGCTGCGTCACGACGTGCTCAGCCGAAAAGCACCGCCGCCTCGTCGTAGCGGCTCTGCGGCACCACCTTGAGGCGGCCCAGCGCGTCCTCGAACGGCACGTGCACGATCTGAGTGCCGCGCAGGGCGACCATGCGGCCCCAGTGCCCGGAGCGGATCGACTCGATCGCGGCCATCCCGTAGCGGGTCGCCAGCACGCGGTCGTATGCGGTCGGCGTACCGCCGCGCTGGATGTGGCCCAGCGTGGTCGCGCGCGTCTCGATCCCAGTGCGCTCCTCGATCTCGGGCGCGAGCTGGTCGCCGATGCCGCCGAGCCGCGGACGGCCGAAGGCGTCGAGGCCGCGCTCCGAGTGCGCGTCGTCCATGGTGTCGAGCTTGAACCCTTCCGCGACGCAGATCAGCGGCGCCCGGCCGCGATCGCGGGCCGATTCCGCCCACTCGCAGATCTGCTCGATCGAGGTCTTCTGCTCGGGGATCAGGATGGCGTGCGCGCCGGCCGCCATACCCGAGTGCAGCGCGATCCAGCCCACGTGACGCCCCATCACCTCGGCGATCATGCAGCGGCCGTGCGAGTCGCCGGTGGTGCGCAGGCGGTCCATCGCCTCGGTGGCGATCTGCACCGCGGTGTCGAATCCGAAGGTGTAGTCGGTGGCTGAGAGGTCGTTGTCGATCGTCTTGGGGACTCCCACGATCTTGATGCCGGCATCCGTCAACCGCTTGGCCGCCGCGAGAGTGCCCTCGCCGCCGATCGCGATCAGCGAGTCGATGCCGTTCTCGTGCATGACCTCGGCGACCCGCTCGGCGCCGCCCGACTCGAAGGGATTGGTGCGCGAGGTGCCGAGGATCGTGCCGCCCTGCTTCGAGATGCCCATCACCTGCGGGCGCGCGAGCGGCATGATGTCGCCGTCGATGACGCCCTTCCAGCC
>FSWJ01000166.1_pt1 | contig 10704 bp, 8 predicted proteins | sample 1637851 | NCBI WGS metagenome assembly FSWJ01 (sample SAMEA3914789, study PRJEB12502) | metagenome | biome: forest; material: soil | place: Canada | collected 2011-07-03 | depth 0.3 m | reverse complement strand
TGGCCACATCGTGCCGCTCCGACGCACGGGGCGGGCGGGTGACATCGCACCCGTCTCGGTGTTCCTGCTGAGTGACTCCGCCCGCTACATCACCGGCCAGCTGCTCACCGTCGACGGTGGCCTCGGAATCGCGTTGCAGACCTTCATCCCGGCGTGACCACCGTCGGGGCAGTGGCTACGGCCGACGGGCGCGAACCGGCGCCGTACAGCGACGTGCTGCGCGCTGACGGGGTGGTCGTGCAGTTCGGCGGCATCGTGGCGCTGAGCGGCGTCAGCGCCGGCCTCGGCCGTGGCGAGGTCCTGGGACTGATCGGACCGAACGGAGCCGGCAAGACGACGCTCTTCGACGTGATCGCCGGGTCCCGACGCCCCGCGGAGGGCACGGTCACCCTCAACGGGGTCGACGTGACCGGACGCGGCGACCTGTGGCGGGCGCGCGCAGGGATCCGCCGGACGTTCCAGCGGCAACAGCTCTTCGGGTCGCTGACCGTCGAGGAGAACGTCCTGGTGGCCCTCGAGTGGAAGGCCGGTGCGGGCGCTCTGCTGGCCGACCTCGTGGCGTCACCCACCCGGCGCTCCATCGAGGACCGACGTCGCGAGAAGGTCACGGGGGTTCTCGAGCTCTGCGGCCTGATCGACTACCGGCACCGCGCCGTCGGTTCGCTGCCGATCGGTGCCGGACGCTTCGTCGAGCTGGCCCGTGCGCTGGTGGACGACCCTCAGGTGCTGCTGCTGGACGAGCCCCGGTCGGGGCTCGGAGAGTCCGACAGCAAGCGGTTGTCAGCGCTTCTCCGCCGGATCGGCGTCGAGCGGAACTGCAGCATCCTTCTCGTGGAGCACGACATGAACTTCGTGATGGAGCTGTGTGACCGCATCCTCGTGCTTCATCTCGGCAAGGTGATCGCCGAAGGCGACCCCGAGTCGATCCAGGCTGACGACGTGGTACGTCGGGCCTACCTCGGCTAGGGAGCCGGCGAGATCAGTTCGGGTCGGCGACGAAACACTCTTGATCCGCATACGGATCATGAGTACACTGACGAAATAAACCTGGCACGTACACGCGCTCAACACTGGGCCACATCTGCGGGCCGCCCGTCGAGCGACGATGTCCACAGAGACACGAAGGGCGGAAGATGATCCCAAGGACTCGCTTTCTTATCATTCCCGTACTGATGATCGGGCTGGCAGCGTGCGGCGGCAGCAGCACCCCGCAGGCCGGTTCGCCCTCGGGCAGCCCGGCCGGAGCAACGGGCACGACGCGTGGGGTAACGGCAACGAGCATCAAGGTCGGCGGCCTGTCGACCCTGAAGCCGCCCGGCGGGCAGCCTCCGTTCCCGGGTCTCGATGATGGAGCGAAGGCTCGCTTCGGGCGGGCCAACCGGGACGGCGAGCTCAAGCACAAGATCGAGTTCATCGGTACGACGGATGACGCCGCGGACCAGACCCGCAACGGTCAGGGCGCGAAGCAGCTGGTCCTGAACGACAAGGTGTTCGCCGTGCTGCCGTTCGTCACCCAGGTCGCGGCCGGCAGTGGCCAGTTCCTCAACGACCAGCACGTGCCGTTCATCGGGTGGGGCTTCACGCCTTCCAGCTGTACCGAGTACGGCATCGGCGACACCGGGTGCATCGGGCCCGGTGCCAACAAGATCGACCTTGCACTGTCCAAGCCTCTGGCGACCTTGCTCGGCGGCGGTGCGGGCAAGACCGCCGTCGTCTTCGCCGAGAACTACTCCGGCTCCGACCAGAACGCCAAGAACATGGTCAAGGCCATCGAGGGTGCCGGGTTCAAGGTCGTCCTGCTGGACGGCTCGCTGCCGCCGGACACGGCCGGGCCCGTCACCGACTTCAGCCCCTACGTGCAGAAGGTGATGACCGCCGACCACGGCAAGCCGCCGGACCTCATGGTCAACAACACGAACTTCAACAACGCCATCGGCGTGACGGGTGCCCTGAACGCGGCCGGCTTCAAGGGGTCGCAGGTCAACTACGTCGCCTACGTACCCGGTCTGCTCGAGGCGGCTCCCGACCTGGCGAAGGCGCTCGAGGGCACCTACCTGGTCCAGCAGGGCACCGGCGCCCAGGCGTTCGGCGGGCCGGCGTGGGACCAGATCGGGAAGGATCTGACCGCGGTCGGCGCCAAGACGTTCGTCCAGCTCGGCACCATCCACGGGTACGCGTCGGCGGACATGTTCGTCGAGGCGATCAAGCAGCTGGAAAAGGACGGGAAGGACATCACGGCTGAGAACGTGTCCGCCCTGTTCAAGAGCGACTGGAAGTACCCAGGCATGGGCAACGCGATCGGAGAGGCGCAGTTCCCGCAGGCCAAGACGTCGGCGAACAACTGCACCAGCGTCGTTCAGGTCAAGGCCGGCAAGTACGTGCCGGCCGTCGACCTGAAGTGCGGCTACGGGATGCTCCCGATCTAGCTCGCCAACCTGATCGACCGCCGCTGCTTCCCGTGCCGGACCGGCACGGGAAGCAGCGGCAACCTTCTGAGAGGCGGCCAAGCGCGCACCATGGACAAACTCCTGACCATCGTGTTGAGCGGGATCGTCTCCGGCACGATTTACTCCCTGATCGCCTCGGGCCTGGTGCTCGCGCGGTCGACGTCGGGAATCTTCAACTTCGCCCATGGTGCAGTTGCCTTTGCCGCCGCTTACCTGTTCTACGAGCTGAACTCCGGCGCGCACCTGCCGGCCTGGCTCTCGGCCGTCCTGGCCGCCGGCGTCATGCCGGTGCTGCTGGGTCTGTTGCTCAACCGGATCGTGTTCCGGCACCTGGCGGGCGCCTCCGAGGAGGCCAAGGTCGTGGCCACGGTGGGGCTGATGATCGCCCTGCCCTCGTTGTCGCTCTGGGTCGTCGAGCTCCTCATCGACCACGCGCACCTGTCCCTGCCGACCGGTGAGAACGTCTTCGTCGCGCCGGGCTTAGGACCCGTCCCCAAGCAGAGCTGGCGGCTGACCAACACCCTGGTTCTGGACTCCAACCAGGTCGTCGTGCTGGTGACGTCCCTCGCCGTGGCAGTCGTTCTGTGGATCGTGGTCCGCCACACCCGACTCGGCCTGCGGATGCGTGCCGGGATCGACCGGCAGGAGCTGGCCTCCTTGCGCGGGATCGACCCGGTGCGCACCGCGTCGATCGCCTGGGCCATGAGCATGGTCCTCGCCGGGCTCGCGGGTGTCGTCGGCGCCCCGATCTTCGGGCTCGGGCCGGCCACCTATACGACGGTGCTCTTCGTCGCGGCCGCGGCCGCGGTGCTTGCGGGGCTCCGGTCCATCCCGATCGCGTTCGTGGCAGGTGTCGGGCTCGGCGTGCTGCAGAACATGGTCGTCGGCTATGCCCCCTTCGCCCAGAAGGTCACGGGGCTGGGCGCGACGGTGCCCTTCATCGTGCTTCTGGTGGCCATCTGGTTCCTTGGTCGCGACCGGGGGCGCAAGGCAGGAACGGCCGCCGAGTCGTCGATGTTCGAGGACTACCTCGACGACGTGCCGCGATGGCGCCGCGCGCTGCCGTGGGGCCTCGCGTCGGCCGCCCTCCTGGTCTACCTGATGTTCTTCGCCGACCGGTTCTGGGCGGGAATCATCGCCACCGGCGTCGCGCTCGGCATGGTCTTCCTGTCCTTCGTCGTGGTCACGGGCCTCGGCGGGATGGTCAGCCTCGCACAGGCCTCGTTCGTCAGCGTCGGGGCCGTGACCGCGGGTCTCCTGCTCAGCCACCACACGCCGTACCCGCTCGCGGTGCTCGGCGGCGGCGTCGCCGCCGTCGTCCTCGGCCTGGTCGTGGCAGCACCGGGCATCCGGCTCGGTGGTGTGGCGTTCGCACTGGCAACACTGGCACTGGCCTTCATCGTCGACCAGGTGGGGTTGAAGGTTCAGTCGTTCGGCGGCGGTGTCGTGGGTCGGCAGCTGCACAGGCCCGACTGGGGCTGGATCAACCTGAGCGACGACAAGACGTTCGCCGTGGTGCTGTTCGTGCTGGCCATGATCGTCGTCTGGTTGGTCGGCAACCTGCGGAAGTCGGCGTCAGGTCGTGCGATCGGGGCCGTGCGCTCCAGCGAGCTGGGCGCCACGGCTGCCGGCATCTCGCAGGTGCGGGCGAAGATCGGGTTGTTCGTCGTGTCCGCCGCCATTGCGGGCATCGGCGGAGCCCTCCTGGCCTCGGTCGATGGCCAGGTGACGCCCAACAGCTATCCGGCCGCCACGGGTCTGCTCTGGCTCGCCGTGGCGGTGACGTTCGGTGTCCGGCGTCCGATCGGCGCGGTGCTGGCCGGCATCCTGTTCGCTGCGGGGCCAGAGATCATCGGCTGGTTCACGACGTCCACCAGGATCCCCACCATCCTGTTCGGCCTGGGCGCGGTGAACCTCGCCGCCAACCCTGAGGGCTCGGTCGCCCAGATCGGGCGGGCGCTGCGCGCGTTGCGTGACGGCAACCGGCGCCGCAGGGGCACGAGCTCCGTCTCGCTCGCGCCAACGGCGGCGCCTGACGAGCTCGGGTCGACGGACGTGCGGATGCCGCCGACCTCGCTGGGCAGCCCGGTCCACCTGGCGGCAGAGGACGAGGTCGCGCCGCCGCTGCTCACCGTCGTCGGGCTCCGTGCCGGGTACGGCTCGGTGAACGTGCTGCACGACGTCGACATCAGCCTGCACCGGGGCTCGATCACGGCGGTGCTGGGGGCCAACGGCGCGGGCAAGTCGACGCTGTGCAAGGCGATCGCGGGCTCCGTCGCCATGACGCAGGGGTCGCTCACGATGGACGGGCGCGACATCAGCACGTGGGCAGCCCACGACCGCGCGAAGCGAGGAATCATCCTGGCGCCGGAGTCGCGGGGGATCTTCCCGGGCCTCACCGTGGCTGAGAACCTCGACGTGTGGCTGACCTCGAAGGCCGACGTGGCCAAGGCGCTCGACCGCTTTCCCTCCCTCGCGGAGAGGGTCTCCCTGACCGCCGGCAACCTCTCCGGTGGAGAGCAGCAGATGCTGGCGCTGGCCCCGTTGCTGATCCGCACACCCGACGTGCTTATCGTGGACGAGCCGTCCCTGGGGCTGGCTCCGCTGATCGTGGCTGAGCTGTTCGGCTTGTTCGAGGAGCTGCGCGACGCCGGCTGCGCGCTCCTCGTGGTGGAGGAGAAGTCCACCGACGCGCTCCGGATCGCGGACCGGGTCGTCATCATGGAGGGAGGGCATGCGGTGTGGAGCGGCCCCGCCCGCGCCCTGGACGAGCAGACCGTGGCCGCCGCATACCTCGGTGTCACGATCAGCTGACACTGTAGTGCCGAGCAAGGAGTGAGATGTCGGGTACTGAGCAGGCAACGCCGTCGGCAGGGGACGCGCCAACGGAGCAGGAGGTCCTCGCGTATTTCGATCGATTCAGCAACTGGGGTCGCTGGGGTGCCGAGGATCAGGCCGGCACGCTGAACTTCATCACGCCCGCGAAGCGACTGCAGGCGGCGGCACTGGTCCAGGACGGAGCGACGGTCTCGCTGGCCAAGCTGCTCACCACTGATCTCAGCGTGGACATCAAGCCTCCGCTGTTTCCCGCACCGACCCACTTCATGCTGCAGAACGGCGAGCAGTTCCACCAGTGCGGCAACGAGCCGTATGTCCTGCAGACCGCTCTCGACTACTTCGGCGTGGCTTTCCACAACGTCGCCGTCACCCATCTCGATGCGGTGGGACACGTCTTCTGGGACGGCAAGATGTACAACGGTGTGTCGTCGAAGTCGGTGAGCACGATCGGGGCGACGGTCCAGTCGGTAGACGTCGCCAAGGACGGAATCGTCAGTCGCGGCGTACTTCTCGACATCCCGAAGCTGCGCGGCGAGAAGTGGTTGGAGCCGGGCGACATCATCCGCGTGGAGGAGCTCGAGGCTGCTGAGGAGGCTGCTGGGCTTCGGGTCGAGGAAGGCGATGTCCTGTTCATCCGCACCGGCGCCGCCCGCAAGCGCGCGGAGGAGGGCCCGTGGGACATGTACGTCCACGGCGTCGCAGGCCTGGGAGCGGACTGCCTGGAGTTCATCCACTCACGGGGCGTCGCCGTGCTCGGCTCCGACGGCGGGTCGGACGCCGCCCCGAGCGGTTACGAGATCGTCTTTCAGCCCATCCACCAGGTGGGCCTGGTTGCCATGGGCCTGTGGCTGGTCGACTTCGCCGCCCTCGAGCCGGTGGCGGCCGCCTGCGCTGCGCGCGGACGATGGGAGTTCATGCTCAGCCTGGGTGCGCTGCGCATCCAGTACGGGACGGGCAGCCCCGTGAACCCGATCGCCATCTTCTGAGCCTGCACCAGGGGCCCGCACGTCAGGCCTTCTCGGTCTGGCCGAGAAGCTGGGGCTGAAGGCAGGCGTCATGACGTCGCCACCAGGACCTCGTCGTGCGCGTGGTCGTCGAGGTGCTCCTCGCCGTGAGCCTGGCTGACCCTCAGCCCGACGACCGCCGCCGCCGCCAGGAACGCGCAGCCGAGCAGCAACGCACGCTGGAACCCGGACGTGGCAGCTGAGGCCGGGGACACGTGCTGCCGCAACAGACCCGTGGTCCGTGCGGTCGCCGCCGCGGAGAAGATGGCCAGTCCGAGGGCGCTGCCGACCTGCTGCGAGGCGTTGAGCAGGGCGGCTGCCAGCCCGGCGTCCTTGGCGGCGACCCCGGCGTTGGCCGCCGTGGTGACGGCGACGAACACCGCACCGAGACCGAGGGACACGACCATCAGCCCGGGCAGCAGGTCGGTCACGTAGGACCCGTTCACGGGGATCCGGGAGAGCATGAACAGCCCGGCCGAGCCGATGACCGCCCCGGACACCACGAGGGGCCGCGTGCCCACCTTCGCCATCAGCTTGGACGCGACCCCGGCGGCCACGCCGACGCCGAAGGTGAGGGGCAGGTAGGCCAGCCCGGTCTTGAGGGGCGAGTAGTGCAGGACGGTCTGCAGGTACAGAGTGAGGAAGAAGAACATCGCGAGCAACCCGGCGAAGGCGGTGAGCCCGGTGACGCTCGCGGCGGCGATCCCAGGGGTGCGGAGGAATCCCAGGGGGATCAGCGGGTTGCGGGCGCGACGCTCGTTGACCCAGAACCCGACGAGGAGGGCGGCCGCACCGGCGAGCCCGAAGACGGTCTCCGACGCCGTCCACCCGTGATCTGGTGCACGGACGAGGCTGAAGACCAGGACGAGCATGGCTCCCGTGACGAGCAGGCTGCCGGGGATGTCGACCTCGGCCATCCGTGCCCGACGGCGGTCGTCGGGCAGCAGCCCGTACGCCGCCGGGATCACCAGCGCCGCGGCGATGGGGTTGACGAACAGCACCCAGCGCCAGCCCGGGCCCTCGGTGAGCACCCCGCCGAGCAGCACGCCGACCGCGGAGGCGAGGCCTCCGACGGCACCCCAGACCCCGAGCGCCGCGTGCCGGTCGGAGGCATCCCGAAAGGTGGTCGTGAGGATCGACAGGGCCGCCGGAAGCATCATGGCCGCACCCGTTCCCTGGGCGAGGCGAGCCGCGACGAGCAGGCCGGCGTCCTGCACCAGCCCGCCGAGCAGGGACGACACCGCGATGACGACGGTCCCCGCGACGAGGACCCGGCGGCGGCCCAGCAGGTCGGCGACGCGACCACCGAGGAGCATGAAGCCCCCATAGGTCAACAGGTAGCCGCTCGGCACCCACTGCAGCTCCTGCACCGAGAAGTGCAGGTCCTGGCGCATCGCCGGGAGGGCCACGTTGACGATCGAGGCATCGACGAAGTCGAGGAACGCGACGGCGCAGAGCAGCAGGAGCACGAGCCGGCCGTGCCGCGTGGAGAGCGTCTGAGTCATGAGAGGGCTCCAGAGTCATTGGATCAGCCAACGTTGGCAAGGCCAACGGTACTCGATCGTTGGCCTTGCCAACAAGTCCCGCTATGCTGTGGCCATGAACCCGGCGGTGGGAGGTACGGGTACGCCCGCCCGGTTGGGGCAGCGCCCGACCTGGTTGATCAATCGCGCGCACGGCGTGTCCTACAAGCTGCTCAGCGAGGGCTTCGCGGCCGTCGGCGCGAACGGCTACCACTACCGCCTGCTCGCCGGGCTTGCCGAGTTCGGGCCCTCGAGCCAGGCGGATCTCAGCCGCAGTACGGGCATCGACCGGAGCGACGTCGTGGCGGTCCTCAACGAGCTGGCCGAGCAGGGCCTGGTGAGGCGCTCACCTGATGCCTCGGACCGACGTCGCAACACCGTGTCGATCACCGCGGCCGGCACGCGCCGGCTGACCGCCCTCGACCACGTCCTGGACGGCGTCCAGGACGCGCTGCTGAGCCCGCTGTCCGACGCCGAGCGACGCCAGCTCCTGAAGCTGCTTGCCCGGGTGGTCGAGCACCACTCCGGATGACCGGTCCGAACCCGGCCAGGCCGATCACCCAGGGAGTTCCGGGGCGAGCCGTGAGGTCGTGCGCGACGCGTGGTCGCCGCCGAGAGCGTGGTCGGCCGTGGCAAACAGGTGCAGCGCCGCCGCGAGCATCGTGTCAGGCTCCGCGAGCTCGAGGCCGGTGATCTCGGTGATGCGGGTCATCCGGTAACGCACGGAGTTCGCATGCAGCCCGAGCGCCTTGGAGGTCTCCTTGATGCTTCCGCCCGATCTCACGTAGGCCCGCAGGGTGGGCGTGTACTCACTTCCGGTCCGCCGGTCGAGGTGTCCGAGGTCGTCGAGGGCGGCGATCCGGATCTCGTCGTGACCGCGCAGCAGGTCTCCCGCGGCCATCAGGGTCGCCTGGACGCGTACCTCGTTTGACGTGCGTTGCCAGCTCGCCTCGGTCGAGCAGGACCCGGACCGTGCGGTCCGCCTCAGCCCGTGAACTCCGCAGGTCGCGCAGAGGGACCGTCCCGCCGACGCCGACCAGGATCTTGACGTCGAGCGTCGTACAGGCATGTCCTGCGGTCTTCCTGCACAGGGAGAGAAGCCTCGCGCTCGCGGCTTCGTCCACCGCCGGGAAGAGCGCGTAGACCGTGTCGTCGATCCACGCGCACACGACGCGTCGCCGAAAGGCTTCGGCTGCCAGCGTGATGAGGTCGACGGCCTTGCCGCGCTTGAGGGTGAGGTCGGCGCCAGCGGGGGTGTCGAGGCGGAAGGCTGCGACGGCGCACCGGCACAAGGCATCGGCGCCACCCTCGACAGCGTCCTCGACACCGCCGGTCGGCTCGGCGTGACCCCGGTCGCCGCCGCTACCGCCGTAGCCTTGGAGCGCCTGGACAGGGCGCGCGTCACCTGAGCGCCTCGACGGACCGTCACCGCATGGGCGCGTTCGTGCCCCCTGTGCCGCGCTCGTCAGCGTGATCCCGTACGCACAGGGGAGCACCGCCGAGGGTCGCGCGCGCGTCGGTCGCCTCCGCAGCGGTCTCGCGGACGGTCACCGCAGGTCGGAGGTAACACGGCGCAGAACGCCGACTTCTGCCGTCATCCTCAACATCGTGTCGCTGGGCGCGAGCTGCAGCTTCCTCGTCATCTTCTGGCGGTGGGGTCACGGCTCCCAGCTGGTCTACGGGGTGCCGGCAACGGGGGCGATCCGCGACTTCATCCCGATCCTCGCGATCTCGCTTCTGTCGCTCAGCGGCCGTGATGGGTCGTGCGAACTGGTGGATGCCGAGCCTGCTCGACCGCATGCCGCACTTCCTGAGCGGGACGTCGAGGACGCGAACCGCGATGCCCGACCTCGTGGCGCAGGAGTCAACCCAGGCCACCCAGTAGGACGTGCGGGCGCTCGGGAGCGGGCACTTCTCCGCCGTGAGCGAGCGGCTCAGCCGATAGTGCCCTGCTCTCCACCGACGGTAGGGCACCGGCGGACGTTCACGGCAGGTGGCTGGGGGACATGGTGAGCACTGCCTGTACTGCGGCGCTCACCCGGTCGGCGACGGCATCCGGTGGAGAGCTGTCGAGCTTGCCGTCGAGGTGCAGGAAGGCGAGTCCATGGACGAGCGCCCAGATTGCCGTCGACAGCGCTTCAGGGTCGGCCGCGGGGAAGCACCGCTCGACGATCGCACCGACGTACGCGGCGATCGCCGCCGTCGCAGCCACGCGTTCGCCGCTGTCCCGGTCACACGGCTCACCGAACATCACGCGGAAGAGCGCGGGCCGCTGCAGCGCGAACCGGACGTAGGCCACCGCCACGGCGGCGAGGTCGTCCGGTGTCGACGGTGATGGGTGTGCGGTGGCGAGGTGCTCGGCGAGCTCGCGGTAGCCCACGGCGGCCACGGCCGAAAGGAGCGCGTCGCGGTCGGCGTAGTGGCGGTACGGCGCCGACGGGGCAACGCCGGCCCGCCGCGCCGCGGCTCGCAGCGAGAACTCGGTCGCGCCACCTTCTTCGAGCAGCTCGAGAGCGGCGCTCACCAGCGCAGCACGCAGATCTCCGTGATGGTAGGAGGCGCCCGTCACCGTCACCCCTCCTCCCATGTGGTCACTGCTCACACCCTGGGTTAGTGTGAGCGCCGTTCACATGGTAGTCGATGCAGAGGCGGTTCTGGTATGTCGAGCGAGCTGTTTGCTCCTTGCGCGCTGCGGTGCGGGCTGGTCTTGCCCAATCGGATCGGTAAGGCGGCGATGGAGGAGGGCCTGGCCGGGCATGCGCAGCTGCCGGACGATCGGTTGGTCTCCTTGTATCGACGCTGGGGCGCCGGTGGTGCCGGGTTGCTGATCACCGGCAACGTCATGGTGCACAAGGAGGCGATGACCGGCCCGCGCGGCGTTGTGCTGGATCG
>FSWJ01000549.1_pt1 | contig 10775 bp, 10 predicted proteins | sample 1637851 | NCBI WGS metagenome assembly FSWJ01 (sample SAMEA3914789, study PRJEB12502) | metagenome | biome: forest; material: soil | place: Canada | collected 2011-07-03 | depth 0.3 m | reverse complement strand
GCGCGCCGAGAAGGAACTCGACGCGGTGACGAAGTCGCACGTCGACGGCATCGACGACGCGCTGAAGCGCAAAGAAGCCGAACTGCTCGAGGTCTGATGCTCACCCCGCCCGAGCCGCATGCGAAGAAGCATCCCCCGACCCGCGCCGAGTTCGAGGCCCGCGCCCACGAGGCCCGTGCCGACATCGAGGCGCGGGCACAGGATGCGCGCGCGCAGTTCGACGCGACCCAGGAGAAGATCCGCGCCCGCACCGGACGCAACCTGCTCGCCGCGATCGGAATCGGGGTCGCGCTCGGGGCGGTGTTCCTGGTCAGTCTGATCATCCTGAAATGGCTGTTCATCATCTTCGGCGCCGGTCTGATCGGCTTCACCGTGTTCGAGCTGTCGAGCGCGCTGCGGCAGGCCGGCCGCGACATCCCGCGGGTCGCATCCACGGTGGTCGCCGTCGCGGTCGTACCGCTCGCGTTCTTCTTCCACGTGCAGGGCCTCTGGCTCGCCACGATCGGCGCCGTGATCCTGGTCTCGCTCTACCGCCTGGCCGAGCTCGCCTTCCGCCCCAGTCACCGCACCGGCGCCCGCGCGGTCTGGCTGGATCTCGGGGCCGGCGCCTTCATCCAGGTCTACGTCACCTTCATGGCAGGCTTCTACCTCGTGCTGACCGGCTCGAACGGCGGCGAGTGGTGGACGCTGGCCTCCATCGTGACGGTGGTGGCCACCGATATCGGCGCCTACGCGACCGGCCTGCTGTTCGGCCGTCACAAGCTGGCTCCCAATATCAGCCCCGGCAAGACCTGGGAGGGTTTCGCGGGGTCGATCGTATTCGCGATCGTGGCGGGAATCCTGTTCGCGCTGCTGTTGCTGCATCAGCACTGGTGGGTGGGTCTGGTGATGGGTCTGCTGCTGGCGCTGGTCGGCACCGCAGGCGATCTCACCGAGTCGCTGATCAAGCGCGACATCGGGATCAAGGACATCTCGACCTGGCTGCCGGGTCACGGGGGCTTTCTCGACCGCCTGGACTCGATCCTGCCGAGCGCCGCCGTCGCCTACATCATCTTCGTGATCGTGGGAGCGGTGAGCTGACCCTCAGCGAGGCTCCGGTACGATTGCCCGCGTGAGTTCGACCTTCCCGCACACCCGCAAGTCGCGCCTCGGCTACGACGTGGATGAGGTCGAGGACTTCCTCGAAGACGCCCGGCGCGCCTACACCTCCGAGGCCGGGGGCGCGACCCTGGTATCGGCGGACTCGATCCGCGACACCGGTTTCACCATGCGCAAGGGCGGCTACTCGCCCGATCATGTGGATGCCGCGCTCGAACGCCTCGAGGACGCCTTCGCCGTCCGGGAGCGCGACCGCGCATTCGCCCAGGCCGGTGACCAGGCCTGGTACGCTCGCGCCCGCAGCGGTGCCCAGGCCATCCTGGACCGCATCGTGCGGCCGCGCGGCAAGCGGTTCCGCCGGGTGTCGATCTTCACGCTCGGGTACTCGGTGCGCGACGTGGATGCCCTCACCGACCGCGTCACCCAGTACTTCCAGAGTGGCAAGGCGCTCAGCATCGACGAGGTGCGCACCTCGGCCTTCCACGGCCAGCGCGGGGGCTACCAGGAGACTCAGGTCGACCTGCTGCTCGACGCCGTCACCCGCGTCATGCTCGCGGTGCGCTGAGGCCTCACCCGATCGGGGGCGCGCCCGCCCAGGGAATCGGACAGGGGCTCCGCGTACACTGAAGACACTGTGAGCGGCTATCAGCGTCGGGGGGCGCACTATCGACCTGCGGTCGAAGTGACCCAGGAGGAGCGGCATGTCCGCACCCCAGGTTCACTCTCGGTGTTTGCTGCGTTCGCCTGCACCGCGCTGGTGGGGGTGACGCTGGCGTCGCCGCAGGTGCCCAGCCAAGCCGAGGTGCTGGCGCCGGCCGCACATGTCGACGGTCAGAGTTACGCGGTAGGGGTCGGCGCCGTCGACGCGGTCACCCGCGACGGATTCAAGGTGACGAAGCTCAGGACGGCCAAACCGCCGCCGGCGGCCGGCGTCCCGGATCCGGGAACGGCACAGGCCATCGCCTACGAGATGGTCACCGCGCGCGGCTGGGACAATAGCGAGTTCGATTGCCTCGTGGCCCTGTGGAACCGCGAATCGCACTGGAACGTGTATTCGCTGAACACCGGCTCGGGTGCATACGGGATCCCCCAGGCGCTGCCCGGTAGCAAGATGGCGAGTGTTGGCGCCGACTGGGCGACCAATCCAGCCACCCAGATCACCTGGGGCCTCGGCTACATCACCGGCCGCTACGGGACCCCGTGCGGCGCCTGGAACCACAGCCAGGCCAAGGGCTGGTACTGAGTCCTGCTTAGACTTGCGGGTATGCCCCGCTCGAATCGTCCGCGTTCCGCGCGCGGGCACGAGCAGGATCCGGAGCCGCTCGATCTGGAACGCGCGCTGATGGGCCGGCTGCGCGCGGAGGTGAAACGCGACGGGCTGTGGAATGTGCAGCCGCAGGCGGCGAGTTCCGCGGTCAAGAACTACCTCTGCCCCGGCTGCGGCCTCGAGATCACGCCGGGAACGGCGCACCTGGTCGCTTGGCGGGCCGACGGCATCATGGGCGAGGCCGACGATCTCGCCGCCCGGCGGCACTGGCACACGCACTGCTGGAAGATCCGGGTATGAGCGAGCCCGCAGTCGAGATCGCCGGCGGTGTCGAGCTGCCGGCGCGCCGTGAGGACATCGAGCTGCACACCGTCGACGAGCTGACGCTCGTGGGGGAGCTGGCGCTCCCGCTCGAGAACGCACCGGTGGCCACGTTGGTGTGCCTGCATCCGCTGCCGACGCACGGCGGCTTCATGGACTCGCACATCCTTCGCAAGGCGGCCGCGCGACTGCCCGCCCTTGCCGATCTCGCGGTGCTGCGCTTCAACTTCCGCGGGGTCACCTCGCCCCGCGGCACCTCGGAGGGCGATTTCGGCGAGGGCGTCGAGGAGCGTCACGATCTGGATGCCGCCATGGGGTTCGTCGAGCAGCTCTCGCTGCCGAGCCCGTGGCTGCTCGGCTGGTCGTTCGGCACGGAGGTCGTGCTCAAGTGGGGGCTCGAACATCCCATTGCCGGCGCGATCCTGCTCTCGCCCCCGTTGCACCGCGCGACAGCCGATGACCTGGCTGCTTGGGCCGGACGCGGCATCCCGCTGGTCGCGATCATCCCCGAGTTCGATGACTACCTGCGCCCGGCCGAGGCCCGCGAGAGGTTCGCGGACGTCCCCGATGTCGACCTGGTCGCGGTCGAGGGCGGCAAGCACCTCTGGGTCGGCGAGAAGCAGACCCGGCGCGTGCTGACCGAGATCGTCGAGCGCGTCAACCCCGCGGCACTCCCGCTGCCCACCGAATGGAATGGATCGCTGTCATGAAGTCCGTCACTCCCACCGAGTTCGCCGCCTTGGGCGACGGCGCCGTGCTGATCGATGTACGTGAACCGAACGAGGTCGCCGAGGCGAGCATCCCGGGCGCGCTGGTGATGCCGATGAGCACGCTGAACGACCACCTCGCCGAACTGCCCGACGGCGAGTTCTACGTCATCTGCCACGCGGGCGGCCGCAGCGCCCGCGTTACCCAGGCGCTCGAAGCGCAGGGCTACGGCGCGGTCAACGTGCTGGGCGGCATCACCCAGTGGGAGCAGGAAGGCCTGCCGGTTCAGCGCTAGGCGGCGAACCCGCTGACCCGGCGCGGCCGCGATCGTGCTCGGTCAGGGCACTGCGCCCCGCAGGAGCGGCGGCGCGCCAAACGGCAGCCTCAGAGCTCGTTCTGCCTCGGCACCACGACCTGCTTGATGATCAGCAGCACCGCCGCCGCCACCGGGATGGCGACGAGCGCCCCGAGCACCCCGAGCAGCGTGCCGCCGGCCAGGGCCGCGATCACGACGACCACGCCTGGCACCTTGACGGCTCGGTTCATGATGTTCGGGCTGATCACGTAGGCCTCGACCTGCATGTAGATCAGGTAGTAGATGATCGGGAAGATCACGGTCGGCCAGCCGTTGAACAGCAGCACGAGCAGGCAGATGATGGCGGATCCGGTGATCGTGCCGACCAGGGGGACGAGCGAGAACAGGAAGGCGATGAATGCCAGCAGCGCGTAGTACTTCACATTCACGCCGCAGATCAACAGCACCGAGAAGAAGATGAAGCTCAGGATGCCGTTGGCGAGACCCAGCGCTCCCTGCCCGAGCACGTAGCGGCCGACCGATTTGCTGATCTGCTCCGCGATGTCGATGAACTTCTCGCGCCGGGTGGCGGGAACCAACTGGTAGAGCCCGCGCTTGATGCTCGACAGCGAGGCGACGAAGTACAGGGTGAGGATCAGCACGATGATGATCCCGAATGCGCCCGAGGCGATCGTGACAACGGTCGAGAACACCCCACCGGTGATGGTCCCGATGTTCGTGGTGAAGAACTTCTGGATATTGGTCACCATTTGGTCGAAAGGCAGCCAAGGAAGGGTGTGATTCCACCACTTCTGGATAGCGTTGTCCTTGGTGAGAGCCGTGACGATGTCGGGCACGCTCGCGATCAGGTTGTTGACCTGGTCGATGATCACCGGGATGACGGCGAGCACGAGGCCGGCGAACACGGCGAGGATCACGACCAGCACGGTCAGGATCGCCGCCCACCGCGGGAAGCGGTGGCGCTGCAGGAACGACACGGCCGGATCGATGCCGAGCGCGAGGAACAGGGCAGCACCGACATAGGTGAGGATCGTCGCGAGTGTCGCGAGGCCACTGCCGATCACGATCGCGACCAGCACCCCCAGCCCGCCGAACAGGCCGAGGCGGAACGCGTTCTGGATCTTCACCGGCTGAAGCCTTTCGTCGGGGGTGTTCCGAGGCTAGCGGAGCCCCCGGCCCTCGGGCCCCGGGTCAGTTGGCGTGTTCGCGCTCGCGGGTCTGTTCGTCGGCAGCGCCATCGGAACCGCCTTCGGCGGCAGTGTCGTCACCGTCTGTGACCACCGGCGTGGACGCCGTGACCGGATCGGGAGCGACCGTCGGGAACCCGTGGTCGGATGCGGCGCGGTCGGCGGAGTCCAGCACGCCGCGCAGGTTCGCGATGTAGCCGGCCACCGATTCGCGCTCGACGCGGATCTGCTCGAGGCGCTTCTCGGCATCCTGGAGCAGGGCGGCCGACTTCTTCTCGGCGTCCTTGACCAGGGCCTTGGCGCGGCTCTCGGCGTTGCCGAGCACCTCCTTGGCGTGCGCCGTGGCGTCGTCGGTGACGGTCTTGGCTGCCGCCTTCGACTCGGTCTCGAGCTTCTCGGCCTCCGCGCGCTTCTCGGCGGCGCGGGCGGTGGCCTCGGCGAGCTGCGCGTTGGCTTCGTCGAGGTACTTCTGGGTGGATGCCGCGGCCTCCTGCTGCTTCGCCACGTACTCCTTCTCGGCCTCATCGCGCCGTGCCGTGAGCTCGACCTCGAGGTCTCCGCGGGCCTGGGCCGCTGCGGCGGCCAGCGTGGTGGACTGGCTATCGCTCTCGTGCGCGATCCGGGCCCGGTGGTTCTCGAGTTCGTGCGCGACCTCCTCGCGCTGACGCGCGAGTTCGCGGTCGTGGTCGGCGCGCGCCTTGTCCAGTTCGGAGCTGTGCGCAGCCTTCGCCTGGGCGAGTTCCTTGTCGTGCGTCGCGCGCTGTCCGGCCAGCTCGGCGGTCAGCGAGTCGCGCGCGCCGGTCTGCTCGGCTTCCCACGAGGTGCGGGCTCGGGTGAGTTCGGTGTCGTGCTCGTTGCGGGCGTGACCCAGCTCCGCTTCGAGGGCGGCTCGCTTGGACTCCACCTCGGCGTCGATGCTTGCCCGCTTGGCGGCGACCTCCTGGTCGACCTCGGTGCGCTTGGTGGTGACCTCGGCCTCGAGCGCTGCGCGCTCCTGCGCCACCTCGGCGGCGAGCTCCGCCTTGGCGGTCGCGGTGGCGGCCACGCGCTCGGACTTCCACTTGGCCACCTTGGCGGCGTGATCGGCCGCGGCCTGCTTCGTGCGGGCATCCAGTTCGGCACGGGCCTTGTCGGTGTCGGCGTCGAGCGCCGCGTTCGCGGCCACGGTGTCGTTCTCGAGCTGGGCGCGGGCGTCGGCGGCTTCGCGGGCCAGATTGGTGCGGCCCTCCTCGAGGTCGTGCTCGAGTTCGGCGCGCCTGCGGGCGTTCTCGGCGTCGAACTCGGCGCGGGCGCGCTCGGTGTCGCGGGCCAGTTCGGCGGCGGCCTCGCGCGCCTCGGCGACCTCGCGCTGGGCGACGATCTTGAGTTCGGCGATCTCGCGCTCCGCCTCGGCGCGCAGCGCCGCGATCTCGCGCTTGCCCGCTGCACGGCCCTCCGCGATCTCGGTGGCGACCGATCCTCGGATGGCGGCAGCCTCCCGCAGCGCGTCGTTGGTGACGGTCTCGGCCTCAGCCCTGGCCCGCGAGACGACGGACTCGGCCTCGTCGCGTGCGCCCGAGGTGATCTGCTCGACCTGGGACTGCGCGTCGCCGACCAGCTTGTCCGCGTGCTCGGCGGCGTCCTGGCGGTACTGCTGCGTCTCGGCGGCGACGCTGGCGCGAAGCTTCTCGGCGTCGATGTCTGCCTGGCTGATCAGGCGGGTGGATTGCTCCTCGGCGACCCGCAGGGTGTTCTCCAGGCGCGTGCCGAGCCCGGAATAGGTGGGGCTGCCCACCTCGTCGAGCTCCGCCTGCAAATCTTCTGCAACGGCCTGCAGGCGTTTGAGCTCCTTGGCCTGATCGGCCTTGTCGGCGTTCGCCTTGATCAGATCGCGCCGGAGTTCGTTGACCGCCTGATCGACGTCGTCCTTGCGATATCCACGCAGTTCGGTGCCGAAGCCCGTGTCGTCTGCCGCCACAGTTGTCGCTCCTTGGCTGGATTCTTGTCGTGATTCGACCCGGAAACGGGCGAGGGGAACCCTCCGAGTGTAGCCGCCGGATGTGGCCTGGCCACCCCGGGGTCCGACCCTTGACTCAGGTCACTCCCAGCTTTCTCCCAGCACTTGCCCGCGGTGGCGGCGAAGCCATCCGATAGCCTGTTGTGTCTTTGTCTGCTGCCCCGGTGTCCCAGTCCGCCGGGTGCCCGCATCCGATCCAGCGCACTTCGCGCGGGTGGATCGGGCAATGGAGCCCGGCCGTCGGCCGCCCAGCGCAGCACCAGAAGAGGAGTTCAATCTTTTGCGATTCGTGATTGCGATCGTGCTGTTCCTGTTGGCATTCGTGTCGGTGGGCTACGGCATCGCGCAGCGCACCATCCTGGCCGGCCCTGCATCGTTCACCGCGGCGGTGACGACCGACTCGACCGCGCCCATCACGGTCATCGACGGTCCGACGCTGCACGCCTTCCCGGGCAGCCAGGGTCTGACCGTGTCGGGCAGCTCGACAGTGTTCATCGCGGACGGCCGCGCCGACGACGTGCGCGCCTGGGTGGGCAAGACCAGTTACAACCGGATCAGCTACAGCTCCAAGACGCAGAAGCTCGCGACGAAGCTCGTGACCGGCAAGGAGTCGACGGCGCCGTCACCGATCGGATCCGACCTGTGGGTGGATGAGTTCAGCGGCAAGACGCAACTGGTCCGCACCATCGACGTGCCCAGCACTGCCTCGGTGATCATCATGTCCGACGGCAACAAACCCGCGCCCAGTCTGGTCTCGATCACCTGGCCGCTCGACAACTCGGCGCCCTGGTCGGGTCCGCTGATCATCGGCGGCATCGCCGCGCTGCTGCTCGGCCTGTTCGCCTTCCTGTGGGCGCTCCTGCACGCGCGCCGGCGCAGCGGTCCGCGTCGCAAGCAGCCGCGCAACCCGAAGCCGCCGCAGCTCAAGCGCAGCCGTGCGGGCAACCAGCCGGCGATCGAAGCCCCGACCCGCCGGGGGCGCCGCCGCAACTTCGCCGCCACCGCTGTCATCCTCGTGGGCACCCTGGTGCTGTCGGGATGCTCGCTGCTCGGTTCAACCGGTGGGGGCGGCTCGGCCACCCCGACCGCGACCTCGACAGTGCCGGGAGCTGCCGGATTGCAACAGGCGGCGGTCACCGGGCCGCAGTTGAAGCACATCGTGGCCACCATCATCCAGACCGTGGGGGATGCCGACGCCAAGGGCGACGCCAAGCTCGCGGCCACCCGGCTCGACGGCCCGGCCCTGCAGCTGCGCGCGGCGAACTACGCGATCCACGCGGCCGACAGCAGTATCGCGATCGTCCCGCCGATCCCGAACTGGGATGTCGAGATCGCCCTGCCGCAGCAAAGCGACCGCTGGCCGCGCGCCGTGTTCACGGTGATCGGCAATCGGGCGGACAAGAAGGCCGCGCCGATCGGCATGATGCTCGTGCAGAAGTCGCCCCGCGAGAACTACAAGGTCGAGTACCTGATGACACTCGAACTCAGCGTTCCCGACGTGGCTCCGGCCACCCTCGGGGCGGCCAGGCTGTTGAACGACAACAAGCTCGGCATCTTGGCGCCCTCCGAGCTCGCGGCGGCATATGGCGACATCCTGATCAAGGGCGATGCCAGCAAGAACAACGCCCTGTTCTCGGCCACCGGCGACAAGCTGCGCATCGCGGTCGGTCACGACTACAAGCAGAAGACCGCATCGCAACTGCCCAGCACGGCCGCGATCGCGTTCTCGAACGGGCCGGGTAAGGGCGACACCATCGCCTTCGGCACCAACGATTCCGGGCAGATCGTGGCGGTCGACCTGGACGATGTCGAGACGGTGACGCCCACCGAAGTGGGTGCCGCGATCAACCCGTTCCCCGCGGCCCAGGCGCTCTCAGGCAAGTCCCAGAGCGTCAAGGGCATCATCGCGACCTACGGTCTTCAGCTGCTGTTCTACGTGCCTCCGGTGAGCGGAACGGGCAAGAAGATCGAGCTGCTGGGGTTCGCGCAGGGGCTCGTCTCGGCGACCGAGGTGCCGTGATGCAAGACTGGAACGCGTGAGCAACGTACCCCCCGGGCCGAGCCTGCGCGGCGCGGTCGACCTCTCGGCACTGGTGCGACGGGCCAACGCCCCGCAACCCACCCCCGGTTCGCCCGATGGCGCGACTCCCGCGATCAACGGCGTGGTGGTGGCCGCCACCGACGCGAGCTTCGAGAGCGTCGTCGATCTCTCCTCGCGGGTCCCGGTCGTGGTCGAGTTCTACGCCCCGGGGCTGCAGCCCGCCCTCGGCGCGATCATCGCGTCCTACGGTGGGCGACTCGTACTCGCGACGGTCGACGGCGCGGCCAATCCTCAACTGGCGCAGGCCTTCCAGGTGCGCGAGGTGCCAGCGGTGGCGGCGATCATCGCGGGTCGTCCTGTCAACCTCTTTCTCGACATCCCGCCCGAGGCCGAGGTGCGGCGGGTGTTCGACGAGCTGCTGGCGCTCGCCGTGCAGAACGGCGTGACCGGCACGATCCCGGTGAACCAGGATGCCGGGGCCGACGCCGAGGGCGCTGACCCCGACGCGGCTCCCGTCGAGCCCGCGGCGCCGGCCGAGGAACCGCTGCCCCCGCACCACCAGGAGGCCTACGACGCGATCGCGGCCGGCGACTACGCCGGTGCCGTCGCCGAGTACAAGCTCGCGATCGCCCAGAACCCGCGCGACGCGCTCGCCGTGGCCGGCCTCGCGCAAGCCTCGCTGCTACGGCGCCTCGATGGCGCCGACGCGGGCGCGCTGCGCGCCGCCGCCGCCGCGGCGCCGACCGACCCGCTCGCCGCGCTGGCCGTCGCCGACCTCGATGTCAGCGGCGGCCACCTGGATGACGCCTTCGAGCGCCTGCTCGGCCTCTTCCCCTCGCTGGACCAGAGGTCGAAAGACGCGGTGCGCGCCCGCCTACTCGAGTACTTCGAGATCGCCGGCCCCGACGACCCGCGGGTGCTGACCGCGCGGCGCACGCTGACGAACCTGCTGTACTGAGCTCTCGTCCAGGAGCAGCTGGATCGCACCCCTCCCTTCCAGAGAGCGTGAGCTGCGCCTCACCGTGAGGCGGTATTCACCTTCCGCCGAGGCAGTCTCGCCGAGCAGGGCTAGCGAAGACTCGACGCGGGCTCCCTCGCGCCTAGCGCGACCCCTTCAACCACACTGCCGCCAACGGCGGCAGCGTCAACTCCACCGAGGCCGGCTGATCGCCCCACGGCTCGGGCACGGCGGTGACCCCGCCGAGGTTGCCGACGCCCGAACCGCCGAAGTCCGCGGCATCCGAGTTCAGGATCTCGTCCCAGCGGCCCGCGAACGGCAAGCCGACGCGATACGGCCCGACCGGGTTGCCGCCGAAGTTGACCAGGCAGGCCAGAGCCTCTCCCGAGGCCGACCAGCGCACGAAGGCGACCACGTTGCGCGCCGGGTCGTTCGCCAGCCAGCCGAAGCCGGTGGGCACGTTGTCCTGCTCCCAGAGCGCGGGCTGCTCGCAGTAGACCCGGTTGAGCTGGCCGACCAGGCGCTGCAGCCCCTGGTGCTCGGGGTGGTCGAGGATCCACCAGTCGAGCCCGCGCTGCTCGCTCCATTCGGAGGGCTGCCCGAACTCCGAGCCCATGAAGAGCAGCTGCTTGCCCGGATGCGCCCACATGAACGACAGGAACGCGCGCACGTTCGCGAGCTTCTGCCATTGGTCGCCGGGCATCTTGGCCAGCAGCGACCCCTTGCCGTGCACCACTTCGTCGTGACTGATCGGCAGCAGGAAGCTCTCGCTGAACGCGTACAAGAAGCTGAAGGTGATGTCGTTGTGGTGGTCGGCCCGCCACATCGGGTCCTCGTGCATGTACTGCAGCGAGTCGTGCATCCAGCCCATGTTCCACTTCAG
>FSWJ01000244.1_pt1 | contig 10874 bp, 9 predicted proteins | sample 1637851 | NCBI WGS metagenome assembly FSWJ01 (sample SAMEA3914789, study PRJEB12502) | metagenome | biome: forest; material: soil | place: Canada | collected 2011-07-03 | depth 0.3 m | reverse complement strand
GGAGCAGCTCCAGCGGGACGTGCGCGGTTGGGGCATCGATCCCGGCGACGCCGTGGTGGTCTACGACGACCTCAAGGGCCTGTCGGCGGCGCGCGCCTGGTGGCTGCTGCGCTACGCCGGGATCGACGACGTGCGACTGCTCGACGGCGCGCTCACCGCGTGGACCGCCGCCGGCCTCCCGCTCGAGACCGGTGATTCAGCGGCAGCGGCCGCCGGGGGCGCGACCCTGCGGTATGGGGCGCTGCCCGCCCTGACGATCGACCAAGCGGCCGCGTTCCCCGGCGCGGGGGTGCTGCTCGACGCCCGCGCGGGTGAGCGCTACCGCGGAGAGGTCGAGCCGATCGACCCGCGAGCCGGCCACATCCCCGGGGCGCGCAGCGCGCCCACCACTGAGAACGTGGATGCCGACGGCCGCTTCCTGCCGCCCGAGCAGCTGCGCGCTCGATTCGCCGCACTCGGGGTCGAGCCCGGAACGCCGGTCGCGGCCTATTGCGGATCCGGGGTGACCGCGGCGCACGAGGTCGTCGCGCTCGCCCTGGCGGGCTTCGACGCGGCACTGTTCCCCGGTTCGTGGAGCCAGTGGGCGAACCATCCGGAGCGCCCGGTCGCGATCGGCGGAGATTGAGCGCTGCTCGCTACCCGTGCAACTCCTGGTGCAAGTTCACGTAGCTGATCGAGTTCGCCGAGGTGGCGACCAGGCCGAGGTTCACCCTCAACAGCTTGGGCGGCAGCTCGTTGCCGGGCGGCGGCGTCTGGTCGGTCCCGAGGGTGAGGCCGAGGCCGCCCAGGGTCGTGCCGGTGAGCGAGTCGAGCCACACGCTCACGTTGCCGTTCAGCTCCATCCGGTCGGCGGTCGAGACCAGTGAGGGGCCGGTCGCGCGGCGCACATCGAGCAGGAAGCCCGTGATCACCACGTCGTCCGCCTTCAGCTTGATGACCGTGAAGCTCGTGCCGTCGACCTTCTTCACCGTCACCAGGCCCACCTGGTGGATGCCGCTGATCGAGATCGACGATCCCCCGAGCTGCCCGGCAGGCAGTGTCATCCGGTAGGCGGAGTCGTCGGGCCCGATCACGAGCGGAGCGGTCGCACCGGTCACGCCCGGCACTTTGGCTCCGCCGAGCAGCCCCCCGACCAGGCCGCCGATGAGACCGCCGCCCGAACTCGGGCTGGGGCTCGGGGTCGGCGTCGATGTGGGCGGGCATGTCATCAGGATCGGCAGGCACAGAGCGGCAGGCTCTGCAGCCTGCGCGGCGGGCGCCGTCGCGGCCCCGACGCCGCTGAGCGCGGCGACGAACAGCAGGGCGACGACTGCGGTGACGCCGGGCTTGCGGCCCGACGCGGCCCCGGCCTTACGCCGCGGTGCCGACCCCGCCGCTAGCGGGCGCGCGGCGGCCCGCGCGGCCTGCGGGAAAGGGGGCGGCGCCGCAGGGGTGTCGCCCGCCGTGGTGCCGCCCGCCCTCGCGCGGACCCGCGCGACCAGCGCGGGATAGGGGACGAACTCGGCGTGCACGGCCTGATCGTGATCGCCCACTCCGACCCCCGCTCCGACGAGTTCGCGTTCGGCGGGCTCGGGTGCGGCCGCATCCTCCGCGGCGTCGCCCGACCCCGAAGCTGCGCCCGGCACGGGCTGCGCCGACGGCGCCCACGACACCGCGAGGATTCCGCCGACGGCGCTGAGCAGCATCCCGATCAGGAAGCCGCCCAGGTTGACGCCGATGATCGAGTAGATCGACAGGGCGAGCGCGATCACGCCGTAGAAGATGCGGTGCTGCGGCATCACGGCGATGAGCACCGCGAGCAGTACGAAACCGATCGGGATGATCGTGGCCTGGAAGCCCTCGACCCCCAGCTGGATGTGCATATTGCCGATGTCGAGCTGGGTGGAGAAGAACATCTCCACGCCGGCGAGCAGCAGCAGCAGCGATCCGACGAAGGGGCGTTGTCGCCGCCAATCTCGGAAGGTGGCCATGGTGGACATCAGAAGCACTGGTCGTCGCCGTTGGTCAGCGCGACGTGCATGCCGTTCAACTCGAAGACGGCGGCCGTGGTCGACCACGAGACCTGCTGCAGGTTGTTGATCGTGATGCCGTCCGAGTCCTGCGCGAAGTCGCCCGCGGCTCCCTTGGCCGTGGTGTTCACGGTCGAGGCGTCGACGCCGATCCGGATGTTGGTGAACTTCGCGTCGCCCTTGAGGTCGGTCATGCCGATCTGCAGCCCCTGCGCGACGACCGGCTTGCCGCCGCCGCCGGCGGTGATCTTCACGCCGACCTTGCCAAGCGGGGTGTCGCTGGTGACCGACTGGCACATGTTCGTCAGCGTCGCATTGGCGATGTTCGCGATGGCGACCTGGTGGGGGGCGCCCTTGCTGTCGTTGGTGACCCCGGCGTACTGCGAGAAGCCCGTGCCGTCGAGCGCCGTTGCGCTGATCTTGAACTGGCTGCCCGAGATGGCGAAGGAGACCGGAACGGCTCCCTGCGCGACGCCGCCCAGCACGACGGTCGCGGCAACAGCCACGGGGACCGCGGCGATCAGGATGCGGCCCGCGCGCTTCGCGGTGAATTTGCCTTTGGTGGTCGACTGCTTGTTCATTGAATCCTCCTTGATCCAAACCGCTGCCGTGGGGGCGGGAACGGTTGTTCCGAGGAGCGTCTGAGAGACGTCCCTACAGAAAGAGACTGGGTTTTTCAGGGTTATGACGCGGATTTCCGAACTTTCTTGACAGGCTGTCAATAGCGATCGGCGGCGGGTAGTGTGCCCGGCATGGCCGCCGAACGACGCACCCGGCTCGCGCCGGAGGACCGCAGCGCGCAACTCGTCGCGCTCGGGGTCGCGTCGCTGGTCGACCGGCCGCTGCATTCCTTGAGCATCGAGTGGCTCTCGGCAGAGGCCGGAGTGTCACGGGCCCTGCTGTTCCACTACTTCGGCTCGAAGCAGGGTCTGCACCGCGAGGTCGTGCGGGTCGCGCGAGACAGCATGCTGCACGCCACCGAGCCGGCGCCCGACCTGGAGCCGCTCGAGCGGTTGCACGACACCTTGACCAGGATCGTGCTGTTCGTGCGCGAGCACCGTGGCACCTTCTACTCACTCGTGCGCGGCGTCGCGAGCGGCGACCTCGAAGTCCGCGAAGTGGTGGAGCAGGCTCGCGTCGCGCAGGCCGAGCGGGTGATCGCCGTCTTCCTTCAGCTGGGCATGCCCGACACGGCATTGCTCCGCGTGGCGCTGCGCTCCTGGGTCGCCTTCGCCGAGGAGGCGCTGGCCGAGAACGCGCTCCAGGATGCCGCGTTCGACGACGAGCTGCCGGACGATCAACTGGTGGCGTTCCTCGAGCGCAGCGCCGTCGCGGTGGCGTCGGCGGTCGATCCGGCCTGGGCTCACTAGCCGGAGGAACGCGATGCGCAGCGAGGTCGGATCCACGCCCATCCTCTCGTGTCCCGTGCACTCTGGTTCTCAAGGACGGTCCTTGACAACCAGAGTGCGCCGCGGACTCGGAGTCCCCGCGCTAGCGCGTGAGCTTCTGCAGCAGCGGGGCCAGCCGGTACGGGACCATCTCGCGCACCGAGAGGGCGAGCTCGGTGCGTTCGACACCCGGCACGGTGAGGATCACGCCGGCGATCCGGTAGAGCTCGTCGGTATCGCGCGCGACGATGCGCACCAGCACGTCGTCTTCGCCGGCGATCCCGTGCACCTCGACCACTTCCGGGATCGACGCGAGGTCGTGCTCGATCGAGGCCAGCCGGTGCTGATCGGCGCGGACGGTGACGAACGCCGTGAGCGGATAGCCGAGCGCCCGGTGCTCGACCCGGCGGTCGATGCCGCCCAGCGCGTCGCCGGCCTCGAGCCGGGCGAGCCGAGCCTGCACCGTGTTGCGCGAGAGGCCGAGCCGCTGCGCGAGCTCGACCCCCGACAGGCGCGCGTCCTCGCGCAGGGCGAGCAGGATCCGCGCGTCGGTCCCATCGAGTTCGGGCATGTGACGCAGTCTGGCACGGATGCCGCGGCTCAAGACGTGCATATTGCACAGTTCGGCGAACACTGGTTGTGCGTTCGAGCCCCTGCCCGCACGATGGCGGACAACGGAGAGGACCCGCCAATGACGCTCGCCCCCAGCCTGCCGCCCCTCGACCAGGTATCCACAGCCTCGGCCCCGGCTGTTCCCGCCGCCCTCGCCATGGAGTCCGCCACCGTCGACGTCACCGAATTGCTCGCCCTCGTCGACCGGCTCGACGCACACGCGCGGGTCTCGGGCGAGCAGGTGTCGGTGCGCGGCTTGGTGGCGCGTGCGCTGCTGACGGCCGGGGCGCGGCATCCGGGGGTGGATGCGCGCTGGCCGGCGCTGCCCGCGCGGCACGGGCTCCGGGTGAGTGAGTTGACGGCCGCGATCGAACGGGCTGACGCGGCATCCCCATTGCCGGATGACGCCGCGATTCTCAGCGTCGGAGCGGTCGTGCGTCAGCCGGCCGAGGTCGAGGGGCGCATCGAGGTGCGCGCGATGCTGCCGCTGAGCCTGGCCTTCGACCCGCGCCGCACCGACGCGGTGGCAGCCGGGATGCTGATGCGCGAGCTCGCGTTCCTGCTGGCCGAGCCGCTGGAGCTGGTGGCGCTCAGTTAGTCCGAGACGGGCGCATGCAGCCCGTATCCGCCGGAGTACTTGGCCAGCGCATCCGCGTCGCGTGCGTCGGTCTGCGCCCGGCGCGCGATATCGAGTGCGTTCACCGGGTCGGACTCGTTCTGCGCGAGCATCAGCTGGCGCTGCGCCTCGGCGAGGCGAGTACGCGCGTCCGCGCCGACGCCGGCGCGGTGCCCGTCGATGTAGTCCGTGACGGCCGCGATCTGACTCTTCGCCGAGACCATCGCCCCGCCGAGCGCCGCCCGGGCGCCGTCGAGTCGCCGCTGCTGGTTCTGCGCGGCCGCCACGGCGACGTCGAGCTTGTCGCTGGCATCCACCAGTTCGTCCAGTTGGGCGGCAGGATCGCGCCGTCCCGGTTGCGCCACGGTCGCGAGTCGGCTCTGCAGGGCGGCGATGGCGTCGTTGACGGCCGTCGCGGAGTCCGGGTCGGGCGGGGCATCCCGCAACAACTTGGCCGCCGCGATCGCGCCGGTCGTCTCGGTCACCAGGTCGGCGATGCTCTTCTCGGCCGAGGCGAGCTCGTCGCGGCGATGGTCGATGGCGTCCAACTGCTGGGTCGCGGCGCCGACCGCGTCCTGAACCGCCTTGAGCTCGTCGGTGACGTTCGGCACCGTGCTGGAGGAGAGCGCGGCATCCGCGGCGTCGGCGGCCTTCGAGCCGGCGGCCAGGGCGATGTCGGCCGCGTCGAGGTTGGCACCCACCGTGCTGATCGCCGAATCCAGGTACTTCGTGCGCAGATCCGCCACGGTGCTCGCGCTCGCGGCGCGGCGGGTGGCGAGTGCGGCCAGTGATGCTCGCAGCACCTTCAGCGTGTCGGGGGCTCCCGCCTCGGTACGCCGGAGTTCGTCGAAGCTCGCGGCGATCGCTGTCACGGAGGTTCGCGCACCGTCGGCGAGCACGCGGATCTGGCGAGTCCACTCGGCGCGCTGCTGATCGCTATCGGGCTCCGAGTCGTCGAGCTGCTGCTGAAGCCGGAAGGCCCGGGTCAGGTCCGCCTTCGCGGTGGCCAGGGTGGCGGAGAAGTCGCGGGTGCGATCCTCCCCGAACTGGGCGACCGCGAACGCGAGCTCGTCCGCGCCGTCCCTCACCGCGTCGTCGGCCTGCACCAGCGCGACGCCGGCATCGGTGCGACCGGAAGCGGGCGCGATGGCCTGCCGACGGGAACGACGGACGAGGAGGGTGATGCCCACGATCATCAGCAGGATGAAGGCGGTGACCACGACGCCGATCACGATGCCGAGAAGAGTCGGCAGGTTCATGGCGCGATCCTACGGCCACCGCCTGGTGAGCGCTCCTGGGGTATTCGCGAAACCCCCACCCGGGTCCGGGGAAACCGGGGGACAGCGCCGTAACCTGGCCGCGTGTGGCCTGCCAACCGACGAGACGAGGATCTCGTGACCGACGACGGATCCGCGAGCGCCGAGCGCCCGGTCCCCGTGTCGCGCGCGGCGCTCTCGTCTGGACGATCCGGTCCGGGTCGCGCCGACGTCGCAGACCCCGTGCGGTCCCAGTGGCGCGCGGAGCTCGCCGCGGTGGGCGGCCGCTCGCCGCTGCTGCATTTCGTCGACGACGCGAGCACGCGGATCGAGTTGAGCACGACGCATCCGGGCGGCCTTGCGCGGTTCATCACCGGTCAGACCACCCTGCTGTCGCAACTGATCCGCGACGACGTGGCGCTGCGCTCGGCGCGTCTCGCGGCCGACAGTGTGAGCGCCAAAGGGCTCGAGCTGTCGACCACCCGCGGTATCGACTCGGTCCGCCTCGGCATCGGGCTCGCTGCGTGGACGGCGGGCACCGGGTCGGCTGCTGAGGAGTTCTGCGCGCCGATCCTGCTGCGCCCGCTCGCGATCCGCCGGCACGGGCGTGACTTCGAGCTCAAGCTGCGCGGCGTCCCGGTGCTCAATCCGGCGCTCACCACCGCTCTCGAGCGGCAGTTCGGGCTGGCGCTCGATCCCGAGAGCTTCGTGGCGCTGAGCGACGCGGACGGCTCGTTCAAGCCGAACGCGGTCATCGATCAATTGCGTGCCCTGACCGGGCACCTTCCGGGCTTCTCGGTGCAGCCGCGGCTCGTGGTCTCGTCGTTCGCCGAGGTCGCGCCGAACCTGGTGGCCGATGCCTTCGACCTGGAGCATCCGGTGCTCGATGCGCTGGCGGGCAACGCCACCGCGCGCTGGAGCCTCGAGGAGGGTTCGGCCCCTGTCGAGCCCATCGACTCCGATCACCGAGACCCCTCAACCGACGTGCTGCTGCTCGACGCGGACTCTGAGCAGGAACTGGTGATCGCCCAGATCGCCGCAGGCAACTCCTTGGTCGTGAAGACCATGCCCGGCACGGGCGGAACCCAGACCATCGTCAACGCGGTCGGAACCCTGGTCGGGCAGAACAAGCGCGTGCTGGTGGTCAGTCCGCGCCGGGCGACGCTGCGCGGGATCGCCCAGCGCCTCGCCGATATCGGCCTCGCCGGGGCAGCGGTGGCCCCGTCCACCTTGCGCCGGGATCTCGTGCGCTCCATCGCACGCAACGAACGCGCCCACCAGCCCAACCTGGGCGAGGTCGACGAGGCCCTCGTCCGGCTGCGGAGCGTGCTGCTCGACTACCGCAGCTCGCTCGGGCGCCCCGACCCGGAGCTCGGTGTCTCGGTCGTCGACTGCGTCACCGAGCTCTCTCGCTTGGCCCTGCTGCCGGTGCCGCCGGCCACCACGGCCCGGCTCGACCGGACGACGGTGGTGCGGATGGCAGGCGACCGCGCCAGTGTGGCGAAGACGATGCTCGAGGCGGCTCAGCTCGGCGAGTTCCGCTACGGGCCCGGCGACTCGCCCTGGTACGGCGCGCGGTTCGCGAACGGCGACGACGCGCAGCGGGCGCACGCCCTCGCCCAGAAGCTGCACCGGGAGGATCTGCCCCGGCTGCTGGTCAGGGCTCAGCAGCTGATCGGTTCCACCCGCATGCGGCCGTTCGAGACGGTCGGGGAGCTCGGGGTGTACCTGAAGCTGCTCACCGACATCCGGGACACCCTCGACCGCTTCGTGCCCGCCGTCTTCGACCGCTCGCTGAGCGAGCTCATCGTCGCCACGGCGCCGCGACGGGATGCTCCCGAGATGTCGTCGGCGAACCGGCGCCGACTCAAGAAGCTGGCCAAGGAGTACGTGCGCCCGGGAATGCACGTCGGCGACCTGCACGAGGCGCTCGGCGCCGTGCAGCGGCAGCGGATCATGTGGCAGCGCTTCGTCGTGGCAGGCGTCGTGCCCGAGGTGCCCGTCGGCATCTCGGATGTCGCGGTCGCCTGGCAGCAGGTCTCGGCCGATCTCGCCGCGCTCGACGGACCGCTCGGGCATGTGACCCGTGAGACCCAGCTCTCGGCGCTCCCGCTGCACACGCTCGGCGAGCTGCTGGCCGATCTGGCCGAGGACTCCGATGTGCTGCAGAACCTCCAGGAGCGCAGCGAACTGGTCTCGACGATGCGCAGCCTCGAGCTCGACCCGCTGCTCACCGACCTCGCGGCCCGCCATGTGCCAGAGGAGCAGATCGCCGCGGAGCTCGAGCTGGCGTGGTGGCGGTCGGCCCTCGACACCCTGCTCGCCGGCGATCGGGCCTTGCTCGGCGCCAAGACGGATGTGCTGGAGCGGCTCGAGGCCGACTTCCGCCTGGTCGACGAGGCGCACGCGGCGGGCAGCGCGCAACTGCTGGCCTGGCAGCTCGCCGAGAACTGGAAGATCGGCTTGGTCGACTGGCCGGACGAGGCCCTCGACCTCAAGCAGTTGCTGGCCGTCGACGGACTGACCTCGAGCGGGCTGCAGCGCGCGGCCCCGCATCTGGCGCGGTCGGTGGCGCCGATCTGGCTCGCCTCGCCGTACGAGATCGACGCGGTCACCGACTCGATGCCCTTCGACACCGTGCTGCTGGTGGACGCGGGCGCCACCACGGTGGCCGAGAACGTCGGCGCGATCCGTCGTGCCAAGCAGGTGGTCGCGTTCGGCGATCCGGTGACGCAGACGCCGTCGGCCTTCGAGATCGGGCTCACCGATCCGGATGCCGCGGCGGCAGCGCCTGTTGATGCGGAGGTCGGCCCCGGCGCGCGCGCCCTCGACGAACTGCACGCGCGGTCGGCGCTCGCGCGCCTGGGGGAGCTCCTCCCGAGCCTCAGCCTCACTCGCAGCTACCGCGCGGGCGGCGAGGACCTCGCCGAGCTGGTCAACCGACGGTTCTACGGCGGCCGCATCGACTCGCTGCCCTGGGCGGGCTCCTTCCTCGGTCACGGCAGCCTGGTGCTCGACTACGTCACCGGCGGCACCGGGATGCCCGATCCCGACACCGGCGCCGTCGAGAGCGTCGATGCCGAGGTCGAGCGGGTCGTGGAGCTGGTGCTGGAGCACGCCGCCGCGCGTCCGCACGAGTCGCTCATGGTCGTGACGGCCAGCGACAAGCACGCCGTGCGGGTGCTGCAAGCGGTGCTCGCGGCGATGACCACCCGTCCCGAGCTCAGCGAGTTCGTGCTCGGCGACGGCGACGGCGCCGAAGCCTTCGAGGTGCTGCCGATCGAGCGCGCCGTGGCGCAGAGCCGCGACCGCGTCATCTTCTCGATCGGCTACGGCCGAACGCCGCACGGCCGGGTGCTCGCCGACTTCGGCCCGCTCGGCAGGCCCGGTGGCGAGCGCCTGCTCGCGGTCGCCATGACCCGTGCGCGCCGTTCCCTGGTGATCGTGAGCTGCTTCCGGCCCTCGGATGTCGAAGACGGCCGCCTGCAGCACGGCGCGATCGCGCTGGCCGAGATCCTCGACGAGGTGGCGGCGCGCCGGGCAGAACCCCCGCTGCCCGACGACAGCGATCCGATGCTCGTCGACCTGGCGCGTCGGCTCACCACCCGCGGACTCCGCACCGCCCTCGGGCACCGCGGCAAGCTCGGCCTGGTCGCCGCGAACGGAGGCACCTGCATCGTCGTCGACACCGACGCGGTGCTGGCCGGCCGCAGTCTGCGCGAGTCGCTTCGTCTGCGCCCCGAGGTGCTGCGCCGCCTCGGCTGGCACTACGCGCGGGTGCACGCCTTCGAGCTGTTCAGCGACCCGGATGCGGTGGCCGACCGCATCGCGCGCCTCGCGGGCCTGCAGGGCGGCGCCATGACGCAGGAGATCCCGATCGTTGCCGCGCCCCAGCACGTCTGAGCCGGTCGAGCCTGAGCCGGTCGAGCCCGAGCCTCAGAAGCGGGCTCGGCCCGGTCGGTCTCGTCGCGTCAGGACGCCGCCGCCCGTCGGGACCGACCCGGCTCCCACTCCGGAGGCCCCGCGGCATCCCAGGGGCGAGAACGATGACCGGATGCGCGCGGACAAGCCTCCTCACTATTGACGTTCCGGTTGTGTAGGACGGTCCTACACAACCGGAGTGCAGCGGGGGCGACTACTTGCCGGCGGCATTCTGCTCGGCGAGCAGGTCGCGGATCTCGGTCAGCAGTTCGAGCTCGGTCGGCGCAGCGGGGGCGTCGGGTTCGACGGGCTTGCGCCGCAGCTGGATCCTCTTCGCGTAGTTCATCGGCACGATGAGCGCGAAGTAGACCACGATCGCGACGAGCACGAACTGGATGACCGCCGAGATCACCGCGCCCCACGACAGCACCACGGCATCCTGGCCGCTCGAGGCGGAGCGCAAGGTGAGCCCCGCCTTGGCCAGGTCGCTGGAGTTGAACAGCAGCGAGATCACCGGGTTGAAAACGCCGGTGACGAGTCCGTTGACAATCGCCGTGAACGCGGTGCCGATGACGACCGCAACGGCCAGATCGATGACGTTTCCGCGGAGGATGAACTCCCTGAAACCCTTCAGCATGGTTACTCCTTTGCGCTGGCCTTGGCCTTGGTCGTGGCCGTGCTGGTGCTCGTGCCTGCTGTCGAGGGAGCCGAGGTGCTGGGCGCCGAGCTGGGCGTCGACGACGAATCCGATGACGACGACTCCGACGACGAACCGCCCTCGGACGGCGGCTTCGCTCGGCTGTCCGTGCGGTAGAAGCCCGAGCCGTTGAAGGTGACCCCCACGGTGTTGAACAGCTTGCGCAGGGCGCCGCCGCAGTTCGGGCAGACGGTGAGCGTGTCATCCGTGAATGCCTGCTGGATGTCGAACGCCTCGCCGCACTCGGTGCAGCGATAGGAATAGGTGGGCATGGGGGAAGAAAGTCCTCAGAACGAGACGATGCCGCCCGGAGTCACGACGCCGTTCACCGGCATGTCGTGACGCTCGCGCGGCACGGAGTCGACGAGTTCGTCG
>FSWJ01001061.1_pt1 | contig 10933 bp, 9 predicted proteins | sample 1637851 | NCBI WGS metagenome assembly FSWJ01 (sample SAMEA3914789, study PRJEB12502) | metagenome | biome: forest; material: soil | place: Canada | collected 2011-07-03 | depth 0.3 m | reverse complement strand
GTCGCCATGGTCGTCTTGCGGTAACTCTTCTGCCGCCCGGCGTTGAGGAACGCGGCCGTCTCGCCGTGCAGCGCGGGGTTGCCGCCCTGCACGCGCTGGTTGTGGCCGCTGCCGAGCAGGCGGCCCCCCTCATCGAAGAGGGCCGCCCCGATCGGGATGCCACCCTCGGCAAGACCCTTCAGGGCCTCGGCCGTGGCGACCGCGAGCTTCTCGGCATCCGTCGCATAGATCTGCCCGCTCACGAAAGCGCCTACGCGACGGAGTCCGCGGCGTCGACGCCGACGATCAGCTCGGGCTCCTCGGCCAGCGGGCCGCCGACGGTCGGCTTCAGCAACTTGAACAGGATGAAGTACAGGATGCCCGCGAGCACGAACCCGACGAGAGCCGTGAGGTCGCCGATCGCCGGGATGGCGAACGGTTTGTTCGGAGTGGTCGCCGCCGCAATGACCCCGACGAACTTGACCTGGTCGGCGAAGAGCCAGATCGAGACCACCGTGCTGACGACGAACGCGATGGGCCCGGCCCAGTTGCGGTATTTCGCCTTGTCGGGCACCAGCGATGCGATGGACGTTCCCCGACGCAGCAGGCGGTCGACGAAGACGATGCCGAGCCACGGGGCGATCCAGTAGGCGATGATCAGCAAGAAGTCGGTGTAGGTCGCCCCAACGTCGTGCAGAGCGGTCAGCGCAACGATGAATCCGATGACGCCGAAACCGACCGCAACGATCGCGCGGCGCAGGCCGAACGGGATCTTGATTCCGATCGCGAGGAACGACATCGCGCCGGAGTACACGTTGAGCGCGTTCGCGGCGATGGCTCCGATCGCAATCGCGATGAGCGTGATCACGGTGACCCACGACGGCATCAGGGACGGCGCGACGAACGACGCGGTGGGGTTGTCCGGTTTGTATCCGGCGACCGTTGCCGCCGCGGCTCCCGCGGCCATCAGGACCGTGCAGGAGACGAAGTTGCCCAGACCCGCTGCCCAGCCGATCTTCTTGCGGCTGGCCGCCTTGGGTAGGTACCGGCTGTAGTCGGATGCATAGGGGTTCCAGCCGGCGGCGTACCCGAACGCGGCCCCGACGGTCAGCGAGAAGCCGCCGAAGGTGAAGGCCTGGGAGCCGCCACCGCTGATGGCGGTGTGCGCCGACGCGAAGACGAAGACGGCTGCGATCAGGAACACGACGCCGAGCACGATGCTCGCGTAGCGCTCGAAGAGCTGCACGAGGTCGTGGCCAACGAAGGCCAGCACGATCTCGAGCACCACGATGATGATCAGCGCGACCCAGATCGGCAGGGTGTTCAGCTTGGGGTCGACCAGGTACGACAGGGCGAATGCCCCCGAGACCGAGTTGACCGCGAACCACCCGATCCCCGCCACGAGGGCGTTGATGCCGGCGGGCAGGATGTTGCCGCGGGTTCCGAACGCGGTCCGGCTGAGCACGAGTTGCGCCAGACCCTCGCGCGGACCCCACGTGGACAGGATGCCCTGGGTGGCCCCGCCGAGCGCGTTGCCCACCACGATGGCAGCGATGGCTGGCCAGAACCCGAGACCGAAGAAGGCAACGGCGATGACGCCGACGAAGACCGTCGCGAACTCGAGGTTCGGGGCGGTCCAGGTGGCGAAGAGCTGCCAGGGGGAACCATGGCGCTTGGAGGTGGGGATGGCTTCGATGCCCCCCGGTTCGACGGACGTGGGACGAGCGGGGGCGGTAGTGGTCATGGCGCCCAGCGTAGGGAATCGGCGGCGTCGCGATCACCCGGACCCTTCAGTTGTTACACAGGGTTAACGCGAGTTGAGCGAGAATCCCGCGATCACATCACGAACACGTAGTCCGAGAGCCGTGTCCAGCCCTGCGGTGCGGCGTTCGTGACCATCGGCAGGTACTTCACGGTGGCTCCGTCGGGGAACTCGTCGGTGACGACACCGTTGCCGTCACCGCATCCGGCTTTCCAGCTGCTGTTGTCGCCGGCGAGGGCGGTCACGAGGCAGACCGAGCCGGTGCCCTTGACGGCGAGGAAGACCTGATGGCCGTCCCAGTTGCCCTGGTAGCGGGTGCTGTCCGGATCGATCCGGATGCTGTCGGCGACCCCATCCGGCAGACGATCGGCGTCGAGCTGTTCGGTGCCGAGGAACGCGGGATGCGACACCGTCGGGCTCGGGGTGCGGGGAAGGGTCGTCGGGGTCGACGACGGCGCGCAGCTGCTCAGCAGCAGGGCGACGGCAAGAGCCGTCGCGAAAGCGCCCGGGATCGACATGCCACCAGGCTAGGTCCGCACTTCGGAGGACCGACAGCGCTCATTCGGGGGTACCGAGCGTCAGAATCGCCGGTTTTGCGGGGAATTCGCAAACCCCGCCGCGTTCTGGGGGTACCGCTAGCGGCTCCCGGTCGCTGCGACGGCGAGCTCGGCTTCGGCCAGCAGCACGCAGTCGCAAAGTCCTGAGATCGCGGTCTCGAGATCCTCGAGCGAGGGGAAGCTGGGCGCGATGCGGATGACGGCGTCGTGCGGGTCCTCCCCGTAGGGGAAGGCGGCGCCGGCCGGCGTCACCGCGATTCCGGCGGCCTTCGCGAGGTCGACGGCCCGCGTCGCCGTGCCGATGGGCGCGGTCAGCGCAACGAAGTAGCCGCCGAGCGGTGCGGTCCAACTGCCGTGGCCGGTGAGGCGCGCCTCGAGCAGGTGATCGACCAGAGCGAACTTCGGTTCCAGGATCTCGCGGTGCTTGCGCATGTGCGCCCGCACCCCTTCTGCGGAGCCGAGGAAGCGCACGTGGCGCAACTGGTTCACCTTGTCGGGGCCGATCGTCTGCACTCCGGCGTGCAGCCGGTACCAGGCGATGTTCGCCGGGGAGGCGCCGAAGAACGAGACCCCGCCTCCGGCCAGTGTGATCTTCGAGGTCGAGGCGAACACCAGCGGACGGTCGGCGTTGCCGGCTGCGGCCGCGAGTCCGAGCACATCGATGGCGGGCTGCTCGTTCGACGTCAGGTGGTGCACGGCATAGGCGTTGTCCCAGAAGATGCGGAAGTCGGGTGCCGCGGCGGGCAGCGAGACCAGCTCCTTCGCCTCGGCCTCGGTCACGGTGATCCCGCTGGGGTTGCCGTACATCGGCACCAGCCACATCCCGCGCACCGCCGGGTCTTTCAGGTGCTCGGCGATCGCCGCCAGGTCGAGGCCGCCGTCGAGGTACGGGAGCGGGATCATCCGGATGCCGAACGATTCGGTGATCGCGAAGTGCCGATCGTAGCCGGGCGTCGGGCAGAGGAAGGCGATCTCCTGGCCGCGCCAGGGCGCCGTGGCGCCGGGAACGCCGTGCAGCAGCGCGTGGACGATCACGTCGTGCATCACGTTCAGGCTCGCGTTGCCCAGCGCCAGCAACTGCTCCGCCGGAATGCCGAGCAGCTCGCCGAAGATCGCGCGCAGCTCGGGCAGACCGTCGGAGCCGCCGTAGTTGCGCACGTCGGTGCCGTCGGCGGACGCGTGGTCGGCCGAGAGCGGCAGATCGAGCATCGGGCCCGACAGGTCCAGCTGCGCGGGCGAGGGCTTGCCGCGCGTGAGATCCAGCTTCAGATTGCGGGCCTTCAGCGCCTCGTAGGCGGCCTGGAGCTCGGCGAGCGGTGCGGGGGCGACGGTGGTGGCCATGGCTCAACGGTAGCCGCTTCATCGCGCACGTTCACCGCGCGCGCTCATCCCGCCAGTCGGCCCCTCAACCAGTCGATCCGGGACTGCAGCTGCGCCACCGTGGCCTTCGCGACCTCGGGCCCGCCGCAGGCCCGGCGCACCTCGGCATGCACCATCGCGTGCGTCTGCCCCGAGTCACGGGCGCGGATCGAGACGAGGCTGTTCAGCAGCTTGCGCTGCTCGGCGAGCGTGCGGTGCAGCGGCTTCGGCTCGGCGGCGGCCGCATCCTCGGCCGAGAGTCCCCCGCTCGCCGCGGCCGTGCGCCGCCGATCGAGGGCGTGCCGCGCCTGCCGCTGCTGCCGCGCCTTGAGCAGTTCGCTCACCTGATCGGGCTCCAGAATGCCCGGCAGACCGATGAAGTCCCACTCCTCGGCGGAACCCGGCTCCGCGAGGGTGCCGAACTCCTCGCCGTCGTAGAGCACCTTCTCGAAGGTCGCCACGGAGCCGAGCGCGGTCCACTCGTACTCGTCGAGAAGATCGGCGGATGCCGCGGCATCCTGCTCGGCGCGCTCCATGGCCTCGTCGTCCAGCAACTGATCGTCTGCGGTCTCGCGGTCGAGGGCGTGGTCGCGCTCGCGCTCCAACTCGGACGCGAGAGCCAACAGGATCGGCACACTGGGCACGAAGATCGACGCGAGTTCGCCGCGCCGGCGTGCTCGCACGAACCGTCCGATCGCCTGCGCGAAGTACAGCGGCGTCGCGGCGCTCGTGGCGTACACCCCGACGGACAGCCGCGGCACGTCGACGCCCTCCGACACCATGCGGACGGCCACCATCCAGCGCTGCGTCCCCTCGGCGAACTGCTGGATGCGCTCGCTCGCCTCCGACTCGTCGCTGAGCACCACTGTCGGCGAGTGCCCGGTGAGCCCGGTGAGGATCGTCGCGTAGGCGCGCGCGGTGGCTTGGTCGGTCGCGATCACGAGCCCGCCGGCATCCGGGACCGCCTGCCGCACCTCGCTCAAGCGTCGGTCGGCGGCTGCAAGCACCGCGGTGATCCAGTCCCCGTCCGGGTCGAGCGCCGCGCGCCAGGCCTGGGCCGTGACGTCGGTGGTGTCCGGCTGGCCGAGGGTGGCCTCCAACTCTTCGCCCTGGCGGGTGCGCCAGCGCATCGAACCCGCGTAGCTGAGGAAGATGACCGGCCGCACCACCCCATCGCGCAGGGCGCGCCCGTAGCCGTACGCGTAGTCGGTCTGCGAGAGCCGGACTCCCTTCTCGTTGCGCAGGTATCGCACGAAAGGGATCGGCGCGGTGTCGCTGCGGAACGGCGTGCCGGTCAACGACAGCCGACGCGTCGCACCGTCGAAGGCCTCGCGGATCGCGTCGCCCCAGCTCAAGGCGTCACCGCCGTGGTGCACCTCGTCGAGAATGACGAGCGTGCGCTTCGACTCCGTCAACTCGCGGTGCAGGCTCGCGCGCACGGCCACCTGGGCGTAGGTGACGACGACCCCGTGGTAATGCCGCGACTCGCGGCCGTGCTTGTTGCTGAAGCGCGGATCGAGCCGGATGCCGGCCCGGTGGGCCGCGTCCGCCCACTGCGTCTTCAGGTGCTCGGTGGGCGCCACCACCGTGACCCGATCCACCACGCGGCGCTTGAGCAGCTCGCTCGCCAGCCGGAGCGCGAAGGTGGTCTTGCCCGCACCGGGGGTCGCGCTCACCAGAAAATCACGGTGCTCGCCCTCGAAGTACCGGTCGAGCGCCTCCTGCTGCCAGGCGCGCAGTTTGTCGGCCGTGCCGCGCGGCGCGCGCTCCGGGAACGAGGGCGAGAGGTGCTCGGCGGCCGCCGTCGCGCGGAAAGGCGCTCCGCCGGTCGTCGCATCAGTCACTTGCTCCACGGTACTTCAGTGAACCGACGCCCGAGACGGGTGCCGGAGCCGGCGTCGCGGCGAAGGTCAGAAACGACCTTCGCTCCAAGCTCCAGCGCTCAGTCGTCTCCCCCGCTGATCCGCCGCCGCTGCGTCTCGCCGAGAAGCGCCGCGGGCCGCACCATGCCGGCTCCGAAGCGCGAGCCGATCGCATCCACCGCGCCTTCGACCTCGCGCCACTGCTCGTCGTCGTCCCAGAGCCCGAGGCTGGCGACGGCGCCCACCAGTCCTTCGCCGCGCACCCCGATCAGCCGCACCGGGCGGCCTCCCTCGGCGGCGGCGTCGTAGAGCGAGCGCGCCTCTTCGTAGATCCGCTTGCCCAGATCGGTCGGCTCGGCCAGGGTGCGCGACCGGCTGATCGTGGTGAAGTCCTCGAAGCGCAGCTTGAGCGAGACCGTGCGCGCCTGCACTCCCGCGTTGCGCAGCCGGGAGCCGACCGCGTCGGAGAGTCGCAGCAGCTCGCGGTGCAGGGCCACGGCATCCGTGATGTCGGTCTCGAAGGTGGTCTCGTGGCCGACGCTCTTCTCCTCACGGCTCAGTTCGATCGTGCGCGGGTCCCGTCCCCATGCCAGCTCGTGCAGGCGCGCCGCGTTGACCGGCCCGATGGCGCGTTTCAGGGTGTCGAGCGGCACCGCCGCGACGTCGCCGATGGTGCGCAGGCCGAGGCGCTGCAGCTGCTCGTCCGACTTGCCGCCCACGCCCCACAGCGCGGTCACCGGCTGCGGGTGCAGGAACGCGATCGTGTCGGTCACGGGGATCACCAGCAATCCATCCGGCTTCGACCGCCCGGAAGCGAGCTTCGCCACGTATTTGGTGGATGCCGCCCCCACCGAGCAGTGCAACCCGGTCTGTTCGAACACCAAGGTCCGCAGTCGGGTGCCGATCTGCCACGGCGTGCCGAGCAGCCGGATCGCCCCCCTCACGTCGAGGAACGCCTCGTCGATGCTGAGCGGCTCGACCATCGGCGTGATCTCGCCCAACAGCGTCATCACCTGCTTCGAGTAGTGCGTGTAGCGCTCGAAGTGCGGTTCGAGCACGATCGCCTGCGGGCATCGCCGCAGTGCGACGGCCATCGGCATCGCCGAATTGACCCCGTACTTGCGCGCCTCGTAGGTGGCCGCGGTGACGACCGAGCGTGCCGAGCGGTGGCCGACGATCACCGGTTTGCCCGCGAGCTCGGGGCGCTCCAGCAGTTCGACGGAGGCGTAGAACGCGTCCATGTCGACGTGCAGGATCGTCGCGGTGAGATCGGCGATCGGGTCGGGCGTGACCAGGCGGCCGCTGCCGTCCTGCTTGCTCATCGCCTCGACCTCACCGGCTCATCCTGTCATTGACGGATGACGCCGGCTCGGTCGAGATGCGGGGTCAGGCCTTCTTGCGGTTCCTGGTGATCAGCCCGTAGATGAACAGCACGATCAGCGCACCGACGATCGCGATGATCCAGGACTCGATGTTCCAGAAGTTGGCATAGCCGACCCCGGGGATGAGCCCCGCGATCCAGCCGCCGACCATCGCGCCGACCACGCCGAGCACGATCGTCAGGAACCAGCCCACCTTGGTGCGCAGAATCAGTTTCGCGATGATGCCCGCGATGATGCCGAGGATGAGGAAAGAGAACCAAGCCATGTGAGACTCCGTCGTTGAGTGAGGAGGGCTCCGAAACCTGAGCCGCGCGGCCAGTCAAGCACTCGCGGCCGACCGCCGGAAGGCGGATTGTTGCAGACTGGAACCATGACCCCGAAGCATCCGTGGTCCCGCTATGTCGCGATCGGCGACTCCTTCACCGAGGGCATCGGCGACCCGGAGCCTCGTTCGCCCGGGGGTCACCGCGGCTGGGCCGACCGCGTGGCCGAGGTGCTCAGCGATCAGACCGACGATTTCGCCTACGCGAATCTGGCGATCCGCGGGCGGTTGCTCGGGCAGATCCTCGACGAGCAGCTCGAGCCGGCTCTCGAACTCAAGCCCGATCTGGTGACCTTCTCGGCGGGCGGCAACGACATCCTGCGACCGGGCACCGACCCGGATGACGTGGCCGCCCGTTTCGAGACCGGTCTCGTCCGGCTGACCGTTGCCGGTGCCACGGTGGTGATGTTCAACGGCCCCGACATCGGAGGAACGCCCGTGCTCGGCCGGCTCCGCGGCAAGGTGGCCATCTACAACGAGAACCTCCGCGCCCTTGCCCAGAAGCACGACGCGATCATGGCCGACATGTGGGCGCTGCGGGAGCTCGGCGATCCACGCATGTGGGCGCCGGACCGCTTGCACTTCTCCCCCGTCGGTCACCACACCATCGCGCGCATGGTGCTCGCGGCGCTCAACGTGGACAACGACCTCGAGCCGTTCAAGCCGGAGCCGCTGCCGAAGGTGTCGTGGCGCCAGGCGCGCCGCGACGACATGGTCTGGGCGCGGGCGTACTTCGGGCCGTGGATCCTGCGGCGGTTGCGCAAGCAGAGCTCGGGCGACGGCATCTCCGCCAAGCGCCCGACGGCCGGCGGGGCCCGTGAGAACTAGCTACGGCGCGCCGACGACCAGCCCGGGATGCGAGAGCCGCCATCCCGGTCCCGGATCCTCGACCTTGGCGGCGAGTCCGAGGGGCACCGAGACGGTGTGACCCGCCGAGGTGAACGTCGCGGTGCCGACCGCCTGCCCCTTCGCGCCGGTCGCCACCGGGATCGCCGTGATCGAGCTCGTCACCTTCTCGTCGCTCCAGGTGACCAGGCTGGCGCTCTTCTCGGCAACGGCGGCGATGGTCTGTCCCCATTCGGTGGTGTAGCTGGCGAAGGCGTCGCCCTTCTTGGCGAGGTCGATCTGGTGGAAACCCGCCAGCACGCCCGTCAGCAGCGACCGGATGTCGCCGTCCACCGCCTCGTGCGTGCTGCCGCCCAGCACGACCCCGATGATGGTCACCGTGCTGGATCCGACCTTGTGGCGAGCCGCGAACAGCAGGTTGGATCCGGCGTCGTTCAGCGTGCCGGTCTTGATCCCCTCGATCCCGCTGGAGCCGAGCAGAGTGTTCGTGTTGGTCAGGATGCCGACATCGTGGATGGTGACGGACTTGGTTCCGACGATCGGGGCGAGCACGGGATCGGCCAGCGCCAGCTTGCCGAGCTGGAGCAGGTCGGAGGTGCTCGCCACATCCGTGACATCCAGGCCGGTGGGATCGGTGATGGTCATGCTGGTGAGCTTGTGCGCCGCGATCCAGGTCTTCGCCGCCGCCAGGTAGGCGTCCGTTGAGCCGAACGCCCACAGGGCCAGGGTCGCGGCGTAGTTGTTCGCCGAGTGGATCAGTGCGAGTTCCAGGAGTTCGTGCTCGGTGAACACGAGCCCGCTCTTGACAGTGGCGACCGCCCCGTGGAGAGACAGGTAGCGGTCGTAGAGCGCGACGTCTGCGGCGGTCATCGTGACCTTCGGGCCGTCGGCGCCGGCGGTGAGCGGCTTCACCTGCAGGACGACGAGCGCGGTGACCAGCTTCGTGATGCTCGCCATCGGAAGCGGCGACGTGGAACCGGCCTGCGCCAGGACGCCGTCGAAGCCCACCGCGCCGATCGCGCTGCCCCCGTAGCCCGGAAAGCTGAGCGTCGCGGCCGCACCCGGCGGCACGGCGCGCTTCGCGATCACCGGGTCCACCGAGTGCAGCGGCGCGAGCAGCGTCATGGGGAGGTAGAACGCGACGGCCAGAATGAGGCCGAGAGAGCCGAAGACCGCGATCCGCCGACGGCGATAGATCTGCTCTCTGGTCAGGGGCACCGAAGAATCGTACGGGCTAGATCCTGAGGGCCCAGAGCGCCACGGCCGAGGCGGCCGCGACATTCAATGAATCCACGTTGCGCGACATCGGGATGGTCACCACGACGTCCGAGCCCTCCAGCGCGCCGTGCGACAGCCCGTCGCCCTCGGTGCCCAGGAGCAGGGCGACCCGCTCCGGGGAATCCGCCGCGAAGGCGTCGAGCGTGACCGCCCCCTCGTCGAGGGCGAGAGCGGCGATCGTGAAGCCGGCGTCGTGCAGCTGGGATGCGGCATCCGGCCACTCGGCCAGGCGCGTCCACGGCACCTGCAGCACGGCGCCCATGCTCACCCGCACCGAACGGCGGTACAGCGGATCGGCGCAGCGTGGCGTGACGAGCACGGCATCGGCGCCCAGGCCCGCCACGGCGCGGAAGATGGCGCCGACGTTCGTGTGGTCGACGATGTCCTCGAGCACGACGACCCGGCGGGCTCCGCGCAGCAGCTCGGCGGGCTCGGGCAACGTGGGCCTGTGCATCGAGGCGAGCGCGCCGCGGTGCATGACGAACCCGGTGATGCTCTCCAGAAGCTCCGGCGACGCGAGGAACACCGGGATGTCGAATCGGGCAAGCAGCGGCTCCAACTCCTGCAGCCACTTCTGCTGCAGAAGCACGGAGCGCGGGCGGTGCCCCGCGGCCAGCGCGCGCTCGATCACCTTGGTCGACTCGGCGATGTAGAGCCCATCTTCGGGCTCCGAGAGCTTCCGGAGCACCACATCGGTGAGCGCGACGTAGTCCCGCAACTGCGGGTCGGCGGGGTCGGAGATCGGCACGACGTGCATCGCGGGGCTCCCTCCTGCCAGCCGTCGGAAACATATCGGAAAACTGAGTTGTTTACTCTGGCGGCAGCGGGAGGAGGCGCCATGACCGCGACGGCAGCGAGCGAGCGCCTCGGCGCGCGCCTGGAGCCGCAGGTGCAACGGGCGGTCGAGTTGCTCCGCGGTCGCACGGTCGTCGTGCTGACTGGTGCCGGAGTGAGCACCGACTCGGGCATTCCCGACTACCGCGGCGAAGGCGCTCCGGTGCGCACGCCGATGACGTTCGACCACTTCCGTTCGGACGAGAACGGCCGCCGCCGCTACTGGGCGGGCAGTCACCTGGGCTGGCGGCACTTCTCCGCCGCGCAACCGAACGCGGGGCACCGCGCCCTTGCACAGCTCGAGCTCGCGGGGTTGGTGAACGGAATCATCACGCAGAACGTCGACGGCCTGCACCTGCGGGCCGGCTCGCGCCGCGTGGTCGACATCCACGGGTCGATGGACCGGGTGCGCTGCCTGCACTGCGGCCAGACCTTCTCCCGTGCCGACATCGCCGAGCGGATGGCGCGCGACAATCCCTGGCTCGACGCGCCCGACGGAGTCGTGCTCAACCCCGATGGCGACGTGACCATCGAGGACTCCGAACGGATGATCGTGCCCAGCTGCACGGTCTGCGGCGGCATCCTCAAGCCCGAGGTGGTGTTCTTCGGCGAGTTCGTGCCCGTCGAGAAGTTCGACGAGGCGCGGTCGCTCGTGCGCGGCGCGGACGCCATGGTGATCGCGGGCTCCTCGTTGGCAGTGAACTCCGGCATCCGGCTGCTCGATCAGGCCACGAAGCGCAAGATGCCCGTCG
>FSWJ01000817.1_pt1 | contig 10985 bp, 12 predicted proteins | sample 1637851 | NCBI WGS metagenome assembly FSWJ01 (sample SAMEA3914789, study PRJEB12502) | metagenome | biome: forest; material: soil | place: Canada | collected 2011-07-03 | depth 0.3 m | reverse complement strand
GTTCGTCGCCGAGGGCGCCCGCGCCCGACTCGTGGCTCAGCGCCGCGACCAGTTCCGAGACGAGTACCTCGCGCCCCTGCTCGCCGAAGCCGCCAAGCTCGGCATCTCGCAGGACGAGCTCGCCACCATGCTCCGTCAGACCGGGCTCCGTCAGACCATCACCAGGAAGGCGGATGCGAAATGACCGCAGTCGTCGAGGTCTCGCACCTCAGCAAGCATTTCGGAAAGGTCCACGCCGTCGAAGACGTGTCGTTCACCCTCACCGAGAACAAGATCTACGGCCTGCTCGGTCGCAACGGCGCAGGCAAGACCACGCTGATGCAGCTGCTCACCGGGCAGGACTTCGCCAGCTCCGGTCGGATCCGCCTCTTCGGCGCGAACCCGGTCGAGAACGCCGCCGTGCTGGAACGCACCGCGTTCATCAAGGAGAGCCAGCGCTACCCGGAGGACTTCCGGGTCAAGCACGTGTTCCGCACGGCGCGCTGGTTCTTCCCGCACTGGGATCAGGCCTTCGCCGAGCAGCTCATCGTCGACTTCCGCGTGCCGATGAGCCGGCGCATGAAGAAGCTCAGCCGCGGCCAGCAGTCGGCCGTCGGCGTCATCGTGGGCCTCGCCTCGCGCGCCCCGTTGACGTTCTTCGACGAGCCCTACCTCGGGCTCGACGCGGTCGCGCGACAGTTGTTCTACGACCGCCTGCTCGCCGACTACGCCGAGCACCCGCGCACCGTGATCCTCTCGACGCACCTGATCGACGAGGTGAGCAACCTGCTCGAGCACGTGCTGGTGATCGACGACGGACGGATGATCATCGACCAGTCCGCCGAAGAGCTCCGTGGCGCTGCCACCGACGTCACCGGGGGCCGTGCCGCCCTCGACGTCTTCGTGGCCGGCCGCACCGTGCTGCACCGCACGGCGATCGGCGGCCTGGCGACAGCGACGGTCTCCGAGCTCGACAAGGCCGGCCGCGACGCGGCTACGGCGGCCGGACTCGAACTCGGACCGGTGTCGCTGCAGACCTTGATCGTCCGACTGACCACCACCGACCCGGCATCCGCCGAGTCGGCCGAGACGCAGATCAACTCCGCCCAGATCGAGAGCGAGGCCCGCGCATGACCACCCTGACTGCCGACTACTCCCCCGCGGATGCCGCAGCCGCCCACCCTCGCACGTCCCTGCACCGCGTGTTCAACGTGGTCAAGCTGCAGCTCGGCAATCCGTGGACCGCCATCATCCTGCCCTGGATGATCCTGGGATTCATCTTCCTGGTGAACCTGGTGATCTGGATCATCATCAACGCGGCGACCAGTGGGAACGACGCCGCCGACGCGCGCAAGGGACTGACCTACAGCGGCTCGTCGTTCTACATCTTCATCTACATGATGGTGCTGGCGATCCAGGCCTTCTCGATCACCTTCCGCTTCGCGCTCGGCCTCGGGGCGACCCGCAGGGACTACTGGCTCGGCAGCGCGTTGACCTTCGTGATCCTGGCCGCGATGTTCGCGGTCGGCATCACCATCCTGAGCGTGATCGAGGTGGCGACCGGCGGCTGGGGCCTTGGCGGCAGCATGTTCTCGGCCGTGTACTTCGGCGACGTCTGGTGGCAGCGGCTGCTTGTCTTCTTCTTCGGGTTGCTGTTCTTCCTGTTCCTCGGCTCGCTGTTCGCGGCGGTCTGGGTGCGCTGGAAGGCGACCGGAATGATCGTGCTGTTCGGCGTACTCGGCCTGCTGATCGTCGCCGGGATCGCATTCGAGACTCTGAGCGGATCGTGGACGGCCTTCGGCGAGGTGCTCGCCGGGGCGACGCCGCTCAGCATCGCGAGCTGGCTGCTGGTGCCCGCCGCGATCGCGGCAGGAGCCGGATTCCTCATTCTGCGCCGGGCGACGGCGCGGGCCTGAGCTCCTCGAAGACGGTGAGCTGGAGGCCGTCCGGGCCCTCCATCCGGGCGTTGAGCGAGTCCCACGGGGTGCGCGTGGGCGGCGCCACCGGAACGGCCCCCGCCGCGGTCAGCGCGGTGGTCGTGGCCGCGGCATCCACCACCTCGAAGGCGACGCGCACGGTCAAGGGGTAGGGATGCGCGACCGCGCTCCCCACCTCGACCTCGTCGATCATCGCCACCTGCGCCGAGTTCGCGAGTTCGAGGGTCGCAGTGGGGATTCCGAGGATCGCCACCCGGGCTCCGTCGTCGCCCTGATACGACTCCAGCTCCGGCAGGCCGAGCGCATCGCGGTAGAAGGCGAGGGCGGCATCCAGATCCGAAGTCTCGACGACCAGCCGCAGTTGCAGCGCACTCATGCCTTTGCCGCCTTCCTGCCGCCCTTGAGGCTCTTCTGCATGAGCACCGTGCCCAGCCAGCGGCCGAACTTGAACCCCACCCTGCCCATCTCGCCGATCTTCTTGAAGCCGAAGTTCGCGTGCATTGCGATCGAGGCATCGGCGCCCTTGTCGGCGATCACCGCGATGACCTCCTTGATGCCGGCCGCTGTCGCGTCGTCGAGCATGCGGGCCATGAGCGCCTTGCCGACGCCCTTGCCGGTGGCCGCGGGGCTGAGGTAGATCGAGTCCTCGACCGTGTACCGGTACGCGGCCTTGGCCTTCCAGGGCGTCACGTAGGCATAGCCGAGGATCATCCCGCTGGGCGATACCGCGACAAGCCACGGAAATCCCAGGCGTTCGACGTCGCGGAACTTGTGGCGCATCTCTCTGAGGGTCAGCGCGTCCTCGTCGAAGGTGACGGTGCTGTTGGCGACGTAGTGGTTGTAGATCTCGAGCATGTGCGGCACGTCGCGATCGATCGCCGGTCTCAACTCGAACGAGAACGGCGGCTCGGCCGGCTGCGGCGGACGAAGACGCGTCGGCAGCTGCCTGCGCGGGTTGTATTCCTCTTCGAGCATCAGCGGGGTCCGCCGCTCCGGGGCGCGATCGCGGGCATGCGCCGATCCTACGTCGCGAGGGCCGCGCTGAGGCTCCAATCCACCGGCTCCGCTCCCGCCGTGAGGAGCAGCTCATTGACCCGGCTGAATGGGCGCGAGCCGAAGAATCCGGCATTCGCCGAGAGCGGGCTGGGATGCGCCGAGGCGACGATCGGGATGCCATTCAGCAGCGGCCGAAGCGTGCCGGCATCCCGCCCCCAGAGCACCGCCACGAGCGGGCCGCCCCGCGCCACCAACGCCCGGATCGCGTGCTCGGTGATCGCCTCCCACCCCTTGCCGCGATGCGAGCCCGAGATCCCGGCTTGCACCGTCAGCACCCTGTTGAGCAGCATGACCCCCTGGCGGGTCCAGGGGGTGAGGTCGCCGTTCGGCGGCACCGGGATGCCCAGATCCGTGTGCAGCTCCTGATAGATGTTCTGCAGACTGCGCGGCACTGGGCGCACCGAGGGCTCCACCGAGAAGGACAGCCCGACCGGATGACCGGGAGTGGGGTAGGGATCCTGACCCACGATGAGCACCTTCACCTCGGCCAGCGGCGCCGCGAAGGCGCGCAGCACGTTGCGGCCGGCCGGCAGGTACGGCCTCCCCGCTGCCACCTCGGCGCGCAGGAAGTCGCCCATCCCCGCGATCTGCTGCGCGACCGGTTCCAACGCTTCGGCCCAGCCCGCATCGATCAGCTCGGGCAGCGGTCGCCGGACGTTGGCTGCAGGGGTGCCGGACTCGGTGCTCATCCTGGTTGCCGCTCAGGCCGGATAGGCGACGGGGCCCTGCACGCTCCAGGGGAAGTTGATCCAGAGCGCGGTCTTCTTCCAGACGTAGTACGGCTCCTCGACGGTCGTCGGCTTGCTGTAGAGGCACACGGTGCGCACCTCGCCGCCCCCGCCGCGCAGCAGCTCGACCACGAGCTTGAGCGTGCGCCCCGAGTCGGCGACATCATCCACCAGCAGGATGCTCTTGCCGGCAAGCGAGTCCTGATCCAGGGTCGGCGGGAGAACCACCGGGGCATCCAGGGTGGAGCCCACGCCCGTGTAGAACTCGACGTTGAGACTGCCGAGCATCTTGATGTCGAGCGCGTAGCCGAGCGCGCCGGCGAGGGCGAGGCCACCGCGGGCGATGCCGATCACCGCATCCGGCCGGAAGCCATCGGCCACGATCGTCTCGGCCAGCTCGCGAGCCGCCGTTCCGAAGAGTTCGTACGTCAGGATCTCGCGCTCGTCGCTCACCCGACCACGCTAGTCGACCATTAGCATCCGAGAATGGTGTCAGATCGCAAGAGCCTGGGAACAGTGACGTTCGGGCTGGTCGGCTTCCTCTTCCTCGTCGAGCTGACGAGCGGGATCCTGCAGGGGTACTACGTGCCGCTCGCCAGCAAGATCGCCGGGCACCTCGGCGTCGACACAGCCGACTACAACTGGACCGAGGCCGCCCAGCTGCTGCTCTCTGCCCTGGTCGTGCCGGTGCTCGCCAAGCTCGGCGACATGTTCGGGCACAAGCGCATCCTGCTGGTCTCGACCGCGGTGACCGCGCTGGCAAGCTGGGGCATGGTCGCGTCGGGCAACTTCGCCGGCTATCTGATCGCCTTCGCGCTGCAGGGCTTCTACGTGGTCTGGCTGCCGCTCGAGGTGGCGCTGATCTTCGACCGTGGCCGGCGCTCGGGCAGCGGCGCTTCGACCACCCGGCGCGCTGCCGGCTTCCTCGTGGTCGCACTCGAGGCCGGCGCGATCATCGGCGCGCTGGCCGGCAGCCGCGTGTTCAAGGCGACGGCCGAGAACTTCCCGATCACGCTGGCCGTGCCCGCGATCTGCGTCAGTCTGGTGTTCTTCGCGATCCTGTTCGGCGTGCCGGAGTCGACGCCGATCCCGGGCCGCAAGCTCGACGGCGGCGGGTTCGTGCTGCTGACGCTCGCCCTGCTGTTCATCACCGGCGGACTCACCTTCCTCCGGCTCAACGGGCCCGCCAGTTGGACGGTGTGGGTGCCGATCGCGATCGGGCTGCTGATCTTCATCCCGTTCGCACGGCTCGAGCGGCGGCATCCGGATCCCGCGATCGATCTGCGCGTGCTCGCGAAGCCGAACATGTGGCCGGTGCAGCTCACCGCTGGCCTGTTCGGCATCTCGGTGCTCGGCGCGCAGATCCCGCTGTCGACCTTCGCCGCGGCCGATCCCGGCAAGCTCGGTTACGGGCTGAACCTCGATCCCGACGTGATCTCGTACCTCATCGGCGCCTACCTGGTCTCGCTCATCGTGGGCGCGCTGCTGTTCCCGCTGCTCGCCAGGCGGGCGACCCCGCGGATCGCGTTGATCGTCGCGACCTTCTTCGTGGCGGGCGGCTACCTGCTCTTCATCCCCTTGCACGACCAGGTCTGGCAGGTGATCCTCAACATGGTGATCGCCGGGATCGGCTCGGGCGCCCTGGTCGCCGCGCTGCCGAGTGCGGCCGCGGCTGCGGCACCGGTCGGCCAGTCGGGCATCGCCACCGGGCTCACCAACACCACCAAGACGATCGGCGGCGCATTCGCCTCCGCCGTGTTCGGTGTGATCCTGCACGTCGGGCTCACCTCGACGGCGAGCACCAGCGGCGCGGGGCTCGCGGCCTACGTCGCGGTCTGGACGATCTGCGGCGTCGGCGCGCTGGTCGCGGCTGTGCTGCTGTTCCTCGTACCCAAGCTCGCGTTCTCTGACGCCGAGGTCTCCCTGACCACCGAGGCCGCGGATGCCGTCGCCGCAACCGAGGCGCCGCCCGTCCCCTAGGCCACCAGCGGCCGCACCTCGCGGCCCAGGAAGCGGATCAACCCCTCGACATCGGTGGCGTCGAGACCGGCCGTGAGCACGACCGTCGTCGCGCCCGCCCCTTCGAACTCGCGCAGCTGCGCCGCGACCGCCTCGGCATCGCCCGGGATGCGGGACACTGTGGCGACCAGCGGACGGTCGCCCCGGCCGCCATCCCGCGACAGCTCCGCCGCCTGCCGAACCTCCTCAGGCGAGAGGCCGCCGGCCAGGAGGGTGCCGTCGCCCAGCTCGCCGGCGAGGCGGAGCGACACCGGACCGCGACCTCCGAGCATCAGCGGCACGGTGGCCGCCGGTGGCCAGGCGAGCTGGACTCCATCGAGGTGGACGTACCGGCCGTCGGCCGTGACCCGCTCCCCCGAGAGCAATCGCCGCAACGCCGAGGTGTACTCGCGCAGCAGCGTGACCGGGGAGTCGACCCGAACGCCGGCCTGCGCCATCCAGGACTGCACGCCGTGCCCGACGCCGGCGATCAGCCGCCCCGGGATCGCCCGGTCGAGCGTGGCGATCTCCATCGCCGCCAGTGTGACCGCGCGCAGCGGAGCGGGCATCAGCCCGATCCCGACCGTCACCGTTTCGGTGGCGCCCAGAGCGAGGGATGCCGACGCGATGCCGCTCTCGGCGAAGCAGTCCTCCCAGACCCAGAGCTCGTCGAGGTTGGCGCTCTCGACCTCTCGGGCGAGGGGGCGCAGGCGCTCGGGGGGCAGGTCGGGCGTGATCGCGAAACCGAGACGGATGGTCATGGCCCGATCATCGCGTCCACCGCCGTCAGCCGACCGGAATCGGCGATGATGGCGGGATGCCCGGCGACACCCTCATGCGCATCCACAGTCCCGAGTTCCGGGCCATGGCCGCGAGGGTGCTGGAGGTCACCCGGCTCACTTCGCTCCTGAACACCCTGCCGTTCGACGACGAGGCCGCCAAGGCCGAGCTGTTCGAGCAGATCCTGGGGCGGCCGCTTCCGGCGAAGGCGACGATCTACCCGCCGTTCTACACCGACAACGGGCTGCACCTCGAGCTCGGCGAACGGGTCTTCATCAACCAGGGCTGCACCTTCTTGGACTACGCCGGCATCCGGCTCGGCGCAGGCGTGATGGTCGCGCCGAAGGTCACGTTCGTCACCGTCGGCCACCCGGTCGACCCGGAGCCGCGGCACCTGTACCTCACGGGCGGGCCGATCGACGTTGCCGAGAACGTGTGGATCGGCGCCGGCGCCACCATCCTGCCCGGCGTGAGCATCGGCCGCGACGCGGTCATCGCCGCCGGGGCGGTCGTGGTCGACGACGTTCCGGCCGCGAGCCTGGTCACCGGGCCGAAGGCGACGGTCAGCCGCCGGTGGTGAGGCGCCTAGCCCTTCGGCTCGAGCTTGCCGCGGATGACCTTGTACGGCGCCGCCTGTGCAACCGGCTTGATCGTGATCAGGTCGAGATTGACGTGCGCAGGTAGCTCCATGGTGTGCACGATTGCCGCCGCGACATCCTCGGCCACCAGCGGATCCGGCACGTTGTCGTAGACCGCGTCCGCCCGAGCCTGGTCGCCCTTGAACCGGGTGAGCGAGAACTCGTCCGTCTTCACCATGCCCGGTGCGATCTCGAGCACGCGGATCGGCTCGCCCGCGAGCTCGAGCCGCAGCACGGCGACGAGCGCGTGCTCCGCGAACTTTGCGGCGTTGTACCCGGCGCCGCCCTCGTAGGCCACGTGGCCGGCGATCGAGGTGACGGTCATGATGTCGGCGACCCCGGCATCCCGCGCTCCGTCGCGCAGCAGCGGAAGCAGCGCCGCGATCATGCGCTGCGTGCCGAGCACGTTGATCTCGAACATGGCGCGCCAGTCCTCGACATCCGAGGTCTCGATCGGCCCCATGCCGAAGGCGCCGCCCGCGTTGTTGACCAACCCGTGCAGGGGGCCGAGCGCGGCGAGCTCGTCGCGCACCCGATCGACGTCGGCCTGCTGCGTCAGGTCGGCGGCGATCGTGCGGATCCCGCCGCCCGATCCGACGCGCTCGCCCGCCAGCTCGGCCAGGCGGTCGGCGCGGCGGGCGACGCCCACCACCTCCCAGCCGTGCTGCGCGAACAGCCGGGCCGTTGCCGCCCCGATTCCCGAACTTGCCCCGGTCACCACGACGCGCTTCACCATGGGTCCAGGGTATCCAGACCGGTGCACCGTCTGGATCGGACGCCCTGGCAGGTCTGCCGGTCCTCACCGCGACGGCCCGCCGTCCATCCGCCGCTGTGCAGCGTCAAGCGGGGCTCAGTCCGACGATGCCACCTCGTAGCCGCGCGAGACGCGCTTGGGCAGCACGAACACCAGGCAGAACGCCGCGATCGCGAAGACCGCGCTCACCGCCAGTGCCAGCGTCGCGCTGTGGCCGAAGCCGACTGCGAGGTTGTGGTCGACGATCTTCTGGATCGCGGCCTTGATCGCGTCCGACCCCTCGGCTCCGTGCGCCTGCGCCGCCGCGGCAGCCTGCTTGGCGGTGGGGGCGAAGCTGGCAGGCAGGTTGCCGAACAGCACGGACCCGATCACGGCGATGCCGATCGCCGAGCCGACGCGCTGCATGGTGCCAATGACACCGGATGCCGCGCCCGCCTCTGTGCGGTCCACCGTCGCCACGATGAACTGCGCGTTGGGGGCGATGAACAGGCCGGAGCCGATGCCCGCGACGAGCAGCGGGCCGAGCAGTGCCCAGTTGGTCAGGTCGCCGGGAGCCACCCGCAGCAGCACCAGCCAGAGCGAGATCAGGCCGACCGAGACCAACCCGGTTCCGATCAGCAGCACGGTGCGGCCGAGCCGCTCGGCCAGACGGTTGCTCTGCGAGGCGCCGACGATGCTGCCGATCGCGAACGGGATCGACACCAGACCGGATTCCAGCGCGGTATGACCGAGGCCGGCCTGCCAGAGCAACGAGATGCTGAAGAAGATGCTGGTGAATGCGGCGAAATACACCAGCGCCAGAATCGCCCCACCGGTGAACGAGGGATGCGAGAACAGGTGCGGGGGAACCAGCGGTTCCTTGCCGCGGCGCGCCACCGAGAGCTCCCAGACCGCGAACAGGCCGATCAGGATGATGCCGCCCGCGATCGAGAGGTACGTCCACAGCGGCCAGCCATCCTGCTGCCCCTGGATCAGCGGAACCAGGATGGCGACCAGCCCGCCCGCCAGCAGCGCGAAGCCGAAGAAGTCGAGAGCCGAGGTGGCCTTGGACTCCGCCCCGCCCGGCAGTAGCAGGAACGCCGCGATGACCGCGAGCACGCCGAACGGCAGGTTGACGAAGAAGATCGATCGCCAGCCGTCCGCGTTTCCGAGCCACTGGATCAGCAGACCGCCGACCAACGGGCCGAGCGCGGTGGAGAAACCGATCGAGGCGCCGAGGATGGCGAACGCCCGACCGCGCACCCGAGGGGGGAACATCAGCTGGATCAGCGCGGTCACTGGCGGGAAGAAGATGCCGCCGAACAGGCCTTGCACCACGCGGGCCACGATCAGCGTCGCGGTGTCGTGCGCCAGACCCGCCGCGAGGCTCGCCAGGGTGAACCCGGCGAGACCGACGATGAAGACCCACTTGTGGCCGACCCGGTCGCCGATCCGTCCGGCCGGGATCAGCGCGAGGCCGTAGGCGAGGGCGTAGCCCGAGATGATCCACGAGAGGGTTGCCTCGTCGGCGCTCAGGCTGGTGCGGATGGTGGGCAGGGCCACGTTGACGATCGTGGTGTCGAGCAGCGCCATGGCGACGCCCAGGATCAGGACGGCGAACGCCATCCAGGTCCTTCGGGTGACGACGGGCGCCGTCGCGGAAGGGGTGGTCGTGGTCATGATGCTGCCTTTCGAGTGCGTTCCTCGGTGAGGAGTTCGGGAAGGCGCGAGAGCAGGTTCTCGTGCCAGATGATGTCGGCCTTGAGCCGATCGGTCTTGTGGGACATGACCGTGGACTCGAGGGGCGTGAGATAGCGGGAGATCGAGTCGAGCTTGGCCTCGTCTGCGGCGAGCATGACCCTCAGCTGGGCCAGACGGTTCTGGATCAGCGCCGGGACCTCGTCGAGCTTGCTGAGATCCAGCCGGCTGATCGACAGGTCGAATGGATCCGCACGCACCACGATCTCGGTCAGACCGTTGTAGCGCAGCTTCGCCAAGGCGATCCGGCCCGCCGTCGTGATCCCCCAGACCTGGCGCTCGGGGTATGCGCCCTCGCGCTCCACCCGTACCTCGTCGATCAGCCCTTCCGCGCGCAACCGCTTGATCGCTCCGTAGAGGGCTCCCACCGAGATGTCGGTCCATTCGTCGATGTGCTCCTTCTCGGCGAGCTGGCGGAGCTGGTGCCCGTGCATGTCCCCCTCGTCGGCGAGAGCGCCGAGGATGTAGAGGCGGATGCTGGACACGCGAGTACTCTCGCACGACTAGTCCTGCGAGTCAAGAGCCTTGGGGTCTCTATTACTCCCCATTGCGGACTCCATTGCTCCCCTCAGGCACCCGGCCTACTGTCGTCCACGACTTCCGAAAACCTGTCGCATCATCCACGAAGGAGATCCCCATGTCCGACTACCAGTTCGAGACGCTGCAGATCCACGCCGGCTCGGCGCCCGATCCCGTGACTCATGCCCGCGCGACGCCGATCTACAAGACGACCTCGTACGTCTTCGACAGCACCGATCACGCGAAGAACCTGTTCGCTCTCGCCGAGTTCGGCAACATCTACACGCGAATCATGAATCCGACCACCGACGTCATCGAGCAGCGCATCGCCGCGCTCGAGGGCGGCACGGCGGCGCTGGCCACCGCATCCGGTTCTGCGGCGATCACCTACGCCGTGCTCAACATCGCCGGCGCGGGCGACCACATCGTGTCGTCGAGCTCGATCTACGGCGGCACGTACAACCTGTTCAAGTACACGCTCGCGCGACTCGGCATCGAGGTCACCTTCGTCGAGAACCAGGATGACGCCGCCGAGTGGGCCGCCGCCGTCCGCCCCAACACCAAGCTGTTCTTCGCCGAGACGATCGGCAACCCGAAGATCAACATCCTCGACATCGAGGGCGTCGCCAAGGTGGCGCACGACAACGAGCTGCCGCTGATCGTCGACAACACGATCGCGACGCCGTACCTGATCAAGCCCTTCGACTTCGGCGCCGACATCGTGGTGCACTCGGCGACCAAGTTCCTCGGCGGCCACGGCACGGTCATCGCCGGCCTCATCGTCGACGGCGGCAAGTTCGCGTGGTCGAAGAACGTCGAGAAGTTCCCCGGTCTGACCGAGCCCGACCCGTCGTACGGC
>FSWJ01000993.1_pt1 | contig 11016 bp, 9 predicted proteins | sample 1637851 | NCBI WGS metagenome assembly FSWJ01 (sample SAMEA3914789, study PRJEB12502) | metagenome | biome: forest; material: soil | place: Canada | collected 2011-07-03 | depth 0.3 m | reverse complement strand
GCCGCCCGGCACCTCCTCGCCGTCGAGCGTGGCCACCAGGTCGAGGGTGACGAAGTCGCCCTTGTCGGCGGCCCGCTCGACCGGGCTCAGCGAGGCGAACCGCTCCCTCAGGCCCTCGAGCTGCTCGGCGACCTCGTCGTCGCCCACGACGACGTCGTCGACGGTGACGCTCAGCGAGTCGAACGCCGGGATCGCGAACTCGGGCCGGACGTCGACCTCGGCCGTGAAGGCGAGCTTGTCGTTGTCCGACAGCTCGGTGACCTCGACGTCGGGGCGCCCCACGGGGGCGACCTTCGTCGACTCGACGGCCTCGCCGTACAGGCGCGGGATGGCGTCGTTGACGGCCTCCTCGAGCACCACGCCGCGGCCGACCCGCTGGTCGAGGATCCGCGGCGGGACCTTGCCGGGGCGGAAGCCCTGGACCTTGACCTGCGCGCCGATGGTCTTGTACGCCTTGTCCAGCTCGGGCTTGAGCTCGTCGAAACCGGCCTCGACGGTGAGCCTGACCCGGGTCGGGCTCAGGGTCTCGACGGAGCTCTGCACAGCGGTGTTCCTCTCGAAATGGACTGATGAGTCGGGGCGGGGAGACTCGAACTCCCGGTCTCCTGCTCCCAAAGCAGGCGCGCTAGCCACTACGCTACGCCCCGCGTGCGCCCGGCCACTCTAGTGGTGTGGCGCTGCGCGGGCGTAGCTCAATGGTAGAGCCTCAGTCTTCCAAACTGATGGTGCCGGTTCGATCCCGGTCGCCCGCTCCACGCGGCAAGGTCGGGCCGTCGCACGCTCGGACGCCCCGCAGCAACCGTTCCCTGCCGGTCAACGTTCGGACGAGCTCGCCGCCGCCCGCTGCCCGGCGCACGACGTGGTCGCGTCGAACAGCTCGACCCGGTTCTTGCCGTGTGCCTTCGCGGCGTACATCGCGACATCGGCCTCGTGCATCAGGCTGGCAAGGTCGCTGCCGGAGTGCCGCACCGCGACCCCGATGCTCGCGCCGACCTGCACCTGCTGTCCGAGGACGACCTGCGGCGCCGCCACTGCCGCGACGGCCCGCTCCGCCAGCTGGGTGGCGACGACACCGTCGGGGAGGCCCTCCAGCAGGATCGCGAACTCGTCGCCGCCGAGCCGGGCCAGCAGATCCCCCGGCCTCAGTACGCCGGTCAGCCGGCCGGCGACCGAGCGCAGCAGCTCGTCACCGGCAGCGTGGCCGAGCTCGTCGTTCACGTTCTTGAAGTCGTCGAGGTCCACGAACAGGACGGCCTGGGTCCCGGCACGCTGCTCGGGACGGCCCAGGGACGCGGCCGCCCGCGTGCGGAAGCTCGACCGGTTGGGGAGGCCGGTCAACGAGTCGTGGTTGGCCTGCCGGGTCAAGGACTGGTGGCTCTCCGCGATCGCCTCGGCCATGGCGTTGAAGCTCACGGCCAGGTCGCCGATCTCGTCGTGGCGCACGACCTGCACCCGGTGGGCCAGGTTCCCTGCGGCGACCTGGTTGGCGGACTCGCGCAGCAGGCTGGCCGGCTCGAGCACCTCGGCCGAGAGCCGTCGCGCGAGCCGGACCGTCACGAACAGCCCCAGCAGGAACATGCCGATCCGCCACGCCAGACCGAGCTGCTCGAAGACCGCGTGCTCGGCGAGGTCACCGCGGGCGGCCGCACGGCTGGCCGCGCCCGTCCTGTCGAGCAGGTCCATCAGCTTCGGCATCGTGGCTCCGACCACGGAGCCGCGGGCCGCCGCCTGCTGGGCGGCCGGGAGCGTCGTGTCGACGCCGGCCAGCTCGTCCCCGAAGGCCACCCAGGCGGCATCGGCCTCGGCGAACCGCTGTCGGGTGTCGGCGGCGTGGAACCTGCCGAGGTCGCGGGCGAACCGGGCGTCCACCGCGGCCCTGAGCTGGGCTGCCTGCTGGCGGCCTGCCGCGTCGCGGCTGCTGGCGGTGGCTGTGGCGGTGAGGACGGCGTACGGGACGATGTCGCCGCGCAGGAGGGCGAGCTGGCCGGACTCGAACTCCAGGCGCTGCGCCGTTGCCCGGGCCGAACCGATCAGGTACTGCGTGCCGGAGATCGCGGACACCCCGCCGATGACCAGCGTCAGCCCGAGCACGCCGAACGACCGCCGCCACCGGCCCCTCAGGCTGTCCCGTGCCGGCCGGCGAGGCGACGACGCTTCCGGGCGGGCGGGCGACGCAGCGCGCGCGAAGAGGAGGGTCACGACCGGTGTATCGGCACGAATCGGGACGGGCAGGATGACCAGATCGGCCCATGGAGACCATCCTTTCCGGCGTCCTCGGACCTGGTGCGCCCCCCGTGCTCAGTGCCAGCTGCTGTCGACGCACCCGTCGAACTCGGCAAGCGGGTTGGTCGTGGGGGCGCCCGTGACCGCGTCGACCAGCTGGGCCGGCTGGAGGCTGGGCGGTCCGAAGGCCTTCCAGCAGCCGTCGGCCTTGAGCTGCACCTCGAAGGGCTGGGCCGCCGCGGTCGGCCCGTCGACGTACTGCACCGTGCACGCCCAGTCCTCGCCCGGGCCGTTCGGGGAGGTGCCGGTACGCCGGCACGACCCCAGCGGCCGGAGGCTCTCGCGACGGACGTCGGTGCGGCCCAGCTGCTCCTGCTGCGCGGTGTAGAGCCCGGCGAACACCTCGGCAACGGACGGCCCGAGCCGTTCGGGGGTGAGAGCCGTGCCGCAGGCCGCCGCAAGAACCGTGAGGACGAGCAGGCTCACCAGCCGCCTCATGTCACGTCCCGGCGCAGCAGCACCCGCCTGGCGGGGACGAGGCAGGCCAGCGCCCAGACCAGGCTCACCAGGGCCCCCTGCCACAGGGGTCCGAAGTAGGCCCCGTCACGGACGAGCCCGTGCCAGGCCGTGAAGGGAGTGGTCAGCAGTACGCCGGTCGCCTGGCCGAGACCGCCCAGCAGCGCGAGCAATTGCATGACCAGGCCGAGCACGACGGGGCCGGCCACGCCGACGACGCTGCTGCGGCTCAGGACCGACAACAGGCAGGCAAGCGCGGTGAAGCCGAGCAGGGCCGGCGCCGTCGCGCCCCAGCTCGCCAGCACGAGCGCGGCGGCCCGTCCGGGCGCCAGCGGGGTGCCGGACAGGCTGGTCAGCGGTCCGGAGCCGAAGACGACGAGACCGGACAGGAGGCCGCTCACGGCCGTCACCAGCAGCATCCCGACGACGACGAGGGAGGCCGCGACGACCTTTCCGGTGAAGATCTCGGAGCGGCTGCGGGAGCGGGTCAGGACCGCCTGCCAGGTGCCGTGCGCGTCCTCGGAGGAGAAGATGTCGCCGGCGACCAGGCTGGCCAGGAGAGGGAAGCCCCAGGTCCCCGCGAAGCCCAGGACGAGCAGCGGGAGCGCGAAGCCCGACTCGTGCACGTGACGGCCGAAGAGCGTGTCCTTCGGCAGGCCCGACTGCGCCCGGAGCGCCAGGCCGAGCAGCGGGGGGCCGAGCAGGCACACCAGGAACAGCAGCCGGACCCGCCCCTGCGCACGCAGCTTGCGCAGCTCCCAGACGACCACCTTCACGTGGCGAGCTCCAGGAACGCCTGCTCGAGCGTCAGCCGGTCCGACACGAGACTTCGTACGGCGATGCCGTGGCCGGCGAGCGCGAGCACGTAGGCGTCGAGCTCGGCTGTGGTGGCGGTGACGACCAGGCCCCCGCCGTCCTGGACGGCGACTCCGGACGGGGCGAGCGCGAGCGCCTTCGGGTCGTCACTGGTCGTGAGCAGCCGCCGGTCGGAGCGGCGCCGCAGGTCCTCGACCGTGCCGGCCCAGACCGCCCGCCCGGAGACGATGACGCTGACGTCCTGGCAGACGGCCTCGACCTCGTCGAGGTCGTGGCTGCACAGCAGCACCGTCAGCCCTTCGTCCGCGAGCTCACGGACGAGGTCGCGCAGCGCCCGGGCACCGATCGGGTCCAGCCCGTTCGCCGGCTCGTCGAGCACCAGCACGTCCGGACGGCGCAGCAGACCTGCCGCGATGCCCAGCCGCTGCCGCATGCCGAGCGACCAGCCGCTCACCTTCGTGTCGGCTCGGCGGGCAAGGTCGACGCGTGCCAGCACGGTGTCCACGTCCCCTGGCCGGTCGTCGAGACCGGCCAGCAGGGCGAGGTTCTCCCGGCCGGTGAGGTAGGGGTAGGCGCCGGGTGCCTCGACGAAGCCCCCGACGGTGCCCGGCACCTCGAGCGTCCCGCCGTCGAGGCGCACCAGGCCGAGGAGCGCACGCAGCAGGGTGCTCTTCCCGGCGCCGTTCGGGCCGAGCAGGCCGTGCACCGTCCCGGAGGCGACGGTCAGGTCCAGGTCGTCGAGCGCCTGCACGCCGCCGTACGCCTTGCGCAGGCCCTGGGCCTTCACTGCGTCCACGGCGGCACGTTAGGCCCGGTCGGTGGACGCCAGGTGAACCGGGGCGGGCCGGGCGGCGGCCAGGGCCGCCTTCCCGCCTAGGAGCGCACGGCACCCCGGCGTCGCTCGAGCCCTGGCGGCTCCTCGGCACCCGCAGGGCGGGGCACCGGCAGCAGCGCCGCGGCGCTGCGGTTGCGGCCCGCAGCCTTGGCGTCGTACAGCGCGGCGTCGGCGCGGGCGAGGAGGTGCTCGGGGGTCTCGATCCCGTCCCAGGTGGCGTAGCCGATGCTGCACGTCTGACCGTGGGTGACCGCGCCGCGGAGGCGGTCGAGCATCGGGCCGGCCGTCGTGCTGTCACAGCCGGGAAGCGCCAGCGCGAACTCCTCGCCGCCCCAGCGCGCGAGCAGGTCGCCCTCGCGCAGCTGGGCCTGGAAGCGGCGGGCGGTGGCCGTGAGCAACGCGTCGCCGCGAAGATGGCCATGCTGGTCGTTGAAGACCTTGAAGTTGTCGAGGTCCGCGAGCGCGACCGTGAGCGGCACGTCGGTCCGGCGCGAGCGGGCCATGAGCTGGCCGAGGCGGTCGTCCCAGGCCCGGCGGTTGCCGACCCCGGTGAGGGTGTCGGTGCTGGCCAGCTCCGCGAGCCGGGTGAGCAGCTGGTCGTGCTGCAGCGCCACGGCCGTCTCGTCGGCGAGAAGCTCGATCGCCTGCTCGACGCGGTGGTTCAGCGTCTCGACCCGGCGCGCCCAGGTGACTGCCAGCACGCCCTTCACGACGCCGTCCGCGATCACCGGTTGCCACAGGATCGACTTGGCTGCCGTCGCGTCGACCAGGACGGGAGCGACGCCGGCATGGCTCTCCGGGTCGGAGACGAACATGCGCTGGCCGCTGCGGAAGACCTCAGCCGTCGCGGACACCGCATCCATCGAGATCGTCGTACCGACGAGGGCCGGTCCGGCCGACCCCGTCACGACCAGACGGTCGCTCGACTGCGGCTCGATGACGCAGCACGAGTTGGCGCCGGCCAGCTCGAGCACCGCGGTGGTGATCGCGTGGCGGGCGTCCTCGCCCGTGCGGATCCGCCGGACCACCCCGGAGACGGCAGCGAGGTTGGCCTCGGAGTCCGCCAGGGCCTGGTCGATCGCCTTGCGGTCGGTGACGTCCTGCATGTGGGCGAGCGTCCACGCCTGGCCGTTCGGTCCGGCGACCTTGTTGATCGCCAGCCACGCCCACCGGGCATCGCCGTCGGGCCGCACGTAGCGCTTCTCGACCCGCACGACCTCGCCGTCGGCGCTGCCGGTCCACGTCCTCCGGCTGTCGGCCGACGGGAGGTCGTCCGGGTGGGTGAACTCGGCGCCGCTGTGCCCGAGGAGCTCCGACTCGTCGCGACCCAGGAGCACGCACAGCGCGTCGTTGGCCGCCACGAAACGCCCGTCCTCGTCCGACAGCCCGATGCCGACGGGAGAGTCGCGGAACAGGCTGCGGAAGCGGCGCTCCGACAGCTCCAGGCCCGCCTGCGCGGCCTCGACCTGCTCGATGTGCTCGAGCAGCTGTGCCTGGGCGGCCAGCAGCTGGCCGTCGCGCCGTCGCCGGCCCTCGAACAGCAGCATGGCGATCAGCAACGCCAGCCCGAGCTGGCTCCCGTAGTGCGCGAGCTGGCTCGACTCGCCGGGTGGGAGGCCGGCAACGATGACCAGCCAGCCGCCGGTTCCGGTCGCGTAGACCGCGAACGCGAACGGGCGGGACGTCAGACAGGCGCCGACCACGACGAAGACGAGCATCAGCGTCGTCGTCTGGCGGATCTCACCCGTCGTCGCCAGGTCCGTCAGGCTGTTGACGAGCGGGATCACGGCCAGGCTGTCGCGCCAGCGCGCCGTGACCCGCTCCGGCCGACGGCGCGCGAGCCCGACCCAGCCCAGCAGCAGCACCGTGCTCGCGGCGGCGAGCGAGGTCATCACGGTGCGGGTGGAGCCCGTGAGCAGCATCAGGTGCAACGGGACGAGCGCGGCGTAGATCGCGGCCATGCCGAGCACCAGGACGCGCACGTTGTAGGCAGGGTGGGGCCCGGTCGCAGCCTTCCTTCGCCTGTGCAGGTCCACCGTGCCTCCTGTTTCACGCATCGACGGGCCGGGCCCCGGCTTGAGAGCCGAACGGCTGTGGATCCCCTGCGCGGCCCACCGCCGGGCAAGGGCGCTGGGCGGCGAGATCGCCCCAAACCCCCACATCGTGAGGACCTGTCAGACTGCGCCGTGCTCTTCGACGACCTCGACGTGGCCGGAGCGCCGCGCGAGCTGGTGGCGCTCGGCGGGGTCCTCGACCCGCCGACGCTGCGTGCGGCGTACCGCAACGGCGTCTTCCCGTGGCCGCCCTCACCCGAGCATGCGGCGGCGCACGAGCGGTCGATGCGGAGGCTCGCGCGGAAGGGGGCCGTGCCCCTGCTCCCCGGGACGCCCGCCGGGCCGCTCATGCCGTGGGTCTCCCCGCACCCGCGCGCGGTGCTCCTCGCCCACCGCCTCGCCGTACCGAAGTCCGTCCGGCAGCTCCTCCGCAGGAAGGGCTGGGAGACGACCGTCGACGCGGCGTTCGAGCAGGTCCTCGACCGGTGCGCCGACCGGTCCGAGGGCACCTGGATCACCAGCGCGATGCGGTCGGCGTACGTCGGGCTGCACCGCGAGGGCGGGGCGCACAGCCTCGAGGTGTGGGAGGGGGACCGGCTCGTGGGCGGGCTCTACGGCGTGCTGACCGGGCGGGTGTTCTCGGGCGAGTCGATGTTCTTCGTCGAGAGTGGGGCCTCGAAGGTGGCCGTCGTCGACCTCTGCCGCCGGCTCGTCGAGGCCGGGGTGCCGATCCTGGACACCCAGCAGGAGTCGGGGCACCTGCTCGCAATGGGGCAGGTGCTGGTGCACCGCCAGGAGTACGTCGAGGTCGTCCGGGACCTGCGCGACGAGCCCGCCGTGATCCCGTCGGAGCGACGGCTACTGGTGTGAGCGCCAGATCAGGACGAGCCCGCGGTCGTCGCTGCTGCCCGCCGCGACGCGGTCGACCAGGACCTCTCCCCCGCCGCGGAAGCCCCTCGTGACCAGGCGCTCGGCCTCGCCGAGCAGCTTGTCGATGCCGACGGACAGGTCACGGCCCGGGACCTCGACCAGGCCGTCGGTGTAGAGCAGCAGCGCGTCACCCGGGCGCAGGACGCCGGTCGTGCCGACGTACCGCACACCGGGGAGCAGCCCCAGCGCCGGGCCGTGGGCCTCGTCGAGGTCCCACCTGCCGCTGCCGGCGTCGAAATGGGCCACCGGGGGGTGTCCGGCGGAGCCGAGGGAGTAGTCGCCGCTGACGAGATCAACGGTGAGGTGGACCGCGGTGGCGAACCCCTCCTCCCAGTCCTGGCGGATCAGGTAGGCGTTGGCGGCCGGGAGGTAGTCCTCCGGCTCCTTGGCGCCCAGGAGCCCACCCAGGGCGCCCGACAGCAGCAGCGCGCGCGTGCCTGCCTCCACCCCCTTGCCGCTCACGTCGACCAGGGCCACCTCGAGGCGGCGCTCGCCGGTGAGGGCGGACACCACGAAGTCGCCGGAGAACGGCCCGCCGCCCGCCGGCCTGACCACGACCTCGGCGCACCACGGGTCGGGCAACTGCGGCAGATCGCCCTGCAGGTCGAGACGGCGCTTGAGCTCGACGAGGACGGAGTCGCCGCGGAGGCTGCCCAGGCCGGTCTCGTCCCGGGACCGGGCGAACTCGTAGGCGACCAGCCCGGTCACCAGCACGACGAACAGTGAGCCCGGCCGGGCCGGCCTGATGCCGACGTCGAGGATGTCGAACAGCAGGCACCCCGCCACGATGACCGTCAGCTTCTGCAGCGCCCTGCGCTGCAGCAGCAGGCCGCCGACGAGAAGGGGCATGGCCATGAACACCGGAGGGAAGACCGCGGAGGACCAGGTGGTCCCGGCCACCGTGGCGGCGACCGCCAGCACCATGAGCAGGCCGAGCGCGACCGGCTCCGGCGGCGGCTGCCGGCGCAGCCGGGTGACCACGCCCGGAAGGCCGTGCAGCACTGCGTGACCGGCTCGGGCAGGGCCGGCCGCGGGCGCGTCCGAGGCAGAGGTCATGAGGGCGGAGCGTACCCGCGGGTCCGCATTTCGGACGGCCCGCTGATCATCCCCGGCACGCTGCGGCCTTCAGGCCGCCTGGCAGACGGGGCACCAGAACAGGTTGCGGCCCGCCAGGACCTCGGTGCGGAGCCCGGCGCCGCAGCGGCGGCACGGCAGCCCGGCCCGCCGGTAGACGTAGTGGGCGTCCTCCCTGCTCACCGGCCCTGAGCGTGCCTCGCGGTCGGCGGGCGCGGTCGTGACGATCCGGCCCGCCTTCACCCCGGCCCGCATGAGGGCGCGGATGTCGTCCCAGAGCGCCTCCCACGCGGGACGTCGTACGTCGTGGCCCGGGGTGAACGGCGACAGGCCGGCGCGGAAGAGCACCTCGGCGCGGTAGACGTTGCCGATGCCCGCGAGGACCGCCTGGTCCATGAGCAGCTGGCCGACCGGGGCCTTGCTCCGGCTGATCCTGGTCCAGGCGCGCTCGGGGTCGGCGTCCTTGCGCAGCGGGTCCGGGCCCAGGCGGGCGAGCACGGCGGCCTTGTCGGGAGGCTGGTGCACCTCGCACGCCGTCGGCCCGCGCAGGTCGAGCCAGGCCCTGCCGGCCGTCATCCGCAGGCGCAGAGCCCCTCTCGGTACGGGAGGCGGGCCGAACCCGGTCGTCCAGGTCCCGTAGAGCCCCAGGTGCACGTGCAGGAGCAGGTCGCCGGCGAACGCGTAGAACAGGTGCTTGCCGTACGGCTCGACACCCTCGAGCACCCGGCCGCCGAGCAACTCGGCCCCGGACGCGAACCGGCCCTGCGGGCTGACCATGGCGACCGGCTGGTCCCGCAGCAGCGCCGCGTGGTCGCGCGCGAGCCGGTGGATCGTGTGGCCCTCAGGCACGGTTCTCGTAGTCGGTCACGAGCTGGATCCGGCGGAGGTGCCGCGGGTCCTCGCTGAACGGCTCGGCGAGGAACGCCTCGACGAAGCCCAGCGCCTCCGACTCGGGGTGCATCCGGGCACCGACGCTGACGACGTTGGCGTCGTTGTGCTGCCGGGCCAGGCGGGCGGTCTCCAGGGTGTGGGCGAGGGCGCAGCGCACCCCCTTCACCTTGTTGGCGGCGATCTGCTCGCCGTTGCCGGAGCCTCCGAGGACGACCCCGAGGCTGCCCGGGTCGGCGACGGTGCCCTCCGCCGCGGCGATGCAGAACGGCGGGTAGTCGTCGAGCGCGTCGTACTCCGCCGGGCCGTGGTCGACGGGCTCGTGGCCGAGCGCGACGAGGCGCGCCTTGAGCGCCTCCTTCAGCTCGAAGCCGGCGTGGTCAGATCCCAGGTGGACGCGCATGCTCCGGGATTCTGCCGTCCCCGGGCACCGGCGGCCGAGGGCGGGGTCAGAGCTGCAGCGACTTGACCTCCAGGAACTCCTCGAGGCCGTGTCTGCCGAACTCGCGCCCGTTGCCGCTCTGCTTGTACCCGCCGAAGGGCGCCACCGGGTTGAACCGGCCGCCATTGATGTCGACGCCGCCGGTCCGGAGCCGCCGGGCCAGCCGGACCGCGCGTTCCTGGTCACCCGAGAAAACCCCGCCGGACAGCCCGTACGGCGTCCCGTTGGCGATCGCGACCGCCTCGTCCTCGGAGTCGTAAGGGACGATCGCGAGGACCGGTCCGAAGACCTCCTCCTGCTCCAGCGTCGACCCCGGGCGGACGTCGGCGAAGACCGTCGGCGCGACGTAGTAGCCGACGTCGCGGACCGGCTCCGGTCCGCCTGTGACCAGGGTCGCGCCCTCGGCGAGCGCGGTCTCGATGTAGGAGCGCACCCGCTTGAGCTGGTTGCTGTTGGCCAGCGGGCCGATGCGGGTGCCCTCCTCGAACGGCCCGCCGACGGTGTACTTCGCCGTACCGGCTCTGACGAGCTCGAGGACCTCCGCCTGCAGGGAGGCGGGGACGAGCATCCGGGTCCAGGCGCTGCAGGTCTGGCCGGCGTTCTGGAAGCAGCTGGCGAGACCCACCTTCACGGCCTTGCCGAGGTCGGCGTCGTCGAGCACGACGAACGCGCTCTTGCCGCCGAGCTCCAGGGAGACCTTCTTGACCGTCGCGGCGGCGACGGTCAGGACCCGCCGGCCCGCGGCCGTGGAGCCGGTGAAGGAGACCATGTCGACGCCGGGATGGGCCGCGAGCGCCTCGCCGACGACCGCGCCCACGCCGGTCACGAGGTTGAAGACGCCCGGCGGGAGCCCGACCCCGTCGAGGACCTCGGCCAGGGCGAAGGCCGAGAGCGGGGCCACCTCCGACGGCTTCAGCACGACCGTGCAGCCGGCGGCGAGCGCGGCCGCGACCTTGGCGACAGCCTGGTGCAGGGGGTAGTTCCAGGGCGTGATGGCGCCGACGACGCCGATCGGCTCGCGCACCACGAGCGAGTTCTTGACCTGCTCCTCGAACGAGTAGGTCTCGAGCAGCTCGGCGTAGGACCGCAGGACGGCGACCGGGGTGCCCACCTGCACGGCCACGGAGAACCCGAAGGGCGTGCCCATCTCGGTGGACATCGTCCGCGCGACCTCGTCCGCCCGCGCCTCGAGGGCGTCGGCGGCGGCCGCCAGCAGGGCGGCGCGGTCGGCGACGGGG
>FSWJ01000945.1_pt1 | contig 11020 bp, 6 predicted proteins | sample 1637851 | NCBI WGS metagenome assembly FSWJ01 (sample SAMEA3914789, study PRJEB12502) | metagenome | biome: forest; material: soil | place: Canada | collected 2011-07-03 | depth 0.3 m | reverse complement strand
GTCGTCGTACAGCGACGGCACGAACGGCACCCCGAGGTCGGCGAGCCAGGTGAAGTGGTCGACGCTGCCGGCGCAGTAGGCGGCGAGCTTGTCCTCGTCCACCCCCGGGCCGAGGGCGGTCCGCATGAACGCGGCCATCGCCCCGGGTGTGTCCTCGAAGCCGCACGCCTTCTGGACCGTGGTGCCGCCGCCGAGGTAGACCTCGCCACCCGACAGGGCGCTCGTGCCGCCCGGACCGCTGGCGCGCTCGAGGACGAGGACGTCCGCACCCGCCGTGGCCGCCTCCCAGGCGGCGGAGGCGCCGGCGCAGCCGTACCCCACGACCAGCACGTCGGCCTCGTCGTCCCAGGCCGCGACCTCGGCGCCGGGACGTGGGGCGACGGTGCGCGCACGGGCCATGGCATGAGACTAGAACGTGTTGCAGAAGTTGCGCTAGCCTCCGGCTCCCCGACGACGAGGAGCAGTCCGTGGTGCTCGAGAGGTTCCGACTCGACGGCAAGGTCGCCGTCGTCACCGGCGCAGGCCGGGGCATCGGGGCGGCCAGCGCCCTCGCGCTCGCCGAGGCCGGCGCCGACGTGCTGCTCTCGGCCCGGACCGAGGAGCAGCTCCAAGGGGTCGCGAAGCAGGTCGCCGACCTCGGACGCCGGGCCCTCGTGGTCGCCGCGGACCTGAACGACCTCGAGGCGGTCGCCGGCCTCGCCGACAGGGCGGTCGAGGGCCTCGGGCGCCTCGACGTCGTCGTGAACAACGTGGGCGGCACGATGCCGCGGGAGTTCAAGAAGACCTCCCCGCGCTTCCTCGAGGAGGCGTTCCATTTCAACGTGTCGACCGCGCACGCGCTGACCCGGGCGGCGCTCCCCCACCTGCTCGTCCGCGGCGGCTCGGTCGTCAACATCTCCTCGGTCATGGGCCGGGTGCCCGGCCGGGGCTTCGTCGCCTACGGCACCGCGAAGGCCGCGCTCACGCACTGGACCCGTCTCACGGCCCTGGACCTCTCGCCGCGGGTACGGGTCAACGCCATCGCGGTCGGCTCGATCGCGACGTCCGCCCTGCAGCTCGTGGTCGAGGACGACGGCCTGCGTGCGCAGATGGAGCAGTCCACCCCGCTGCGGAGGATCGGCGACCCCGACGAGATCGCCGCCACCGTGCTGTTCCTCGCCAGCCCGGCGGGTGGCTACGTCACGGGCAAGGTCTTCGAGGTCGACGGCGGCCTCGAGCAGCCCAACCTCGACCTGGGACTGCCCGACCTCGGGGAGGAGCTGTGACGTCCGGACCCGCGCCGCTGCGCGTCGTGGCCTGGTCGACCGGCAACGTCGGGCGGCACGCGATCGCCGGCATCGACGCCCGACCCGACCTCGAGCTGGTCGGCGTGTGGGTCTCCAACCCGGCGAAGGTCGGCCGCGACGCCGGCGACCTGGCGGGCCTCGGCCGGAACCTGGGCGTCGCCGCCACGCACGACGTGGAGGAGGTCCTGGCGCTGCGACCGGACTGCGTCGTCAACACCGCGATGGCCGACGACCGGCTGTTCGACGCCCTCGGCGACCTCGAGCGGCTGCTCCGCGCGGGCATCAACGTGGTGTCGAGCGGGCCGGTGCTGCTGCAGTACCCGAGCGGCCCGGCGACGGGGCTGGCCGACGGCGTCCGCAAGGCGGCTGCCGACGGCGGTGCCTCGCTGTTCGTCAACGGGATCGACCCCGGCTTCGCCAACGACTGGCTGCCGCTGTCGCTGACCTCGATCAGCGAACGGATCGACGAGGTCCGCTGCCTGGAGGTCCTGAACTACAACACCTACGACCAGCCGATGATCCTGTTCGACGTGATGGGCCTCGGCCGGGGAATGGACAGCATCCCGATGCTGCTGCAGCCCGGGGTCCTCACGATGGCGTGGGGGAGCGTCGTGCACCAGATCGCGGCCGGCCTCGACGTCGAGCTCGACAGCGTCGAGGAGTGGTACGAGCGGCTGCCCGCGCCGGAGGCCTTCGAGATCGACAGCGGAACGGTCGAGCAGGGCACGGTCGCGGGGCTGCACTTCGAGGTCCGCGGCCTCCGCAACGGCCGTGCTGTGGTCGTGCTCGAGCACGTCACCCGCCTGCGCGACGACATCGGTCCCGACTGGCCGCAGCCGGCGGGACGCGGCTGCTACCGGGTGGTCGTCAGCGGCGAGCCCAACTACACGCTCGACCTGCAGCTGCTCGGCACCGACGGCGACCACAACACGGCCGGCCTCAAGGCCACGGCGATGCGGCTCGTCAACGCCGTACCGGCTGTGGTGCGGGCGCCGGCCGGGTTGCTGACGGCCCTGGACCTCCCGCTCATCACCGGTCGCGGGCTCGTGACTCCCTGAGCCGCAGCAGCTCGCAGAAGCGCCCGACGGCGCGCACGACGTGGTCGGAGCGGATCGACGGGAACACGTCGAACGCGTGCTCGGTGCCCGGCAGCTCGAGGTAGAGCACCGGCTGGCCTGACTGCTCCCGCAGCCGGCGGACCAGCAGCCGGGCCTCCGCCACCGGCACGAGGGTGTCGTTGCGACCGTGCACCACGAAGAACGGCGGTGCCCCCGCGTGCACCCGGGCGAGGGGGGACGCCTTCTCGTACGCCGAACGCTCGCGGGTCTTCAGGACGAGCTTGGCGAGCAGCCGCCGGGTGCGGACCTCGGCGGCCTTCGTCCCGGTCTCCCCGACGAGGTCGTAGACGCCGTAGTAGGGCACGCAGCCCTGCACCGACGTGTCGGCGTCCTCGAACCCGGGCTGGTACTCGGGGTCGTTCTGGGTCAGCGCACACAGCGCGGCGAGGTGCCCGCCCGCCGACCCGCCGGTGAGGACCAGGAAGCCGGGGTCCGCGCCGTACTCCTCACCGTGGTCGCGCACCCAGGCGATGGCCCGCTTCACGTCGACCAGGTGGTCGGGGAAGGTGGCCTTCGGCGACAGCCTGTAGTTGGGGGCGAAGCAGACCCAGCCCTTGCGGGCCAAGTGCAGCATCAACGGCCGGCCCTGCTCCTTCTTGTCCCCGATCACCCAGGCGCCGCCGTGCACCTGGACCAGGGTGGGGCAGCCCGCGGGACGGTCGACGCGGTGGTAGACGTCGAGGCGGTTCCCGCCCGACGGGTCGGGGTACGGCACGTCCACGACGCGGGTCACCTCGGGGTCGCTGAACGCCATCGGCACGAAGAACCGCCGCAGCAGCCCGGCGACGTGCTTGTCGGGCGCGACGTCCCCGGGCCACTGGGCGAGCGCCGCATCCGCCGCGAGGGCGGCCCGCTCGCTCTGCGCCACCATCCAGGCGAGCCCGGTCACGACCGGTACGACGGCGGCGAGACCCACCCAGCCGACCCCGCGGGCCGCTCCCAGGGCCACGCACCCGGCGGTCCCCGCGAGGGTCAGCACCAACAGCTGCGGGGCCAGCTCGACGGTCAGCCAGGCGGCGAAGAACGACGGGAGCAGGAGCGGCGTCCAGCGGACCGGCCGCAGGCCGTTCAGCACGGCCGCCAGCCCGAGCACGGACAGCGCGAGCAGGACGTACCGCATCCCAGCAGTCTGACCGGCCCGGCGCAAAGGCGGTCCTTTCGCCCTGCGACGGCCCCGCGCATCGGCCTACTGTGTCGGCGTGCACGAGATGAGCGGCGCCGACGCGAGCTTCCTCTACTTCGAGACCCCCAGCTCCCACATGCATGTCGTCGGCACGGTCGTCGTGGACACCGGCGACCGGCCCGGGTGGTCGGCCGACGACGTCATCGCACTGCTCGAGCACCGCCTCGACCTGCTGCCCCCGTTCCGGCGCAGGCTCGTCGGCGCGACCCTGCGGCTGCACCACCCGTTCTGGGTCGACGTCCCGGACGTCGACGTGGCCTCGCACGTCAGCCGGACACGCTGCCCCGCGCCCGGCGGCATGGCGGAGCTCGCCCACGAGGTCGCGGCCTTCGCGAGCACCCAGCTCGACCGGAGCCGCCCCCTGTGGGAGTGCCTGGTCGTGGAGGACATGGCCGGCGGCAGGGCCGCCGTCGTGTTCAAGATCCACCACTGCGCGGTGGACGGGGTCGGCGCGGCACGGATCATGGGGAGCCTGTTCGACCTGCTCCCCGAGGGGCGCACCGAGGCCGAGCTCCTGGGTGCCCGGGCCGAGGCCAGGGCCTCGCAGCGGCCGGAGCCGGGGCTGCTCGACGTCGCCCTGCACACGGCGACGGGGATCGCCCTGCGGCCCGTGCAGCTGGCCAAGCTGGTCCCGGTCACCGTCAAGGCACTGGTGTCGCTGGTCGGACACCGTCGCGGTGGTGGCGCGAGCGGCGGCGCCGTGCCGCTCACGGCCCCGCGGGTGCCGTTCAACGGCTCGATCACCGGCGGCCGGGTGGTGGCCTACGCCGACGTGTCCCTCGCCGACGTCAAGGCCATCAAGTCCGCTGTCGGCGGGACCTTCAACGACGCCGTCACCGCCGTGTGCGGGGGTGCCCTCCGCAGCTACCTGAGCAGCCGCGGTGAGCTCCCGGACTCCAGCCTGATCGCCGTCGTACCGGTCTCGACCCGCGGGGGCGCGGACGATCTGGCCGCCAACCGGATCTCGGCGATGTTCACCTCCCTGGGCACCGACTGCGCCGACCCGGTCGAGCGGCTCAAGGTGGTGCGGCAGGCCAACAAGGTCGGCAAGGGCGACCAGTCGGCGCTCGGCGACGACCTCGTGACGCGGGTCACCGACGTCGCGCCTCCCAACACCACCGCCGCGGTCGCCCGGTTCTACGGCTCACTCCGGCTCGCCGACCTCCATCCCGTCGTGCACAACGTCGTCGTCTCCAACGTCGCCGGCCCACCGCTCCAGATCCACCTCGCCGGCGCGAAGGTCGAGGGGCTCTACCCGCTCGGCCCGGTGCTCGAGGGCCCCGGCCTGAACATCACGATCGTGAGCTACCGCGACCGGGTCGGCTTCGGGCTCATCGCGTGCAGCGACAACCTCCCCGACCTGGCAGACCTCGCGGCGCGGTTCCCCGCCGCCGTCGAGGAGACCCTGCAGGCGATCGCCGCACAGCCGGTCACGGGCTGAGCCTGCCGTGCCCAGCCGGCCGGTCCGGGACGTCCCGCTCGCCGTGCGCCAGCTCGGTGCGGCCGCTCTGCGCGTACGCGGTCCCGTCGCGCTGACCCGCTTCCTGCGGTCCGACGTCCTTGCCGGGAAGGGCGTCCCGCACGGCGACGGGCGTCCCGTCGTGCTGCTCCCGCCCGCCGCGGCCGGCGACTGGCTCATGCCGGTGATGCTGGGCTGGCTGCGCCGGATCGGCTACGCCGCCCACCGGTCCTCGATCAGCCTGCACGTCGACTGCTCGGACCGCACGATGTCGAGGGTGCTGCCGCGCGTCGAGGAGATCGCCGGGCAGAGCGGGCGCCCGGTCACCCTCCTCGGCCACAGCCGCGGCGGGCTGTTGTCGCGCGCCCTGGCGACCGCCCGCCCCGACCTCGTCGAACGCGTCATCACCCTCGCCAGCCCGCTCAACGAGCCGTTCGCGGTCACCAACCTCACCCTCGCCGCCGCGGCGGCGAGGGTGAGGTTGGTGACCGCGAACGGCTCGTTGAGCGGGCTGGCGAGGGTGATGACGCGTTCGACGAGGTCGGGGCGGGCGGTCGCCAGGGCGCGCGACAACAGCCCGCCGCGGCTGTGGCCGAGGAGGGTGACCGGGCGCCCGCTCTGCCCGGCGATCTCCTCGACGCGCGGCAGCACCCTCGACATCGTGCGGTCCGAGCAGTCGACGTGCAGGCTGATCGAGGACCGGTGGGCGGCGTAGCCGATCCGGCGCAGCCAGCCCAGCATCACCGGCATGAGCCAGTCGCCGGCCGCGGCGGGCGGGAGCAGCACGACGGGACGCCCGTCGCCGTGCGGGACGCCCTTCCCGGCAAGGACGTCGGACCGCAGGAAGCGGGTCAGCGCGACGGGACCGCGTACGCGCAGAGCGGCCGCACCGAGCTGGCGCACGGCGAGCGGGACGTCCCGGACCGGCCGGCTGGGCACGGCAGGCTCAGCCCGTGACCGGCTGTGCGGCGATCGCCTGCAGGGTCTCCTCGACGGCGGCGGGGAACCGCGCCGCGAGGTCTGCCAGGTCGGGGAGGTTGTCGCTGCACGCGATGAGCCCGAAGCCGACCCGGTCGCGGTAGCTCACGATCGTGATGTTCAGGCCGGGGCCCTCGAGCACCGGGCCGAGCGGGTAGAGCCCCTCGACCTTCGCGCCGGCGAGGTGGATCTGGAGCGGTGGGCCGGCGACGTTGGAGACGACGACGTTGTGCACGACGGGATGGAGGTCGGCGAGCCGGAGTGAGCCGTAGAACCGGGCGACCGCGGCGGTGGTGTTGGGAGGCGCGACGTCGGTGACCCGCGTCACGAGGTCGTCGCCGAGCGCCGACTGGTCGCCCTTGCCGACCTTGTTGGCCTGCCGCACCACCTTGAGCCGCTCGACCGGGTCGGCGCAGTCGGTGCCCAGGGAGGTGAACATCGCCGAGATCCGGTTGGCGGCCAGATCGTCCGCGCCCCCGCGGGTCGAGACCGGTACGACGGCGATCAGGCTGGAGTCCGGGAGCTCACCGCGGCTGCTCAGGTAGCTGCGGAGGGCACCCCCGCACACGGCGGTGACGGCGTCGTTGAAGGTCCCGCCGACAGCGGACTTGATGGCCTTGACGTCGGCGAGGGACACGTCGGCGTAGGCCACCACCCGGCCGCCGGTGATCGAGCCGTTGAACGGCACCCGCGGGGCCGTGAGCGGCACGGCGCCGCCGCTCGCGCCACCACCGCGACGGTGTCCGACCAGCGACACCAGTGCCTTGACGGTGACCGGGACCAGCTTGGCCAGCTGCACGGGCCGCAGGGCGATCCCCGTCGCCGTGTGCAGGGCGACGTCGAGCAGCCCCGGCTCCGGCCGCTGCGAGGCCCTGGCCTCGGCCCGGGCACCCAGGAGCTCGGCCTCGGTGCGCCCCTCGGGGAGCAGGTCGAACAGGCTCCCCATGATCCGTGCCGCGCCGACCCCGTCCACCGCGCAGTGGTGGATCTTGAACACGACGGCGGCCCTGCCGCCGGCCATGTCCTCCACGACCAGGCACTCCCACAGGGGGCGGCTCCGGTCGAGCTGGGTGCTCGCGAAGGCCGCGACCTCGTGGGCGAGCTCCGCCATGCCGCCGGGCGCGGGGCAGCGTGTCCGGCTGACGTGCGAGGCCACGTCGACGTCCGGGACGTCGACCCAGAACGGGTGGTGCAGCCGCAGGGTCGCGCCGACGAGCCTGCGCCGGAACGGGGGCAGCAGGTCGAGGCGGTGCTCGAGCAGTGCGATGACGTCGTCGGCCGACCACCCGGGCCGGTCGCCGGTGTCCACGACGACCGTGCCGACGACATGCATGTGGGAGCTGGGGGTCTCGAAGTAGAGGAAGCTCGCGTCGGCGCCGCTCATCTCGTGCACGCCGACACAGTAGGCCGATGCGCGGGGCCGTCGCAGGGCGAAAGGACCGCCTTTGCGCCGGGCCGGTCAGACTGCTGGGATGCGGTACGTCCTGCTCGCGCTGTCCGTGCTCGGGCTGGCGGCCGTGCTGAACGGCCTGCGGCCGGTCCGCTGGACGCCGCTCCTGCTCCCGTCGTTCTTCGCCGCCTGGCTGACCGTCGAGCTGGCCCCGCAGCTGTTGGTGCTGACCCTCGCGGGGACCGCCGGGTGCGTGGCCCTGGGAGCGGCCCGCGGGGTCGGCTGGGTGGGTCTCGCCGCCGTCGTACCGGTCGTGACCGGGCTCGCCTGGATGGTGGCGCAGAGCGAGCGGGCCGCCCTCGCGGCGGATGCGGCGCTCGCCCAGTGGCCCGGGGACGTCGCGCCCGACAAGCACGTCGCCGGGCTGCTGCGGCGGTTCTTCGTGCCGATGGCGTTCAGCGACCCCGAGGTGACCCGCGTCGTGGACGTGCCGTACCCCGACCCGTCGGGCGGGAACCGCCTCGACGTCTACCACCGCGTCGACCGTCCCGCGGGCTGCCCCACCCTGGTCCAGGTGCACGGCGGCGCCTGGGTGATCGGGGACAAGAAGGAGCAGGGCCGGCCGTTGATGCTGCACTTGGCCCGCAAGGGCTGGGTCTGCTTCGCCCCCAACTACAGGCTGTCGCCGAAGGCCACCTTCCCCGACCACCTGGTCGACGTGAAGCGGGCCATCGCCTGGGTGCGCGACCACGGTGAGGAGTACGGCGCGGACCCCGGCTTCCTGGTCCTCACCGGCGGGTCGGCGGGCGGGCACCTCGCCGCGCTGTGTGCGCTGACCCAGAACGACCCCGAGTACCAGCCCGGGTTCGAGGACGCCGACACGTCGGTGCAGGGCTGCGTGCCCTACTACGGCGTCTACGACCTCGTCGGGGAGACCGGGACGAAGGCCGCCGAGGTCCGCACCCGGCGGCTGCTCGCCAAGCTCGTCCTGAAGACCCGCGAGCGTTCGGCGTACGAGAAGGCGTCCCCCCTCGCCCGGGTGCACGCGGGGGCACCGCCGTTCTTCGTGGTGCACGGTCGCAACGACACCCTCGTGCCGGTGGCGGAGGCCCGGCTGCTGGTCCGCCGGCTGCGGGAGCAGTCAGGCCAGCCGGTGCTCTACCTCGAGCTGCCGGGCACCGAGCACGCGTTCGACGTGTTCCCGTCGATCCGCTCCGACCACGTCGTGCGCGCCGTCGGGCGCTTCTGCGAGCTGCTGCGGCTCAGGGAGTCACGAGCCCGCGACCGGTGATGAGCGGGAGGTCCAGGGCCGTCAGCAACCCGGCCGGCGCCCGCACCACAGCCGGTACGGCGTTGACGAGCCGCATCGCCGTGGCCTTGAGGCCGGCCGTGTTGTGGTCGCCGTCGGTGCCGAGCAGCTGCAGGTCGAGCGTGTAGTTGGGCTCGCCGCTGACGACCACCCGGTAGCAGCCGCGTCCCGCCGGCTGCGGCCAGTCGGGACCGATGTCGTCGCGCAGGCGGGTGACGTGCTCGAGCACGACCACAGCACGGCCGTTGCGGAGGCCGCGGACCTCGAAGTGCAGCCCCGCGACCGTGCCCTGCTCGACCGTTCCGCTGTCGATCTCGAAGGCCTCCGGCGCGGGCAGCCGCTCGTACCACTCCTCGACGCTGTCGAGCTCGACGTCGAGGCCGGCCGCGATCTGGTGCACGACGCTCCCCCACGCCATCGTGAGGACCCCGGGCTGCAGCAGCATCGGGATGCTGTCCATTCCCCGGCCGAGGCCCATCACGTCGAACAGGATCATCGGCTGGTCGTAGGTGTTGTAGTTCAGGACCTCCAGGCAGCGGACCTCGTCGATCCGTTCGCTGATCGAGGTCAGCGACAGCGGCAGCCAGTCGTTGGCGAAGCCGGGGTCGATCCCGTTGACGAACAGCGAGGCACCGCCGTCGGCAGCCGCCTTGCGGACGCCGTCGGCCAGCCCCGTCGCCGGGCCGCTCGGGTACTGCAGCAGCACCGGCCCGCTCGACACCACGTTGATGCCCGCGCGGAGCAGCCGCTCGAGGTCGCCGAGGGCGTCGAACAGCCGGTCGTCGGCCATCGCGGTGTTGACGACGCAGTCCGGTCGCAGCGCCAGGACCTCCTCCACGTCGTGCGTGGCGGCGACGCCCAGGTTCCGGCCGAGGCCCGCCAGGTCGCCGGCGTCGCGGCCGACCTTCGCCGGGTTGGAGACCCACACGCCGACCAGCTCGAGGTCGGGTCGGGCGTCGATGCCGGCGATCGCGTGCCGCCCGACGTTGCCGGTCGACCAGGCCACGACGCGCAGCGGCGCGGGTCCGGACGTCACAGCTCCTCCCCGAGGTCGGGCAGTCCCAGGTCGAGGTTGGGCTGCTCGAGGCCGCCGTCGACCTCGAAGACCTTGCCCGTGACGTAGCCACCCGCCGGGCTGGCGAGGAACAGCACGGTGGCGGCGATCTCGTCGGGGTCGCCGATCCTCCGCAGCGGGGTGGACTGCTCCATCTGCGCACGCAGGCCGTCGTCCTCGACCACGAGCTGCAGGGCGGACGTCGCGATCGAGCCGACCGCGATGGCGTTGACCCGTACCCGCGGCGAGAGGTCCAGGGCCGTGAGACGGGTCCAGTGCGTGAGCGCGGCCTTCGCGGTGCCGTAGGCGACGAAGCCCCGGCCGGGCACCCGGCCCATGACCGAGGAGATGTTGACGACCGAGCCGCCGCGGACGAGCAGGTGGGGGAGCGCCGCCCGGGTCAGCGCGTGCGCGGTCGACACGTTGAAATGGAACGCCTCCTCGAGGAAGCGCGGGGAGGTCTTCTTGAACTCCCGCGGCATCGTGCCGCCCACGTTGTTCACGACGACGTCGAGGCGCCCGAGGCCCTCGACCGCCCTGTCGGCGAGGCCGGCGACCGCCTCGAGGTCGTTCAGGTCCGCGGCGACCACGAGGGCCCGGCGTCCGAGGTCGGCGACCTGCTTCGCGACCCCTTGGAGCTGCTCCTCGGTCCGGGCCGAGAGCAGCACGTCGGCGCCGGCCTCGGCGAGCGCGAGGGCGCTGGCCGCCCCGATGCCCCGGCCTGCGCCGGTGACGACGGCGACCTTGCCGTCGAGTCGGAACCTCTCGAGCACCACGGACTGCTCCTCGTCGTCGGGGAGCCGGAGGCTAGCGCAACTTCTGCAACACGTTCTAGTCTCATGCCATGGCCCGTGCGCGCACCGTCGCCCCACGTCCCGGCGCCGAGGTCGCGGCCTGGGACGACGAGGCCGACGTGCTGGTCGTGGGGTACGGCTGCGCCGGCGCCTCCGCCGCCTGGGAGGCGGCCACGGCGGGTGCGGACGTCCTCGTCCTCGAGCGCGCCAGCGGTCCGGGCGGCACGAGCGCCCTGTCGGGTGGCGAGGTCTACCTCGGCGGCGGCACCACGGTCCAGAAGGCGTGCGGCTTCGAGGACACACCCGGGGCGATGGCCGCGTTCATGCGGACCGCCCTCGGCCCGGGGGTGGACGAGGACAAGCTCGCCGCCTACTGCGCCGGCAGCGTCGACCACTTCACCTGGCTCGCCGACCTCGGGGTGCCGTTCGTGCCGTCGCTGTACGACGAC